>Ga0070738_10003466_pt1 | contig 20659 bp, 14 predicted proteins | sample Coa_R2_2_FD_66446 | JGI IMG/M metagenome (GOLD analysis project Ga0070738, IMG submission 66446) | Surface soil microbial communities from Centralia Pennsylvania, which are recovering from an underground coalmine fire - Coalmine... | ecosystem: Environmental > Terrestrial > Soil > Unclassified ... | reverse complement strand
CTCCACGACGGCCGCTGGGGCCAGGCCACGCACGAGGTCACGCTGGCGATCATCGAGTCGGCCAAGGAAGGCCGCGAGCTCAGACTCCCTCTCCCTCTGGGAGAGGGCAGGGGAGAGGGTAAGGCTTAGAGCCGCTCGCGCGACAGCCTGTAGCCGAAGAACCGGGCGCCCAGCAGCACGATCATCACGAAGCCCGTGATGAGCACGCCCACCGCTGCGCCCCGCTCTCGCGTGCCGGAGAAGGCGTACTCCAGCATCAGGATGGACAGCGGGCGCGAGTTGGCGCTGTACAGCAGCACCGCGGTGGGCACGTCGTGCACCGCCTGCAGGAAGCTGAGCAGGCCCACTGTGATCGCCGTCGGCGCCAGCAGCCGCAGCAGGATGCGGCGGTACACCAGCAGCCAGCGCCCGCCGCAGACGCGCCCGGCCTCCTCGAGGTCGCGCCCGACCTGCAGCAGGCTGGCCTTGAAGAACTGCGTGCTGAGCGGGCTGCCGCGCACCACGAAGGCCACAATGATGCCGATAACCGAGCCGTATAGGACCGTCCGCAGCGGCGTGGCCAGGAACAGCCACAGCAGGCCCAGGCTCATCAGGATGCCGGGCATCGCCCAGGGCGACCACACCAGGAAATCGACCACCTGCAGCGCCCCGGACCGCCCTCGCACGATGGCGTAGGCCACGGCCGAGTAGATAAGGATGACCGCCACCGCCGAGACGGAGGCGATGATCAGCGTGTTCTTGACGCCGGTCCCGAACGCGGGGTCGGCGAATAGCGCCTGCCACTGGCCCAGCGTGAAGGGGTTTACCGTCCCGCCGAAGAAGCCGAACACACGCATGAACGAGCCCAGCACCAGGAAGACGAACGGCGCCGCCAGGGCCACGAGGAAGAAGCCGTACGACGCCGCCGAGGCCACCGCGCCCCAGCGGCCGAGCCGCAGCGGCCGCGTGTCGTAGCCCGAGCCCGTCACGGTCGTGAACGATTTGCCGCGCAGGAACCAGCGGTAGGCGCCGGCCAGCGCCAGCAGCCAGATCACGAAGATGAACGCCAGCGCGGTCGCCGCCCCCACGTTCGAGGGCTGGTTGTTGACCAGGTCGTAGATGCGCGTCGAGTAGACATAGAAGCGCGCCGGCGTGCCGAGCAGCAGCTCCACTTCGAACGCCTCGAAGCTGAACACCAGCGAGATCAGCGTCACCAGCAGGACCGCCGGCGCAAGCAGCGGCAGCGTGATCTTGACCACCGACTGGACCAGGCTTGCGCCGCATACGCGCGCCGCCTGCTCCGTGCTGGCCGAGACGCGCCGGAAGGCGGGCGCCAGCAGCACCACTTTGAAGGCGATGGCGCTGGAAGCCAGGTGCACCCAGGTGATGCCCCAGAAGCTGTAGACGTTGAACGCCTTGCCGTGCATGAACGGCAGATGGGCCAGGCCGGCGTTGATCAGCCCGAACTTCGGGTCGAGCAGCATGATCCAGCCCAGCGTCAGCGGCAGGATGGGCGTGAAGATCGACAGCCACGACAGCAGCTCGATCCCGGCGCGCCCCGGCATGTCCGTGCGGGTGACGAGCCAGGTGAGCGCGATCCCCAGCGGCATCGAAATCGCCGTGCGGACAACCGCCAGCCCCAGGCTGTTCCACAGCGAGCTGACCGTGGCCGAGCTGCCGAACGCGTCGGTCCAGTTCTTGAACCCGAACGTCGCCTGCTGCCCGGCCTCGGCGGCGTTGAAACTGTTGGCCATCAGCAGTACCGTCGGCAGCGCCACGATGATGCCCACCAGCAGCGGCAGCCCGACAATGACCAGCCGGCCGGGGCTCCAGGATGTCACTCTGAGCGTCGAGCGAAGAGTCTCCCGGGAGGAGGTGGGGATGCTTCGCTCGACGCTCAGCATGACCTATCGGTCACTTCAGGAGCTTGTTCAGCGCGTCGCGCATCTTGAGGCGCGGGCCGTACTCGAACTCGTAGGAGTAGGTGTCGAGGTACTTCACGCCCGGTTTGGGCACCTGGAAGGGATAGAGCCCGGGAATATCGACGTCGTTGCGAGCCGGCACCTGCAGCTGGGTCGTCCCGTACAGGGTCATGCCTTCCTTGCTGAGGATCCAGTTGGCGAACACCTTGGCCGCGTTGGGGTGCGGCGCCTTGTTCCAGATGGCTACGTCGCCGAAGCCGCCGCCGAGCGCGCTGGGCGCGTCCGGCAGCTCGGGGAGCTCGTCGGAGCCGGAGATGCCCAGCTTGACACCGGACTTCAGGTACTTCTCCAGGTAGTTCGGCGTGGCCGCCAGGGCGATCGGGTAGCTGCCCTGTGCCACCCAGTCGGCGACCTGCTGGTAGTCGCGTGAGAGGGCCACATTCTGGCCCTTGTAGAGCTTGGTCATGTAATCCTCGCCCTTGGCCACGTAGATGGCCGAGGCGATGGCTACGCCGGCGCCGTTGACGCTGGGGTCGTAGGAGCAGATCTTGCCCTTCCACTTGGGGTCCAGGAGGGCGTCCGCGGTGGGGATGTCCTTGGCCGAGATCATCGACAGGTTGATGGTCATCATTGGCTGGACCGTGTTGAAGATCTGGACGATCGTGTTCTGGTCGGGATCGCGGTACCAGACGCTGCCGTTGCGCCACTTCGAGCCGTCGATGGCATCGGGCAGGACCAGCGCCGGCTTGATGGGGTCGATCCACTTGTTCTTGTAGAACGTGTCGTACATCGTGTCGGAGCCGCTGACGCTCGCGTCCATGGTGTACTGGCCGGCGGCGCGCTCGCTCTGGATACGTGAGGCGAGCTGGCTGGAGTTGCCGCCCAGGTACTCCAGGTCGATGCCGAACTTCTCCTTGAAGGCCGGCGGCAGCTTGGCGCGCGCGTCGGGATCGGGCGGGCCGCTGACCGTGACCTTGCCCTCCTTCTTGGCGGCGGCCAGGATGTCCTCCCAACTGCCGGCTGCCGAAGCCGGCGCAGCCGCGCTGCCGGCCGGCTTAGCCGAAGCGCCTGCGGCTGCCGTAGACGGGCTGGCCGCTGTCGCGGACGGCGCGGCGCTGCTGCTGGCAGGAGCGCTCGATCCGCCGCACGCCGCCAGCGCCACCGCGGCGCCGGCGCCGAGCAGGCCCGCCAGCATCTCGCGGCGTGTGACCACCCTACGGTCATGCTCAGCCGGAGCGGAGCGACCCCGCGGGGTGGCATCCGAAGCATCCCCAGTCCGGCCGTGCTGCAGCGCTCGCAAAGGAAAGTGTTTGGCTGCGTCGCTCATGTCAGGCTGCTCCCATAAGTTCAGTTGGGCGAGGGTCGTGCGCCCATAGCGTGGCGCCGGTCGTGTCGAGGATGAGGTCCAGCCGGTCCCCGATGGCGTGCCGCTCGCGGCGCGAGCCGGACACCAGGAACGACTCGGCGCCGCCGGCGCTGACACGGTACTCCACGCGCTCGCCCAGGTACAGCACTTCGTCCACGATCGCCTGGAAGGTGTTCACGCCGCCGCCTCCGGCCGGAGCGAGCTCGAGGTCCTCCGGCCGGCAGGACAGGTGCACGGTATCGCCGGTCGCATGCTGGTCCAGCGCTCCGGCCGCCAGCTCGAAGGTGGAGCGCGCGTCGGTGGTCAGCTCCAGCCAGGCGCGAGCGCCTTCCCGCCGGACCTGGCACTCGAGGGTGATGGCCCGGCCCAGGAAGTCGCGCACGAAGGTCGTGGCGGGCCGCTCGTAGACTTCGGCTGGCGAGCCGACCTGCTCGATATGGCCAGCGTTCATGACGGCCACGCGATCGGAGAGGGCCATGGCTTCGGCCTGGTCGTGTGTCACGAACAGCACCGCGATGCCCAGCCGCCGCTGCAGGCTGCGCAGCTCCACGCGCATGTGCTCGCGCAGCTTGGCGTCGAGGTTCGAGAGCGGCTCGTCCAGCAGCAGGATGTCGGGGTTGTAGACCAGCGCCCGGGCCAGCGCCACGCGCTGCTGCTGGCCGCCGCTGAGCATGGTTGCCGGCCGCTGCTCCAGGCCTTCCAGGCCGACGGTCGCGAGTGTGTCCGACACGGCCTCGCGGATTTTGGCCTTGGGCCAGTGGCGCAGCTGCAGCGGAAAGGCCACGTTCTCGAAGACCGTCATGTGCGGCCAGATGGCGTAGGACTGGAAGACCATGCCCATGTTGCGCTTCTCGGGCGGCAGGCACAGCCGGTCGGCGGCGGACACGATAGTCTTGCCTCGCAGCTCCAAGCGGCCCTCGTCCGGCTGCTCGAGGCCGGCCACCAGGCGCAAGGTGGTGCTCTTGCCGCAGCCGCTGGGCCCCAGCAGGGTGAACACTTCCCCTGGCTGGACCGAGAAGCTGATGCCGTCCACGGCCGTCACCGCGCCGAAGCGTTTGGTGAGGCCGACCAGATCGAGGACCGGATTATCCGCGGCCATGCTCATCGGCCGAGATTGTAGACTGGCGAAGCCATGCCCAAACTGAGATTCAGCTTCATCTCCGGATACAACGAGCGCGTACAGCCCCTGATGAGCGGCCAGGTCGAGATCGAGGGCGCCGAGCTGGTCCCCACGTACTCCGATCCCTCGGAGACCTTCTGGCGGCAGCTCAAGTTCCAGGAGTTCCAGATTTCGGAGATGTCGCTGTCGTCATATCTCATCGCACGCTCGCGGGGCATGGACATGATGGCTATACCAGTGTTCCCGTCGCGGCGTTTCATGCACATGGAGCACTCCATCCACGTCGATTCGGGCATCGAGCGCCCCGAGGACCTGGTGGGCAAGCGCGTCGGCGTGGGCGAATACCAGCAGACGGCCGCGCTGTGGTTCCGAGGGACCATGGAGCACGACTTCGGCGTCTCGCAGTTCAAGGTGCACTGGTACATGGAGCGGTCGGAGGAGCTCAGCCATGGCGGCGCGACCGGCTTCACGCCCATGAAGGGCATCTCCTTCCAGCGCATCCCGCCCGACAAGAGCCTGGCGTCGATGCTGGTGAACCACGAGCTGGACGCGGCGCCGGTCGCGCGCGCCTTCCGGCGGGAGAAGAACATCGTGGACCGCTCCACGCAGATTCGCGCTCAGGACGCCGACTGGAGCAAGGTCCGGCCGCTCTTTCCCGACCGCATTGCGGAGGGGTCGCGCTTCTATCGCGAGCACGGCTTCATTCCGGCCAACCACGCCTACATCATTCGCGGCGACGTGTACAGGGAGCATCCCTGGCTGGCCTTCAACCTGTACTCGGCCTTTGTGCGTTCCAAGGAGCTGGCGTACGAGAAGCTCGCCGACTCGATTCCGTCAGCCCTGATCTTCGGGCCCGAGTACCTGGCCCGCACGCGCGAGATCTTCGGGCCGGACCCGTACCCCTACGGCGTGAAGGCCAACCGGCCGATGCTGGAGACCATCATCAACTACTCGCACGAGCAGGGGCTCACGGAGCAGAAGATGAAGATCGAAGACCTGTTCGCGCCGAGTACGCTCGATCTGTAGCTCTTAAGAGCGCAGCAGCTGCTGGAGCTGCTGCATGGTCTGCTTGCGTTCGGTGAGCACCCAATCCCAGCCAAACGAGTCGAAGTAGCTCCGTCCGGCCTCAGGAATCTGCTCTTTCCAGTAGGGCGACTTGTCCACGTCCGAGCGGACGGGCACGATGCCCTCGGCGCGGCTCCAGGCGTCCATGCCGTCCTTGGACGCGATCCAGTTGACGAACACCTTGGCCGCATTCGGATGCGGCGCATGGTTCATGAGGCCCAGCAGGCCGAAGCCGGCGCTGACGTAGCCGCTGGCATCGGTCGGGTTCAGGACATAGGCGACCGGGAACTTGTCCTCGACGATCTTGTGGAACTCGACCTCACGCAGCGAGATCACGATCGGGTACTTGCCTCGCGCCAGCCAGTCGGCCAGCTCGCGATGGTCGCGCGAGAACGTCACCTTCTGGCCGATAAACAGCTTCTTCAGGAAGTCCATCCCGAACTGCTTGGCCAGATAGGAGGCGTCTGACAGCCCGGCGCCTGAGACGGTGGGATCGAATGAGGCGATCTTGCCCACGTACTCCGGCTTCAGCAGGTCGGCCCAGCTGGTGATGGTGCCCGGCTTGATGATGTCGGTGTTGATCTGCAGGCTGTTGGTGACGGAGTTGTTGAGCCGCAGCACGTACTGACCGTCCGGGTCCATGAACCACAGCTTGCCGTCGGGCCACTTGGAGGCGTCCTTGGCGTCCGGCAGGACCAGTGCCGGCGGAATGGGGTCGAGCATCTTCTGGCCGTAGATCTGGCCGTACATCGTGTCGGCGCCGGCGAGAATGGCGTCAGTGCTGTACTCGCCGGCCTTGCGCTCGGCCGCCAGCTGAGTGGCGGCGTCGCCGCTCTGGCCGCCGGTGTATTCCATGTCGATGCCGAACTGCTTCTTGAAGGCGGCTGCGACGTCCGTCCGCACCGCGGCTGTGGGCGGTCCCTTCACGACCACCTTGCCCTCCTGCTTGGCCGCCGCCACGAGGGCATCCCACTCGCTGCCGCCGCTGGGCGACGCCGCGGGCGCGGCGCTGCCGCCACAGCCAGCCAGGAGGAGGAGAACAGCGAAAGCGAGGAACCAAGGGCGCAAAGACATCGTACCCACTCTACTAGAAGCCGATGTCACTCTGAGCGTCGAGCGAAGAGTCCCCTTCGCCGCCGCCTCAGGGATGCTTCGCTCGACGCTCAGCATGACGGCGTAAATCTACGCGCGGGCTTCCAGCCACTCCACCAGCTCGCGGGGGGCGAGCGGGGTACTCAGGAGGAAGCCCTGGACGCCGTCGCAGGAGAGCTGGTTCAGGAGGTCCAGATCGGCCTGCTCCTCGACACCCTCCGCGATGACCGCCGCGCCGAGCGCGTGGCCCATCTCGATGGTGGCGCGCACGATGGCGTAGTTCTTCTGGTTCCAGGCCATGCGGTCCACGAAGGAGCGATCGACCTTGATCTCGTCCACCATGAGCTGGTTGAGGTAGCTGAGCGACGAGTAGCCGGTCCCGAAGTCGTCGATCGCCACGCGGATGCCCAGCGTGTGGAGCTTGGCCAGAGCGCGCTGGGCGAGAGCCGGTTCGCTCATTACCGCACCCTCGGTGATCTCGATGATCAGCCAATCCGGCTGCTCGCGATAGGCCTGCGCCAGCTGGCTGATGATGTTCGGCATCTGCGGATCGTGCAGGTCGCGCATGGAGAGGTTGACCGCTATCTCCAGCTCCAGGCCCTGGTTGGCCCACTCCCGGCGCTGCTGGAACACGGTCTCCAGCACCCAGCGGCTGATCCGCCGGATCAGGCCGGTCTGCTCCGCCAGGGGGATGAAATGCGCCGGCTTGACGAGCCCGTGCTCCGGATGCTGCCAGCGGACCAGGGCTTCCACGCCTCTGGTCTTCCCTGTTCCCAGGGTCACGCGCGGCTGATATTCGAGCGTCAGCTCAGACTCGTCCAGCGCCCGGCGAAGGTCCTGCACCAGGCTCAGCCGGTCGGCATGGTCGCGGTCCATGTGCGGCATGTAGGTGGCCGATCCGCCGCCGGTTCGCTTGGCCACGTACATGGCCACGTCGGCGTGCCGCAGCAGGGTCTCCGGATCCTGGCCGTGCTCGGGGTAGAACGCGATCCCGATGCTGGCTGATGCGTGGATCGGCTGGCCCTTGATGACCGCCGGCTCGCCGATCGCCGCCAGCAGCTTGTTGGCGGCGACGGCCGCGCCGGCGGGCTCGTGCATGCTGGTCAGCACCACGGCGAACTCGTCGCCGCCCAGGCGCGCCACGGTATCGGAGCTGCGCAGCGAGCGGCGCAGCCGCTGGGAGATGTCTCTCAGCAGGACGTCGCCGGCCTGGTGGCCCAGCGTGTCGTTGACCTCCTTGAAGCGGTCCAGGTCCATCAGCAGCAGCGCGATGGGGTGCCCGGTGCGCTGCGCGACGAGCATGGCCTGCTCCAGGCGGTCCTGGAAGAGGCGGCGGTTGGGCAGCTCGGTGAGCTCGTCGTAGAGCGCCTGCTGGGCCAGCGCCACGTGCGCGCGGGCGTTCTCCAGGACGACCGCCGCATAGCTGGCCAGGGCCTCGGCCACGCGGCGCTGCTCGGCCGAAGGATCCACGTCGGTCCGCCAGCCAAGGACGAGGGCGCCGCGCGCCTCGCCATGGTAGACGAGGGGCGTGGCCATCTCCACGATGCCGCCCTCCTTGGCTCGGACGGAGTTCGGGCTGAAGTTGCCTTCGGCCTGCAGGACCTCGGTGTAGGTGATCACCGTCTCGTGCGAGTCGAAAGCCCGTTTCGCGCCGCCGCGCCCGGTCATGGAATGGGTGGTCTGCCAGCTGTGGGTGCGATTGCCGGCCATGCCGTGCCAGCCGAGCGTGCCGTCCTCGTTCACCAGCCTGAGGCCGGTGTAGTCGGCGCCGGTGAGGCGCTTGACCTGCTCGCAGATGACGATCATCAGCCGGCCGGTATCGTGCTCCACGGCGCCGAGGCGCGCCAGCTCGGCCATGGCCTCCGCCTCCACGCGCCGCCGTTCGGACTCGGCGTGGGATAGGGCATTGTCGAGAACGGCAGCGGCGTAGCCTCCCAGGGCCTCGGCCAGCCGCTGCTGCTCGGGCGAGACATCCTGGTCCGAGCGCCAGCCCATGACGATGCTGCCGAAGGGGCCGCCCTGGCGCAGCAGCGGCACGGCCAACGCCGTCTGTGTATCCTCCGCGCCCAGGACGCGCAGCTGCACCAGCGGTTGGGCGCCTCTGGCGCCGTCCTTTCGGAAGATCATGGTGCGCCCTTCGGCGATGGCCCTGCCGGCCGGCCCGCGGCCGCCCGTGCGGTGCACGCCTGTCCAGATGTCCGATTGGTTGCCGGCCACACCCAGCCAGGTCAGGCCCTCGAAGCTGCTTTGGGCCAGGACGGCGGCAAAATCCGCACCCACCAGCTGGCGGGCCCGCCGGCAGATGAGGTCGGCCGCGGGCGCCACTTCGTGGGCGGTGGCGCCCTGGCGGGCCAGCTCGGCCAGCGCCACGGCCTCGGATCGGCGCCGCTCGGATTCGGCGTGCAGCCGGGCGGCTTCGAGCGCCGGCGCCACCTGGGCAGCCAGCAGCTCAAGAACGTGGATCTCCTCGGCTTCGAAATGGCGCCTGGTGTGGCTGCGCACGACCAGCGTCCCCAGCGTGTGCTCCTTCATCCGCAGCGGGACGCCGGCGATGCTCTGGATGCCGCGTGCCACGGCCCAAGCCAGGTGGTCCGGCCAATCTGGATAGTCCTCGACGATCACAGTCCGGCCTTGCTCGAAGGCTTGCCCCGACACGCCCGAGCCGGGGCGCACGTTCCGCTCGCCGGTGCCACGACCCATGCCGTGTTCGGCCAGCCGCGTCAGCACCTGCTCGGATGCCTGCCACCAGTAGACGCCGGCGCTGTCCAGGCCCAGCATGGCGCAGGCGCTGTCCACCACGAGCTGCGCGAGCGCCTGTGGATCGAGCATGCCGCCGGCGGCCATGGCGATGTCGCGCAGCGACTGCAGGATGCGCTCGCGCTGGGACAGCGTCTCGGCTACTTGCTCGGCATGGGCTCGCGCCGACTGCTCGTCCGCGTAGGCGCGAGCATTGTCAAGCACGGTGGCGGCATAACGCGCCACGGTCTCGGCCATCCTGATCTGGTCCGGAGAGGGAGTCGTGGGCGTCCGCCAGCCGAACGTGAGCGCGCCCAGGAGGTTTTCGCGGATGATGAGCGGCGTCGAGAGCACCGTTTTCCCGCCCTCCTGAAGGTGGACGTACGGCGAGGAATCGGGATTGCTGCCGATGTTCTCGATGACCACTGTCCGGCGCTCGTTCACGACGCGCGCGACCGAGCCGGTGCCCCGGCCGCGTGTCTGGCCCCGCCAGAGGTCCGTGCGCTGGCCCCACATGCCGCTCCAGGTCCGGCTGCCGTCCTGGCCTACCAGCACCAGGCCGTCGTAGTCGGCGCCGATCAGCCGGGCGGCCTGCTCGCAGATAAAGGCGACCACACGATCGGGTTCGCGCTCGGTGGCGCCGACGCGCACCAGCTCGGCCAGCGCTTCGGCCTCGATCCGGCGCTGCTCCGATTCGTGGTGCAGCCGGGCAGCTTCCAGACTGGGGGCCACCTGGGCTGCCAGCAGGCCCAGCAGCTGGATGTCCTGATCGATCCAGCCGCGACGGGTCAATGTGCAGACCGTCAGTGCTCCCACAGCCCGGTCGCCGACGATGAGCGGCACGGACAGGGCGCTCTCCACGCCTTGCGCCACCGCCTGTGGCGCGGGCGAGCGCCACGGGCCGTAGTCGTCGACGATCACGGGCCTATGCGTGCGAAATGCCTCAGTCGTAACTCCGGGGTCCGACAGCTTGTAGGCGCGCGGGCTGAACTGCGGCCCATCCAGGCTCAGGGCGCGCAGCTCGCAGCGGCTGGGCTCGTACCAGAACAGCGCGGCGCTGTCGACGCGCAGCAGCAGCTTCGCGGCGTGCCCCGTGGCGGCGGCGATGCCGGCCGGATCGAGCACCCCGGCGCTGGCGACTGCCAGCTCGTGGAGTACGGCGAAGGCGTGGTCCGGGAGGACGCTCTGGCTGGTGGGAGGCGGAGCTTTGGCGATCATCCGGAGCGCAGCCATTCTAGTTGTACGGCGGCTGCTTGGGAACGCGCGCCGCCAAGAGTACTACGAGGACGACGAAGGGCCTCCCGGAATGTTCCGGGAGGCCCTTTCTGCGAGCGCTTTGCTCAGGCCTTGGCGGCCGCGGGCTCCTGCGCGGTATACAGGCCCGCTGGGTGGCGATCGGTGCGCACGCCCTGGGCTTCCCCGTACAGGTTGGTGTCGATCATCCCGTGATCGGGGTCGCGGATGACGCACATCGGGTCGAGCCCATCCTTCACGCGCTGGATTTGCTCTTTCATCAGCTTGCGCAGCATGTGGATGCCGCGGTCCGAGTAGCTCAGGTGCTCCTGCGTTCGGTCGGCGATGGGCCCCTGCGTCTCCCAGGCCATGTGATCCTGCCCGATAACGGCGTCCATGCGGAACTTGGCCTCGGGGTGAAGGGCATCCGGCGGGAACTTATAGGGCTCGACGTACTCGACTGGGATATCCTCGTCGGCCTGATCGACCTCGCTGCCGTCCGGCGTGGGGGTGAACACGATGTGCCAGTGATTGGTGTGGGTGTCGTCGATCGGCACTCGAAGCTGCGTCGCCGCACCCTGGCGCAGGATGTTGGGGAAGATGAGCGGGTGCTCGTCGGTCTTGCCGTTGATGTAGACGCGGTGCTTGATGATGCCGTAGTCGCACAGGCGGAAGTCGAAGCTCTCCACATCGTCCGTGAAGCCGCGGGTGGTGTTCTTCGGCTTCACGCCCTGGCCGATCACTTCCTGGTGGAGGATCTGCAGGTGGGCCGGATCCACTGAGTTCTCCATGGCCTGGAACCAGTTGCAGTCCAGCCGCGGATGGATCACGATCTTGCGCGTCCCATCCTTGCGCACCCAGACGTCGTACTTCGGGATCTCGGGCGCGGGCAGCGGGCCCATGTAGGTCCAGTACAGCCCGAGGAACTGCTTGATGGGATAGGACTTCTGCTTGACCGAGCGCATGATCGCGTCGTTGCGCTCCGGCGGGGTCTCCAGGATGTTGCCGCCGGTGTCGTACAGCCAGCCGTGATAGGCGCACGAAATGCCGCGCTCTTCGACGCGGCCGTAGCACAGCGAGGCGTTGCGATGCGCGCACTTGTCGGCCAGCAGGCCAACGCGGCCGCTCTTGTCCTTGAATAGGACGAGGTCCTCGCCCATGATGCGCACGAACTTCGTGGGCTGCTCGTCCGTGAGCTCCTTGACGATCCCGACAGGCATCCAGTAGCGGCGCAGCAGCTCGCCGGCGGGCTGGCCCGGGCCTACGAGGGTGAGTAAGTCGTTCTCGGCCTGCGTCAGCATGTGTTTCTTCTCCTCAGATTGACTGTAATTCTTATGCTACGCCGCTCGGCGGCATTTCGCCACCTCAGCAGCCCTGGCAGCCGCCGTTGGTGAAAGCTCCCTGGGCCTTCAGGCGTTCGATGTAGCTGTTGTCGACGACGTCCTCATACTTGAGCGCTTTGACCTTGGCGTTCTGCTCGCCCAGGAGATCGATGATGGTCTGCACGCTTTCGGGCGTCACGCGCGGGTTGGCCGGCGTGGACCAGATGCTCTCGTAGTTGTCGTGCCCGGCCTTCAGCGCCTGGTCGGTGATGCCCTTGAGATGGGCCTTGGCCACCTTGGTGTAGGTGTCGTAATCCTTCAGCATCAGCAGCGATCCCTGGTAAAAGGCGTTGATGAACGAAGCTACCGCCTGGGGCTGCGCCCGCGCGAACGCGCCGTTGACGATGAGCGACTGCTCGCTGAAGGCGTAGTGCTGCTCGGGGATGTTGACCAGGATCTTGTAGCTGCCGGCGGGCAGCCCGTTCACTACGTCTATCGGCCCGGTGATCGCCGCTACCTGGCCGGACTCGAAGGCGGCCACCTGGCCGTTGGTAGTCCCCGCTGTCAGGATGTTGACGTCCTTGTTGTAGACCAGGCCGTTCTTCTGGAGCACGAGGCGGGTGATGAAGTCGCTCGAGCTGAGCGGCTGGGTAACCGCGATGGCTTTGCCCTTCAGGTCGTTGAGGCTGTTGACGTCCGGCTTGGAGATGAGCATCAGCGAAGACGTCTGCGTGACCGCCGCGACGGACCTGATATCCGCGCCCTGGGCCACGCCGTTGACGGTGTTGGTGGTGCTGCCGGTCCCCATGGCCACGCTGCCGGCCACGATGGCCTGGATCAACGCCGCTGACTCGAGGGAGGACAGCTCGACGTTCAGCCCCTCCTTCTTGAAGAGCCCTTCGTCCTGAGCGGCCCACATCGGCGTGGACGCGACCGACAGCACGCCGAAGGCGGCCTTGATCTGCCCGCTGCCCGCAGCGGCCGCGCTGCCTGCCGCCGAGCCGGAGGCCGCTGGCTTGGCGCTTGCGGCCGACCCGGAAGTCGCCGGTTTGGCGCTCGCAGCAGTGCTGGCTCCCGCAGCAGCCGACGTCGGGTTAACCGCAGCCGAAGCGGGCGCAGCCACGCTGGCCGCGGGCGCACTGCTCGGCGCGGCGCCGCCGCCGCAGGCGGCCAGCAGCACGACGGCGAAGAGAGCCGCGGGTCGGATCGCCTTCAGCATCGGGAACCTCCGCTCATAGGGACTGGGAGCCCTCACCTAGCCTCTCCGATGCCACCCGGCGGGGTCGCTGCGCTCCGGGCTGTGGGAGAGGAACTTCTAGTGTCTGCGTCTACTCGTAGAACGCTCCCGGAATCACTACGCCGTCCTCATGCTTGTTCTCGGCGGAGTTGCCGGGGAGAGCGTGCCCGTCGGGGGCTACTCGGGAGTCGCCGGTGGCCGGGCCCTTGTTGGAGACGCGCAGGAGGACGAGTGGCTCGTCGCCGCAGCTCTGGAAGTAGTACTTGGCCCCGCGCGGCAGGAGGATGCCCTCGTTCCGGCCCAGCACCTGACTGTTGTTGTCGCCGTCGTAGAAGCGGGCCTTGCCCTGCAGGATGATGAAGCTGTGGTCCTCTTTCGTGTGCGCGTGGAGGACGTTCTCGCCGCCCTCGGCGTAGCACTTGATGCGGATCTGCAGCTCTTCGGCCTGCGCCAGGACGGTGTCCAGCCGGCCCTTGCTGGTCAGCGGGGTTCGGACGCGGAAGGTCTCCGCTTTAACGGGGCTGTCGATCATGCTCGTTCCCTCCCTACACCAGGTCCGCGACCTGCATGTTGTACAGCCTCACGCAGTTCTCGCGCACCAGCTTGGCGCGGTCCTGCGCCGGCAGATGGCCCAGGTCGCGCTCGATCACGCGCAGCGAGTTGGGCCAGGTGGAATTGGCGTGCGGGTAGTCGTTGGACCACATGCACTGGTCGATGCCCCAGCCCCAGTTGAAGTTCTTGGCGCCGGCGGGGTCGTTGAAGAAGGTGGCGTACACCTGGCGGTTGAAGTACCAGCTCGGCTCATGGTCGATTGGCGGCGGGTTCGAATCCTTGAAGCGGCGGTAGTAGTAGTCCCACTGCTGCAGCGTGAACGGAATCCAGCCGATCTCGTTCTCGACGATGACGATCTTGAGGTTGGGATGGCGGTGCAGGATGCCGTAGAAGGTCAGGTCGAACAGCGCGTTCATGGCGTCGACCGTCTTGAGGTTGACGCTGCCGCGGTAGCTCTCCACGCCAGAGCGGTCGAGGCCCATCTTGCTGTAGTTGTGGCCGGTGAGGATGTGCAGGCTGATGGGCATGTCCAGCTCTTCGCAGGCCGTCCAGAAGCGCTCGTAGTGGTCCGAGTACAGCGGCAGGTCGGGATGCGGCGCCTGCCAGATGAGCGCGCCGGCCAGGCCGTTCTCCTTGCAGCGCTCCAGCTCTTTGATCGCCACGTCGGTGTCGTAGATCGGAATGCAGGCCACGCCCAGCAGGCGGGCGTTAGCGATCTGGCAGTACTCGATCAGCCAGTCGTTGAAGACGCGGAAGCAGGCTTCCTGCAGCTTGGCGTCGTCCAGCCCGAACAGGCGCAGACCCAGGGTGGGATACAGCACCTCAGCCTTCACGCCGTCGGTCAGCATCTCGTTCAGGCGGGCGTGTGGGTCAGAGCCGCCCGGACGGCCCTGGTCGGTCTTGGCCTCTTCCGTGGTCTTGCGCGGCGGGAACTTGGGGGCCGCGTCGCCGAACTCGGCTGCGAGCGCCTTCGACCACAGGTCAATGGGCTCCATGACGTGCGAATCCGACGAGATGATCAGCTCGCTGGTTTTGGGTGCGCTGGCCGGAGGCGCCTCACGGGTATCAATGGCCATGGTTCTTTCCCCTGGGAATGGAATATTTGCCGAATTGTACGCGCACGTGAAGGTTAAGGGCGGGCCATAATAGCACCCACATGAGATTCGGTCTGTTCTTCCTGTCCACCTACTTCCCGGAGTACGGCACCACCGGCCAGCACATGCGGCGGTTGGTGGACGTCGCGGCTCTCGGCGAGGAGCTGGGCTTCGACTCCGTCTGGGCCAACGAGCACCACTTCCATCCCTACGGCGGGCATATCCCTTCGGTGCCGATCTTTCTCACGGGTGTCGCGCAGCGCACCAAGCGCATGCGCCTGGGCAGCTCGGTGATCGTGCTGCCGCTGCACAACCCGATCGAGATTGCCGAGCAGATCGCCATGCTGGACCTGATGTCCGGGGGGCGCGTGGACGTGTGCTTCGGCCGCGGCAACGTGGGCGTGGACTTCACCGTCTTCGGCATCGACCGCGACGAGGGCCAGGAGCGGACACTGGAAGGCCTCGACGTGCTGCTGAAGGCCTGGACCGGCCAGCCGTTCAGCCATGAGGGGCGGTTCTTCCGCTACGAGAACCTGACCGTGTGGCCCAAGCCGGAGCAGGATCCGCACCCGCCGGTGTGGTTCCCCTGCTCGCAGAACCCGGAGAGCTTCGCCTACGCCGGCCGGCAGGGCTACGGGCTGCTGACGGTCGCCCAGCACCGCCCTGTGGAGGAGCTGGCCGACCGCGTTCAGGTCTACGTGGACGCGCGGCGCGCCGCCGGGCATGATCTCGAGTCGGCCGAGGTGGCCACCCACTACCAGGTCTTCTGCCACGAGGATGGCGACCGGGCCCGCGAGATCGCCGGCCGCGCCCGCGATCGCTACGACGAGCTGAGCGCTGCCGCCCGTGGCCAGGCGGCAGCCGCCACGGCAGGCATCCCCATCCAGACGATGATCGATCAGGGCCGCGTCATCGTCGGCACCCCGGACGAGTGCATCCAGCAGTTCCAGCGCGGCCAGGACGTTCTCGGGCTCACGGCCGTGGACTGCAACATCCTCTTCGGCGGCATGACCTACGAGGAGTCGGAGCGCTCGATGCGCCTCCTGGCCAGGGAAGTCCTGCCGGCGCTGCACGACCGCCAGCCCTCCTGGCGCGGCGCCCCGGTAACGGCATGAGTCCCCTCTCCCTTTGGGAGAGGGCTAGGGAGAGGGACTCACGTCTGGAGCGAGTGCCAGGGCGAGGAGAGCTGCCAGCCGTGGTCCTCGGCGCGGATGACGTGGAGCACGGCGTTGATCAGCGCCAGGTGGGTGAACGCCTGCGGGAAATTGCCGAGCTGCCGGCCGGTCATCGGGTCGAGCTCCTCGGCGTAGAGGCCCAGCGGGCTGGCGTAGGCCAGCAGCCGCTCGCAGAGTTGCCGGGCGCGCTCGACCTCGCCGATCTCAGTTAGCGCCGACACCAGCCAGAAGGAGCAGATGGTGAACGTCGCTTCGCCGCCGGACAGGCCGTCTTCGCTCTCGCTCAGGTCGTAGCGTTTCACGAAGCCGTGATCGGTCAGCCGGTTGGCGATGGCCAGCACGGTGTTCCGGATGCGGACGTCGTCCACCGGCAGGAAGCGCACCAGCGGCAGGAGCAGCAGCGAGGCGTCGAGCGCGGTCTTGGTGTCGTAGTGCTGAGTGAAGACGCCGTCGCCGTTGACGGCATGCGCGCAGATGTCGGCGTGCATCTCGTCCGCGGCGGCGCGCCAGCGTTCCTTCCGCTCCTTGTCGCCGTACAGCTCCGCCAGGCGAGCGCCGCGATCGGCGGCCACCCAGCACATCACCTTGGACGATGTGAAGTGCTGGGGCTCCCCCCGGACTTCCCAGATGCCGCGATCGGGCTCGCGCCAGCAGGCGATTGCCGCCTCCACGTGATGCTCCAGGATGCGCCACATCCGGTCCGACAGGTAGTCGCGCGACCTGGTGTGCAAATACAGGGAGTCCAGAAATGCGCCCCAGACGTCGTGCTGCTGCTGCTGGTAGGCGGCGTTGCCAATTCGGACGGGGCGGGAGAATTCGTGGCCGGAGAGGTGGTCCAGGGTCGCTTCGTCGAGCTTCTTCTCGCCGCCGACGCCGTAGAGCACCTGGAGGTCGTCGCCGTTGTCGCACATGTCGGCGATGAAGTAGAAGAAGTCGTTGGCCTCCTGGTTGAAGCCGAGCGTGTAGAGACCCCACAGCATGAAGGTCGAGTCGCGCACCCAGCTGAAGCGGTAGTCCCAGTTGCGTTCGCCGCCAGGATCCTCCGGCAGCGACGTAGTAGCCGCGGCCAGCATCGCGCCGGTGGGCGCGTAGGTCAGGCCCTTGAGCGTGAGGGCGCTGCGCTCCAGCACCGGCGCCCAGGGATGATCCGGGAAGCTGCCTTCGGCCAGCCACTCCCGCCAGAAGTTCGCCGTCCGCTCGATCCGCAGGGCCGCCTCGGTGCAGTCCGCCGGCGGTGCCTGGTGGCCCCACGAAAGCGCCGCGAAGGCCGTGTCGCCGGCGTGCAGCGTGGATCGGGCGCTGGCGCGGCGGCCTTCGAAGCCGAGGCGCAGGTCCGTCGTCAACGTCAGCTCGCATTCTGAGCCGGGCGCCGTGGCCTTGGCCGAGCCGTAGCCGGCGCCCAGGTACTCCCAATGGGCCTGCGCGCGGCCGTAGTCGAAGGCGGGATCGCAGTCGAGGTTCACGTGCACGCTGCCGCTCACGCAGCGAATGGTCCGGATGAGCATGTGCTCGGCGTCCTGGTCCGTGGGAGTGCGCCGGTGCAGCTCGACACGGTCGCTGTGGTACCAGGGGCCCACGGACAGCGCGTCGCGAACCAGCAGCCAGCCGGTCGGCGTGCGCCAGGCGGTTTCCAGCACCATCGAGCCGGGCAGGTAGCGCCGTCCTGCGGGCACGCTCACGTCGCTCGGGCCGATCCGGAAGCCGCCGGCCGATCGGTCGAGGATCGCGCCAAAGATGCTGGGGCTGTCCGGCCGGGGCAGGCACAGCCACTCCACGTTGCCGGATGGCGCGACGAGGGCGTTTACCTGGCAGTCCGAGATGAAGCCGTAGTCGGCGATGCGCGGAAATGGGCTTCCGCCGACGAAGCGCTCCGGCCCGAAGTCAGCGGAGCGGGAGAACGAGTGGGGTTTGCCTGTGAACCCGGCGGGTCCGACGCGGGACATACGCCGGGTCAGCCCGCTCTACGCGAGAAAGACTGAGTGCTCGCCATAGCACCAGCAACGTTAGCTGCAAGGAGCGACCTCAGTCCAGGGAGTGGCTAGCGGTACTACCCGCTCGTCCGTGGCGAGCGTGGAGTAGGCCTCGAACGACGGCGGGTCGATACCCTGCTCGGCCAGCGCGCGGGCGTGCTGGATCATCCAGCGGCGGAAGCGGATGATGGCCAGGTCGGTCACGCCCAGGTGCTCGCGGGTGCGGTCGAAGATGGGCCCCATGCTCTCGACCACCGCGAAGTCCTGGCTGTTCACGCCCTGAATGCCCGTCCAGCTGCCGTTCTTCATCGCAGCGCGGTCCTGCAGGTGCTTGTTGGCGCGGTTGCGAACCGGCCGGAAGTCCGAGTCGAGCCCGAACTGGGCGATGTGGTCGCGGTCGGAAGGGCCGAGGCGGTTCCAGCGGATGCTGTAGAAGTAGTTGCTCTCGTCGTCGATCGGGACCCACATCTGGTGGGTGATGATCTCCTTGCCGGGCGGGCGTTGCGGCGGGATGAAGACGGAGCAGGGCGCTACGAACAGCGTTATGCGCACGTACTTGTTGGAGTCGGCGTCCGTGTCCGGCTTGCGGATGGCGGCGTAGCGGAAGCCGTATGGCCGCTCATCCACTTCGAACGACGGCCGGTGGTCGGACGGCCGGCCGCGCAGGTCGGACGAGTGCAGGAAGTCGGAATGGACCGAGTCGATGCTGCCTTCGAGGCCCTGGGCGTAGTTGCACTCCTCGAAGACCTTGTTGATCTCGAACTGCTCGGGGTCGGCTCGGGTCCACTCCCAGTCCGGGAAGGGCGGGCGTTTCTCCGGCGGGCCGATGTAGGCCCAGATGAGGCCGGCAACCTCGTGGACGGCGTAGGCTGGGTGCTTGATGCGGAAGCGGAAGGTGCTGTCTTCCGGCTCGGACGGCGTATCGACGATGTTCCCGTCGACGTCCACCTTCCAGCCGTGGTAGATGCAGCGCAAGCCGCACTCCTCGTTGCGGCCATACGCCAGCGAGGCGCCGCGATGGGGGCAGTTCTCGTCCAGCAGGCGAACGCGGCCGCTGCTGTCGCGGAAGGCCACGAAGCGCTGGCTGAGCAGCTGCACCTGCTTGGGCGCGCCGTCGGCCTCGAGCTCGCTCGAGAGCATGAACGGCAGCCAGTAGCGGCGCATCAGCTCGCCCATGGGCGTGCCTGGGCCGGTTTGGGTGAGGAGGTCGTTCTCTTCGCGCGTCAACATGGCTCTACCTCAGAAAGGACAGCTTACCGGCCCACTTCTCCCGCACCTCGTCGGCGTAGGTCTTCGAGACGGCATTCACTTCCGGGAACTCGTGCAGCCAGTGATACGGCTTCACCGCGTAGATGATCATGCGGCTGTTGGTTATGTCCCCAAGCTCGCGCTTTTCCGGCGCCAGCACCGGGTCGATCTGGCCCGTCCAGCAGCCGTCGATGATGTCGGTCTGGGTCTTGGGGTCCCAGCGGGTGGCGAGCGCCCACATCACCTCGACGGGGTTGGTGATGTCGATGTCGTCGTCGACCACAATCGTGAGCCGGCCCAGGTAGGCGGCCGGCCCGCAGCCGGTGGCCACCAGGCCGGCCATCTTGGCGTGCCCCGAGTGCTGCTGCTTGATCGCGACCACGGTGATGAACCGCGTGCCGCCGCCCTGCATCTTCCACACACCCTTGACCTCCGGCACGCCGGCGGCCTCCAGCGCATCCCAGATCGCGGCGGCGTTCGGCGCGGCCTCGAAGCGGCCCGGCAGCGTGGGCCTGGCGGGCGGCATGCCGGTGATGATGGGATCGTCGCGGTGGTAGATGGCCTGCACCTTGAGCACTGGCTCCGGCCGCGCATCTGAGGCGTAGTAGCCAGGCCATTCGCCGAACGGCCCCTCCGGCCGCGACTCCACCTCGGGCGGGTGCATGAAGCCTTCGAAGACCACCTCCGCGTCGTGCGGGATGGGCAGGCCGGTGATCTGGCCCTGGACTACGCGGACCGGCTCGCCTAAGCGGCCGCCGGCTGCCGCCAGCTCGGACTCCCCGTGCTTCGAGCTGGCGCTGGCCACGCGCCCAAGGATCGGCGCCTGGCCGACGCTGAGCAGCATCGGGCAGGGCTGTCCGCGATCCCAGTACTTGCGCCGGATGACGTCGCCGTGCTTGCCCGGCTCGATGAACACGCTGATCGTCTTGTCGTCCTGCATCTGGGCGCGGTAGGTGCCGGCGTTCACCCAATCGCTGTCGGGGTCTTTGGTGATGACCAGGCACTCGGTGCCGATGTACGGCCCGCCGTCCTTCTCGTGCCAGGTGATGCTCGGGAACTTGAGCACGTTCACCTGCTCGCCCACGAGGATGTTCTGGCACACCGGGCCGGTCTCGACCTCCTGCGGCGGGATGGGCCGCTGCGCGCCGGTCTGCTTGCGCTTCTCGCGGTACAGGCGGACCGCCTCCAGTCCCTGGCCGGGGTTGAACATGCGCGAGATGCGAATGTTCATCAGCACGCGCATGCCCGGCGGGTAGCCCTTGATGTTCTCGAACAGCAGCACCGGCGGATGCTCGCGCTGGAGGCTCAGCTCGTACAGCGCGCCGATCTCGAGGTGCGGGTCGGCGCCTTCGATCACCTCGAGCTCGCCGGTTTCCTCCGCAAAGCGAAGAAACTCGCGCAGATCGCCTTCGGCCCGGAGGACTTCAGCGTCCGTCATCTCAGCCACAGCAGCCATATGTCATTCTGAGCGCAGCGAAGAATCCGCCCTCCCCGAACATGGCCTGTATGGTATCCTCCCGCACCGCTATGGTTCGTCGTCTCCTGGCC
>Ga0070738_10003465_pt1 | contig 20673 bp, 18 predicted proteins | sample Coa_R2_2_FD_66446 | JGI IMG/M metagenome (GOLD analysis project Ga0070738, IMG submission 66446) | Surface soil microbial communities from Centralia Pennsylvania, which are recovering from an underground coalmine fire - Coalmine... | ecosystem: Environmental > Terrestrial > Soil > Unclassified ... | reverse complement strand
TCGATAATCTGCCTTTGCTGGCGGCGATCAACATCCACAAAACCTATCGCAAGCACGCGATCGAAGTGCCCGTGCTGACCGGGGTGGATCTTGAAGTGTTTGCCGGGGAGTTTCTCAGCGTCGTCGGCAGCTCCGGCAGCGGCAAGAGCACGTTGCTGCATCTGCTCGGCACTCTCGACAAGCCCGATGACGGCCGAATTCTCCTTAATGCCGAGCGCATCGATAATCAGCCGGCCGAGCAGCGCGATCGGCTGCGCAATCAGACTTTCGGTTTCATCTTCCAGTTTTACCACCTGCTGCCGGAGCTGACCACGCTGGAGAATGTACTGATGCCGAAGATGATCGCTCAGTCGGTGCGCGGCTGGTTCCGCGAACGCCGTACACTCAAGCAATACGCAACGGAACTGCTTGACCGCGTTGGCCTCGGTCATCGCCTGCATCACAAGCCGCGTGAATTGTCCGGCGGCGAGATGCAACGCGCCGCCATCGCCCGCGCTCTCATCAATCGCCCGCGCATCCTACTGGCCGATGAGCCGACCGGAAACCTAGACGCCGACAAGGGCATCGAAATCATCCGCTTGCTGCGCGACTTGAACCGGCAAGAACAGCTGACTATTATCATGGTGACGCACAACATGGAGATTGTCTCCAATACCGATCGCGTGGTGCGTTTAGCTAAGGGCCGCGTGTCTGTAGCGGAAGACGGCGAACGGCCGGCGTTAGCCGGCTGGTCCGCCTCACCAGCCGGCTAACGCCGGCCGTTCGCCATCATGGGGAGCGCAGAAATGACCAAGGTGTGGATCAACGGCGAGTTGTTCAACAAAGCCGAGGCCAAAATCAGCGTATTCGATCACGGCCTGCTCTACGGCGATGGAGTTTTCGAGGGCATCCGCGTCTACAGCGGCAAGGTCTTCCGATTACGCGAACACATCGAGCGACTCTATGAGAGCGCTCGCCACATTCTCCTGGAAATACCACTCTCCCGCGAACAAATGGCGCAGGCCGTCCTCGATACGGTCAAGGCCAATGCCAAAAACGACGGATATATCCGCCTGGTGATTACGCGCGGCTCCGGCTCTCTGGGTCTCGATCCACACAAATGCTCCAATCCGCAAGTCATCGTCATCGTCGATGACATCAGTCTTTATCCGGCGGAGTTCTACGAAAAAGGATTGCGCATCATCACCGCTTCGATCATCCGCAATCACCCCAATGCACTCAATCCGCGTATTAAATCTCTGAATTATCTCAATAACATCCTGGCCAAGATCGAAGCCGATCGCGCCGGCTGCCACGAAGCGATCATGCTCAATCACAATGGCGAGATCGCCGAATGCACCGGAGATAATATCTTTCTCGTCAAGCACGGCGTCTTGCGCACGCCGCATCTTGTCGCCGGAATTCTCGAAGGCGTGACACGAAACACTGTCATCGAACTCGCTAGGGCGGCGAAGATCACGGTGCAAGAGATGGCCCTGACACGGCACGATGTCTACAGCGCGGATGAGTGTTTCCTGACGGGCACCGGCGCCGAGATCGCGCCCGTAGCGGAGTGCGACGGCCGGCCCATTGGCAACGGCAAGCCCGGCCCCATCACACGGCAACTGCTCGAACGGTATCATCAATTGGTGCGGCAAGCAACCGTTTAGGGTTTCGGGTTTCGGGTTTAGGGTTTAGGGAAGTGCCCGTCCGAACCTGCCTTCCTTAAACCCTAAACCCGAAACCCTAAACCCTAGAGGAGCCACTTCCATGCGCCGGCAACTAACGACCCCGATTCTCGTAATTGCCATTCTCCATCTGACGGGCGGCACTCTCGGCTTTCTCGGCTCGATCTGCGGCGCTGGCAGCTTGCTCATGATGGATTCACTCGGTTCTCTGACGCCAGCGACCATGCCGACCCGGCCCGGACAACCGGCCCCGCCGCCGCCGCCAAACCCGAATCAACTAATGAAAGACTTGTACGATCAGATTCCCGGCTACCGCGCCTTTACCATCGGCAGCCTGGGCTTCAGCTTCTTGCTGGATATACTGCTTCTCTCGGCAGGTATCGGCTTGCTGAAGGTTCAACCGTGGGCACGCTGGTTGTCGCTGGTTTACGCGACTCTCAGCATCTTGTACCACCTGGGTACTTTTGTCTATCAACTCGTCTGGGTCCTCCCCGCTACCCAGGCGATGTATGCCAAGATGGGGACGCCTCCCGGATTCTCGTCGATCATGACAATCAGCTCGGGGATTGGCATATTCGTGAGCTTGCTCTTTATGCTCTATCCCATCGCCGTCCTGATCGTGCTTCTGATGCCGTCCACCACCGCGGTCTTCCGTGGCGAAGTCCCCGCTCCCAAGGAAGATTTGGACGAAGAAGACGAGGCATTCGAGGATGATCCCTGGCGTCAGCCGCCGCCGCGGAGCGATAAGTTCCGGCAATGAGACAGGGACAGCATTCAATTAAGACGAGCCGGACGTATAAACGGCGGATTATTTTGCTCGCTTATGCTTCCGGCTCTTCGTCTGGCGGTGGTGCGATGCGATCTTCCCGGGTAGAGATGGAATCACGTGGAGGGGAAGTGCGAATGCCCTCTCGCGGCGATTGACATGCAGAGCAAATCGACAGACGGTTACTGATCGGCTCACCACAGATGGAACAGATCCACACATCAGCTCCTGATTCCGCCTCTTCCTCCCAGTTCTTGTTGAGTTCCACCTCGGCCAAAAGAGCGACCGCACGTTGAGCATCATCCTCGTGTACTTGTAACGCGATTTGATTACGGCCTAGGACCGTACCCAATAGCACGTCCGATGAGAATTCGCCTGTTACTACCGACGTGATGCCCTCGTTCTCAAGTAGGTTCTTCGCCAGCTGCGCCTCAAAGGAATTGTTGAACGTCATCACGGTCACGAGTTTATCAGCCATTGACGGAAGCCTCCTTCGATTGTGTAAAGAATCGCTTCCCTAATTCTCGCCTTCACTGCCCCGAATGGCAAATTGTTCTTTCGTGCGGAACGTCTCAACAACTAACCCGCTGACATGACTTCGGACAGTGATGGCTCCCTGTTGATGGGTATCGAGCACGTGCGCCCCGACCTGTTGGTAGCGTTGCCGTACTTCGCGAGAGGGAGGGGGCCGGCCCTGGGACGAGACGACCACACGCGGCCTGGCCCATTGCGCTAATTCCTCCGTATTGGTGAGATGACTGCCGTGGTGCGGAGCCATCATAACTTGGACGTGTTGTGGCGGAATCTCGCCGACGACGCGCTGCAATCCCCTTCCTTCCAGATCTCCCGTTAGAAGAATCGAATGCCCGGCATGACGAACGAGAAGCACCAGACTGCGGGTGTTCTCGTTGCCATCGGGACCGGTGGCCGGCGGATGTAGCACCTCCATCACGACATCACCGACAGTCAGTCGATCGCCTGCCTTGACGATGCGGATAGGGATGCCGTGCTCATGCAGGAAACGGAGAGCATGCCGAACGCCCCGCGAGGGCTTGTCCGCGAATGTGGGCGTGCAGGTCACCTGGCCGACGGCGAAACGGTCGAGTAGATCGACGATGCCGTTGAAATGATCGAGATCGGCGTGTGAGAAGATGACTTCATCGATCCGGCGGATGCCGCGATACCAGAGGTAAGGAGCGATGTGCCGGCGCGTCACATCAGGGCCGGCGAGGGAGCCGGCGTCGTAGAGGATCGTGCGACCGTCCGGCGTCTCGATCACGGTGCAACCGCCGTGGCCTACGGCGAGAAAGGTGCAGCGCAGCTCATCGCTCGGCAGACGCGCGGCGCCGGCAGCCAATCCGACGCAAAGCCAGCCGAGTCCGGCGATTCCTGCCCAGCGCCAGCGGCGCCGCAACGGCTCCTGCGTCAGAAACGCGAGCAAGCCGAGGTAAAATCCCCAGAGCCAGCAAGTCGAAGGGATCATCGGGACGTAGAAGTAAGCATATGTGGGATAGTTGCCGAGATCGACTAGGAATTCACAGGCGGCAAGGCTGTTTGCAACGAGGGGAGCGAACAGAACCGTAAGCGGCGTGCAAAACACGCCCATCAGCAGCAGAGGAAACCCGACGATCAACGCGACAGCGGTGAGGAGAACAAGTGGAGGGCCAAGAGGAATGGCGACAGGCGAGACCAATTGATAGTGTGCGGCAACAAACGGTGCAATGGCTAACCAGATAATCGTTGTCACTGCGTAACTTTCGAAGGTCTTCCAACCTAACCGCCGCAGTTGGCGCAGCCAGACCGGCCGGGTCTGATCGAGTAAGCGATTTAAGGGATCTGCTTCTCTCTCGAATAAAGACTGAGTGGCCCAATACAACACAGCCACGGAAAGGAATGACAACAAGCAACCGGCCGTGAACAGATCCGTTGGATTCACGAGAGCGACGGCAATCCACGAGAGTGCGAAGAGGTTAGCGGGCAAGACCCGGCGGCGCAAGATCAGGCTGCCGCATATTGCACAGACCGCGACGGCCGACCGCAGAGCGGGCGGCCGCCCTCCGGTGAGCAGGGCATAACCCAACACCACCAGCGCAACGATCCACGCTCCGTGGCGTTGCCGCACTCCAAGGCGCGGCAGCGCGAACCATAAAAATCCGGCCAAAATCACCAAATGCTGTCCGGAAATGGCCAAAACGTGAATGACGCCTGTCTGAATGTACTTATCCCATTCGGCACGCGTCATGGCGGCGTCTTCGCCCAGGAGCAGCGCGGAAGCCAGCCCTTCCAAGCGCGGCGGCAGTGACTCGCGCAGAATGCGTCGTCCCCGGCCGCGGATCACCGCCAACCAGCCTTTGATGGAACTTGGCCAACCCCGTTCGAGGCGCGTCACGGCTAGCGGTGTCTTCCGCGAGGCGAGCTGGCTCCGGATGCCCTGATCCCGCAGAAAATCGGCGAAATCGAACTCGCCGGGGTTGCCCGGCGGCGCGACGCGAACCAGTTGGCCCACCACTTCCACGGCGTCGCCACAGTGCAACTCCGGCCATTCTTCGACGCCAACCACGCGGACCCGACCCGATGCGGACAGCCAATTTCCTCCGCGGCGGATCTCCTGGACACGAAGGACTGTCACGGTCTCGCCGGAGCGAGGCAACGAAGACAACGAATTGTCCGGTGATGCGCGATAGTGGATGGGTTCTTCATCAATCCGGCCACGCAGTTGCGAGGGTGCTGGCTCATCCTTGGCATAATGAAAAATGTCATCCGCCGCGAACACATCGCGGCGATAGTGGTGATACGCTGCTCCGAACGCAGCGCCGGACAACGCAAGATATACCAGAGGCAGGCCATGATGTGGACTTGCCCGCGTGCAAAACCATGCCGCTAGACAGAACGCCGCCGCAATCAAACTCACCGGCAGAGGCAATGAGAATTGTCGATCCAAGAGGATCCCAGCAGTCAGCACCAGCGCCGCTGGTACGAGCGGCGAGCGCCAAATGCTGCGCGGCAATCGCGCATCCAGCGTCCGTTGTGCGGGCGCGGAGGAGAGAGCATCGGAGGCAACCGCGGACGTGGACATGATCTTGCGTGGCTCAGCTGCCGAACAACAATCCTGTCCGAATGATTCTCCTCTGTCCGCGCACTCGAAGCAAGTAACAAATGGAAAATCGCTGGCATTTCTGACACTGTTCGCTTCGTTAGCTCTCGTTCCCACGCTCCTGCGTTGGAACGCTCCTTGGCGACGCTCTGCGTCGCGTTTAGCGCCCACGCACCAGCAAGACGGGACGCAGAGCGTCCAGACGTGCGTTCCCACGCGGAGCGTGGGAACGAGAAAGCTGCTGGCATTCTCTACGATTTAGCTCTCGTTCCCACGCTCCTGCGTTGGAACGCTCGTTGGCGACGCTCTGCGTCGCGGCCAGCGCCCACGCACCAGCAAGACGGGACGCAGAGCGTCCAGACGTGCGTTCCCACGCGGAGCGTGGGAACGAGAAAAACTCGCGGGCGTTCTCTAAGATAACGCCGCGTTGATCCCATCGCGTCGCCGCCGCTTTCGTCGCCAGAAACGCACGCTCACGATCCACGACGCGGTTAGGTACCATATCGGGAAGAACAGCGAGAGCAGAGTCAGCGGCCGTGTGGAATCGTTGGGCATGGTCCACAAAATCCACACGAGCAAGACCACCCATGCGGCCCCCAGTAGCACTGTCGCCCTATTCAGTCTGCCGCGTTGGCTGGGATACAGATAGCGGCTGGGCACAAACGTCAGCAGCGCGAAGACGATCACCACGCCCAGCGTGAAGCTCGCATGCAAAGGTTGCAAGGCATAGAGATAAAAGGCCACCACGTTCCAGTACGAGGGGAAACCGAGGAAATGGCCATCGTCCGTCTTGGCTGCACTTTGACAAAAGCCATATGCGCTAGCCAGAAGGGGCAGGAGCAGTAGGATAGCACCGTTTTCCGGCAGAAGATGCGCGCGCCAAATAAGCAACAGCGGCAGGAATGTGTAAGTCAAGAAATCGACGAGATCGTCGAGGCGGCGGCCGTCGAACCCGGGTAGAACTTCCTTGATTCGGACCATGCGGGCCAAGGTGCCGTCGGTTGCGTCGATGAGTGTGGCCGCCACCATGATCAGGAAGGCGTGGCGAAACGCCTCGGCGCCGCTGTGGACCAGCAGCACGGCGATCGCTGCGGCGGCGACGAGACCCAGCGCGGTGTAGAAGTGGACGCACCAACCCAGGCATTGCCGCCGGAAACGCCGTAAATTGGGCTTTCCAGCTTGACGGTCAGGCTGGAAAGCCTCGCTTGCGATTTTCTCACCGAGGGGATCCGCAGGAAGCGTCATGAAAAAAGTCTCCATTCACGAAATCTTCTTATTCTTATCGAGAATCGAGAATTTAATCTACTCAAGACATCCGTGGCGTACGTTTCCGGCCCGTTAAACTTTGGGGGGTCAAATGAACCACCGCTCTTTAGCCGCCGCCCTGCTTCTGACCAGTATCGCCGGTATGGCACTTATAACCGCTCTCCGCTCTCCGCTCTCGGCCGCCCGCGCTCCGCTGTCCCAGGCGGAAAGCAGAAAGCGGACAGCGGATAGCCGCCCACGTCTGCCGGGGTTAGGGCCGGACGGTGCAATCCGTCTTCCCAATCAGTGGTCGCTGAGGCCGGCTGGTCGGCAAATCCCGCTCGGCGACTTTCCCGTCAATCTCGTCGTGCATCCAACCGGCCGCTGGCTTGCGGTCCTTCACGCCGGGTACGGCGCCCACGAGGTCGTCGTCGTCGCGCTCGAAAAGGTTTCCACACGCAGAGAAGGGACAAGGAGTCCCATAGCTTGCCGCGTGCCGGTCGATCAGGCGTTTTACGGGCTATGCTTCGCGTCCGACGGCAAAACTCTGTTCGCCAGCGGCGGCGAACAGGAGGTCGTTCACGCCTGGGATTTCGACGATGGACTGCTTGCCCATCATCGAACCTTCCCGATGGCCGCGAGCGGGAAGACGTTCGTTCCCAGTGGCTTGGCTATCAATGCGGAGGGCAAGAATCTGTACGCGGCTGGCCTGTGGGGCCACGCCGTCAACATCGTAGCCCTCGATACTCCGGATAAGCTCCGAACCGTGAAGCTGGAAAAGGACAGCTATCCCTACGCCTGTCTGCCGGAGCCGGGCGGCAAGCGATTATTCGTCAGCCTGTGGGGCAAAGCGGGCGTGGCCGTGCTCGACCTGGAAAGCGACCGCGTCGCCGGCGTTTGGAAGACCGAGAGCCATCCGACCGAAATGGCCCTCACCCCCGACGGCAAAACGCTGTACGTTTCGTGCTCTAACTCGACGCGCGTTTGCGTTCTTGATGTCACCGGCGAGGGTAAGTCGCTGCAAACGATTGACTGTGCATTGCATCCCAACGCCCCATCGGGCAATACACCGAGCAGCCTGTGCTTGTCTCCGGACGGCCAGCTTTTGTTCGTGGCCAACGCCGATTCCAACAACGTGGCCGTCTTCCAGGTGGCGGAGCGAGGCAAAGCCAAGCCACTCGGTTTCATCCCCACGGGCTGGTATCCGACTTCCGTGCGCTTCGATGCCAAGGCCAGGAAGATCTACGTCGCCAATGGCAAAGGGCTAACCTCGCGGGCCAATCCCCAGGGACCAAATCCGAATCTCAACGTCTTCTATCGCACGGTGGAACAGTACATCGGCGCTCTTTTCCACGGCACGCTCTCCATTATTGACATGCCCGAACCCCAGAAGATGGCCGATTACACGAAGCAAGCCTATGCGTGCAGTCCCTTGCGTTCCGACCTCGCTCCGACCGGCGAGTGGCCGGAAGGAAATCCGATTCCCAAGCGCGTCGGCGATGCCAGCCCGATCAAACACTGCATTTACATCATCAAAGAGAACCGTACCTACGATCAAGTGTTCGGCGACATGGAAAAAGGGAATAACGATCCCAGTTTGTGCTTATTCGGTGAACAGGTGACGCCGAACCATCATAAACTGGCGCGACAATTCGTTCTTCTGGACAATTTCTACGTCGATGGCGAGGTGTCCGCGGACGGCCATCAGTGGAGCATGGGCGCTTACGCCACCGATTTCGTCGAAAAACTGTGGCCGTTGTCCTATCGCGGCAAACCAGCGGGCAGCTCGATCAAGAACGAGAACATTTATCCCTCCGAGGGCAACTTCGATGCGATCGCGCGTCCGGCTGGTGGCTATCTCTGGGACCGCTGCGCCGAGGCAGGCGTGAGTTATCGCAGCTATGGCGAATGGATCGAGGAAGCAAAGAAAGTCGGCGAGCCGGCCAAAGCTCGCGTCAAGGCGCTGGAGGGCCATTTCGACCCGATGTTCCGCGGCTGGGACCTCAATTATCCCGACGTGAAACGCGCCGAACGCTTTATCGAGGAGCTGCATCGCTTCGAGCGCGACGGCGGATTCCCCAGCCTGACGATTCTGCGCTTGCCGAATGACCATACTTCCGGCACCAGGTTCGGCGCTCCCACGCCGCGCGCCCAGGTCGCCGACAATGACTTGGCCCTGGGCATGGTTGTTGAAGCAGTCAGCAAGAGCAAGTTCTGGAAGGACACAGCCATCTTCGTCATCGAAGACGACGCCCAGAACGGCCCCGATCACGTAGACGCTCATCGCTCGGTTGCGCTGGTCATCAGCCCCTACACCAAGCAAAAACATGTCGATTCGACGATGTATTCGACGAGCAGCATGCTGCGGACAATGGAGCTAATTCTCGGACTCAAGCCGATGAGCCAATTCGACGCCGCGGCCCAGCCGATGTACCAATCGTTTCAGGCCAAGCCGGATTTGACCGTCTACGAGCATGTCGTGCCGGCGGTTGATTTGCAGGAGCGAAACAAGGCGGCGGCGTGGGGATCGAAGCTGTCGGAAAAATTCAACCTGGCCAAGGAGGATGCGGCGGATGATCTGCTGCTCAATGAAGTCATCTGGCGTTCGGTGAAGGGCGCGAACTCACCAATGCCGGCCCCAGTGCGTGCCGCGTTTGTGATGCCCCGAATCGAGGAAGATGACGATTAATCGGTTTTCGGTTTTCGGTTTTCGGTTTTCGGTTTTCAGCAAAATGGGCAGCTATTCACTGAAAACCGAAAACCGAAAACTATTTGGCTGTTGCAGGAAAGGACAGACGGGTGTTTTATTTCAGAGCACCCGGCGACGGGCGGGGATCAGGCCTTGCCGGACGCGCCAGATGCGGGAGATGTTGCGGAGGTTTGCTCCCTGTCCCAATGGATAGTGCGACAACGGCCACACTGCACTAGGGAAAAGCGTGCCTCTGAGCCGGAGCGCTTGCGAAGCACGACAAAGCGACGTTCCGGCAGCGAATTGCCGCAGGCGCACGTCTCCTCAACTTCCGGAACGTCGAACGCGAACAGCAGGCGCCAGATGCGGCGGGCCAGACTTTTTCGCCGAGTTACAACGCAACTTGGTACGCTTTGACGATGCCAACGCACGTCCTCGGGCGAACGCATGCCGAGGCGTCCACTGGCTTTAACCACCTCGTAGGCCGGTGCATCGCAGGTGATCTTGATCGGTCGGAGATCAGCGGAACTGAGCATCGTGTTGTTCTCCCGTCGTTGGGGCTGAAAAGTCGGTGATTCGGAGGTCAGCAAGCCTCGGCTGCATGCGAGGTTTTGGGAAGCAAACAGGATGCCGGTGTGGAGAGAAAGATTTATGCCCGTTCCCTACAGACGATATATGAGCGCGATTTCGGCTCTCGTCCTGTTCGCGCAGGCCGCGGTTGGTGCTGGCTCAACGCGAACCACGGTCGACGAGATTGTCAAACCGTTTTTGAAGGACAAGCTGTACCTGGGATTGGTCGTGGGCCTCACCCGGCCGTCGGGGCATGAGCTTTTCGGGTATGGGGAAGTTACTCTCGACGGCAAAAAGCGCGTCCCCGACGGCTCGACAATCTTCGAGATCGGGTCGATCTCCAAAACCTTCGCCGGCACGCTCCTGGCCGATCAGGTTCTGAGGAGAGCAATGCGCCTCGATGACGCCGTGCAGAAATACCTGCCGGGCGACCTGACCGTCCCGCGACGAGATGACCGCGACATAACTCTGTTGCACCTGGCCACCCATACCTCCTCTCTGCCGGTGGAACCGCCGTACATCGGACTGTTCGCCATATTCAAAGGTGAGTTGGACAATCCTTATGGCACGTACGATCAATCCCGGTTGAAGCGAACCTTGGCGGGCCTGACTCTGGATCGACCCATCGGCAGTCGCTTCGAATATTCCAACCTCGGCGTCGGACTCCTCGGCCATGCGTTGTCTCATGCCGCCAAGACCAAGAACTATGAGGAGCTGTTGGTCCAACGCATCTGCAAGCCGCTCGAACTGGCCGACACGCGCTTGCGGCTTTCCGAGGAGCAGCAGAAACGCTTTGCTCCTGGGCACAGCAAGGGCGGCGAGCCGGCGTCGCCCTGGACATTCGCTTGTCTGGAAGCGTGCGGCGGCATCCGTTCGACGGCGCACGATCTTCTGCTTTTCGCCGATGCTGCGATGGGACGACGAAAAACGCCTTTGGCCGAAGCCTTCCGCATGGCGCAACAACCCTGGCGGGAGACGTGCTTCGGGCCTACTGGGAAACAATCGGTCGGCTTGTGCTGGTTTCGCGAACCCCTTCCGCAGATCAAGGGTGAATGGATCTGGCACAATGGCGGCACCGGAGGGTATCGGAGTTTTCTGGCGCTCGTGCCGGCAAAGAATCTCGGCGTTGTGCTCCTCGGCAACTCGCCACACTCCTTGGATAAATTGGCCGTAAACATTGTCAAAGCACTGGTCAAAGACGATTAGCCTTTCGGAGGCGTTTATGAGGCGAATTCGCTACCAAGTGGCGATGAGTTTGGATGGCTACATCGCGGGACCGAAGGGCGAATATGATTGGATCATCGCGGATCCGGAAATGGACTTTGCCGCGCTCTTCGCCGAGTTCGATACGTTTCTCATCGGCCGCAAGACCTTCGAGACGATGGGAACCGCGGGGCTAGGCATGTTTGCCGGGAAGAAAGTAATCGTCTTCTCGCGGACGCTGGCACAAAGCGATTATCCTCAGGTGACGATCGTGGCCGACGAAGGCCGGGAGATGCTTACCTCGCTGAAAGCGGAACCTGGAAAGGATATTTGGCTGTTTGGCGGCGGTTCGCTCTTTCGCAGTCTCCTCGATGCCGGGCTTGTGGACACCGTGGAGGTTGCGGTCGAGCCGGTGCTGCTCGGCGGAGGCATTCCGCTGCTTCCACCACCCGCCAAGCAAACCAAGCTGAAACTGACTGGGCAGGAGATTTACAAGACTGGGATTGTCTCGTTGCAATATGAGGTAAGGTAGATCACCTAAACCTACAATAGATATGGCATCCTAATCCGGCACACGATCGAGGAAATGAACGTCAGAGAATGATCCCTGGGAAGTGTGGCGCGACCCATCTTCGGAACCACGCAGGTAAAACATCCGCATCAGTTTTCAGTTGCATCATTCCGTCCGGTTGCAATTGAGAGAGCCAGATCGGTTCGGCTCCCGAATTGTCGAACAGAAATGCTCGGTACGCAGAGTGGAGCGCTTCTCCAACAAGTTCAAGGCATCGTCTATATCGCTCCATGATTTTGTTCTCGGGAACATCGTGTCCCCCGAGGGCAGCGCGTGTTTTGACGCGATAGATGTTCAGGTGAGAGGATTCCGTGGCAATGAAATACAGATAAGTGCGATAGCCAGCCGCGCGGGCACGGGCGAAGAACTCGATCTTGCTCCGATGCGACATCACCGTTTCAAAGGAGAAAGACTGACCAGCGGCTAGCAATTCATCCCGAAGGAAATCCGTCACGGCAGCCGCCACATAGTCGTCACAAGCATTGGCGGGAACGACCAAACGCGCGTTCTTTATTTCTACCGCATCGAAGAATGGATGATCAGATCCTAAACGACCTCCACCAAGAAGGGCTGTTCGGAGCTGCTCCACTTTGAGGGGTAGTCCGAGGAACTCCAGCGAAATGCCTCGGTTTTCTTGCAAATCGCGATAAATGTCGTCAGCGTTGAGATAGTGGTGAAGCTGAAACAGGCCATCCGCAGAGAACTCTCGAGCAAACTTCCGAATGAGGCTCGTTTTGCCTGAACCATTCGGGCCAGCGAACATGCGTAACCGTTTCGGCGTGTCTGAAGTCATTCGTGTTCGCCGTTGGCATCCCTTCCGTTGGAAAGTTGCTCAAGGAGTACCTCGCTACCGTCGGCGAACACTGCGATGATCGATCGATCTCTGATGACGACGACAGGACGACCGGCCGCGAACGTGGCTTCGCGCGCGTCTCGACCCATGCGCTTCAGTGCAGCCCGGAGTTGTTCATCTGTAAACCCCTGGCCGTCCAGATCGTTATTCAGCATGGAGTTAGCTCGTTTTCAACATCATTCACCGTTATTGTTGGCGTGAAGGATCGCCTTCCTTTCAGATAAGATAGCATGTTTCACTTCTCTGACATAGAGACATTCTCGTTCTAGAAGGCTTGCTGAGCAGCAAGCGATCTACTCCCGACGCGGAGTGAATCGCTCCATATGAGCGCGTCCCCATTGGCGAACCCCTTCAACCAAGGGCAACACGGATTGGCCATAATCCGTCAGAGAATACTCGACCGGCGCTGGAATCGCGCCTTTTGGTTGGCGATGCACGATCCCATCGCCGACCAGCTCACGGAGCTGCTGAGTGAGGACTTTCTGTGAGATGCCGGGCATTACCTTACGAAGCGCCGCGAAATGTTTCGGCGATTCCGCCAACCAGTACACAATAATCAGCTTCCACCTCCCGCCGATTGCGGTCAGCGCGGCCGTCAGGGGGCACCCACCAATCGGATTGGTGCGGCCGGGGCGAGAATGGTTACCCTCAGGTGCCTTCTTGTTCGAGCGCATGGGTTTGATTATGATCCTCCCCGGTAAGGTTCCGGATCCGATTCTTCCACACCTTTTGCGGAGGTTGACCATGATCGTAGAAGTTCGAAGCTACCGGATCAAGCCGGGCCGGCGCGAGGAGTTCCTCAAGTTCTTCGAGACGCGATCCGTGCCCGCACTGCGCGCCCACGGCATGAAAGTCGTTGGGCCATTTCTTGATCTTGAGAACCCGAATAAATTTGTTTGGCTGCGTTGCTTCCCTTCGCTTGAGGAACGTGACCGAATGAAAAACGCCTTCTATGAAGGCGAGTTGTGGAAGAACGAATTGGAGTCGATCGCAATGCCGATGCTTGAGAGCTATGATGTGATCCTTTGCGAGACATCGCGCGGTTGCGTGTTTGATGTGCCTTCCAGCATCTGAACCACCTCCGGTTAGCAACGCTTCGCAGCAGCGTTGGACCGCGATCGCGCTCCTGCGAAGCGTCGCTAACCGAGAGAAGAGTTCAATCACGGGATGGTTGCTCGATAACCTCATACCGCACATTGCATATTTCGGGACGGTCAAGCAGCCACACCGGGACGGGATCCACGCGCACATCCGCCGCGCCCTGGCGGATCGATCGGATGTAGTCCGCGATGGCCCGCGCGCTTGCCGAGATCTTGGATTGATCGAAATAATCACCTGGTTTGAGAATCGAAAGAGCAGTCATCTGATCGTAGGGAATGTCCTTGGCGCCGTAGATTACGGGCATGCCTTGGAGCTTGTAGCGCCCTCCTTCCTGAATGTGGAAGATAAGCGTCACTTCTCGACTATCGGCAGATCGCTGAGTTTCCAATGATATGACGACGTCTTGATAACCAAACGAGCGATAATATTTGTAGAGTTCACCGATTTCGGACTCGACCAACTGTTTGTGGTATGTGCAGCCTGGTTGATGAAACCAATTTGCAGAGGATCGGAGTTGTGTCATCAATTGGGTGCGGCTAACGAAGCTATTACCCGTGAATCGGATGTCGTGGACTTTGACTTTTTTTCCCTCGGTGATCTGGTAAACGACTTCGGTGTCGGAACGATCGCCGCCCTTGATCAGTTGGCAATCGGAGAACGGCCGCCCCATCTCGGCATACTTATCGATGATCCTCTGGCAGCCGTGGCGATTGAGAATGGGATTGAGCGGCATGCCCGGCTGCACGCCGGTGATGTTTTGCAACTCTTCCGGCTTAATATGCTTGGCACCCAGGAAGGTGACTTTCTGTACCGTGTTGGGCATCTCACGCACGCAAAAATAAATCCTGGCTTTGCCGGCGCCATCTTCTTGATGAAACGTCGTGATGTTGCCGAACTGATTGGTGTTATACAACTCCCGCACATCCTCATCGACGACGGCGGGGTTGTACTCGTTGCCGGCCTGGGTGCGCAAGCGTACCTTGATTTGCTCGGCACTCATGAGTTGATTGCCGTGGATAATCACTTCGCTGATAAGAACCTTCCCTGGCTTCGCCGGTTGTTCGGCCTTCACATTCCAGACACACGACAATATTCCCGCCGACGACAAAAGCGCCCAGATGCCGCCAACTAACCATCGCTTCAGCATGGTCCGCCTCCGTTTCGAGATAGGGGTGGGGTACTCCGCCGGGCGAGGAAGGATACCGGCAAAATTAGCGATGTAAAGCCGAGTCCTGTCCCGGAAAATCGCGCCGAACCGGCACTCCGGACGACTCGATAAAACTGCTCTTTACACGCTTCTTGCTTTTTGGCATAGGTTCGTCCTCTCATTGCTCACAGTTGGTAGACACGCGGCTGAGTCGCGGGGGTTGGCTCAGCTCACCGGAATATGCCGGGAGGGGTGCCATGCGCAGAGTGGGGTTGGGGGGAGCGGCGGCGGCCCTAATTGTGGGGCTTGGAGCGGCCGTCGCAACGACGCGGGGGGCCGACAATGACGGCAATGCCCCCGCCGCCAAAGGATTGTTGTCCGGACTGTTTCACGAAAAACCGAAAGCGAAAGCCAAGCAGGAGAACAAGGCGATCGAAGAAAAACCTCAGCCGGCCAGTTCCGTCGAATCGGCGGCTGCTCAACAGCAACGTTATATGCATGCCTGGTTCCGGCGCGTGGAAGTATGCGATCGCTTGCGAATGATTGCGGACCAGACCGGCAATGAGGCGTTGCGGGACCAAGCCAATGAACTGGAAGATCGAGCCAATGCGATCTATCGCCAGCAAACCTCAGGCTTGCCTTTAGCAGCCCAGGCAGCGCCGTCGGCGCTCGAGCTACACAATCAGAGCCGAGATCATGAGGGAGCGGCGGCGATTAGCTCAAAATCGCTCTCGGCAGGACGCGGCCCTGATAATAGTAGATCAAAAGCCATGAGATCAGGGCAATCACTGGGCGGAAGCCTGGATCAACGAGAGCAAGCAATCCTCAACGGCTCAAGCATGGGGGGAGATTGACCATGATACGAAAGGGGTATTTGCTGCTGGGGTTGGTTCTTTGCGGCCCGGGGTGCCTTAGTCCCGGATCGCATGTGGAGACGGAATCGCGCCAGGTGCCGCAGGTGCGCATGACCGAAGCGCCTCCGCCTCCTGTTACCGCGGATCAGGTCAGCGACGCCAACGCTTCCGAAATCGTCCAGGCATTAAGCCGGGAGATGGATTACGAAACCAACAACCAATCGACCGGGTCGGCGATGGCGACGACGATGGCAAATACGATGAAGCCTTGATGGAAACGACAAGGGTGGGGGACGACAACGGGGGGCCATGCTCCCCGTTGTTCGTTTTCCGATCTGTATTCGTCAATCGTCTGGCCTTGCCGGATACTCGAACCAAATCTCATTTTTCTCATTCGAGCGAAGACAGTTGCCCGCTGGTAGCGGCTGGATCGGCTGGTATAATACGCGGCGCGCCTCGCCCGCGATGTATCGAGGTTGGCATGATCCGCCGCACGCTGAATTTGGGCCGAGTTCTTCGCCTGTTTCCCGTTTTGCTTTTGCTCGCCGCAACCGCGCGCGCCGAGGATCCAGACTCCGTGAAGCTCAGTGGCGAGAGCCCCGCTGCCAAGCTTCGCCTCGCCGAGGCGCGAAAACGAATCGACAACGGAAAATGGTCCGAGGCCATCGAAGAGCTGCAAACGGTCCTAAACACCTACGGGAGCGATCTCGTTTCGATCTCTCCTACCTACAGCATTCAATCCGGCAGACTTTGCAGGATTCAACTCGCTTCGTTGCCCCCCGAAGCCCTGCGCCTGTACCGCCAGCGCTATGAAAATCAGGCACGGAAGAAACTCGAACAAGCGCAGTCCGAACATGACATCCCCCAACTTCGCAAACTTGTCGAGGACTCCTTCTGCTCACGTGCGGCGGAAAAGGCCATCGATCTGCTAGGCGATCTCGCCTTCGAGCGCGGGCAATTTGAGGAAGCCGAGGAATGGTGGCGGCTGCTCTCCCCTCTGCCCGACGCTCGGCGCGACCTGGTGACACGCGGCTTCGCGCTACGTTATCCCGATACCAGTTTCGATCCAGCGTTCGTGCAGGCCAAGCAGCTGCTGGCCCGTTTCTTCCGGGGCGCGGACAACGACTGGGTGGCCGAGCTGGGCGCCTTCCGGCAACGCCATGCCAAGGCAGAAGGAACTCTTGGCGGACGCAAGGGGCGCTATGTCGATTTGCTCCAGGCCTTGGCCGCGGAGAGGAAAAAGCAGGGAGACTCGAATCGTGAGGAATGGCCGACGTTCGGCGGCGATCCCAGCCGGGGCCACTCGATTCCCGCTCCTGAGGATATTCTCGATCGCCTTAGTGCATTATGCGGCGACGGGCCGACGTGGAGTTTCAATCTGGAACAACGCACGCTGCAGCAAGAAGCCAGGCCGGTGCCGGCGGTCAGCGCGGCACAGGCGCGGACGCTTGCCTTCCATCCTGTCATTCTCGGCCATCGAGTATTGGTGGCCGACGCTCGTTACGTTACAGCCATCGACATGCGCAATGGAAAGAGCGAACAATGGTACGACGTGGCCGAGAAAAATGGCGGCGTGAATCCGAATCTGCATTTGCCAGCGCCGCCGGACCTGCGCTACACGCTGACCGTCGCGGATGATAACGCTTATGTTCGGCTGGGTGCGCAAGACATCGGGGTCGAGACACCCGCAGCTCCCGTTCAGTTCGGAATGGCGCGGCCTCGCCGCGATAACGAGACTTTCTTGGCCTGCTTGAGCCTGCGGCCAGGCGAGGGCAGCGGACACTTCCGCTGGCGCATTCGCGGCATCGCTCACGATGGGGCTTTTCTTGAAGGCGCTCCGCTCGCTGCCGGCGGGTTGATCTGGATTGCCTCCATCCGCTATCAAAACTCGGATTGCATCACAGGCATCGACTGTTTCACCGCCAACGACAGTGCCGAGCCACCCTTGCGCTGGCGCACGGACGTCTGCAAGACCAGTCAAACCAAAGCCGGCGAGCCGCACTACCGTCATCAGCTATTGACCCTTGCTGGGACGCAGATTGTCTACTGCACCCATACGGGAGTGGTCTTCGCCGTCGATGCCTTGACGGGACGCAGAAACTGGGCGATGCGCTATCCGAAACGAACACTGGATACAGAAGAAGTGGACTTACGCGATCTCTCTCCGGTGTTATTTGCGGACGGCCGCCTTTACGTCGCACCTGCCGATTCGGACACCTTGCTCTGTCTCGATCCCGCTACGGGCCGCATTCTCTGGGAGTTGGAGCCGCAGCGTGTGGTGCATCTTTTGGGGGTCGGTCAGGGGCGGCTAATCTTCACAACCCCCAAGGGATTGCAAGCGGTGCGGGCAGACGATGGTAGTCCGGCGTGGGCCGTACCGGATGCGGGTGGCGCACTTACGCCATCGGGCCGCGGTCTCTTGATCGGCGATTTGGTTCTCTTCCCAACCACACAACCCCGCGACCCCGGCTCGCCGTTCATGGAAGCCGTGGTTTACGCTATTCGTCAGCGCGATGGGAGGCCCGCCGATGATCCGGCGAAGCTGCATCGGCTGCCGGCGGGCAACCTGGCCTACGCCAACGGCTGTCTCGTCGTGGCCGACCAGCAAACCCTATCTATCTTCGTTCCACCACGGCTGCTTCTGGCTAAGCGAAAGGCTGAGGCCCAGCGTCATCCCGACTCCGCAGCTGTTCTGATGGAACTGGCCCGCGCCGAGAGCGATGCCGGGCAGAACGAGAACGCGTTGCGGACGTTACAAGGAGCAGAATCGAAAACACCAAACCTACCGACATCGCGCCGGAAACGCATGTTGGAGCGCTTGCATTCCGAGCAACAACACCTACTACTGGAATCGGCCCGCAACGCCGCTGTTGCGAAACGCTGGAACGACGTGGAAACCGCGCTTCAGCAAGCCTTCGCCGTTCCGCTGCCCCCACGCGGCCGGCTCCACACTCTGTTGCGTGCCGCCCAGATATGGAAGGACGCTGGCGATACAGACCGCGCTCGTACAGTATGGGAAGCGATCCTCGCCGATGAGCGACTGCGGCAAATCCAGGTCATCAACAAGAACGGCAAGCCAATGTCGGCGGCTGAAAACGCCGCGAAGTACTTTGAGGCCGGCGAGCGGGGCGTGTCAACGCCTCGGCCCCAATATACTTGGGCGTTGACACGCCCCGCTCGCCAGCGTCTACAAGCTCCATCCCTCCCCTTGTTACGCAAATGGCATGCTCGGCTTGGCAGCGATCAATGGATCCTGGCAGGTTGGCTGGAGTGCGACTCGGAGCTGCTAATCGGCTCGCATTCGGGAAGGTTGACTTGCCGCCTCGCTTCTACTGGAGAGGTTCGCTGGCAGAGTCGGCTGCCGTTCGCTCCGCGCTGGGCGGGATGTCATGGGGACACAGTTCTCGCTGCCGGCGAAGAAGGCGTGGCTTGCCTCCGGCGTGATAATGGCCAAGTGATCTGGCATTTTCCAGCTCCCGTTGCTGGCCGTTGTCCTCGTTCTTTTTGTGATGACGTATGCGTTATTGTCGATTCGCAACCACCAAAGCCGCTGTCTGCTTTCCAGCTAATCAGCGGCCGTTTCTTCTTTCTGCAAGGACAGCGACGGTTGTTTGCATTGAGCGCCGAGACCGGTGCGGTGCTCTGGAATCGCTGGGCTCCCGATGGCGAACTGTGCCTCCCGTATCCACGCGGCTGTTTCTCTGCTTACTATTACGCAGGAGCAGAAACCGTTCTCATTCACTCATCCGGTCGGCGCTGGCTTCTTGATGCGGCTACCGGGCGACAAATCCATCAAGCCGCCGACAGCCGCGACCTCTGGCAGCGCGCTCCTCTGGAAATGGATGAGCGCACTCTGTGCGTTGTTTCGGATACCCGGCACGTCCTGTTGCTCAACTCTCGGACGGGACAATGCTTGTGGGAGCATCAATCGAATGCTGGCACAAGTCTGAGCGGAGAACTTCCTACCGTGCTAGGCCGAGGCGATTTGTTGTTCTATGTGCAACCGGCGAACATCGGTTATTTGCTGCACCGAATCGACCGTGAAACCGGCAAATCGGTTTGGCCGCGACCCCAGCTGCTGGAGGCGAATACGGTGGACGTAAGCGCCTGGACATTCGATCCCGATGCGGTTTTCAGTTTTGAGGACCGTTTCCTGATCGCTCGTTCGCTGACTGATGGCACGGTCTTATGGCGACAGCCACTGCTGAACGTCGGACCCTTGAGCCTTCCGTGCGATGCCTGGCAAGCTCGGCGTGTGGGAGACTATCTGGCTGTTTCGCCTCAAGTTTCGGTCTCTGCGCGATTCCGATTTCGTTCGCCATTGGGTCCGTTACAATGGGACTTGAGTTCGTTAGCCGCCCCCGAAACCATCTTTCCCTTGTCTTTTTACGATCCGAAGACAGGGCAGTTGGTCCAGCGCTTGAATCTTCGGATCGAATCGCCCTTGAGAACGACTTCGGCAATGCGAGGGTTCCAGGAAGATGGCGGTCGAATGCGGATCGTGCGAACTTCCTCCATATTGGCAAGCGAAGATGGCCCCGTGATCCGTCTGGATACGCCGTGTCCGTTCGTCGCTGTCGGCGGCGAGATATGGGGTTTGACCTCGAAATCGAATTTCACCACGGAGAAGGCGGTGAGCGCAGAGAGAAAAGATTAAAAATAAACGAATGTCGATCGGAATAGTCCGAGATTCGTTTTGTCTTTTCTTCTCCACTCCCTCCGCGTTTCTTGCGGTGAATTAGAAAGTGAAACGACGATGCCAAACATTCGGTGCAAAACGTGTGGTTTGATGGTGCAAGTACCCGCCGGCGGTCGGCGGCTGTGCGGCTGCGGCACCTGGCTATCCGGAGATGAGCCAGCCGCGGCCGCTGAAGAAATTCTTGAGCAGGAGGTAGAGACGCTGGAAGCCGCGC
>Ga0070738_10003464_pt1 | contig 20674 bp, 25 predicted proteins | sample Coa_R2_2_FD_66446 | JGI IMG/M metagenome (GOLD analysis project Ga0070738, IMG submission 66446) | Surface soil microbial communities from Centralia Pennsylvania, which are recovering from an underground coalmine fire - Coalmine... | ecosystem: Environmental > Terrestrial > Soil > Unclassified ... | reverse complement strand
GGCCCAAAACGGGCCGCGTCCGGCCCATCAAGACCGGCCCTGGTAGAGGCCAAGGGCATCACGGACAATTTGGCGCGGCTTATACGGGAGGCCGCCGGCCGCGTCAATTGTTCGGGATTGCCGGAAAGACAGCAAAGATGCCGAATAATCCGGCTTTTTCGGGGTTCTAAACCCAAAGGATGGCGTCCGCCGGCAATTAGGGGTAGATCAGGGCTCTGGCGGACATTAGCGATCCGTAATTTGACCGGCGCAGGCGGCGAGCCGCATGCTGCGCCGCGGTACAATAGGTGCATCAGAGGCTACTCCGAGCGTGTCAGCGACTGCCGACGAGCCGGCCACCCAAATGCCCCCGCGACGCCTGCCGCGCCGGCTCGGTCTGTCCGGAAAACTCCTGCTTCTGACTATTCCGCTGGTCATGATCGCGGGCGTGCTGATGTATGTGCCTGCGATCGCCAATTTCTGGACCAACCGGCTGAACGACCGCCTCGCGGCCGCCAATACCGCGGCGCTGGTGCTGGATGCCGCGCCGCTCGGCATGGTCCCGGATTCGCTGGCGCGGCAGATTCTCACCAGCATCCAGGCGCGCGCGGTGGCGATCAAGATGGGCCAGCAGCGGCGGCTGCTTGCCAGCGCCGACCTGCCGGCCTCGATCGACCATGACATCGACGTTCGCAACATGACGGTGTGGCAGGCGATCACCGGCTCGTTCGAAATGATGTTCGAGACCGGCCACGAGGTGATCCGCATCATCGGGCCGGCCTCGGGTGATGCGCAGTTCATCGAGGTGGTGACGGACGAGCGGCCGCTGCGCCAGGCGATGTTCCGCTTCTCCCGCAATCTCCTGGTGGTGTCGCTGGTCATCGCGGTCCTGACTGCAGCACTGGTCTATCTCGCTTTGCATTTCCTGTTCGTGCGGCCGATGCGGCGGCTGACCGCGAGCCTGATGGATTTCCATGAAAACCCGGAGAGCTCAGCGCGCATCATCGTGCCGAGCCAGCGCGGCGACGAGATCGGGGTCGCCGAGCGCGAGCTCTCCGACATGCAGCGCGACCTCGTTTCGATGCTGCATCAGAAGAGCCGGCTCGCAGCCCTTGGCCTCGCCGTCTCCAAGATCAACCACGATTTGCGCAACCTGCTGGCCTCGGCGCAGCTGATCTCCGACCAGCTTGCCAGCGTGCCCGACCCGCGGGTGCAGCGCTTTGCGCCCAAGCTCGTGCGCTCGCTGGAGCGGGCGATCGCGTTCTGCCAGTCGACCCTGTCCTATGGCCGCGCGCAGGAGGCTGCGCCCGATCGCCGCATGGTCCCGATCGAGCCGATCGTGGTCGAGGTGCGCGAGACCGCGGGCCTCGCCAACGATGCGTCCATCAGCTGGATCACCGCGATCGAGCGCGGGCTGACGGCGGATGCCGATCCCGACCAGCTGTTCCGCGTGGTGCTCAACCTGGTGCGCAACGCCGCGCAGGCGCTGGAGAGCAATCCGAACAGCGACCGTTCCTCCATGCAGATCCGGGTCTCCGGCCGCCGCGAGGGCGCCGTCACCATCCTGGAGGTCTCGGACACCGGCCCGGGCGTGCCGCAAAAGACCCGTGAGCATCTGTTCGAGGCGTTCCAGACCTCCGGCCGCCCCGGCGGCAGCGGGCTCGGCCTTGCCATCGCCGCCGAGCTCGTCCGCGCCCACGACGGCGATATCCAGCTGGTCGAAGGCACCATCGGCGCCACGTTCCGGATCGTGATACCGGACCGCCCGGTGGAACTGTTGTCTATCCGCACCGAGCGGGCGCGGGCGTAAGGTCAACCAGAGGTTAAAGGCCTCGGCCCCGTTCGTCTCCGTCATTCCGGGGCGGTCCGACAGGACCGAGCCCGGAATCTCGAGATTCCGGGCCCGCCTCTTCGAGGCGCCCCGGAATGACGCTGTAAAATGGCTGGCAGAACTCCGAAACCGGACCTTGCCATTTGCCCCCGGAGCCGTTAGGAGGGGGCCGCTTTCGCCGCCGCCCCGATCTTCACGGACGGCCGCGGGCCTTCGCCCGCACCAATCACGCGAAACACGCGCCCGTAGCTCAGCTGGATAGAGCATCAGACTACGAATCTGAGGGTCGGACGTTCGAATCGTTCCGGGCGCGCCAGCTTTTTCAAGCACTTAGCTCAAATCACCTTATTCGGAAAATCGGCCCAAATAAGGGAAATAAGGCCCGGGCGGCCGAGCTTTGCCTATCGCTCCCTTGGGCTAAGTGACCGAGCTTTATTTGTACAACACAAACTTTTTTCTAAAGCTCAAAGGGGGGATCAAAATTCCCGACGCGGTGCTCCTCTGGGTTGGCGATCAACCAAACCCAGAGAGCACAACCATGCACCTTGATCTCAAGTCCGACCTGACGGTCTTCATCGACGAAGACGACGATGCCGTGATCACACGGCTCATCCCGCAGCTGTTCGAAAACTACCAGAACGGTATAGGCGCGTGGCCGTCCGTCGACCATGCGCTATCAATCGCCGCTGCTGTTGCGTTGAATCCTCGCGGTGACGCCGCTGGACGTATCGTCGAAGATATCGTGTTTCTGGCCAATTACCTGCTCCATGCGGAACACCTATCGGCCGAAACGCGCGCACAACTGACCGTGATCAGGAGCGCTCACGCAGACCTGGCGCAGTTGTTCGCTGAGACGGAAGCGGCGGAGCGGTCCATCCAAGCTCAGGCAGCGGAGTGACCACAATGGACACAAGCATGCTCGTCTATTGGATCACCAACCGTGAATCTATCCGCCGCCTTCGTGCGGCCGGTGCGCCGCCGCCCTGGACCTCCGACCTAATTCTGAGCGCCGGGCACTTCGACAATGTCCGGCGTCCCGACGACAGGGTCTCCCGATGGATCCACTTTGAATGGATCGAACCGCATGCCGACCATCCGGACCTATTCCTAGCCTGTACTGTTGCGCGGTTCATCAATGAACCGGAAGTACTGGCGGAAGTCGGTTTCCCGTTGCCGTGGGACCCGGAACGGTTCGTCGGGATCATGGCTGCGCGGAAGGCGCGTGGGGCAAAGCTAGAGCGCCGCGCCTACATGATCCACGCCGACCGGAAGCCGGGGCAGCTCAAGGCCGAATATATGGCGCGGCGCATTTTCACGCCGATGTGGCGTTCGCGGGAATTTCTGCGTCCGGTACGCGGCGAGACACTAGCGCGCTATCACGGTCGCCTAAGCGAACTCCACGGCATGGCGGGTGGGTTCATGTCGGGCCAAGTGATCGCCGATTTGAAGTTTGCCGAACCGTTGCGCTCCGCGAGCGACTGGTACACGTTCACGGCCAGCGGTCCGGGCAGTCGTCGTGGACTCAATCGCGTGCTTGGCCGCCCTGTCGATGCGCCTTGGACCGAGGGTGATTGGCAGCGCGAGTTTGCCCGCGTGCGCAGCGCAGTCATGCCTGATCTGGAGCGGCTTGGCCTCGGTGACCTGGATTCTCAGTCGCTCCAATCGTGCCTTTGCGAACTACATAAGTACGAAAGGGCGCGCGAAGGTGGATCAATGCGGCGCTTTCGTCCAAACCCTGAGCCGTTACCGATACCGCGCATCGCGGAGGCCGCCGAATGATACACAAACCAGGCGACCCGCTGTCGCCCAAGGCCGGCTGCGCTTGCGAGCTAGATTTTTACGGCCGTATCTCAACCCTGCCATTACTGCCGCTCGGCGGCCCGTACAGAATCGTGAAACGTCCAATCGGCTTTGTGTATTTCGACCCGCCTGAGACTGTCGAAACAGATTGGGGCGAGAGCCGCCACGCCTACGTGCGTGAATGGGGCAACGATGTGATCTGAGTTGCTAATGCGGGGCCTCCGAGCGGAGGCCCCATTTTTATTTTCCAGCCGCCTCTTACCCAACACAACCCAAGATTGTATATCTCCAGTCTACCCCTAGCCATAATGGAGAGCATCAACATGGCAATTCTTTCGACACTCTTGAAATCAGCAGTCAAGGCCCCCGCAAGGCCCACAGCCGACCCGAAGCTGCGCCGACGTCAAGTGTTTAGTGCCGCCGTGAAGGAGCAGATTTCGCTTCTGGAAAATCCGAAAACGGGGCGTATCGTCAAGCTCAAGGGTGGTGAATCAAAACAGGTGCCTATCCGCAGCTGGATTTACGAAACGCCAGACGGGTTGGTCATCGCCCCAAAATTTGGCGTCAGGGCACTCGAACTTGCACCGGGGTTGACCGCATTGAAGATTGCGAAGGCCGACGCGAAGAAGGTCTTGGCCGCGCTCGTTGAGGCCACCGCCGCAGGCGAACTCGATGCCCAGCTGGCCGCCGCCACGCCCACACCGAAGCCGAAGAAACCGGCGGCCCCCGCGAAGGCCAGCTAAACCGGGTTTTCCGAAAACCCGGTTTTGAAGACCGACACCTCGCCCTCGGCATCCCCGGGGGCGAGTTTGTTTTTGTCCACACCTCGCCGCGCGCTCCGACACCGAGGACGCGCCTACCACCGCCGCCCGGGCGAGCGCACACCCCCCGAGATTCGCAAAACCCGCGGCCAGCCCCTATCTTCGCGGCATGCTTAAGTCATTTGAGTTCTGCCTGCCCACGAAGGCCACCGCTGTTCCCGCCGGCCCGGACTGGCTCCACGAAGTGAAGTATGACGGCTACCGGCTGCGGCTGGAGCGCGACGGCTCCCGCGTGCGCCTAATCACCCGCGGCGGTTATAACTGGACCAGCCGGTATCCTTGGATTGTCGAGAGCGCACTGAAGAACCGGCACCGTCAGTTCGTAATTGACGGCGAGGCCGTGGTCTTGGGCGTGGACGGTGTTGCCGACTTCAACGCGCTGCATTCGCGGAAGCACGACCACGAAGTCCAGCTCTATGCCTTCGACATAATGGCGCTGGATGGCGATGACCTGCGCGGTCTGCCGTTGTCGATGCGCAAGACCAACTTGGCGCGGCTGTTAGCACGGCGGCCGGACGGCATCTTTGTTGCGGAGTTCGAAGCCGGTGAGATTGGCCCAGACCTGTTTCGCGCGGCCTGCCGCATGGGGCTGGAGGGCTTGGTGTCGAAGCGGCGGGACCGGCCCTATCAGGCCGGGCGGTCGAAACATTGGATCAAGGTGAAGAACCGGCAGCATCCGGCGATGGACCGGGTATTGGATGTCTTCTGAAGGGGAGAACTCAATGATAACGACGCCGACGGTCTTTGTGCTGGGTGCAGGTGCAAGTGTTGACTTCGATTTTCCGGTTGGAAAGAAACTCTTGAATGACGTGGTCAAGAACTTGCGCACTACCAGCGCAACACGAGAGCAAGTCCTTGCTAGCGGGTTCTCTTCCAAGGATGTGGACGAATTTGCCGATTGCCTACGTTTTTCAGCAGAGGTGTCCATTGATGCATTCTTGGAGAAGCGTCCCGCATTTATGAACATTGGTAAAGCCGCAATGGCGGCCGAACTGATCAGTCATGAGCAAACCGAGAATATTTTCCGCGAGAAAAACGGTATTAACTGGATGCAATATCTAGTTGGAAAAATGCAGGGGAGATCGTTTGAGGCATTCGCCGAGAACAAGGTCACTTTCGTCACATTCAACTATGATCGCGTACTTGAACACTATCTTTTCACAGCTCTACTGAATGCATGGGGCAAGACACAGGAGGAAGTCGGGACGCTCCTCAAGAAAATGCAAATCATTCATTTGCACGGCCAACTTGGTTTTCTGCCCTGGCAAAGTACGCGCGCTGATCAAATCCGTGCCTTTGAACCGACGCTCAATCCAGAGCGGATCCGCATAGCCGCTGAGGGAATAAAGGTAGTCCACGAGGGGATCGAGGACAGGCGAGAACAGTTTGATGCCGCAAAAGCCGCGATCTTAAGCGCCGAGCGAACTTACTTGCTCGGTGTCGGAACTGGGAACGTGAATCTAGATAGGCTCGGTCAGCAGGATTTTCATAACGATAAGGTGTTCGCAACGGAGGTTGGGCTTACTCAGGTGGAACACGACGATGCCCATCGCCGATACGCCCCTCGCATCCAGTTTCGTCAAGGTTACGGCTGTGGGGCGCTGATTTCGGATTTCGTCCGATGGGATTGAGATGGGGGCATGCACAGAGTGTTGTGATGGACCTCTACCTCCGTCGCGTCATCCACCCCCAAGCCATCGACAACTACCGGGTCATCCTCAAGCACGAAGGCCTCGATTTCGAGGTCGGAAGCATCGGCATCCAGCACGGCGGTGCCGGGTCTGTGTTCTGGGCTTGGGCCATCGATACCGTGGTGCCGATGCGCGATGTCACCGCACAAGGGCGTGGTCAGGACCGCGAGGACTGCATGCGGCTGTTTCGCGCGGCTTGGGAGCGGTTCTGTGCGGACCCCGCTCAGCTGAGTCAATTCCTGGCGACGAAGCGGAAGCGGATACCCTGACGCGCCACAGGTCCCCGGGGTTGGCCTTTGACTCATGTTTAGAGTCGTTCAGCCTTGGTTCATCTCACAGAAGCCATATTTGCATGGCGAGACTTGAGCACTACGAGCTTGAGACTTGGTATCAGGTAAACGCCTAGCTTCTTATCGTGTAATTCAAACACCTTCTTGGCCAAATTTCTCGGCCGGGCTATCATTTGTCTCATCCTGGACTATGGAGGCGTTTGTGACTGTCACTTCTGCGGCTGTGCTCGCGGCTTCGTTCGCTTCGGCGAATGAGTTGCGTGTCCTGGCCAGCTTTAGACCTCGAATAGGAGGGCTAAAGCCATGGCAAACTCTAAGACTAAGCGTAGCGGGAATACCCGCGTCCCGAGTAGTGTAAAGACCGCTGCCAAGCGGAATAAGACCGCCTCGAATCTCTCCGCGACGAACAAGTCGCCCAACGTGCTGCAGCAGCGTTTGCCCCAGCAGACGAATGCGAAGCAGCCGGCACATCGCAACACCCATCCGCCGAATTCTGGGAAGACCAAGCTGAACATCGGCTTGGCGAGTATTCTGGCGCAGTCCGGTCCTGTGGTGGAGGTGTTCGGCAGGCTGTGGGGCTTCGTCCTGATTATGTCTGCGATCTTGGCGTCGACGGGCTTCACCGTCACAAGCGCGCTTATCCTGATGAAGGGGGTTGGCCGGCTTCTCTAGCTCGGCCAACCTCTTGCAATGGTATCACCGGCAAGGCCACTTATCTTTAAAGGCCAGCATAAGAGCTTGGGCAGCAGGAAGTTTTCGTTCTTCCTTGTGTGAAGCCAAATAATCAAAAAATACTATGCTCATCTGTTTGACCGTAACGGCGGGAGGGCAAAATGGCTTGGTCTCCTGACCGAAAGCAAATAGTGCATCCTCCCACCCGTTGATATACGTGTTACAGAGCTGAGAGAACCGGTCCGAATCCTTGTCCTTTTTCGAATCAGGCAAATTGCTCCCGCAAGCAAGCGCGAGAACCTCTCCTGTAAAGTCGTTCTTAGGTCGCGCACCCGCATTTCCTTTTGAAGTTTCCCAAGCGTCGACGCATTTGCCCATCTCGTCGAAAATCTCCGCTGGCTTGTCGACAATCACTCTAAATAGGCGTTTTTGGACGGTGAATTGAATTTGGTTAGATATCATGAATCGTTCCAAAAATGCCTTCGGATTATCAATGGGTATGTCTAAGGAGCTGCTGTCCTGAGCAATCGCTCTCAATGAGGCGTAGCTCAGTGGAGAGCCTTTTTGATCATAGAAATCTAACCGAACAACAAGCTCCTTCTCGTTGAGATGCCAGTCAGTGTTGTGAACCCATAGAAAGTACAAGTTTTGATCGATGTCTTTGGACAAGTGAACATACGATCCATTGTTCAACCTAGTCTCCGCCGTACAAGTTGGCCCTATATCCTGCTCCTTGAATACGGAGCCCCTGACGGTCCAAAGCTTGGAGACCGTATTATCGTAGAACGTCGTTACCTCGGAAGATGAGGCGGGATCTAACGAGAGCAATACAGAAGCGCTGAGGATGATGGTTAGGACTCTAATCATTTCAAAGCTCGCATAAAATTGGAAACGAAGCGCGAATCCGATGATTGTTGACTGGTGATCCGATGACTGCATATCTCCGACGGCGGCATCGAATCAACAATGACAACGGGACACGCCTGACGTGAGCGCCACAAAAAACCATCTACTCGCAATTTCGGTCTTGTTGACCTTTGTTCCTGTCGCGAGCGCGGAGCCCGTTTTGGACCGATGTTCTGGCGTTCTGCATTGGACCAATGGGCAGCTGATGTTTGGTGGCGCCAGAGGGGAGGGTGAAGGTATTTGTATCGTTACCAATGCTGAAGTTGAAAAGGTCTTAAGAACCTGTCGGGTCGGCAGGCACTGCACCGTAAAAGTGAAAGTCGATTACTGCAAGGATTCCGGAGAATGCGCGGAGATCATGGATATTACTTCGGTGCGCGAGAGTAGGTAACTCGTACACCTGATTCGCTGAATGGTACGCAACTTCTTTGACGCGCTGGCAGTGGATCGACGATCCTCAAATTGAGGGGACAATATGGGCGAGGAACAAATAATACAGATCTTGTGGGACGGACCATTCAGTCTCCGCGATATTCAAGCACTTATTGGAGCGCACGATAAAGGTCTTTATCAGGTTTACACGTACCACCCTCTCTATGGTGATTGTCTTGTCTATATCGGAATGACAAGGACATCATTCGCTCAGCGGATTGCAGAGCACGACTATGAAGCTGGATCAGACAGTGATCGCCGTCGCATCGCTTGCTATGTCGGAAGATTAATCGGGAAGGAAACACCTGATCCAGAAGAGTGGTTTAGGCAGATCGATCTCGCGGAGATGCTCCTAATTCATGCGCACGGACCGGCGTACAATTCCACCCACATTCAAGCCATGTACAGGCCACACGACGTCGCCAACGTCAGAGTTCTAAATTGGGGAAGTTGCCGCTCGCTTCAGAGGGAAGTATCTGGACGTATGTGGTCCGCTCCACGTGATCCTGGTCTAGTACCCTATGGTTCGAGCGCCGTTTGACCGGTGGGTTCTCCACGGCTGAGCAAAAGCAATCGGATCGATTTTGACCTTTGCAGGTCACACGGCATATTGCGGGCGCCCTATATATATGGCCAAGGTCTCCTTACCCCTGAACTCGCCGGGGCGGGGGGACCTGAACGACGCGACGGGCGACTAATCCTCAAGGTCGGCCAGCGCGGCAACTCCAGCTCTATGGAAAAAGAACGCAACGAGAAATGCGAAAGCGGCGACGAGTAGAGCGAACGGATTGAAGCTCTTTGGACCACCAAGGTAAAATCCGAGCATCGGCACATAAATGCCTGCCAAAACGATGCCCACGGCCAACGAATTGCATGCGGTCGCGCGCAACTTTTTTTGCTCGTTTCTAGCGGTCTTTGTCTTTCCCATACCTGCCCCCTTGTTGCAAATGGTGTCCGAGACACGATCCGGTTGAGTACAACAGCTTTTGCTATGATAAGCTATCCGGCGACTCAATCGGATTGTTACCGGAAATGGATGCCAACAACGAGGAAGACAAAGATACCGTCACGGATATCATGGCCCAGCTCTCGGGGCAGCCCTCGATGGCCGTTGGCGAGTACATCGGCCCAGATGGCTTCTTCAGGAACTTGGACGAAGCGGCAACCAAGGCGCGGTACGAGAACGTCGCAGCTCACGTTCAAAATGTTCTGAATGTCATAGGAAAGCCGCCGAGCCTTTCCGCAGCGGAGATCATGAGAATTCGATCATGGTCAAGAAAAGCTGGCGAGGTTCCGCCAACTGAGGAGGCACTATCAGCGATCATTGAGGCGGCACTTCGCGATATTCTTCTATCGGCGGAGGCGCCAGCTTACGAAGACGCTGCGAACGAACTGAGCAATAGAAGCGCGCAACTGCTCTTAACCGCGCGGCCCGATAAGCGCATCGAGCCTGAACAGGAGAACGGCCGGACAATAACCAAACTCGCTGAGCTGGGTCTGATCAGCAGACCAACCCTGACAAACCTTTTCAGTCAATTCTGCGCTTCGATAATTGGCATGGTTTTCGGTGCCATAATCCTGCTTGAACTGATCGTTCCGTACGGGGCAGCTCTGCTCCCCCGATATATCCCCGAACACGTTGGGCGTGATCTTATCATCGACGCTGCCGCGATCATCGCACTGTTCGGGTTGAGTGCGGTATTGTTTCGCGCTCAAAAGTACTGGCTAACACAGTTCGGCAAGTCTGTTCAGGACGCTGCTAAGCCCTTCTTCAATCGCGATAAGCCGTTTTCTAAGCGAGGACCTTTCGCATCAGTTTTCGCTCGAAACTTGTCCATCGCTTTTGGTCTGAGCATCTTTGCGGCGTGCATCCTGCCCCTCAGCCTTCGGTGGTTGCCAAAGGAACTGCGGTATCTTCAAGAGTCGCCGGTCGTGTTCTTAACCGCCCCACCACCTCCCGCGGCGCCAACGTCACCAACGCCTCCGAAACCCGCGGAGCAATCGACTTCGCAAGTGACACTTCCGGCGGAAGATGTTTCTAAGCTTAAAGACGTTTGGAAAAGCATATCGGCTCAACTTGAGAACACAATTGAGCTGCCACAGACACTCGACGAAATAGTGAAAAGATGGCACCAGTCGGTGGATGCCATCATCAGCCAAAAGCTCGAGCCGGTGGAGCGGCAGCGGCAACTTCAGAATGCTGCGGCGAATCTAAACTCGGACCTGTCAAACTACCGAACTCGGCTTCTCAATCGCCGAATATCGCTTGGGAATCTTGCGAATACCTATAGCAGCTATCCAAACATCTCTACCACCCTAAACGCGAGCACCGTGGACCAGAAATTCAACCGCTATGCCGCCGCCATCGATAGTCTTCGCAATGAATTGTCGATCAATCCTGATCCCCGTGACCTCAACTCTGCGAACGCGTTGAAGCCATTCCAGGAGGCGGTCCAAGACTCTCTGAAAGACCTAACGACCTGGGCCTCTCAAACACGCGATTTCGCGGATAAGCAGATCAAAGAGCTTTCGAACGCTGTACAACCATAACCGATCGGACGCTCATGGCGCATCCGCCCGGGGCTGCGGCAGGTGTGCGTAGCCGCCAATCGCGGGCCGCGCTACAGGGCCGAGGGCCAGAGCGTGTTCCTCCGTGTGAGGAGGCAGCCGGAGGGCCGGTTTCGGCCGCCCGTCCCATCGCCACAGTGCGAGGGCGACGGTTTTCTCCGGCTCGGCCGCCGCAGGCAGGGGCAGCTGATCCTTCCGCATCCAAGCCGCCGGAATCCATGTGCGCGCCCGCATGTACACATAGCGCCGCTTGCTCGGCGTTGTGCCCTCTATTGCGTGACCGACAAAGCAGCCCGGGCCGGCAGGCAGGTAGATTGTGGTTCTGGTGGGGACGGAAGCGGCATCGGCCGCGGCGAAGGCACGAGCGGCAGAGAGTGCGGCTGTGCGCAGATCACCTTTTTGGGCCCGCTGTAAAAACCTTGATGCGGCGTGATCGCTGATCTCCAGCGCCCACGCAGCACGCACGTTCCAGATATGAAAATCGGGGTGGGCCAACAGATAGTTCGCGAGCAAGCAATTCTGCGCTTCGCCGCCCAGTGCATCAGCGATAATCGCAGACGACGGTGACAGCCAGACGGCCTCAACCATGCTCTGATGCGAAATGGCGACCTCCGCGCCCGGTAGCGCGCGGCGAAAGTCGTTGAGCAGGCGCTGCCGATGAATGCCACGGCGCTTCGATAGCGGAAACAGAAGATCACGGATTAGCCTATCGTCACCCAGCATTGTTTCGATGCGCGTGGCGGTGGGTGCCAGTTCACGCTTCAGTGCACGCAGCTGACGCCAGACCGCGGCGGGCACCTCGGGCCGGTGCTGGGCCCAACTCCTCTCTATCTCGTCGGCCAGCGTCATGGCACACCGGGTTGATGGGCTGCGAAGCGTTCGGCAGCTTCGCGGTTCTCGCGCGCCTGCTGGGCCGCGGTCTGTTGCGTGTAGTAATCGGCCATCGTGGTGTCAGCGCGCTTGGCTGCATCGCGTGCGGCCAGCTCCTTCCACCAGTCACCGCCATCGCCACCGCCCGGCGGGGAGGACAGCGCAAGACTTGCCGCATAGCTCGCGGCGAAGGCGTTGGGCGAGCCGGTCTTGAGGCTGCGTGGGGGCCAGATGTCGCGGCAGCTCAGATCCCACTCTGGGAGAATGGTGTCGCCCGTGAGGCAGGGGCGGTCACGGTCGAACCGCTCCAGACCGCGTGCGGTCAGCTCGACAGAGCGCAGCCGTTCATGACAGCCATCGGGGGCGCTGGCGTTGAGCTGATCGATGGCCTGATCAGTCTGCGCGGCGAGAGTGAAGATGGCCGCAATCTCCGATGCCAGCTCTGGATAGCGGCGGAAAGCGGCCACGGCCTGATCCAGTTGAAGCTGGACCCGCTGAAGGTCCGCGGCCCAGAGTGCGCAGGCCTCGTCGTGCAGGGCCTGTGTGAGAGCCGCACGCAGCCGGGGCAAGGCACCGTTGACCCGGTCGCGGCGGGTCTTGAGCTGGTCGGCTTCGATGACGGCTGTGTGTGCGGCTTCGGCACTGGGCGTGGCAATCAGGTCTGAGGCTAGGCTGCGCATCTCTGCGACCTTCGCATCGGTGGCCGCGACAAACTGCTCGGCCGCGGCGATAATCTCGGACAGCTCAGCGCTGCTGGCGTCGGGGTTGTCCAGCGCGGCGAGGATGCGCTGCTCCAAGGTGGGAGTGGGCTTGCTCATTTGGTCCTCCACGCATTGGCGAGTGCCTGATCGTAAGCGTCATACAGGCCGGCCATGCGCTGTTGGTGTGTGGCGCCGTCGCTGCTGCGCTGTGTTTCAAAGTGGATGATGCGAGTGGAGCTATCGGTGATTGCGCCGTGGCCCCGGCATTTGGAGCACGTGTTGCCATCATCGGTGCTGCCGCTGCCTTCGCAGTCCGCGCATTGGAATTGGCCAACACCAACCTTGTATGCGTTGGCTAGGCGGGCCTCGTAGCTCGCGTAGGCGTCGCGCAGTGGCTGCCGGTCTGCCGTGGCTGGGATACGGAAGCCCGGCCGACAACCTGTTAACGGGTCGTTGGTGCGTCCGTCTGTGAAGGCGTCGTTACGGTGCCCTGTTTCGCAATACAACTGACCATCGGAGCTACGACGCAGCGTGCCCGGCCAGCCGTTCTCCGTACAAGGATCTCCCTCGCGACTCCCGCGAGGCGCTGAAGAGAGACTACCCCGTCTGCCACCGGGGTAGCCTCCCAGCGCCGCGTCGCGCATGGCAAGAGAGATGCGCATCCGCCGGCCATCCTTCAGGATGCGATGTTGCTTGCCGTCGAAGCCAACGATGGTCTCGAAATCTTCTGTGTCATTATGGCTGGTCATCGGGAATCTCCTATGAAACTGGGAAGGCGGTTGACCTTCAGCTGGGCATCGATGGCGGCGCGGACGGCGTCGTCGGTTGGTACTTCGCGCAGATGCAGCGCCACACCGCGCAGAAAGGTGTCGCGGTGGACGACGGACACTGTTGCCGCGGCCTGCCGGATCAGGTTGAGCTGGTAGTCGCTGAGTGATAAGGGGCGCATCGTGACTCCACCAGAGCAACATGACGACTGTTGCTGCGGCGGCCAGCGTGGCGGCGATGGCGGTGGCTGTGCGTAGGTGGTGCTCGTGGTGCTTGGTCATATCTGCCCCCAAGGCGGGCCAAAGCCAAATGCGCCGAACTGCGCCAAGTAGCCGTGAAGCTTGGTGCGGTACCAGTCTTCGCTTTCCTTCTGCTCGGCGGCCTTCCGTGCAGCTTCGTCCGGCGTGCTGCCTATGGGCGTGCCGTCTACCCAGCGCCAAGAGCGGTCAAAGTACGGCTCACCCTGTGCGGCCACGGCGGCATAGGCGGACATGGCCAGCGCAACGATCACGTCAATCTTGAACGGCTGTTTCTCCTTGCCGATGCGCCAGCCGCGAGGTGTCTCGATGGCCACGGCGCGGCTCACGGCTAAGCGCATGGCGTCATCTGGGTAGAGCACAAGTGCCTGGCTCTCGATCAGGTCAAACAGGCACTGGCTTGCGGCCGTGAGGTTGGGGCTGCTCTGCGCAAACTCTTCCATTGGCAAGCCGGCCTTCTGAAGCCGCTGCGCGGTGGAGACCAGCTGATATGGATCATAGCGCACAGAGCGCAGCATGAACTTGCGTGAGAGGTCGAGCAGGAAAGCTTCGATGGTCAGCTCAAAGTCCAGCGGCTGCTCGGGGCTGGGCTGGTAGACCGCGTGCTTGAGCAGGCGGACCATCTGCGTGCCTGTATCGAAAGTGGTCACAACGATGGCCGTGCTGTCGTGCTTGTAAGATGCGTCGATGCCCACAAAGGCGTCGGTGAACAGCTCGCAGTGGGTCTGGCCGAGCCTCGGGCGCACGCAGGCATCCCATTTGCCTAGGTCCACGAACTGCGATGAAGAGGCCGCGAACTCGTTGAGCACGTGGCGCTGATAAACGCTCGCGCGCTGGCGGCGCATGTCCTTCAGCCACGCCGCATCCTGCCAAGGTGCGATTGGCTTGTGGCTCCAGAACATGAGCAGACCGTCGCCCGCGTACAGATCATCGCTGATCTGGGGCAGCTGCTTGCCCCGGCGATACAGCTCTTCCAGCAGCACCGACTCACCTTCGAACCCGGCATAGGTGACGGTCAGTCGCACGGCGATCTTGCGCGTGGGTGGCGGCGTCATCTCATCCCAAAGCCTGCGGCTGCGCTCTGAGGTGAAGGCCCACAGCTCATCGAAACAGGAGATCACCGCATTAGAGCCGGCGGCGGACCCGGCATCGCTGGCGATGGCCTGTATGGTGGCGTTGAGCGCTGGGAACGTGATCTTGAATTGGGTGACGTGGGCTTCGCCCTTGAGCAGCGGGCTGGCTGCGATGATCCTCTTGATAAACTCGAACACGCGGCTCTGCGCCTGCTCTTGGTCGTTGGCCAGCGCGAAGGCCTCAGGGAAGCGGCCACCGAACAACAACACAACGGTGAGGATGACCATCGCCGCGAACGTGGTCTTGCCGCTCTTCTTCGGGCAGCTGTAGAGCCATTCGTTGTAGAGCAGCTTGCCGTCTGGGCGCATCTGGAATGCGTGTTCTAGGAAAGCGCGTTCGGCGGGCAGCAGCTCAAAGGGCTCGTTGGTTTCTGGGTTGACCAGAACCGTTTCGATGAACTCCAGTGGGTTGGCGCGCCAGCGGCGTAGTGTTGATTTGGCGGTGGCGGTCATTCGGATGACTCCCGCTCACGCAGCAGGTCGCCCAAACTTGGGTTGAGGTCACGCGCAACGCGATGAAGGCCAATCCTGGATGCTATTCTGACCATCGTGCTGATCGCTTGGGAATGTTCGACAATGTCCACCTTCTGCCCAAGTAGCAACAGCGTGTTCAGGTGGTTGACGTGGACCGCGGCCCCGGCGAAGGCCTCCACTAGCAGGCGCTGGACTGTAGACAGATTGGAGGCACCGCCCAGATCAGAGGTGATGCCGTCAGCGATTGAGTCGAACTCTTTTGCTGCGGTGGTGCGGCCATCTAGATGCTCACGGGTGAGCAGCCGAACCTTGCCGACGCCGTTGCCGTTCGAAAGCGACAGTGCATCGGCGGGTATCGTCAGCGTATCTTGAGGTACTTCCGTCTCCGTGCTCATGAGCGGAGACGCTACCCTGAGGTGTGTAGTTAAGTAAAACCACCGCAGCCCGCGGTGAGCCGAAAATGGCCGCCAACGCAGCGACTAAAGCCATGGACCCTCAAAGTCTAAGTTTGAAGGTCTGGGTCACAGAAGTGACGGCGGAGATGGTGGAAGTGGATGGGGTGCGAAATGGAAATAAGGGAATCTGGGCTGCGGAGGGCGGAAAAATGCTGGTTTTTGTTGGTGGTTAGGCGGTGTGACGCGGCCCTCGGACCTTGGCCGGTAGCAGCTGCAACAGTGCCGGGGCAGCAGGCTGCGGTGCTTGGTGTGAGGTGTGCCAGGGGATTTTTTGTGTGGGAGTGTGGTTGATGCGGCCAGGAAGTTCGTTTGGGCCAGCACACATTCGAAGACGCAGAAGACGCAGAAGACGCAGAAGACGCAGAAGACGCAGAATTCCCTACTCTAAGGGTCATGGGTCTAGCGCGCCAAAAGAACATTTTTTCGCTACGAAAAGGGACCGGGGACCCGCTCACTCTATGCGTCTCTAGCGTCTGGCCCGCGAAGGTAGGTTATTCTGCGTCTTCTGCGTCTTCCTGCGTCTTCTCTCAACAGGACCAACACATTAGACGATTAGTGCTCTGCGTCTTCTCTGCGTCTTCGCTGCGTCTTCCTGCGTCTTCGGTTAAAACGGTAGCTCCTCATCGTTCCGCATTTCTGCGTCTTCTCCGGCATGTTCTGCGTCTTCCTGCGTCTTCTTCTCCAGCCTCACTAGACGGCGCGCGGTGGTCTTATCGAACTCCACCTGGACCCCGCTCCTGCGCAGCATCGGCGCCACCCGCCGCAGCTGCCCCGACAGAAGCTTCGCTGTCTGCGGCCAGTGTTTCCGGTCACGTCTAATTCCGCGGTTGTGATCGTGGTAATTGAGTTCTGAGAGCAATTCGGTAGCTGTGCCTTCCCATTTCCCAACTTGGTCAACGAAGGCACGCACCGCGCCGGCCACCGGGCTGGCTTCGATCACGGTCTCAACAAGGCTATTGCGGTTCGCGTTATAGGCCGCTTCGAATGTCCCCTTGGCCCAGAGCGCTGGTTCGCAGGCCGCAACCCAGAGCGCAAAGTCAGCCATCCGGGGCAGCCGCTCCAGTCGCGTGGTAGGCAGCATCCGCAGTCCAGTTGCGATCGCGTCGAGCAGCGCACCCAAGATAGCCGGCCGTGCGGCATCAAACTCAGCCTCAAGACCCTGCTGGGAACGACGGCTTTCATCCGAGATTGGTTCAAGGACGAGCACAATAGAACGGTCGGCAAAATCGGCTCTGGTTGCGCAGTCCTCGATGCCGTTCACGATCACCGGTCGCTGCGCCTCAAGCAGCGTCTCATCCTCATCGGTATACAGTTGGCGCTTGGCGAAGCCGCCGCCTGTGGACAGCCTACACAAGGCGTCCGAAATCCAGTGGGGCATTCCCGACACGTTGTCGAACGCAATCATGTGGCCATTGTTCGCAGCGATATAGAGGTCGAGTTCTTCCCGGGGCAACGTGCGGTTCGGCGCGATGTTTGCATCGATCAGTCTACGCATCATCCAGCAGAGGAACGTCTTGGCCGACCCCTGCTCGCCGGACACCGCCAGTATTGGGTAGGGACCAACGTCGCGCAGCGCAGCCAACAGCCAAGCGACAATGAGCACATAGTCCTCTTCACAAGACACATTGAGGAATGGGCGTAGTTTGTCGATTGAGCCGCCACGCTCTGGCAAGGGCAATGCCCCCATGCCCGGCGCGCGGCGAAAGCGCAGTGGCGGAGTAGCAACAACCCGCCAACCATCGGCATCAATCTCAACCGCCCGCCAATCCCTATCGCACAGATCAAGATAAATCTTGTCCGCATAGCGACCAACGCGGACAGAGATTCCGCGCTCTGGCGCATCGAAACGGGCACGGGCCTCGATCTGATCGAGGGCCGAGTTGATTGCTTCGCGGCCCGGCGTCTTTCCTGTGGCGTGAAAGTATTCACGGCTGAGCCACAGCTTAAAGTCCCGCGAACGAATCGACCATGTCTCGCGGTGTCCATCGGTCACAATGTCGGCATAGGCCCTGTGCGCTGCGGTGTGGAAGAGCCCGGTTTCTAGCGCAAGCTGGATCAACACCGTGGCTTGTCGCTCGCCTTGGCTATCATCCTCATCGGGCTCTAACCCCAGCACCCCAGACAGCCATTCCGCCGCCGCTGCTTCATCGTCTATCTGAAGCCCAGTGAGGCGACCCCATTCTTGAACCACCTCCAGCGCAGTGCGCTTGCCTTTGCGTGGATCGCCAATGTCGTGGAGACCAAAATCCTTGATACCCTTGGGGTGAAAGCTAAGCCCCTCTTGGGTATTGCGCTGCAGCTCTGTTGCGCTGACCGTCCAGGCTTCTCCACTGCGCCTCACGCCCGGAAACAGCTTTGGCACCCATGCTGGGAAGTCCTCCATAGCTGCGGCATTGAGCTTCTTCCGCCACTGCGCCTTGATCTTTCTTTTCCGGCCCTTGGGTGTGTCCTCACCGTCAGCCTTTATCTCCCCCAAGCGCGGATAGGTCGGCGCATCGCTGCGTCGCTCGATGCGCACCATGAATGGCTCGCCCTTGCGGTGATAGAATCCCGGAAGGCGCATTACGCCGGTCAGCTTGTCCATCGATGGATCGCCGCTGAAGCGCATCGCTAGTGCTTTCTGGACCGATACCCATTGGTCTAGCGACACGGCATCTACGCGCCAGTAGACATGCCATTTGCCCGGCGAGGTCTCGGTGACGATGTGCGGGGTCAGTGTTTCAGCTAACACCGGCTCTAGCGGCGCGCCATCCAGATCAAGAAAGTGGGCGCGCACACGCACGATATTCTCCAGCTTGCGTCCTCTAAAATCTGTTTCGTTGATTGTGACGAAGACCCCAGCACCGTCGTCGTTGAGTCGTTTCAGCTCAGTATAGTGCTGTTCAAGTGTGCCGTGGAGAATGCGGGCAAACGGGTCTTCCTTGATGCCCTGTTGTCGGCGCTCTTCTTTGCGTTCTTTATTATCATCGAAGGTCTGGAAGGTGAATTTCTTGGTCGTTGAATCGAGCAAATCCAAAAATGCGGCTGCTTCATCAAACGCAGTGAGCTTACCATGCATCGCACTTTCCCCTCGGAAAGCGCCGAAGCCAACGTAGGCCCTAGAAATTCTCGGGGAGCCGCGCTAGAAGAAAAACGTGTAGTACTTCCTGCTACCTGCTCTTCTTAGCGACTACGGCGCCTCCGGGTCACATCGGGGGCGTTTCGCTATTTTCGGCGCCATTATTCCTTCTGATCTGGCGCCGGGGTGATTCAAGAAAAAACCACACCCCAGCGCGGTTGCGCTGTGTGTGGTTGCCTGCTGCTCATTCGCGAGCGTCGTGCGACCGACCGTAGATGCGGCCCTTACGGGGCCGCCCTCTCTCTATATGTGCGTCAGACTTTAACCTATTAAAATGCGCCACGCCCCTGCGATCTTGAATTTCAAGATGAAGGAAGAGAACTCAATCTTGATTCCTCAACTTGATTGATGCGTCAAGATGAATGTCACTGCATCCTGTCATGCACCGCGAGCTCGCAAGCGCCCGGCGAAATCTCCCTCCACCATTCAATTGCGGCTGCCTTCAGATCAGTCCGCTGCGCGCAGCGGCCGCAGATGCCGCCCGATATCGTGCACTGCGGTTCGCCCAGCGGCGACGCAACCACAAACAGAACAGGCGGTTCGCCGTGATGGACAAACTCAAACTGGCCGCATAGCGCGCACAGTGGCCCTTCGCCCGGTCGCGCCTTCGTGATCAAGCCGACGAACTTGCGCAGCACGCCGACAATCTTCTTGAAGCTGTTCTGGCTGGGCGGAAAGATCATCTCCGTCGGCTCCAGTTCAGTCAGCCCACGGCTGCGCCGCATCGCGCGCTTGAACTGTCTCAGGTCTGCCCGCGGCCCGGTGCTTGCGCTGCGCCGCCTGTTCGATTGGTCCATACCGACTCCTGCTCATTGGGTTTGTCCTCCCCTTGGGTTTGCTTTTTTGGAATCTCACACCATCGCCAAGACCACGGCCAGCGCTACAGCCGCGAGCACGATCAGCCCGGCGAGGAAGTTGAATGCGCGCTGTGTTATGGGTCACCGATCATCTCCAACAGCTCGGCGCGCTCGCGCTCTTCCTGCCGCTTCAGCCGTTTGAGGCTGCGCGGCGGCATATGACGTTCAATCGCGGTACGTACCAAGGCGCGCAACTGGGCAGGCTCAATCGCATCCAGCTCAACCGAGATGAGGGAGCCGAAGCGCGCCGCGCGGGTGTCGCTGGCCTTGGTTGGGCGGCTAGGTAGCGACCACGCTTCGATCTGCTCCGGCGTCACCGCTAGCCGTTCGAAGATGATCTCGGCTGCGGGCGCAAGTTCGCGCAGCGTCTGCTCTATCTTCTCGCCAGCATTGACCCCGCTCGGGTCGTAGTCGCCCAGGTGATAGATGAAATTGGGTTTGTCGAGATCGAGGTCCAGTGCCGCATCGTGGAGGAAGGAGAGCGAAGCATAACCGCGCGCCGGTCTTAGGGGCACGTCCAACTCGTCAGTGACCGGATAGATCACGCCGGTCAGCGCATCCTTCTCAACCCAGACCTGGACAGCGCAATCGGTATCGGTCCAGAGTGACTTGCGGTAGCCTTCCGCCGCCGCGCGCAGAGCATCGGCCGGACTGTTAAATGTCGTTGGGCGATAGACGCTGCGGCTGCCGTCCTCAAGCCAGTCATAGGGCAGCTCACCGCGCTTGCGCATCACCGTGAGGTCCCATTGGATCTTCTCGTAGCCCAATTCGGTCTTGTCGATCAGGCCGCGCACAGTTGCCTGATAATAGACCTGGCGCACGGTCATCGGTCGCCCGGCGGAGACAATGTCGTGGAGCGCGGTGCGGCGGGCCTCATATTCGGCCTTCGTGGAGCGGGGGCGCTTTATCAGGCTAGCCTGATCCATTGTCACGCCGCCCGCGACCGCAGCCACTTGACCAGGTCATTGCGGCGATATCTCACCATGCGCGGAGTGACCCGCACGAACGGTGGCCCAACCCTCTTCTTGGTCTTGCGCGACTGTGAACGCCA
>Ga0070738_10003463_pt1 | contig 20681 bp, 15 predicted proteins | sample Coa_R2_2_FD_66446 | JGI IMG/M metagenome (GOLD analysis project Ga0070738, IMG submission 66446) | Surface soil microbial communities from Centralia Pennsylvania, which are recovering from an underground coalmine fire - Coalmine... | ecosystem: Environmental > Terrestrial > Soil > Unclassified ... | reverse complement strand
TGAGGTATCTTCGGTGGTTATTCGTCAAGATATTGAGTCTGGTTTATTCTACATTGCGTTCTATGAAGGTTCTGCCGTCGGTGTCGTGAAGTTTCAGACAGAAGATCGCCTATTTTGGCCAGACATTCCAAATGAGGATTCAGCTTTTATTCATCGCTTAGCTGTGCGTCGAAGTTTTGCAGGTGGGTTGGTTTCAACGACATTGATGAGGTGGGCTGTTGAACATAGCCGAAAACTGGGTAAGCGCTATTTGCGTTTAGATTGTGCGGCAGAGCGTTCACGCTTACGCTTAATATATGAGAGATTTGGTTTTCGACACCATAGCGATCGGCAGGTTGGACCTTACTTTGTTGCCCGCTATGAGTACGAGTTATAACTCAGGCTAAGATAGGTCAAAGACAGAGGTAGTGGCTAGATGTCAACCAAGCTGCGAGGCTAGTTAAGAAAGCTTCAATCAGACGAATTCTGAAAGGGTTTTGCCAAACACAATTAGATAATTTTCCTACATCTCGATGCTAGACATAAAAGAGTTGCTTGCAAGCAGCGTAACTGTCATTATTGATCGTCCATTTGGTAGTAGACATCCGCGATACAAATATATTTACCCGATTAATTATGGCTACATTCCCGGCACTGTTGCGCCAGATGGCGAGGAAGTAGATGCTTATATTTTAGGCATATTCGAGCCTTTAAGCCAGTTTGAAGGAAAATGTATTGCCATTATTCATCGCACTAATGATGAAGATGACAAGCTGATTGTTGTACCACAAGGGAAAAACTATAGTGACGAGCAAATTATGGCTTTGACTGAATTTCAAGAGCGGTTTTTCGAATCAACTATTATCCGAATTTAAATCATCTAAATTATTAATTAAGGAGATCTGATTGGGTAAAGTTGGGCCTTTCCACAATTACCTAGTTATTCTCAGAAATTTTAGTAAATGTCGACTTCAAGACAGATCAATCCACTCCGAAAGTTCTTCCATACCAAACAGAGCTTCTGTTTGCATACCAGCCTTAAAAGCGGGTGATGGGACTCGAACCCACGACGTTCAGCATGGGAGGCTGACATTCTACCACTGAATTACACCCGCAGACGGTAATTTTAAAATTATTGTATTTCCTATATTAATAGTTTTTGCTAATTTTAGCTACTTGAGTTCGGTGAGTTTTTCGTGATACTGACAAATCCTTGATTTTGCAAACATTAATATTTGCATAGGCATATACTCCAACTTAACATTCACTTACTGCAATCACTTCTTTACACTCTCACAACAGTTACACACTTTCGTTTGCCAAGCTCTTTCTATTGTCTTGGAAATGATCTAAGTCAGCGAGAGCTAGAGAAAGCCAGATCTATGAGTCGCAAAAGTGTTAAGACTTAATAAGAGATGAGTGCTTAACACCCCATTCATGCATGGCATAAAGAATTGGTAGCAAACTTTCTCCTAGAGGCGTCAGTGAATATTCCACTTTTGGAGGAATTTGCGGGTAAATCTCTCGATGAATAATGCCATCTTCTTCCATCTCTCTCAGTTGCTGAGTCAGCATTTTTTGAGTGATTCCGTTTAAAGCTCGCTGCAATTCACCAAAGCGTTTGACACCATCCATGAGTTCTCTAATGATTAAAACTTTCCAACGTCCACCAATGACTTTTAGAGTGGTTTCCACTTCGCAAGTGAGTCTGCTATGGTTGTTTGCTTCAGCTTTCATGTTATCAAAAGTATCTTAACTTTACTTTTAGATACCTACTTTTTATCATACTCGAGGGCACTCCTTAGTTCAATTACAACTCATTGGGACTCTCACACCTAACTGAGAACCTGAAACTCATCTTGGGTTAGCGACACCACAATATTCTCAGCATTTACCCGAATGAGCCACCGTTGAGTGAGTTGACCATCTGAAAGCACTTCTCTAGCGCAAACAACTCCAATTTTGCCTGATACATATGCTGGCAGTAGAATCAAAACTCTGTTTCCTATGTGAACATAATTTGAGGTATGCAACAGCACTCCTAAAACTTTAGGTTATTTGATAAATTATAATCCAGAATTATGCAATCTTTTCAAAGAAAGTCAATAATATATGTTTTATTTTAACAAAAAAATACTGAGCAGATTGTTGAGTTCGGTAACCCTATCATAAGATATACTTCTGCTAAATTCTAAAAATATACGTCTAGCTATACTTAACATAACTAAACGCCCATAGGGCAAGCTAGATACAAGTCATCACAGAATTTTCAATTTGCTAGACTTGCCATGATTTGAGGTCTATATTCCCAACTAATTATTTTCTCCTGACTTCATGACATGAAATTTATTTAATAGTAATAATTATTGCTTAGGTAATATTTACCAGACTAGTTAATGATGTTTTTCCCTAGAATTAACTATATATTTAACTATATGGATATTGAGATGTAGCAGTTGCAAGATCGCCCTGATCTGCCAACACACATAACTCATCCAACGTAGTAGCTAGCAGGGGTTATTAGAGGAATTTGCTCAAAAGGATGTTGAGGCACGATCCCGAGTAGTAATCAGGAATCTTAACTAAGCCTGCCATGCTTTGAGCCAACGATTCACAACTTTGTTGAAGAATTGTTTTACCTGATGCTTGCGATACCACTTCTGAAAAGCCATTTCGTAGTCTTCACCTTTCGTTTGATAGGTATTCCAACCGTCAAGACCTACTCCCAATCCCCAAAACAGCAAAATATATAGTGACCAGGAAAGACCACTACCGCTCAGTAAGTCTACTAGTACCAAAACAGAGTTGATAATGACATAGTTGCCAACACGCTTCTTGAATCTGCCTTGGCGATAAGCATTAAAAGCTTGACGCTGTTGTATTTCTCCCTGTTGTTCTGACCATTCACGTTCTGCTAAGCGGAGTGACTCAGAGGAGATTTCTAACTCTGCTGCAATTTCCAATAACTGCGCATAAGAAAATTCTTTGTTTTTGTCGTCGGCGTGACGAGCGATCGCCAAATGAAGAATTTGCTGCACATCTTCCTGGCTATAAGAATTAGTCACTTTGGTATCAAAAACTGTCATAATTATGTCTTACGTAAGATTTTCAATATGCCCCATAGATGGTAAGCATGCACATCAAAGCTACAAGCAATATTATTTGCACTATCCCTAGACTAGCAAATCTATTTTAGTAGTGTGGATTATTTGTAAGGGCATATACTTGTTCAACTCATCCACCGACTCAAATAATATTTTTTATGAGTGTCATAATAGACATAGCTCTTCGTAATAGCTAGGCACGTCCTCATTATTAACTTAGAAATAGCACGGCAATTTAAACCGTTAGCAAAAAGTAACGAGGAAAAACCCCATGATTGAAGAAAATGGAGCAATTCGCACACTATCAGTAGATATTGGTGGTAGTGGTGTTAAGGTGATAGTCTTAGATAGTCATGGTCATGCCTTGACCCAAAGAGCGCGTGCAGAAACCCCCCAACCACCTAAACCTGGATCTGTGATTGATACAATTGCAGAACTGGCAGCTACTCAAGGTCAATTTCAGAGGGTTTCAGTAGGCTTTCCTGGTGTTGTGCGTAATGGGGTCACAGAAACAGCAGTAAACTTAGATCCCGATTGGATCGGATTTGATTTGGTAACAGCATTGTCAAAGCGCTTTAATAAGCCTGTACAAGTGATTAATGATGCTGATATGCAGGGTTTAGGCGCAATTTCAGGCAAGGGAGTGGAATTAGTAATTACTCTGGGTACAGGTTTTGGCTCTGCTTTATTTGTTGATGGCACTCTTGTGCCAAATCTAGAAATGGGTCATCATCAATTTCGTAAAGACGAAACCTACGAAGAACAGCTGGGACGTGCAGCATTAGAAAAAGTCGGAGAGAAAAAATGGAACCGGCGTTTAGAAAAGGCAATCAAATCTTTGCACAATCTCTTTTCTTATGACTACCTTTATATTGGTGGCGGTGAAGCCGAAAAGGTAAATATCAAGTTACCAGAGAATGTCAAGATTATCCCTAATATTACTGGTTTACTGGGTGGCATTGCTTTGTGGAAGGATTAGGAGTTGTTCTTTGTCTTTGGTTATTTGTCTTCACCAAATAGCTCATGACCAATGATGACCCTCAGTCACTACCAAGACTTTTTACTGACACGGTAATCCCCGGTCAGATAGATAGCGTTTTTGTCAACTGTCGTTCATAAAATTTACACATTACTCAGCTTAGAGAGACTAAATTTATCTTCTTCTTTATCTTGTTTTGCTGGCTTCATACCATTACATCCACAAAATCCTTGATACAAATCCTCCTCCTTGTCTCCCTTGTCCTCCTTGTCCTCCTTGTCCCCTCTGCGTTTTCCCATCTTCCAATAGCATGCTCTACTTCAATACTTCACATCTAAATGATGATAATCAGGTTAATTTCCCGTAAAAGTTGCTAAGATTCTTAATTTTACATTTCAAGAATTTCTACTGTTTCCATTCTTGGATTTCTTTTGTAAAATAGGGTTGAGTTTTATGTAGCATTCGCAAAACTTCCTCATAAAACTTTCAAATCAAACTGGAAGTTTACACCAAAAATGCTGTTTAATATATTAAAAGACAATTAAATTTTTGGTGTCGTCCACGAGAAAACCTGTTAGCCGGGGCTTTTCTCAACGGTTGATTCCTTTGGGGAAAGCGCTCCTTGATAATGCAGATTACCCGCAACACGAAAACCACGATCGCAAAATTTTGTTCTATATCATAGTTGTTGTTACCGACTTTTATTGAAATGTCGTTGCAAAAGGGTTGCTACATATTGTCTTCGGCGCAACTGCAAATTTATCTTTATATTGGAATAACTCTGCATGACTTCTGCTGCTGAACTACCAGTCAATACTGGCTCAAATTTGAGACTACAAGGTAATGCCAAAAGCACCAAAACGCCTGATCCCCTGAGAACGGCTGTGGGTGTTTATGTCACAGTACATGGGCATTTTTATCAACCACCACGAGAAAACCCATATTTAGACGCGATTGAACGCCAACCTAGTGCAGCGCCTTTCCATGATTGGAATGAGCGTATCCACAATGAATGCTATCGCCCGAATGCTTTCGCCAGAGTGCTAAATGACCGAGGCGAACTGGTGGGGATCGTAAATAACTATGAGTATTTGAGCTTTAACATTGGACCAACTTTGATGTCTTGGCTGGAACGTCATGACGTGGAGGTCTATCAGCGGATTTTAGAAGCAGATCGCAATAGTTGCACTCGCCTGAATGGTCACGGCAATGCGATCGCGCAAGTATACAATCACATCATCATGCCCCTTGCAAATGAGCGTGATAAATACACCCAAATCCGTTGGGGTAAAGAAGACTTCCGCTATAGGTTTGGACGCGATCCCGAAGGCATGTGGCTAGCGGAAACTGCTGTGGACTATGCAACACTAGAAGCCCTAGTCACTGAAGGCATTCGTTTCATTGTGCTTGCCCCTTCTCAAGCACAACGTTGCCGTATCTTGCCTACCAAAGATGATCCCAACCCCGAATGGCATGAAGTGGGCGGAAGTCAAATCGATCCCACACGTCCTTATCGCTGCTTTTTGAAGAGGAGTAGGGAATTGGGAGCAAGTCATAAGGGCACAAGTGACCACTCCCTTCCTTACATCGATATCTTTTTCTACGATGGTCCGATCTCCCGCGATATGGGCTTCAGTGATGTTGTTTACCATTCCAATCATTTTGCCGGACGCATCGGTGCAGCTGTGCGTGGGGATCATCGCCCAGCCCAATTAATTTCTGTGGCAGCTGATGGAGAAACCTTTGGACATCATAAGGGTGGCACAGAAAAAACCTTAGCCTACGCCTTTACACAAGAGTTTCCCAATCGGGGTTGGACAGTGACAAACTATGCTCACTATCTCAGCCTAAATCCTCCCACTTGGGAGGTGGAATTGAAGCCAGTGACGGCATGGAGTTGTGCTCATGGAGTAGACAGATGGCAAGATAACTGTGGTTGCGGTGGTGGTGGAGAATGGCATCAGCTATGGCGGCGTCCCTTGCGCAATGCCTTGAATTGGTTGCGGGATCGCTTACTTGAGGTGTATGAGGAGCATAGCAAACAGTTTTTCTTTGATCCCTGGCAAGCAAGAGATGAGTATATCCATGTGATATGCGATCGCTCTCCTGTAAATATCAGCCATTTTTTCTCTCGTCACCAAACCCACAAACTCACATCAGCTGAACAAGTAGACGCCCTACGTCTTTTAGAAATGCAGCGTCATGCTTTGCTGATGTTCACCAGTTGTGGATGGTTTTTTGAAGAACTTTCCCGTCCGGAGGGAACACAAATTCTTCGTTACGCCGCTCGTGCTTTAGAATTGGCAGGTGATGTAGCAGGTGTACAGTTAGAAAAAGGCTTCATAAAACGCCTAGCTTTAGCAAGTAGTAATGTAGAGCTATTTGGACATGGGGCTGAAGTCTATCGTCAACTGGTGCTCACTGCCCAAGTTGGCTTTAAGCAAGTAGCTGCTCATTACGCCATTACTTCACTATTTGCTAACCACAAAACAGAAAAGTGGTCAGCGATCTCCAGGCACAATGGTACGGATCAATGTTATTTACCCTATCAAAAGCGTGTTTACTGTTACACAGCTAACGAGCTAGATTATCAATTGCAACGCTTGGGTTCAATGACTTTAGCTGTAGGCAATTTGAAGCTTACATCAGAGATAACATGGGAAAGTGAACATCTCGTGTTTGCAGTTCTTCATCTTGGCGGTTGGGATTTTCACTGTTGTATTCGACCTTTTGCGGGACGTCGAACTTACACTCAGATGAAAGAACAAATGTTTGAAGCACTGCAACAGGCGAGTGTAGCTCACACAATTCTAGTCATGACTCAGTTGTTTGGAGAAGAGGCTTACAGTTTACAAAATCTGTTTGCAGAAGAACGTCATCGCCTGATGCGGTTACTAAGTCAGGAAACCTTGACACGACTAGATCAGCTTTATACCCAGACATACCGTGATAACTACGGTATAATCATGGCTTTTCATCGAGATGAACTAGCTGTCCCGCAAGAGTTACAGGTCGCAGCTGAGATCGCTTTGGGACATCGGTGTATGGTGGCTTTGCGTTCTCTTGAGCAAGATATGCATGAGTCACCATCAGGTGGGAATCACATCGTAGAATTAGAGGCGATCGCTACAGAGGCAAAATACCTGCGCTGCCGGATAAATATTCCTGAAGGTAAACTGATGCTGGAGCAGTTGATTTTGCGATCGCTTTGGCAGTTGTTGCATGATCCCGATGAGACTTTTGATGCAGATATCCAACGCTTAGAGCGGTTAATTGATGTGGGGCATCAGCTAAATATTGGCCTCTCCCTTGAGCGATCCCAAGAACTCTACTTCAGTTACCTGCACAGCGAAATTGTACCGCAGTTGGTTGGTGCGATTACCAATGGACAAGACACCACTCAATATCGTCAGCTGTTGAAGTTAGGGCAAAAGTTAGTGGTAGATGTCAGTCATTGGTTGAATCTGTAACCAAGACAGTTCGGTTAACCATAGCTGTTACCTGAAAGGGTGAGAGCTATTTTCCCCATCAACCCGCTCCAAGATTATGGAGCGGGTATTCGTTGTGATCCCGACTGTTATGATGCAAAAATCTTTAATACCAAAAGGTCAGTTATTCCTCAAGCCATGAATTTATCGCCCAGAATAATGACAATCCTTGCGATCGCAATACCACTAAATGGAATTTTCTTTGCGGTCCATGCCCAAACCCCAAACACAGCTACAGATCAAACACGTTCTAAGAAGAGTATGGGCGTGAATCCCAAATACACCCAGATCATTTCTCTTCAGCCAGATTCATCGCTCTTCTTCTTAAGTCGAGGTGACTCTCGTTTTGGTATAGGAGATTATGCTGGAGCACTTGCAGATTATAACCAAGCTTTACAACTTGATCCCAATAATGCTGCTGCCTACTATAACCGAGGGGAAGTTCATCATAAACTAGGAAACAAAAAGAAAGCAATTACAGATTTGAAAAAGGCTGTAAAGATTTTTCATGCTCGAGGAGATCAAGATGATTACCAAGATGCTTTGAATCACCTCAAAAGACTTCGACAATCTCCTAAATGACAAGGAGGTAGCAAATGCCTATAAGTAGTGAGCTACCATCCGATAAGCAGCTACAAAAGGTAGTGCCAAGTGCCGCCCGTCTTGCTGTAGCAGGAGTGTTTTTCGTTAATGGTGCAGTATTTGCCAACTGGGTTACACGTATCCCAGTAGTACAACAGAAGCTTGGGTTAAGTAATGGTGCACTTGGAGTTGCTCTACTGGGTATGGCAGTTGGCGCGCTCATGAGTATGCCAACGACAGGGTGGTTACTCACTCGCCTGAGTAGTCGCTTGGTCATTAAAATAACTGCGTTAGGCTATTGTGCAGTACTACCTCTATTGGCGTTAGCTCCTAATTTGCTACTACTAGCGATCGCATTGGTGCTATTTGGTGCTTTTAATGGAGCAATGGACGTGGCTATGAATGCTCAAGGTATTGCTGTTGAGCAGCGTTACCAGCAACCAATTATGTCATCATTTCATGGTATGTTCAGCGTGGGAGGTATGGTTGGTGCATTTAGTAGTGCTGTATTAGCCTCTTTGGGAGTTGAACCTATTCCACACTTGCTAGGTGCAGCACTCTTACTAGGGATAGTTACGATTTTTGCTTCACGTCGGCTGTTGTCAGTAGCTACTGACACTGTTAGCCATGAACCAGCATTTGCGATACCGACACGATCTCTCCTTGGCTTAGGAGTAGTAGCATTTTGCGTTATGCTGGGAGAAGGCGCGATGGCTGACTGGAGCGCAATCTATCTCCAGAAGACACTTGGGACCGGACTTGGACTAGCTGCGGCAGGGTACACAGTATTTTCACTGGCAATGGCAGTGTTTCGATTCATGGGTGACTGGCTCACCCAACGTTTGGGTTCAGTAAAGATGGTACGCCTTGGTGGCATTGTGGCTGCCAGTGGGTTGGGATTGGCTCTGGTCATTGCCCAGCCTATTGCTGCACTCATCGGCTTTGCCTGTGTCGGTGTTGGCTTTTCCTCTATTGTTCCGATTGTACTCAGTGCAGCTGGACGAACTCCAGGATTGCCTCCTGGTCTTGCGATCGCAGCAGTAACAACCACTGGCTATTTTGGATTCCTATCAGGACCACCCCTGATTGGGTTTGCTGGCGATTTGCTTAACCTTCGCAGTGCTTTAGGTATTGTCGTTATCCTCAGCACAACTGTTGCAGTACTAGCCCAAACTGTCCATCATGCTGTCGGCTCCAGAGAAGATAACATAAGTTAGAAGTGAGTTGTGCAATTGATCTAACTTCGTATACATTGCAGGAATATTTTGTTGTTTTAGACTAGGAATATAAGTTTAGTAAACTTATGTTACAATAAAGTAGAAAGCAAAAGATTGAACAGCTTACTCAACTTAGTTTCCTTAGAAGTAGAGGAGTTTACGACCTTCCAACAGTTCTGTGAGTCGATAGATGGAATTCTGACTGCTTAGTAGAATAGCCTTGTTCTGTAAGGATCTCACTAGCAAGTCAAAATAAAATGAGCCGATAGCGGACGTAGTGTAAAATGTATGTTATGATTTAATGCTATATTTCTATCTTATTTTTTTCGCATTAATATTACGCACTCTAAATAATAGAGTGCGAATAACTTACCTGATGTATCAAAAAATTTCAAATGCCAAGAGGAACAAACATGAACTACTCAAATGGTTATAACCAAAACGGAAAAGGAAGCGCTGTTAAAAGCCGAGATTACGTTCCAGCCGTTGAGACGGATGAACATATCAGCCCTGCAGCAGCGACAGAAACAATAGTAAAAATTGAGCCTCCAACGACACGGGTTGCTGAGCCTGAATTAGAAAAAGAGGAGCAACAAACACCAGAACCCAGTAAAGGCGAATCTAAGCCCAAGCCTAACAAGCGTAGGCGTTTACTCATTTCAGCAGGGTTAGGTATAGTGGCGATTATTGGTGGTGTTTTTGGAGCACGCTGGTGGGCTTACGCTTCTACACACCAATCTACAGATGACGCTTATGTCGCCAGTGATGTACACCCAGTTAGTAGTCGGATCAATGGCACTGTATCTCAGGTGCTAGTGAATGATAACCAGGAGGTACATGCAGGTCAACTACTAGTCAAGCTCGATCCGCGGGATTATCAGGTGCAATTGCAGCAAGCACAAGCCGCATTGGAAGCATCTCAACGTCAAGCAAATGCTGCTCTATCTAATATTAAACTGGCATCTGGGAATGCTTTAGGTAATACGCAGCAAGCACAAGGGAATGTTGGCAGTGCAAAAGCCGCAATTGCCACCGCTGTCGCCAACGTCAAGGCTGCACAAGCCGCAGTTCCAGCCGCCCAAGCTTCTGTAAATCAGGCACAAGCAAATTTGGACAAAGCACAAGCCGACTATAACCGTTACAAAACCTTGTATGCCCAAGGAGTTGTACCACGTCAACAACTCGATACTTACAGAGCCACTTATTACGTTGACTTAGCTCAGAAAAACTCAGCTGTACAAGGCGTGTTACAAGCTCAAGCTAACCTTGCTCAAGCACAAGAGAATGTCACCAAAGCCCAAGCGCAACTGGCAGCATCTCAAGGTGGACTAGTCCAAGCACAAGCCACTGGGCAGCAGACAAAAGTCAACCAAGCGCAATATAAAGCTGCTCTAGCTCAGATTGCTCAATCACAAGCTAGTCTCGACAATGCCAAGTTGCAGTTGTCCTACACCAACATTATTGCTCCTAGTGAAGGTAGAGTCGGGAATAAAACTGTCCAAGTTGGTCAAAGAGTGCAGCCAGGAACACCTCTAATGTCGATTACAGAAAGCAATCCCTGGGTGGTTGCTAATTTCAAAGAAACTCAGCTTGCACATATGCACTCAGGGCAGAAAGTAGAAGTTCATATTGATGCTATTCCTGATCATAATTTTGTGGGTTACGTCAATAGCTTTTCACCAGGATCAGGTGCGACGTTTGCTCTTTTGCCTTCAGACAATGCTACCGGTAACTTCACAAAAATTGTGCAACGTATCCCAGTAAAAATTGTTTTAGATCCAAATAGTGTGCGGGGTTATGAATCGCGAATTATACCTGGATTATCAGTTGAAGCCAATGTAGATATGAAGTGAAAATATGAAAAAGCAGAGCCTTTTTCATAGGAGAAATTCTGTGGCTGATTCAACTGTTAACACGAATGGTCAAAAGCCCCCAATCCCATCACCGCAATCCGATGCGGTGTCACTTAAAACCTGGATTGGTGTGATGGGAGCTATGCTGGGAGCCTTTATGGCAGTGTTAGATATTCAGATCACCAACTCCTCACTTCAACAAATTGATGGAGCAATTGGTGCAACTCAAGAGGAAGGCTCTTGGATTTCAACGAGCTATCTAGTGGCTGAAATTGTCACAATACCACTGACTGGTTGGCTATCACAAGTATTTTCAGTGCGATGGTATTTGGTAGGCAATTCTATTTTGTTTCTCTTCTTTTCTGTCTGCTGTGCTTGGTCTCAGAATCTAGGTCAGATGATTTTGTTTCGTGCTGGACAAGGGTTTACTGGAGGTGTACTCATTCCCATGTCCCTGACAATTGTGCTGACGACCTTACCAAAATCTAAACAACCAATTGGGCTGGCATTATTTTCAATTACAGCTACCTTTGCACCGTCGATTGGTCCAACAATCGGTGGTTGGTTAACAGATAACTTAGGCTGGGAGTACAACTTTTACTTAAATATCGTTCCAGGTATATTACTCATTGCCATAGTTTTCTACGCCATTAACCCTCAACCTTTACATTTAGAACGTTTAAAGCAAGGCGATTGGTGGGGTATTCTATTCATGGCCATTGGTCTTGGAGCACTGGAAGTGGTTCTAGAACAAGGGCAAGAATACGATTGGTTTGGTTCTAAAGCAATTCAGTACTTGACTGTAGTAGCAGTGATTTTTATTGCTCTGTTCATCTGGGTCGAGTTGACTCGTAAACAGCCATTTATCAATTTAAGCTTGTTGGTACGTCGTAACTTTGGCATTAGCAGTGTCGCTGGGTTAGCCCTAGGACTAGGTCTCTACGGCACAGTGTACATATTGCCGCTGTATCTTGGTACTATTAAAGACTATAGCCCTTTACAAATTGGTGAAGTGATTGCTTGGTCAGGAATACCGCAGTTATTCTTGATACCGTTTGTGCCTAAGTTAACACAGCGCTTTGATATTCGTCTTGTAGCGGCAGTGGGATTTAGCCTGTTTGCCGTCAGTTGTTTTATGAACTCAACAATGAACCATGACACGGCTATTCAGGAACTGCGATGGTCTCAGTTAGTTCGGGCTTTGGGACAACCGATGATGATTTTACCGCTCACAACGATCGCCACAGCCAACATTGAACCACAACAAGCGGCTTCTGCCTCCAGTCTATTTAACATGATGCGTAATATGGGGGGATCAGTAGGGATAGCCGCCCTGAAAACACTACTGACTAGGCGAGAGCAATTTCACTCTCAACGGTTGGGAGAATTTGTGACTTCCTATAGTCCCCAAACTCAACAGCGAATCGATCAGATGACTCAGTACTTCACGCGTCAAGGAGCTGATCCGACGACTGCTCACAATCAGGCACTCAAAGCGATCGCCAATGTTATCCATCGTGAATCGTATGTGCTTGCCTTTAATGATTGCTTTTACTTCATCGCGATCGGTATATTGATCAGTGGGCTTGCCTTGCTTTTCTGTAAAAAGGTGAAGTCAGGTGGTGGTGCAGTTGCACACTAAATTATTTTAAATCTTGGTCTTGCAACAGCAGTGTTCATGAGGCAGCTAGAAGATTTGTGCTACAACGACTATCTGCATCAGGTGATGACTGCTGTTGCTGTTTTTTCTGGAATCGCGATAGATCTGCAAAAGTACAGAATTCACTTTCACTTCTCAAGTATGCATGTGAAAATTAGACCTGCCCAAAGAAAAGACGCAGAGAGAATTGCTATCCTTTGTGAGCAACTTGGTTATACTGCTACACCTCCACAGGTGCAAGAACGACTTGCCCATATTCAACACAATGAAGCTCATATTGTCTATGTTGCTGTTATCAATGATTTTGTTGTTGGCTTGGCACATGCTCACGCTTGTGACTTAGTCATTGAGCCAAAACAGGCGATTCTCTTCGGTTTGGTTGTGGATGAAGATTATCGTCATAATGGGATGGGACAACTTTTGATGCAACATATTGAGCAATGGGCTTCTTCTGTTGGATGTCAACAAGTTGTTATTCGTTCTAATATTAAACGCAAACAGGCCCACGACTTCTATCAGAAAATTGGCTATGCCAACATAAAACAGTCATTAACTTTTTTCAAAGCACTGATTTAAAATCTAAAAGTTGTTCTAAAAGAAAACATATGGATGATGTCGTGAGTGGTGGATGTCTGTGTGGTTACGTTAGATTTGAGTATGGTGATAAGCTAGGACCAGCCAACTACTGCCACTGTACCGATTGCAGGAAAACCACAGGCAGCGCCTTTAATATTGGCATTAGAACCCATGCATCTACCCTCCGTATCATCGCTGGTAAAGTGAAGAGCTATACGAAAACTGCAGATAGTGGCAATGCAATCACTCGTGAGTTTTGTCCGGAATGTGGCTCGCCTTTGTTTACTAGAGCATCAGCTAAGCCACAATTTGTTTGGATTAAAGCTGGGAGTTTGGATGATCCAAGTCTAGTCAAACCAACTTATCAAATCTGGACTGATCACGCTGTGCCTTGGTCTCACATTGATACAAATCTGCCAAGCTTTCCTGGTAACCGTACTATTGCAAATACAAATGATGCTTAACCTAATTCAGCCGAGTCGCAGAAGAAATATTGAGTAGTCGCAACCTCATAACTAAAGCTGGGGGAATTTCTGTAAAGCACTTTTTCACCTGGTTGCAGAGATAATAATCGCGTTGTCGTTGGAGCAATCAGAGTACGGTGAAACTCATTACCACTTTCCCCTATTCGCTCATCCCACCAACTTCCAAGCTGATTCCAAATTTCTTGGGTCTCATGTAGTAATGTTTCCTGCGATCGCGCTTGATCATTACTGTTCATTTTTTTGTTCGAGATTAAAGGCAGTAATATTATACTGTTACGTAAGCCTAATCAATTTCTTGCTGTACCTTATAGCACTAAAAGATATGCAATCAGAAACATCTTTTAATCCTCAAGGATTTAGTACATTTATAACTAACATTGGTATAAGAGATAGTAGCGATGATTTTGTACTTGTTAAATCGGATGTTCCTTGTGTTGCTGATGGAGTCTTTACTCAAAGTATTTTTGCAGGAGCAAGTGTCACCATTAGTCGTCGTAATTTGAAAGATGCTCAAGCACAAGGTATTATCGCGATATCTAAAAATGCAAATGTTGCTAATGGGAAAGATGGCTTTGCTGATGCAGAAGAAGTCATCCAGATTGTTGCCAATGAAACTGGAATTGCTTCTGAGAATATTTTGATAGCGTCTACGGGTGTTATTGGTAGACGTTACCCAATGGAAAAAATTCGAGCGGGTTTAGTAGGAATAGGGCAAAAATTAACTGCTGCTGATTTTGAGTCTGCGGCACGGGGTATAATGACAACTGATACCGTACACAAATTAGCTACACGGCAAATTGGTGATGCGAAGCTAGTAGGAATCGCAAAAGGTGTCGGAATGATTGAGCCTAATATGGCTACATTGCTAGCTTTCTTTTTTACGGATGCCGCTATTCCAAAAGATGTGCTTCCTACTATTTTTCGTCCAATTATAGATAAAACTTTTAACTGTCTGAGTATTGATACTGATACTTCTACAAGTGACACCGCAGTGATTTTAGCAAATGGTTTAGCTGGTGAAGTCTCAGAGAAAGAATTTGCTTTGGCATTGCAAGAAATTGCTCATGAGTTAATGCTCAAGATTGCAAGAGATGCAGAAGGTGCGACGAAAATTATTGAAGTAACTGTAGATTCTGCTATTAACTATGCACAAGCTAAAAGAGTTGCAAAAGTAATTGTGAATTCTCCCTTGGTTAAAACTGCAGTTTATGGTGCAGATCCCAACTGGGGAAGAGTTGCTATGGCTATAGGCAAATGTGAAAATGATCGAGAAATTAATCAAGATAATGTTGTGATTCGATTTGATCATATCCAACTTTATCCTAATCCCTCAAATGAGGATAATCTCGAACAATTAAGACAAATTATGTCAAAAGATAAAGTTAATATTCATGTGAGCCTCAATATCGGAGATGCTTCTGCAACTGTGTGGGGTTGTGATTTATCTGAAGGATATATAGATATAAATGCTAAATATTCAACTTGATTATTCTCAATGGTTTCTATTGCGCTGTTTCATAATTTATGGATAAATTCATCAGAAGTAGGATTTTTGCTTTATCTTTAATAAGTGTAGTTTTTTTGACTGCTTGTTCTTCTTCAAACAGTGAATCTTCCACCCAAGAATCCACCCTTGGAACCTCCAATGGAGGCGGTGATACATTACGACTGCTTTACTGGCAAGCTCCAACTATTCTCAATCCTCATCTCTCTCAAGGTACAAAAGATTTTCATGCCAGTCGAATTACCTACGAACCGCTTGCCAGTTATGATAAGACAGGTAAATTAATTCCCTTTTTAGCTGCGGAAATTCCTTCTGTAGAAAATGGTGGACTGGCTCGTGATGGAAAGTCTGTTATCTGGAAACTCAAGCAAGGAATTAAGTGGTCTGACGGACAGCCTTTTTCAGCGCAAGATGTCGTATTTACCTACAAATTTCTCTCCAATCCATCCGTTGGTGCTACAACAACTGGCTTCTATGAAGCTGTTAAAAGTGTCGAAGCCGTTGATAACTATACAGTCAAAGTAACTTTCAAAGATGCTAATCCTGCTTGGGGACTGGTGTTTGTTGGTCAAAACGGGTTAATCTTGCCGCGTCACCTTTTTCTGAAATACAGTGGTTCCAATTCTAGGGAAGCACCTGGTAATTTGCGTCCTGTCGGTACTGGTCCCTACCGAGTCGTAGATTTTAAACCAGGTGACATGATCATTTATGAGGCCAATCCTTTCTTCCGGGAAGCCCATCAGCCCTTGTTTAAGCGAGTCGAACTCAAGGGAGGCGGCGATGCAACTTCCGCAGCAAGAGCTGTGCTTCAGACTGGAGATGTGGACTTTGCTTGGAATCTCCAAGTGGAAGTTCCAGTTCTCAAGCAACTGGAAGCAGCTGGTAAGGGTAAACTAGATATTGTTTTTGGAGGGTTGGCAGAGCGCATTTTTTTGAACCAGACCGATCCTAATAAGGCAACAAAAGACGGTGAACGCTCTAGTATTCAGTTTCCACATCCTTTTTTTACTGATAAGAAAGTGCGTCAAGCTTTAAGTTACGCAATTGATCGCGATACGATTAACCAGCAGTTGTATGGTCCCACAGGTCGCCCCATTTCTAATACCCTAATAGCACCAGATGTTTACAACTCTTTGAATACGACATACAAATTCGATCTTAAACAAGCCGCTGCTTTATTAGATGAAGCTGGATGGAAAGTCAGCAATGGTAATGGTATCCGGACTAAAAATGGTGTAGAACTGAGTGTTCTTTTTCAAACTGGGGTTAATCCACTGCGACAGAAAGCTCAACAAATTATTAAACAAGCACTAACATCTATCGGTGTGAAGGTAGAACTTAAAAGCATAGATCCAAGTATTTATTTCTCTAGCGATCCCTCTAACCCAGATACAGTATCTCATTTTTATGCTGATGTCCAAATGTTTACTAACGGTAATGAAAATCCAGATCCCGGCGCTTATATGAAGGGTTGGACTTGTGCTGAAATTGCCCAGAAAAAAAACAATTGGTCTCGTTCTAACAGTTCTCGATACTGTAATCCAGAGTATGACAAGCTCTGGACACAGTCCACAACAGAGTTAAATCCAGAAAAACGCCAGCAGCTATTTATTCAGATGAATGACGTGCTTGTTAAAGATGCGATCGTGATTCCCCTAGTTGCTAGAGCCAAAGTGAGTGGAAGCAGTAACAGGCTTACTGGTGTAGACATAACTCCATGGGACGCTGAGACTTGGAACATCAAAGATTGGCGCAGAAAGTGAAATGAAGTAGGCTTCTTCTTACCCAAAGCCTACGACTTTACCGCTTGCCATTACGATAAGACCTATGCCAAATAGGAATTTCAACCCAAAATTCTGCTCCCTGTTGTGGCTGGGAAACGCACCAAATAGATCCATCGTGTTTTTGTTTGACAATCTGAGCACTAATTGCAAGTCCTAGTCCTGTCCCTTTACCTGGAGGCTTCGTTGTAAAAAAGGGGTCAAACAGGCGTTGCTGAACAGCTTCTGTTATCCCAGGACCATTGTCTGCAATCCTAATGGTGACATAATCTGAATTGCGTACCGCAGTACGAATCTTGATTCGACTCGGGTGATCTTTAATCTCCTGTTGCGATCGCCCAGAGTTATAACTCTCTAGAGCATCAATTGCATTACTAATGATATTCATGAACACTTGATTCATTTGGCCAGCATAGCACTCTACTAGAGGAAGATCACCATATTCCTTAATAACTTCGATGCCACCATAACTTGTTGTTGGTTTTAGACGATTTTGTAACAGTAACAAAGTATTATCAATACCTTCATGAAGGTTGACAGGTTTCATCTCATGTGAGTCAACTCGGGAGAAATTTTGCAGAGATAGAACTATTTGATGAATACGCTCTGTGCCAACTTTTATGGAATCTATTATTTTCGGTAAATCCTCGACTATAAAATTGAGATCAATAGCATTAATATGAGCTTGTATTCCGGGTGTAAGGTTAATAGTCGATGTTTGATAAAGTTCTACTAGTTTTAATAATCCTTGCGTGTATTCATCTAAATAGGTTAAATTGCCGTAAATAAAGTTAGTAGGATTATTAATTTCATGAGCCACTCCAGCTACTAGTTGACCTAAAGAGGACATTTTTTCAGTTTGAATAAGCTGCGCTTGAGTTTGTTGGAGTTCTTGTAGCGCTTGATTTAGCTCCTCCGCTCTTGCAGAAGCAGCAGCAGTAGCCGCACAACTTTGTTGATACAGTTGTGACTGATTAATGGCGATCGCAATTTGGTCAGCAATCTGCTTGATAAGTTCTATCTCATCCTCACTCCATGCATGACTCTGTCTAACATGTTCACAGACAATGACACCTTGCTGTCCAGAACGTGTGCAAATCCTCACAGTCAATACAGAAGTAAAGCCCAGACTCTTCAACAATGCCCGACTACAAGGATCAAACCTAGAATCACAAGCAATCTCATCTATCTGCAGGATATCACTTTGGAGAATTGCATCACATAGAGCTTCAACATTCTGGATAGAATATTGGCTCAGTAAAGTTGGTAGGTCAGGACTACAAGCTTCGTGAGTGAGTTCCAATCGTTGGGATGATTCACCTTCTGTGTGATGCCAAAAAAACTGGCAACGATCAATCCCCAGCAGATCCCGAACTTCTTCAACTGCTGTACTTAAAATGGTATTCAGATTGAGTGAATTACGAATTTGGCTAGATAGACGAGCTGTGAGTAAGTTCACACGCTCAGCTAACTCTAGTAACTGAGTTTGAAACAGTTTCAACTCTTCCGCTGCAAGCTCACGATTTATGCTAGTAATAGCTAGCAACCATGAGCCGCTCCCAATTAGCAAAACCAAACCTACATACAACAACAGCAATTGAGTTAATAACTTGTTTGATTTAGATTTCAATGTTGCCAGTGGCACTCGTGAGACAATTTTCCAGTAATAAGATTTAGCATTAATCTGGCGCTGGCTTGGTGTAAAAGCCTGTCCAGATCCTGTACTAGATTTCTGACCTTCTAAAAGTGGGTAGACAGTGGTAAATGTGAACAACCCCTCAACAGTTTGAAATTGTCCGGATTCTTTGTGAGAAATGAGTTGCCATGCTTGAGGGAATTTTTTATTAAAGGTACGGTTGCGACGATCAAGAAACATAAACCCCCATTCATCGGCAGGCTCAGATCCTTTCAACCAGTATCCATCAGCATTAAGTAACATTCCTTCACTGCTTTCACTAGATATAACTCGATTGAAATTGTCAAGTAATTTGCTACCAAAATAATTCAGCACTAAAATACCTCGCTTTTTCCCCTGCTGATCAAAAACGGGAGTGCCAAAGCGAATCATTGGTTTTAGAGGCTGTTCAATTTTATTTTGTTCAATGTTCAGGTCTAGTGGAGAAATAAAAATTTCTCCTTGAGAAAGTCGCAGAGTATCATTGAAGTAGTAACGCCTGATCTTAACTTGTAGCTTTTCTTTTGGTACAATAGCTGGCTGACCTTGGTTAAAGTTAACTCGAACAATCTCTGCTCCTGTGCTATCTAAAAAACGAATCTGATCATAAATCTTTCTAGTTTGTGAAAATAATAAAAATTCTTGTGCGATCTCTTGCTGCTGAGCAGCTACTCCATTGAGCATTTTCTGTAGCTCATTTTCTCGAGATAGAATCATTAGATCTGACACAACTGAGTCAAAGTCTGCTGCTATAACTTTTGCTTGTACATCTACTTTGCGCTGTTCATTTGTTTCGATCAAGACTCTTTCGGTTTGAGCATACTGATTGTAGATAATTCCTATAACGCCTCCTACTACCGCAGATAATGGTAGAAAGATCATCAAGAAGCGGCTGACGAACAGTCTTGAAAAGAGCGCTTGTAACAACATACTTGCTTTAACAACAGACGGTGTTTTTGCTCTCTGAATAGACTCCACCATTTTCAATAGCCGTAAGATGGGCAATGCCCACAACATCAGAATGGGGTTTTGAGCAAGAGGTCAGCAGTGCACACCCTACAACAATTGCTGGCTTGAATAACGGAGAGTGTTTTAGATTTGCTATTTAACTCTCAAACGGAGATCCTAAAATCACAATAAAGCGTATATTTATTCTTATCGATAGGTAGCCTGACTACTATACCATGTGTAATAAATAAAAGAACAAATTTATTTTACAAAATAAATCCTAAACTTCTTATTTTATAAGGACTGATGTGGTGAGGTATTGACAAGGGTGATATCAGAGAACGAACATCATAATGATGAATAGAAATCGTTTGTATTGAAAAAAATTAGTTGAATATAGCTGAGTAAATTCGCAAATATCATGTTTTTAGAATGCTAAAAATATATAATTAATCATGAAAAACCTTACGGTAGATTGGAAAAAAGCGTAATGATTGATTTTGAGCCCTGGGACAGACTGCTGCATCAGTATGTTGATGAACAGGGTCGTGTAGACTACATTGCTTGGAAAAATGAGCAGCCCGAAGTGCTGACAGATTGGTTATCGAGTCAAAGACATTTGGCTGTCAAATCTAATTACGACACTTCAGAGCAACTAGCACTATGGATTAACCTTTACAATGCGTTTACCATCTCGACAATTTTAGAGAGATACCCTCTTAAGTCGATTCTCCCAAAAATCTTAGGGATTCCCAACTGGCTTGCTTTTTTATGGTTCTTTCAACGTCGGGCTTATTATGTCTTTGGCAAACGTTACAGCTTAGCTCAAATTGAAAACCAAATTCTTCGG
>Ga0070738_10003460_pt1 | contig 20694 bp, 15 predicted proteins | sample Coa_R2_2_FD_66446 | JGI IMG/M metagenome (GOLD analysis project Ga0070738, IMG submission 66446) | Surface soil microbial communities from Centralia Pennsylvania, which are recovering from an underground coalmine fire - Coalmine... | ecosystem: Environmental > Terrestrial > Soil > Unclassified ... | reverse complement strand
CTTCGCCGGCAACTGCTCGATCATTATCTTGAAGCGCTGAGCCAATACGCCGACGTTCCGCGCGAAGCGTTCCTGCATCACTATTACGCCTTCGTTTATATAAGAATCATGCAGGCTCTCGGTGCGTATGGTTTCCGCGGATTCTATGAACGCAAAGAGCACTTCCTGCAGAGCGTCCCTTACGCGCTTAAGAACCTACATTGGCTGCTGCACAATGCTGAGTTGCCGATTGCGTTGCCAACTTTGATGGACGCATTCCGCAGCATGGTGGGCTCGGAGAAGTTGCAAAGCATTGCTGCGGAACCGGACAAACTCGTGGTCCGCGTCACCAGTTTTTCATTTCATCGTGGATTGCCGAAGGACGAAAGCGGCCATGGTGGCGGATACATATTCGATGCGCGCAGCCTGCCGAATCCCGGGCGCGAAGAGCGCTTCAAAGCGCTGACAGGAAGAGATTCTCCCGTAGCCGAGTATCTTGATCATCAGGCGAGCGTGCATCAGTACTTCGCAAACGTGATCTCATTGGTTGACGCCAGCATCAGCAATTACCAATCGCGCAATTTCAAAAATCTCAGCGTCGCGTTCGGATGCACCGGTGGGCAGCATCGATCTGTTTATCTGGCAGAACAGCTCGCGAAACATCTGCGCGCGAAGAATGGCGTAGATGTGGTTGTTACGCACCGCGAACTGGAGCGCATGGGACTATGAGAGCTATGGTGCTGGCCGCGGGGCTTGGCACGCGACTGCGACCGCTCACCGAGCGCCGCCCCAAAGCCCTGGTGGAAGTCGCCGGACGCACGTTGCTCGACATCACCCTCGCCCGCTTGCGCTCATTCGGAATACGAGACGTCATCGTCAATGTGCATCATTTTGCGGATCTAATGCTGGAGTACCTGAAGGTAAATCGCAACTTCGGCATGAAAGTTGCTGTATCGCATGAAGACATACTGCTGGATACCGGAGGGGGGCTGAAAAAGGCGGCCTGGTTTTTTCGTGAGGGCAAATCTGGCGAACCTTTTCTGCTCCACAATGTGGACATTCTCAGCAACATCGATCTTGCAGCCATGATCGAAGCACATAAAGGAAGCGAGGCGCTGGCCACGCTCGCCGTGCAGGATCGAAAAAGTTCCAGGCATCTGCTTTTCGACGAAAACGAATACCTGTGCGGCCGGAGTATGAGTAACAAGCCGGACGAAGTGGTCCGGACGGTTCCGGAGATGCAGGCTCTGGCCTTCTGCGGCGTTCACGTGATCTCACCGCGCTTCTTGACCATGATGCAGGGAGACGGCGTGTTTTCGATCGTCAACTCCTATCTTGTTGCGGCCATGCAGGGGGAGCGGATCTCCGCATTCCGGGCTGATCGGTATTACTGGCGAGACCTCGGCCGGCCCGAGCAGATTCAGCGTGCAAACGAAGACGTGAGGCAGCGAAAGGTGCTGTTGCCTAGATGAGTGGAGCGCTGCAAATTGGCCGCGCATCTGTGCAGCAGCGCCCCTCGCATAACCAAAGCCAGCTTTCTCTCCTTACTGCGGCCGGGCGCCTCCGATCATAGATGGGGTGTCGGCAATCGTCATCTTCGCCAGGTGAACATCGAAGCCTGTGTTCGGTAGTAGTGAGGTTAACTGAAAGACCTTGTAGCCTCCGCCACTGATCTCCGCCTGCCGAAAGACGCCTGCTTCGGTGTCTACTACCTCATGATTCCCCTGCAAATTCGCCAGAAACGTTTCGGCAGCACTTTCCGTTACGTGCTTATTGTTAGCGCTTTCGACCATAGCTTCGGCGGCATACGATCGCACCAGTTTGGGCCAATACTTCTCCAGCAGAGAGGGGCTGGCAAAGATGTCCGCCCAGATGATTTCGCCATTGACTGCGACTACGACGCCGACCGCGTTTCGATCATGCAGTTGATGCATCAGCTGTGTATAGCTCTGCTGTACGGGCACAACGACATCGTCCAGCTGCTTTCTTACTTCAGGGCTCTCGACGGCCTGCGCATACGAGGTCGTGGAGCGGAGGGAGCTCGGTGCGCCCCCTGGAGATGGCGGCGGACCCGCTGCGATCATCGTGGCTCGCGATTGCGCCACCAGGTCCCAGACCTTCTGTTGATTCTTATCGGCCATGGCTTTCGAGCGCAAACTCGGTTGCGCAAGAGCGGGGATGGTTCCGAATTTGTCGCTGTGTGCGACCCAGCGTCCAGGTTCCACGCAGAACACGCCGAGGGCAACGGGATCGCTCTCTGCGGGCACGATGCGATCCTTTCCGATGATCCGATCCTGCTTGCCGCCCGTTACGATTTCTCCTGCGAGCAAAAACAGCGGGCGCTTCGAGTTGTTGATCAGTACCAACTGATTGACTTGCGGACCTGTTCGCGGCGAAGCCGTAGAGGTACCGCGACGCCGAATCAGCGGCGAGACATTGCCCGATTCGGTTACGACAACCTCTCCGGAGCGAATGCCTTCATCCAAAGTAAGAAATTCGCTGGTATCGTGGATAGCAGCGGCAACGACGGGAAAGATGGTCAGATTGCCGTGCGAAATAGGGGAAAGTACCTTGTAGCGCCGTTCGATCTGTCCGGCGGGGAGTGCGGATGCAAAGAACAATAGACCTGCGAGGCACAACATCGACTTGCTTTTCATGTTTGTTCCTCCGGGTGGCTCTGCACCTGGTGAAGGCACCCTCCAAAGACCTTGATCAGGCGGGAGAACTCTGCTTGCGAAAGGAGAACGGCAGGTACTGCCCTTCTTGCACCAGAAGATGTACGATCCTGCCAATCGGATGAGCGGTAGTACCCAAGTCGTGCCTCGGCGGCAGTGGATATCCGCGCTGGAAAGTCAGTTTGACGCTCTATACCGCGCCAGTGGGGCGGAAGTGCTGGGCCTGGGGCGAGAGGCTTTCCGTGCCGTCCTGTTGCAGATTGGGGAGAAGTATCTGCCCGCTGATGCCGGGGTTGAGCAGGCCAGCGAGTTGTACCGGAATCTCCGTATTGCAGATCTGGCGTTAGCGCGGGCATGCGCTGCTGGACAGGAAAAAGCCTGGGAAGTATTCCTCAGTCGTTTTCGCGAAAAGCTCTACGACGCTGGACGCTCGATCGCTGGCGATGATTCTCGCGGCCGCGAACTGGCCGATTCTCTTTACGCCGAGCTCTATGGACTCAATGAGCGCGACGGCGCACGTGCATCCAAGCTGGCGTCTTACGGGGGGCGCGGATCGCTGGACGGCTGGCTGCGAACCGTGCTCGCGCAGGAGTACATCAACCGCTACCGTTCACAGAAACGGCTGGTGAGCCTGGAAGAAAAGGAAGAGGAGGGGACCAGCTTTGAAGCTCCGAGTCCCGAGCCGCAGCTTCCAGTGGATGTGCGCCTAAACGAGGCCTTGGATGAAGCTTTTCGAGAAATGCCGGAAGAAGAACGCACTATTCTTGCAGCCTATTATCTGGACGGACGAAGGCTGGCGGAAATTGGGCGCATGCTGGGGTTCCACGAGGCGACTGCGAGCCGAAAGCTGGAACGGATCACCAAGCGTCTCCGCCAAACCCTTTTAGACGGCCTGGTTAACCGCGGGATGAGCAAGCGGCAGGCGGCCGAGGCCTTGGAAACCGATGTTCGGGATCTGCAGGTAAATGTCCGGAGCAGGCTGACGCAAGAAACGCCGGGCTCGACGTTCCAGAAACAGAGGACTTCAGGTTAGGCGAAAACAGCACTCGGCTGGAGCACAGGGCAGCCAGCCAGATCAGAACTGGGCAGGGACATTGAAGTTGGCAGAGATACCCAAACTCGCACGGCTGAAGTTGCAAACAGAGCAGCGCGCAGGAGTTGAATCGCATCCGGACGCTGACCTTCTGAACGCGTTCCTCGAACAGGCGGTCACACCGCGAGAGCGGGAACAAGTCCTCGCTCATCTGTCGCGGTGCGCGGACTGTCGCGAAGCGGCAGCGCTGGCCGGGGTCGCGGCGCCGGAAGCCCCCTTGACTACAAGGCCTGCTGCAGTCGCCAAGAAATCGTTCTGGTCCTGGGGACCACTGCGCTGGACCGCGGTTGCAGCAACGGCTGCGGTAGTGCTCAGCGCCGTATGGCTGGATCGCCGGGAAGTTGAAAAGCAACAGCTCGCTGCCGGTTCGGAGACGCTACCGCAGATCGTACAGCAGCAGGATGAGTCGAAAGCTGGGGCCGCCAGTTCGACACCGCGCTCCGACAGGGTCGTTGCGGCGCCAAGCGTTGCTACTGAGAACGCTCTGAAATCCACGCGCGATGTTGCCCGTCAGGACACCGGGGATGCTCCCAGCAAGATTTCACCGCAAGCAAACTTGGATTCGGCTGCCGCGGATAATGGCGAGAAGGCGGACAACGAAAAGAAGAAAGACGCGTCCGATATCCGACAGTTGCCCATATTGGGCCGCTCCGTGGTCCCGCTCTCGGCTGTCGCAACAAGCGGACCTGCCAAGAAAAGTGCTGCCGCTAACGAGCCCACGAAGCAATCGGACGTCGCCGTAAACGGAGCAAACGTCCAGCCAGTGCGACCTGCGGAGAAAAGCGCAACTGAACTGGTGGCAGTCGCGCCTGCGGCGTCGGCTGCAACTCCAGCGCCACAACCTGCAATGACCTATAGCCGGCGGTCAGGTTCGGATCTTGCCCCTGCTGCACAAGTGGCGCAGGGGCCCGCAAAGTCTGCCGCCTCCAATGAGCGTATCCTGCAACGCGCTCCAGTCGACGACGAACAGCTTCCCGCCGCCGGCACAACTCAGAGCCAGCTTACGATGGGGCCGAATCAAAATAGCGAAGTCGATTCAACCCTTCGCAAATCCGCCAACTTCTCCACCAAGTGGCGCGTCACCCAAGCGGGCGAATTGCAGCAGTCTTTCGATAGCGGGCGAAGCTGGCGGACGTCACTGGGAGAGATTTCAAATTTCCGAGCGGTTGCCGCAGCCGGTTCGGCTGTCTGGGCCGGAGGAGATGACGGCACTCTATGGCGATCCTCTGACTACGGCCAGACATGGAAGAAGGTCGTGCCGAACTCATCCGGGCGCTCGCCGCGCGGTAACATCCAGTCGATTCAGCTATCATCTCCAACGATGGTGGTAATCAAAACCAGTGCCGGTGAAACTTGGACTTCTGTTGATAGCGGAAACAGCTGGTCTGCAGCGAATGAGTAGGCGGGCCTCCTCTCTGGCGTGCATCCTGACGTTTTTCCTGGCGAGCACACAGTGGCTGTTTGCCGGTCCTCCATTTCAGACCGACGACCCTGATCCTGTTCCCTATGGACATTTCGAAGCCTATGCGTTCGAACTCTCCGATGGCACCAAGGCTGGTGGCACAGGCTTAGAATTTCCCGCGTATGAGATGAACTGGGGTGCTGCGCCCAATCTGCAACTCCATATTATTTTGCCCATGGTTACCAGCTTCGCACCCAATAACGGTCCGACTAACTTCGGATACGGGGACACTGAAGTGGGGGCGAAATATCGCTTCGTCAAAGAAACAAAACATCGCCCGGAGATTGGAACCTTCCCGTTTGTCGAGTTGCCGAGTGGCAACGCCTCGCGCGGCCTGGGAGTGGGTGCAACCTGGTACCGGTTGCCACTGTGGGCGCAGAAAAGCTGGGGACCCTGGACGACTTATGGTGGCGCCGGTGAGGTTATCGCCAATGCACCCGGCTTCAACAACTATCCTTTTGCCGGGTGGCTGGTGCAGCGCCAAGTCACAAAAAACCTTGTGTTAGGCACGGAGACATATGGCCATGGCGCCGAAGGCGCTGCGGCAACCAGTACTCGCTCATCAGTCATGCAGGACGTTGGCGGCTATTACACCGTCAAAGAAGGCTTTCAGCTTCTGTTCGCCGCCGGGCACAGTTTCGCTGGTCAGGGCGAGCTCTACACCTACTTTGCGCTCTATTGGACCTGGGGCCACAACCCGAAGCATAGCGGGCATGATTTCAATCTCTTTCATCAGCTATCTCGACCGATGAGCGACAGCTCGCAGTAAGTTTCTTCGCGTAAAATTGAATGGAATGCCTTCCCTCATCCGCCGGCTCAGGGCGTGGATTGTCTCCGCAGCGGTCTTACTGTTGATCGTGCTGAGCGGCTTCTATGTCTACGGGCGCTATCGCGTTCGCAACGTCTTAAAAGGCTTGCCGAGTAAGCTCGGTGTCGACATTCAACAGAGTACGGAAGGCTTCTCGCTTTCGAAGTCCGAAGGCGGGCACACGCTTTTTACCATCAAGGCGTCCAAGGCGGTTCAGTACAAGGGCGGCGGCCGAGCCGAACTGCATGACGTCAGCATTGTCGTGTACGGGCGCGAATCCAATCGCTTTGACCAGATTTACGGATCGCAATTCGAGTACGACCCGAGTTCCGGAAATGTTACAGCCGCGGGCGAAGTGCACATTGATCTGGAAGCGAATGAGCAAGGAGCTACTCGTCCCGACCTCACACCTCCTACGGAGCTGAAAAATCCGATCCACTTGAAAACCAGTGGTCTGGTTTTCAACCGCAATACCGGAATTGCAAGCACGAAAGAGCTCATCGAATTTCGCATTCCGCAGGTGAGCGGCACGGCCCTGGGTGCTACCTACGATTCCAAAGCTGCCACGCTCACCCTGGGCTCCAATATCCATCTGCAAGGCTCGGGACCGGAAAAACAGATCCTCGATGCGAAGCACGGCACAATCACCAAGAATCCGAATCGCGTGGTTCTGGAGGATGCACGCATTCGCAATGGCGATACCTCCGTGACAGCTGACACTGTGACAGCACTACTACGGGATGACAATACTCTTCAAGGGCTGACGGCGGACGGTCATGTGGTGGCCAGTACAACTGGTCAATCGCAGGCAATTGCGCAAGCGCCACATGCTGATGTTTCGCTCGACGCCAAGAATCAGGTGAAATCCGCAGTTCTCACCGGCGGCGTCGACGTAGATGCGAAGGGCGCACAGAATCTGCATGGCAATGCCGAGCGCGTGATTCTGGACTTCGGCCGTAACAGCGCGATCACGAAAGTACATGCAGTCGAAAACGTTCGGCTGATACAAATCCCAGCTAAATCCGGCGGCCAGACCACCGAACTCACCGCAAATGCCGTTGACTTCATCGCGCGAACTGACGGCCACGGGCTCGAACGTGCCGAGACACTGGGTGCCGGAAAAATTCGATTGCTCCCCTCTGACGCGGGCTCCCCTCTTGGGACGAAAGCAGATCTGCCGCCGCACACCGAGCTCGCCTCTGCAAAGACAAGCGACACTCCCACCGATCTGAATGCTCGCACTACAACAACCATCACCGCAGACAAGTTCATCGCCCGCTTCGATCAGCAGGGCAAACTAAGCACGCTTTATGGTTCGTCAAATTCCAAGATGGTGTCGGATACACCGGGCCAGCCGCAGCGTACGACAACCAGTACCAACCTGACGGTAACGATGAATCCGGCGGGTGGGCTGAGCAGCATCGTTCAGGAAGGAAGCTTTCATTTCGTCGAGCCGCAGCCAAATGGATCGCGGGAAGCATGGGCGTGGAGGGCCAGCTACACCCCTGCGGACGAGTTGCTTATGCTCACGGGTGATCCACACATCCTGGATGACGGTATGACTTCGACTGCCGACCGCATCCGTATCAATCGTAAGACGGGCGATGCGTTTGGCGATGGCGAGGTAAAGACGACTTATTCGGAGCTCAAGGCGCAACCGAATGGCGCTATGCTCGCGACAGCTGATCCCATTCACGTTACCGCCGCGCAGATGGTCGCGAAACGAGCTAGCGGCACGGCTCACTATAGCGGTGGGGCCCGGTTATGGCAGGGTGCAAATATTGTCGAAGCCCCGGTCATCGATTTTGACCGAAACAACCGCTCGGTGGTGGCACAGGGCACGGGAGGCCAGCGAGTCTCCACGGTGTTTCTGCAGCAGGGACAGCATGGCAAAGAGACTCCGGTCAATGTAACCGCCTCACGGCTGACGTACGTCGACGCACAACGGCGTGCGCGCTTCGAGGGTGGCGTGATCCTGCACAGCTCAGACGGCACGATGACCGCCAACACGGTCGACGTTTACCTCAGAGCCCGCGATCAGCAGCAGCCAGCCACTCAGACTGAAGCCAGCCAGCTTGATCGAATTGTCTGCGAAGGAAATATTGTGCTGCAGCAACCGAACCGGCGGGGCACTGGCGACAAGCTTGTCTACACGGCCGCTTCGGGAAAGTTTACCTTGACTGGTGGTCCGCCTAGCATTTTTGATGCCGAACACGGTCAAGTTACCGGCGATTCGTTGACTTTCTACAGTCACGATGATAGGGTGCTCGTGGAAGGGGGAAACACCTCCCCAAGTGTGACAAAAGCGAGAGTTATCAAGTAGATGCAGACATTGGCAACGGACGAAATCGGTAAGAGTTACCGTGGCCGCCGGGTAGTAAACGGGGTAAGTCTGCATGTAAATCAGGGTGAGGTGGTCGGATTACTCGGTCCAAACGGGGCAGGTAAGACGACTTCCTTCTATATGATTGTCGGTCTGACGCCTCCCGATACGGGACGTGTTCTGATCGACAAAACCGATATCACTGATGTTCCGATGTATCTGCGGGCCCGCAATCATGGGATCAGCTACCTTCCGCAGGAGCCATCGGTGTTTCGGAAGCTTACGGTTGAGGAGAACATCCTCGCGGTGCTCGAAGCTCAGCGGATCTCCTGGCATGAGCGCCGGGAACGGATGGAAACCCTGATTGAGCAGCTAGGGTTGGCGCATATCCGGAAAAATCGCGCATATGCGCTCTCCGGTGGTGAGCGGCGAAGGGTTGAGATCGGGCGAGCCCTGTGCATATCTCCGACTTTCATTCTGCTGGACGAGCCGTTCTCGGGCATCGACCCGATTGCTGTGCTGGACTTGCAGAAGATAATCTTCGATCTGAAGAACAGCGGCATTGGAGTTCTGATAACAGATCACAACGTGCGGGAAACGCTTTCGGTTACCAACCGCGCGTACATCATTAACGAAGGGCGGATCTTCCGGGCGGGGACTCCCGAGGAACTCGGCAACGATCCGGAAGTAAAGCGCGTCTATCTGGGTGAAAGCTTCTCGCTCGTCTAGCGTCTAGCTGCGGCGTTGCCGCTGCATTCCCGGGTTGCTCGTGCAGGAAAGTTTAGGGGCAACGGGTCACGATGGTACTTCTTCAGCACAAGCTCAGTCTTAAAGTCAGCCAGAAGCAGATCCTCACACCGGGTCTGGTGCAGATGGTCAGCGTTCTGGCACTCAATAAGCTTGAGCTCAAGGACATGATCAACGCCGAGATGGTCGAGAATCCGGTTCTCGAAGAACTGGACCCAACCGTTCCCTTGATCGACGACGTGGCTCGCAATGAAGAAGAGCGCGACCGCCAGGCACAGACCACCGCCGCTGAAGAAACCAACCCAGATTTCACGAAGAAGTCGGATCCCTTCGAGGAAATCGATTTCGGGTCATTTTTCCAGGAATACCTCGATCCCGGGTACCGCACGAATTCTGAGATTGAATCCGTAGAAAAACCTTCGTTTGAAAACTTCTTATCAAAGCCCGGGACCTTGACCGATCACCTCATGTGGCAGTTGGGCGCCAGTCCCGTCAGCGATGGCGTGCGCATGGCTGCGGAGTTGGTCATTGGCAACCTGAACGAAGAGGGCTATCTCACCGCGACGGAAGATGAACTAATGCTGCAGGCGAATCCGAACGCACCAATTTCGGTTCCGCAGGCCAGCACAAAACATAATGCAGGTGAGACTCCCGACGCCTCGTCCGAACCGGCGCCGCTGATAGTCGATGACGGCGAACTCGCCGAACGCGCGGGAGCCGAACTGGGACTTCCGGATTTTCAGCCGATAGAGGAAGCAGTAAGCACGGAACTCGAGCGTGAATTTGAAGGCCATGCCGTAGCAGTTGCAGAGCATCCCCCGGACGTCGTTGAACACCTGCAAGAGCAACCGGTGGTACAGGAGCAGATCGCAGCTGCAAAAGCAACCACTTCGGCGGAGATTGCTTCCGCCGAAATCTCTCTTTTCAGCCGTGAAGATCTGCAGGAAGCCCTGAAGCTGATCCGCCAGATGGATCCGGTGGGTGTTGCGTGCCCGGACCTGCGCGGATGTTTGCTCGAGCAGTTGAACTATCACAAGCGCATTAAGCAGCAAGCAGGCGAAACCAACGGCTTCATGCAGACGCTGGACGATGCGATTGCGATCGTCAGCGATCATCTGCGGCTCATCCAGAACAAGCAGATGAAGGAAGTGGCCAAGGCCATCGGGCGTCCGGTAGAAGCAGTCGAGGCGGCCATGGATTACGTGCGCACGCTCGATCCCAAGCCCGGGCTGCGCTACAACATCGAAGAGCCGCGGCTGATCGAGCCTGATGTCGCTTTCGTCAAGCAGGGCGATGAGTATCTAGTCCTGCTGAACGATGATGATGTTCCCCAGCTCAGATTAAATACCAGTTACAAACGTTTAATGAACAGGGACGCGGCAGAAAAAGATGTGCGTTCCTACGTCAAAGAGAGGTATAAATCAGCTATTCAGCTGATCAAGAACATTGAGCAGCGCAAGCAGACGATCCTCAAGGTCTGCTACTCGATTGTGGCGAGACAGCGAGATTTCCTGGATCACGGCATCGATCAGTTGAAGCCGATGATGATTAAAGAAGTGGCGGAAGAGATCGGAGTGCATCCTTCCACGGTGAGCCGGGCCGTCGCCAACAAATATGCGCATACTGCGCAAGGCGTCTTTGAGCTGCGTTATTTCTTCAGTGAAAGCGTGCAGGGACCAGAGGGCGGCAATACGTCGCTGCTGATCCTGAAGCGCCGTGTTAAGAAGTTGATCGACGAAGAAGATCCCACCAGGCCGTTAACGGACGAGCAGATCACCCGCATCCTCCAGTCGCAGGGTATCCAGGTCACTCGCCGCACGGTCGCGAAGTACCGGGAGGACATGAAGATTCCCAGCACGCATCAGCGACGAGTGAAAAAGTCGTAGATGCGTATTGGGGTGCTCCCGCCCCACCTGACGAGAGAGTGTTGAGAACGCCGCACTGAGTTTGTCCTGGCCGGCGAGTGGTTGCGAAGGTCGACCAGGCAGTACCACCCGGAACAGCGGGTGGTTGGTGGTGAACCCACGGGGCCCATCGGTCGAAACCAGATTCGAGGGTCCGTTTTGAAGGGGGACGTTCGATGAACGTGGAATACACCGGCAGGCAATGTGAAATCACTCCTGACATCCGCAAACAGGTCGAATTAGGCCTAAAGAAACTCACCCGCATTCTTGGAGATAATTTCGAATCCAAAGTAATACTTTCTGTCGAGAAGCACCGCTGCAAAGCGGAAATCACCGTCAGTGCCCGCAACTCGGTCGTCGGACTAGCCGAGTCAACCGAGATGAACCTTGCCGTGGGCGAGGCGCTGGACAAGATCGAACGCCAAATCGTGAAACACCGCGCTCGCACGCGCAACATCAAGCGCCAGGCGAAAAAGAAATGGGTGGGGGAAGCGCCCCTGCCTGAAATGCGTGTAGCCGTGGGCACCAGCGCCACTACCGCGATTCCGGTTGTCGTGCATACCTTTCCAGCCGCCGCACGCATCACGGAAGCACACGTGGTGACTTCGAGCGATTCCGTGGCCATGCGTCCGATGACGCTGGAAGAGGCGGTGAAAGAAGCGGAGTTCCGCGATCGCGATGTCTTCGTCTTCCGCGACGCGGAGGGGCGGGTGAAAGTCCTGCACCGCACCAAAGACGGCAAGATGGAACTGATTGAAGCTCCGTAGACGCGGTTGTCAGTTGCTAGTTGTCAGAAGTGGTAGGGCGCGGCTTCAGCCGCGCGAAAAGGACCGTAACTCTGGGGGCTTTAGCCCCTGAGGCAAATGGGCAGAGTCCAGAGGCTGTGCCCATTCGTGTTATCACCACAGAGACACAGAGGCACAGAGATTCTGGGTCACGAGCGACCCGCGGGTCGCGAGGGATCTGCATTTCCAAGCGTTTCCTCCTCACCACGGAGACACGGAGTCACGGAGAATGGGTCGGGCAGCTTTGAATAGAATCGCCGCAAGTTGAAGCGCTGCACTCCTCGCCGCGGCGGCATAAGATAGCCCAGCGCGTAAGCGCTGGGTGAAGGTTGAAACAATCCACTGAGTTCCGGCAGGGACGGCACCGATCCAATCCGTTTCGGGAGCCGCTGCCTTCCATTTCCTGTGGTTTCTGAAACAAGATCAACTTTCCCGCGGGGCCTGGGTTGAAACCCGCTAGAGTAGTGGAATCGCCACGCGTGCCCCGCGGGATTTTTTTCGGCGATCGCCAAGGACCTTGCCATGCGAAGAGTTCTCTCGCTGTTCGCAGTCATAGCCGTTGTCTGCCCTTCTTTTGCCGCCAATCTAACTTACGTCCGCCTCGACGAGCCCATCGTCGAGAGCCGCCTTGCGCTGAAGCCGGTGGACCAGGCCGCGCGCTTGACTATGCTGCGCAACCAGTTCCTCAAAGGCGGTTGCAAGCCGGAGCAGATCAAGGAACAGGCGGTGCCGGACCAGGAGCAGCCGAACCTGATCTGCACCTTGCCTGGGACCGAACCGGGGTCAATCGTGATTGGCGCACGATCCGATTACGACTCGAAGGGCGACGAAGCCAAGGTGGACTGGGCGACGCTCGAAATGCTTCCCTTGCTGGCCGAATCGGTCTACCAGGTGCCGCATCGCTACAGCTTCGTGTTTGTGGCCTTCACCGGGCACAAGGATTTTGCCGGATCGGCTACATATCTGAAGGCTCTCTCCGATGAGGAACGCAGAAACATCCGTGCCATGGTCAACCTGGAACAGGTTGGGCGTACTCCGGCAACGTACGCGTTCGCGACCATGCAATCGGCTTCGGGACTCACGCCACTCGGCCCGACCAAGCAGGTCACTCACGACGATACGGCGATGAGCAAGTTGCTGCCGCTGGCGGCGATCACGCTGAAGCTGTCGGACTTTGCACACCTGAACCGCGAGCTCATGACCAGAACGGATGCGGTGAATTTCGAGCTCGCTGGCGTTCAGTCGCTGACGATCACCTCGCCCGCGTACACGATGCTGGTGCGTCCCGGAAATACCGAGGTGCCAATGGCGCGCACCGAACTCGATCCGAAGATCTATTACCAGACATACAACCTGCTCTGCGTGTACACGCTGTACCTGGATCGCGGGATCGCGCTAGGAAATTCCGAATCGGCGACCAAGGTGGCGAAGGCTCCTTCGACTCCGGCGGCTTCTGACGTGAAGCCTTCTCCGGCAGCACCCGTGGCGAGCGCATCGGCTGCGGCTCCGGTCACAAGGGCAAACGTAGCTTCTGCGCCGGCGCCAGACGCGAATGTCTCTGCGCCTCTGGCATCGCCATCCGCCCAAGTGACGCAACCGTCTACACCGGTGTTTCACTCGATCACGCGGCTGGTTCAGGTGGACGTGGTGGTGACCGACAAAGCGGGCAATCCGGTAAAAGGGCTGAACCAGTCAGACTTCACGGTCTTGCAGGATGGCAAGCCGCAACCGGTTAAGGCCTTTGAGGCGCATGCTGGTTTTACCGAGGCGCAGCCGACTGAACAGTCCAAGCAGGCGCTCCCGCCAAATACATACAGTAATGTTCCGGGCACAATGCCGGATCAGAGCTGGACGATTGTCCTTTACGACGTGCTGAACACGCCGACCCAGAATCAACAAGACGCGCGCAACCAATTGATCAGTTTGCTGAAGTCGCTTCCGCCAGGCAGGCCAGTAGCGTTATTCCTCCTGGCGCAGCGACTAGAGATGTTGCAGGGGTTCTCCGACGATCCGAAAACGCTGGTCGCGGCGGCGGAGAAACTGAATCCGGATGCTTCGGCGTTACTGACGACAGAAGGGCAACGGCAGAACGATGTCGGCATGATCATGTATACGGCAGCCATGGCAACGCCTGGCGCCGCAGGAGCGCATGCAGTCAAGGCTGGGAAGGTGCAACGTGAGTTACAGCAGTATGCGGATATGGAGGCGTCGCGGGCAGAACAGAGGACTCTTTTTGCGCTAGATGCCATGAAAGCGATGGCACGGGCTGTGTCCGGATATCCCGGGCGCAAAAACCTTATTTGGCTCTCCGGCGGTTTCCCGATTCGCCTCGAGCCCAACCAGACTGCGCTTGAGCCGTTTCGCAACAGCACAACCTATATTGAGAAACTAATTCAAACAACAACGCTGATGACCGAATCCAGAGTGGCTGTGTATCCCATCGATGTCAGAGGACTGCAGACAGGCGGTATCGACATCACGGTTTCGTCTGCCGCTGCGGCCGAGGGCTTCGTTGGCGGGAGAGGCCTGACCGGGGCAAATTCGCAGGGAATCTCGAACACCACAAACGACGCTACTGCCGGTTTGCTGAGAGATCAGTCCATCAGTCGTTCCAACGAACGCGAAACGATGACAGAAGCTGCCTACCAAACCGGTGGCCGCGCCTTCTTTACGAACGATTTCAGCGCTGCGATGAAAAGGGCGATGGAGGACGGTTCCACCTATTACACCGTCGCCTACACACCTCCCGCACAGAATGAGAAAGGCGAGCCTTACCATCGAATCGAAGTAAAGCTGGATCGTACGGACGTGAACTTGAATTACCGGCGCGGGTACTATTCCACACCTCAGAAGACCACCGCCGCCGAAGGCACGGCAGCGCTACAAGCGGCCTTGCAGCCGGGCATGCCTCCGGCAACCATGCTCTTTGTCATGGCGACCGTTAGTCCGCCGAGTAGAAAGCAGAAGACGGTTAAGATCAACTACATTATCAGCCCGAATAATGTCACGTTCACCGAGGAGCCCGAGCGCAAGAAGCACGTTGTCGTCGACTGCATGGCGATCGCCTTCGACAAGGAAGGCAAAGAAGTCGCGCACGCTTCGGATACGCTGGACGGACTGATTCCGCCGACGGCATATGAGGCGGTACTGAAGCAAGGGCTCCCGGCAAATCAGGAATTGGAACTGAAGCCCGGTACTTATAACCTGAGGCTGGGAGTCATGGATCGCGCTACGCAACAGCTTGGAACGGTGGATGTACCCTTGGAGATTGCCGACCCGGCGACGGGCAAATAGTGCCAAAGACGAGTCCTGCGGCGAACTGCACGACGCAACCAGAGGGAATCTGCTCGTGGATTCCAGAGGGAATCTCGGTGCAGCCGGAAAAGAAAAGCGGCAAGCATTGGGTACCGGCCATTTGAGTAGCATGCGCGGACAGGAATGTCCGCGCCACACAAGCAGGTACCACACGGGCAAGACGCCACACAGGCCAAAGCAAAACTTTCCGTCCACAGCCTCTGTGCTGTAGGATGCGCGCAGGATGGCCTCGGCAAAATCTTCGGCGAAACATCAAAGAGGAAAGAAGTCTATTCGCAAGATGATTGCGCACGACGGCCTGCACATTCGCAAGCCTCATGCTGGGACCGAGTTGGTGATCATCACCGGCATGAGCGGCTCGGGCAAGGCGTCGGTGCTGAAAGTCTTTGAAGACCTGGGCTACTACTGCGTCGATAACATGCCGGTTGACCTGATCCCCGCGTTCGCCGAATTGGTCAGCCAGTCGCCCGAGACGCATCGTGCAGCATTGGTGGTCGATGTCCGGGAAGGCGCGGGCCTCGACAAATTGCCTGCGGTTCTCAAGGCAGTGAAGAAAGTCATCCCCGCGAAGGTCGTCTATCTCGAAGCGAATGACGAAGTCCTGATGCGCCGCTACAGCGAGACTCGTCGTCCGCACCCGCTGGGCTCGCACGCACCCGTGCGCGCGTCTCTCAAGGCTGAGCGCAAGCGCCTGGCGCCTATCTCTGCCATTGCCGACGAACTCATCGATACCTCGAAGTTCAACGTTCACGAATTGCGCTCGTACATCACCGATCGTTTTCGGCAGGAGTCGAATAAGAACAACATTCTGATTTCCGTCGTCAGCTTTGGTTTCCGCGAAGGCGTTCCCGAAGATGCCGACCTGGTGTTCGACGTCCGCTTTCTGCCCAATCCGCACTTCATTCCGGAGTTTCGGCCGCTGACCGGGCGCCATCCGAAGGTCGCCAAGTACATACGATCGTTTCCGCAAACCCAGGAGTCGCTGGACCGCATCTCCGACCTGCTTACGTTCCTGCTGCCGCACTATGTGAAAGAGGGCAAAAGCTATCTCACCATAGGTGTTGGTTGCACGGGCGGGCAGCACCGCTCGGTCATGATCACCGAAGAATTAGCGAAACGCCTGCGTAAAGCCGGATATGCCGCGAAAACCGTCCACCGCGACAGCCCGAAGTAATTGGGAAATCTGGTAATCGGGGAATCGGAAACCTGAAAAACCAGATAAACGACGCACGGTCCCGGATAGGGGTCCCTCACTGCGTTCGGGATGAAAGTCCTCGCTAGCGCTCAGACTTTGGTCGATTACCAAATTACCCAGTTACACGATGACCCGATTTCAGGCATGTACTGTCGGCAAATCCTGTAAAATCGAGGAGTTGCTGCCTCTACATCCCATTTTGCCCGCGATTCCTGCCCCAGTGAATCAAAAGCCGGCTCGCCGGGGACCCCGATTTCGGGGTATCTTCTTGCATCGCGGCTGCGGGCCTGACTTCGTCCTCTGTTTGTCCCGTCCGCTCGGGAGCTGCCTGGCATGCGCCAATTAGCACGACTGCTGCGCTACGTAGCGCCCTATTGGGCGCACGTCATCGTGTCGGTCGTCCTGATGGCTGCTGTTGGACTTCTGGAAGCGTTCAGGATCATGTTGATCCGCCCGATGCTGGATAGGACGCTTGCCCCCGCAACCAAATCCACAAACATCGTTCTTTTCACAGTACCGGGTACGGATCACACCATCTATCTCCACCAACTGGTGCCACACAGGGTCAGCACGAACGCATGGGCGATTGTTGCCTTTGCGCTGGTGGCGAGTACTGTCATGAAGGGGCTTTGCGACTACGCGGGAACGTACCTGGTCAACTATGCCGGCTACGGGATGATCACCGACCTTCGCGATCGTCTCTACAACAGCATTCTGCGAAGGTCCGCAGCTTTCTTTCAGAAGCACTCCACGGGTACCCTTTTATCCGCGCTCATCAATGACGTCGAGAAAATACAGTTCGCGATGTCTCAGGTGCTGGCCGAATTCCTGCAGCAGTTCTTTACGCTGATCTTCATGGCCATCGCCGTAGTTTTCATAGGGGGCAAGCTAGCCTGGGTTCTGCTCCTGTTTATTCCAGTCATTTTGACTTCGGCCCGCCGGATCGGAAAACAAGTACGGTCGACGACTCGGCAAGGACAGGACAAGCTCGCTGAAATCCAAAACATCCTGCACGAGACCATCACCGGCAATCGAATCGTAAAGGCCTTTGGCATGGAAATGTGGGAGGCAATCCGGTTCCGCGGGGCGGCCAGACGTCTGTTCAAGGCTAATATGCGTTCTGTCCGTGCAGCAGCGATCAGTTCGCCGCTTATGGATACGTTCGGCGCAATTGCCATCGCGATGCTCTTACTGCTCGGCCGCGATTACATCAAAGCGGGCACATTCACGGTCGGAGCATTTCTCACATTTCTGGTGGCTGTCTTTAAGCTCTACGATCCGATCCGGAAATTTGCACTCTTTAACAACAATTTTCAGCAGGCATTGGGCGCATCCACATCGATCTTCAACTTCATGGATCAAGAAGACGTCGTTAAGGAAAAGCCGAAAGCGAAGCCGCTGCCTGCCTTCCACGCCTCCATTCGATTCGAGAATGTCAGTTTCTGCTACAACGACGAAGAGAAAGCTCGCGAGGTGCTGCACGACATTTCACTGGAAGTGAAGCGCGGCGAAGTACTCGCCATTGTTGGATCCAGCGGCGCCGGCAAGAGCACGCTCGCGCATCTGATTCCCCGCTTCTTCGATGTTACCGGTGGGAGCATTTTGATCGATGGCCATGACGTTCGGGACGTAACACTGGCCTCTTTGCGCACACAAATCGCGGTCGTAACTCAGGACACTATCCTGTTCAACGACACGGTTCGCAACAACATCGCCTACGGCCAGCCCCATGTGCCGCAAGCGAAGGTAATCGAGGCGGCAGCGGCCGCTCTGGCCGAGGGTTTCATCCGCGAACTGCCCGAAGGCTACGACACCGTAATCGGCGAGAAGGGCATTCGCCTCTCAGGAGGCCAGAAGCAACGCATTGCGATCGCCCGCGCGATCCTGAAGAATGCGCCGATTCTGATTCTCGATGAGGCGACTTCGGCGCTTGATTCAGAGTCCGAAGCGCTTGTGCAATCCGCACTGCAGAATCTGATGGAAGGGCGTACGGTGATCGTGATCGCACACCGTCTCTCGACAGTTCGCCGCGCCGATCGCATCATCGTGCTGGAAAACGGCAAGATCGCAGATTCGGGCACCCATGAGGACTTAATGAACCGGCTTGGCACGTATCGTCGGCTTTATGAATTGCAGTTCGCCGACTTGGAGTCGCCTAAGCCGGCTGTCGTAACGGATAATTGACTGGAATTGCGCCGACAAGGCGTGCTGAACCCACGCCGATTACACAACCGAGAAACGCGCTCTAAACTGGCTACTGGTTACTGACTTCATGTCTATTCGCTCCATGACAGGTTTCGCGCAAGTGAAAGCTCAGGTCAACGATCACCTGGCGTTTACGATTTCTCTGAAGTCTGTGAACCACCGGTTTTTGGACCTCCATATGCGCATGCCGTCTGAAACCGATGCGCTCGAAATGAAGATGCGCCGGCTCCTGAAGGAGAAAATTGCTCGCGGCCACGTCGAGCTGACACTTTCTTTCGAGCGTAGCGGGAGCGACGGCTTCGCACTGAATCGCCAGATGGTGGGCGGTTATCTCTCTGCATTTCGCGCCGCAGCGGAAGAGTTCGGGGTCAGCTCTGAGCCTGACTTGAACGCTATCCTGAAGCTGCCTGGAGCTCTCGAGGGCGGCTCCGGTCTGGACGATGAGCAACTCGAGAGTCTCGCTCTCGCGAAGTTGGAGGAAGCGATTACCCGCCTTGAGCACATGCGATCGGAAGAGGGCAAAGCTATCGAACGGGAACTTCGTGAGCGCATCGAAAAACTAAGGTCGGCGACTACCGAAATCGACAAGAGCCGTTCTGTCGTGCTGAAGGCGTATATGGAAAAGCTGCAGGGCCGTCTGCAAGACCTGCTTGGTTCGCAGGTTGCGCCGGAGCGCATTATGCAGGAAGCCGCAGTCATGGCGGAGCGCAGCGATATACAGGAAGAACTGGTGCGTATGCACACGCACATTCAGCACTTCCTCGATCTTATCGCCGGCGGCAGAGAAGCGGGGAAGAAGATGGATTTCCTGCTGCAGGAAATGGGACGCGAAGCCAACACGCTGCTTTCGAAAACCTCCGGCGTTTCCGGCGAGGCGCTGAAAATCACCGAGCATGGCCTGTCGATGAAGGCGGAGCTGGAGAAATTACGCGAACAGGTACAAAACATCGAATGAGCGGGATCGTGTTCATCATTTCGGCGCCGTCGGGTTCCGGCAAAACTTCGCTGACCAACGAACTCCTCAAGTTTGTCCCCGACTTGGAGTTCTCGGTGTCGTACACGACGCGCAAGCCGCGAGGCAGCGAGCAGAATGGCCGTGAGTACTCCTTTGTTTCGCGCGAGGAATTCGAGCGTATGATCGCGAACGACGAGTTTCTCGAATATGCGGATGTCTTCGGCAACTACTACGGCACTGCCCGCCGCTTTTTGCAGGACGCGAAAAACCGCGGCAAGGACCTGGTCCTCGACATCGACGTGCAAGGTGCGAAGCAGGTAAAAGAGCGGCTGCCGGACTCGGTAAGCATTTTCATCCTGCCGCCGTCGCGTGACGAACTCGAGCGTAGGCTGCGCGCGCGCAGTTCGGCCGAACAGATGACAGATACTCGGGTGATCAACCGGCGCCTGGCCGAAGCCGGCCGTGAGATTGAGAATTATCCCGGTTATGACTATATACTAGTAAACGACGACTTCAATCAGTCGGTGGACCGGCTGAAGGCAATCGTTCAAGCGGTACGAAATCAGCGCAAACCCGGTGCAAGCCACGCTGATCTCGTACTTGAGGCGAAAGCAGATGAGTGCCGCCGCAGAAACGTCCAGGAGCGGGCTCAACAGATACTGGCGTCGTTTGGACTTTCCGCGGTGCCGAATTAGCTGCGAACAACGCATTCGCAGATAACCTCTTTTTCCGTTTCTCTCAGGTGATGGCTCATGAAGTTGATTGAAGGTTTTGACAGCAACTACCGATACATCCTGGTCGCTGCCCGCCGGGCTCGCCAACTCCAATCAGGGGCGCGTCCGGTCATCGAAACGAACACACGCAAGCCTTGCAAAGTCGCGCAGGAAGAAATCCGCGCCGGGAAGATCAAGTGGATGATCATTCCGGTCGAGAAGAGCGCCGCGGAGCAGGCCTCCGAGTTCTTCGAAAAGGGCGCCGCCAGCTAGAATCTGTCACTAGCGGGAGGCCCAGAATCGTTGAGGCTCTCCTCGCGTCTAATGCATGGAAGGGGCGGTTTTGCCTGCCATGACAGCGCTCCCCCCGGGTCAGGTAGGAAGGAAGGGGCTGCGCAGCCATCATGAAAATCGCACTCGGCGTCAGCGGCGGCATTGCGGCGTATAAGTCGGCGGAGATTGTCCGCCTCGCCCAGGACCGTGATATTCGCGTACAAGTAATCATGACACGTGCCGCACAGGAATTCGTGCGGCC
>Ga0070738_10003458_pt1 | contig 20704 bp, 17 predicted proteins | sample Coa_R2_2_FD_66446 | JGI IMG/M metagenome (GOLD analysis project Ga0070738, IMG submission 66446) | Surface soil microbial communities from Centralia Pennsylvania, which are recovering from an underground coalmine fire - Coalmine... | ecosystem: Environmental > Terrestrial > Soil > Unclassified ... | reverse complement strand
CATGAGAACATTCCGCATCGGGTTATCGTCGATAATGCCGGCGGCCATCTCATGCAGCGTGGCGCCATCGACCTCGTCATCGTCGGCACCGACCGCACGACCGCGACGGGCGACGTCTGCAACAAGATCGGCACATATCTCAAGGCGCTTGCCGCGCATGACAATGGCGTGCCCTTCTATGTGGCCGCGCCTTCCTCCTCGATCGACTTCTCGCTCGAAGACGCAAGCCAGATCCCCATCGAAGAGCGCAGCGAACGTGAAGTGACCCATGTGCGCGGCCTGACCGAGGACGGGCGCGTCGAAACGATCCGCTTGACGCCGAAAGCAAGTCCTGCCGCCAACCCGGCTTTTGACGTGACGCCGGCGCGGCTCGTCAGCGGTCTCATAACCGAACGCGGCGTCCTCGAACCGAACAAGCTCGCGCTCGCCACCGCATTTCCCGAGCGCGTCCGAGATCGCGACGATTCTGGATCGAGTCGATCCAAAACCACGAACGCGATCGATGCCAAAGAATTAGAGCTGGATTTACGCGAAGAACCGGTGGCCACTTTTTCGCATACCGGTCGAGGGGGGAAATCATGACCGATCTTTTCGCATGCAAGCCAATCGCGCTCCTCGAGGCGGAGGCTGCGGATACCGAAGTACAGCGGATCGTCGCGCACGGGAACCCGCCGCTGAAACGAACGTTGCGTCTGCCGAGCCTCATCGCGCTCGGCATCGGCGGAATTATCGGCGCCGGCATTTTCGTGCTGACCGGCCATGCCGCGGCCGAATTCGCCGGCCCCGCCATCGCGCTGTCCTTCATTCTCTCGGGCTTTGCCTGCACGCTCGCCGGCCTTTGCTATGCGGAAATGGCCTCGACCGTACCCGTCGCCGGCAGCGCCTATACTTATGCCTATGCAACCATGGGCGAGTTCATCGCTTGGATGATCGGATGGGACCTTATCCTCGAATATGCACTGGGGTCGGCAACCGTTGCCATCGGCTGGTCGGGCTATGTCACGAGCTTCCTACGCGATCTCGGTATCCATATTCCTTCCGCCTACGCGAGCGCGCCCTTCGTCTTCGATCCTGCAACCTATAAATGGTCCCATACCGATGCGATTTTCAATGTTCCGGCCGCACTGGTTATCGTCGGCGTCAGCACGTTGCTTGTGATCGGCATTCGCGATTCGGCTCGCGTCAACAATCTGATCGTTGCCATAAAGCTCGCGATTATCGTCTCTTTCATTCTCATCGGCATGTGGTTTTTCAAAACCTCGAATTGGGTCACCGCCACGAATCCGCATGGCGCCTTTGTTCCCCCTTCGCTCGGGCCGGGGCATTATGGTTGGGGCGGCGTTCTGCGCGGCGCGGGCGTCGTGTTCTTCTCCTATATCGGATTTGATGCGGTCTCGACCGCGGCGCAGGAATCCTTGGATCCGCAGCGCGACATGTCGCGGTCGATCCTGGGTTCGCTCGGCATTTGCACAGTGCTCTATGTTCTCGTCGGCCTCGTCATTACCGGAATCATACCCTATGACAAGCTCAACGTTCCGGACCCGATCGCGGTCGGCGTCGATCACATCGGCTTCGGATTCTTTGCGCCTGCGGTGAAATTCGGCGCCATCCTGGGGCTCAGCTCGGTCGTTCTGGTCCTGCTGCTCGCGCAATCGCGGATCTTTTATTCGATGGCGCACGACGGACTCCTCCCGCCGATCGCGGCGCGTGTTCATCCGCGCTTTCGCACGCCATACATAACGACAATCGTCACCGGGCTTGCGGTTGCGCTTCTCTCCGGGCTCGCCCCGATCGGGCTAGTCGGGGAGCTTGTCTCGATCGGTACGCTCTTCGCGTTCACGATCGTGTGTTTCGGCGTACTCATCTTGCGCTTCCGCCATCCCGAGATTCATCGGCCGTTCAGAGTGCCGGCGGTAGCTCTGATCGCCCCGCTCGGCGCATTGGCATCGGTCTTTCTGATGATAGGGCTGCCGCCCGACACCTGGATCAGGCTCGCCATCTGGCTCGTCATCGGGCTTGCGATCTATTTCCTTTATGGCCGCACGCACAGCCGTCTTGCGCGCGGCATTTAGCGCGAAGGCGATAATCCGAAGCAACGGGAGGATATCGTGATGCGTCGGTTCCTGGTGTTCGCGATCCTGTGCCTCGTCTTTGCGACTCCGCTTGCCGCACAATTCCAATCACCTGAAGACGCCGTCAAAGCACTCTATGCGAGCTATGGACCGGGAAACGATCCGCCCAAGAACGGTTTCGACGACAAGCTCGCCGCACAGGTCTTCGATCCGAGCCTTCTCGATCTGTATCAACGCGTCACGAAGAGCGGCAATATGGACGACGACTTCTTCGTCCAGGGCAATGATTTCTCGCTCACCAAGCCCATCGAGATCCGGAAAGTGTCGGTTGACGGCGAGGCTGCGCAAGTCTCGGCGGTCCTGACGCAGAATCTGGCCGGCCAAAAATCTCCGACTCACTATTTCGTCTTCAAGCTGGTGAAGTCGGATAACGGCTGGCAGATCGACAATGTCTATTGCAACGGCACGTCGGTGCGCGACGTGTGGAATGGCCTGCTCGCCAAGGCGAAATAGCCGGTGTTGCCGGCCGGGAAAGTGAGAGCCGCTTTGCCGGGCGAGCCCTCGGACTTGTTCGAGGGCGAAGATCCGGGATCTAGGTAGCCCACTTTCCCGGACGAGCCCTCGGCTTTGTCCGAGGGCGAAGATCCGGGATCCAGATGCGCTGGGGCTAATAGCCCACTTTCCCGGACGAGCCCTCGGACTTGTTCGAGGGCGAAGATCCGGGATCTAGGGGCAACCGGGATAATGTTGCCGAAGACGCGTTTGCCCCTGGGTCCCGGCTCGGCGCTTTACGCCGGCCGGGAAAGTGGGAGCCCTCTTTCCCGGACGAGCCCTTGGACTTGTTCGAGGGCGAAGATCCGGGAGGGGCAACCGGGACAATGTTGCCGAAGTGCGTTTGCCCCTGGGTCCCGGCTCGGCGCTTTGCGCCGGCCGGGAAAGTGCGCGCCCTCTCACCGCGGCAGGAGAGTCGAGCCCATCAGATGAAGATCGACGGCATGTGCCGCCTGCCGCCCTTCGCGGATCGCCCAGACGACGAGCGATTGGCCGCGCCGCATGTCGCCGCAAGCGAAGACCTTGTCGATCGAAGATTTGTAGCTCAGCGTATCGGCTGCGACATTGCCGCGCTTATCGAAAGCGACGCCGAGCCGCTCGAGCAGGCCCTCATGGATAGGCGACACGAAACCCATGGCGAGCAGCACGAGATCGGCATCGATCGCAAAGCTGCTGTCGGGGATCTCCTTCATATTGGCATCGAGGCGCGTGCAAATGAGCTGCTTGACTGCGCCGTTCTCGCCGCGAAATTCTTTGGTGAGCACGCCGAAATCGCGCTTGGCGCCTTCTTCGTGGCTCGACGAGGTACGCAGCTTCATCGGCCATTCCGGCCAAGTGAGGAGCTTATCCTCCTTCTCCGGCGGCATGGGCATGATTTCGAGCTGTAGAATGCTGACCGCGCCTTGGCGCACCGACGTGCCGATGCAATCGGACCCCGTGTCGCCTCCGCCGATCACGATGACGCGTTTGGCCCCGGCAAGGATCGGCAGATTGGTCTGGAACGGCTCTTTGCTCACGCGGCGGTTCTGCTGAGGCAGGAAATCCATGGCGAAATGGATGCCGGCGAGATCGCGGCCGGGAATCGGAAGATCCCGCGGCTTTTCCGCCCCGCCGGCGAGCACCACGGCATCGAATTCCTCAAGGAGCTGCGCCGCATCGAGATCGACGCCGACATGGACATTGCAATGGAAGTTCACGCCTTCCGCTTCCATCTGCTGCACGCGGCGGTCGATCAGATGTTTCTCCATCTTGAAGTCCGGAATGCCGTAGCGCAGCAGGCCGCCCGGCTTGCCATTCTTCTCAAAGACATGCACCTCGTGGCCGACGCGGGCGAGCTGCTGGGCGCAGGCAAGCCCCGCGGGTCCCGAGCCGATAATTGCCACGCGTTTCCCCGTACGGCTCGTCGGCGGCTCCGGATTGGTCCAGCCGCTTGCAAGCGCGCGATCGGCGATAGCGCATTCGATCGTCTTGATGGTCACCGGACTGTCGATGAGGTTCAGCGTGCATGCGGCTTCGCACGGCGCCGGGCAGACGCGGCCGGTGAATTCCGGAAAATTATTCGTCGAATGAAGATTGCGCGCCGCTTCTTCCCAATCCTTGCGGTAGACGAGGTCATTCCAGTCGGGGATCTGATTGTTGACCGGACAGCCGTTATGACAATAGGGAATGCCGCAGCTCATGCAGCGCGCAGCCTGGTCCCGCGTCGCCTCTTCCGACAGCGGGATCATGAATTCCCTGTAATTGCGGATGCGGTCGGAAGCCGGCAAGTAACGCCGGTCGCGCCGATCGATCTCGAGGAAACCTGTAACTTTTCCCATTCTCGTCCCGTTTAGGCATGGACCTTCATGGGCGCCGGCCTTGCTGTGCGAAGGCATGCGCCCTTGCTGCGAGGGCTGATCATTCGCCGGCAGCGGCGAGCAGCGGTGCTTCGGTCTCCCGCGCCATGAGTTCGGCGAGCGCGCGGCGATATTCGACCGGCATCACTTTGCGGAACTTGCCTTTATACTCGTCCCACTTCTCGAGGATCATGCGGGCCCGCGCCGAACCGGTATAAGCCGCATGATTGCTAATGAGCTGATGCAGGCGCTCGGCATCGAAGCGCGTCATATCGCGCATGATGTCCACGCGGCCGTGGAAGTCGAGATCGCCGCCCTGGTGATAGGACTTCTGCATCCGCTCCTCTTCCTCGGCAACCGGTTCGAGCTCGACCATCGCAAGATTGCAGCGGTCGGCGAACGTGCCGTCCTCATCGAGCACGTAAGCGATGCCGCCCGACATGCCGGCAGCGAAATTGCGCCCCGTCTTGCCGATGACGACAACCACCCCGCCCGTCATATATTCGCAGCCGTGATCGCCCGTGCCTTCGACGACCGCGATCGCGCCCGAATTGCGGACCGCGAAGCGCTCGCCGGCAACACCGCGGAAATAGCACTCGCCGGAAATCGCACCGTAGAGCACCGTATTGCCGACGATAATCGACTCTTCCGGCACAATGCGCGAAGCGGCCGGTGGATAGATGATGACACGGCCGCCCGAAAGACCCTTCCCGACATAGTCGTTCGCCTGGCCTTCGAGCTCGAGCGTCACGCCATGCGCGAGCCAGGCTCCGAAGCTCTGCCCGGCCGTGCCTTTGAAGCACACGTGGATCGTGTCGTCCGGCAGGCCGGCGTGACCACACCGGCGCGCGATCTCGCCGGAGAGCATCGCGCCCGTGGTGCGGTCGGTATTGTGGATCTTGCTCTCGATCCGCGTCTTGGCGCTCCGTTCGATGCTGGCACGCGCCTCTTCGATCAGCTTGCGGTCGAGCACATCCGCAATTTTGTGATCCTGGCGCGACGAATGGTAGACAGCTTCCGGTTCGGAGGCCTGCGGCTTATGGAAGAGCTTGGAGAAATCGAGCCCCTTGGCCTTCCAATGTTCGACGAGCTTTTGCTTGTCGAGCATCTGCATCTGGCCGATCATCTCGTCGAACGTGCGGTAGCCGAGCCTCGCCATCCATTCGCGCACTTCCTCGGCGACGAAGAAGAAGAAATTGATCACGTGCTCGGGCTGGCCGACGAAACGCTTGCGCAGCACCGGGTCTTGCGTCGCAACCCCGACCGGACAGGTGTTCAGATGGCACTTGCGCATCATGATGCAGCCCGACGCAATCAATGGCGCGGTTGCGAAGCCGAATTCGTCGGCGCCGAGCAAAGCGCCGATGACGACGTCGCGCCCGGTCCTCACGCCTCCGTCGACTTGAACCGCGATGCGCGAGCGCAGCCTGTTCAAAACCAATGTCTGATGCGTCTCGGCGAGCCCGATTTCCCAGGGACTGCCGGCATGTTTGATCGAGGTGAGCGGCGAAGCGCCGGTACCGCCTTCGAAGCCGGAAATCGTCACGTGGTCCGCACGCGCTTTCGAAACGCCTGCCGCGACGGTCCCAACGCCGACCTCCGAGACGAGCTTCACCGAGACGTCGCCCGCAGGATTGACGTTCTTCAGGTCGAAGATGAGCTGCGCCAAATCCTCGATCGAATAGATATCGTGATGCGGCGGCGGCGAGATGAGGCCGACCCCTTGCGTCGAATGGCGCACCTTGGCGATCACCGCATCGACCTTGTGGCCGGGCAATTGGCCGCCTTCGCCGGGCTTGGCGCCCTGTGCCATCTTGATCTGCATCACGTCGGAATTGACGAGATATTCGGCGGTGACGCCGAACCGACCTGAAGCCACTTGCTTGATCGCCGAGCGCATCGAATCGCCATTCGGCAGCGGCTTATAGCGATCCGATTCCTCGCCGCCCTCGCCCGTGTTGGACTTGCCGCCGATACGGTTCATCGCAATTGCGAGATTCGTGTGCGCCTCGCGCGAGATCGAACCGAAGGACATGGCGCCGGTCGAGAAGCGGCGCACGATCGAGGCCGCGCTCTCGACCTCATCGAGCGGCACTGGCTTGCGCCCATCTTCCTCTGCGCTCTTGATGCGGAACAGGCCGCGGATCGTCAGAGGCTGCGCGCTCTGGTCATTGAGCAGCGCCGCGTAGGCGCGATATTTTTCGAGCGCATTGCCGCGCACGGCGTGTTGGAGGAGCGAGACGGTCTGCGGCGTCCAGCAATGCGATTCGCCGCGGATGCGGAAGGCGTAATCGCCGCCGACGTCGAGCGCGTTGCGATAGACCGGCGACTCGCCGAACGCATCCTGATGCCGGCGCAGCGTCTCCAGAGCGATTTCATCGAGCCCGACGCCGCCGATCACCGAGGCCGTGCCGTTGAAGTAACGTTCGACGAATTCCCGGTTGAGCCCGACGGCATCGAAGATCTGCGCGCCGCAATAGGATTGATAGGTCGAGATTCCCATCTTCGACATGACCTTGAGCAGGCCCTTGTCGATGGATTTGATGTAGCGCTTGCAGGCCTCCTGCGCGTCTACGTCCTCCGGGAAGTCCGCCGCCATTGCGGCCAGGGTCTCGAACGCGAGATAGGGGTTGATCGCCTCCGCTCCATAGCCGGCGAGCAGCGCGAAATGATGCACTTCGCGCGGCTCGCCCGACTCGACGACCAAGCCGACCGAGGTGCGCAACCCCTTGCGGATGAGATGGTGATGAACGGCCGCCGTCGCGAGCAGCGCCGGAATGGGAATGCGGTCCGGTCCGACGAGGCGGTCGGAGAGGATAATGATCGTATAGCCGCTATGGACCGCCTGTTCGGCGCGGTTGCAGAGTCTTGTGAGGGCTTCGCCCATGCCCTCGGCGCCGGCATCGGCCGAATAGGTGATGTCGAGCGTGCGCGTGTCGAACGTTTCTTCGATCATGCCGATGGCGCGGATCTTTTCGAGGTCGCCATTGGTCAGGATCGGCTGCTTGACCTCGAGCCTCTTGCGCTTGGCATTGCCCTGATGATCGAAAATATTCGGCCGCGGACCGATGAAGGAGACGAGGCTCATGACGAGCTCTTCGCGGATCGGGTCGATCGGCGGGTTCGTCACCTGTGCGAAATTCTGCTTGAAATAGGTGTAGAGAAGCTTCGACTTCGAGGACAGCGCCGAGATCGGCGTGTCGGTGCCCATCGAGCCGACCGCCTCCTGGCCGGTTGCCGCCATCGGCTCCATCAGGAGCGAAAGGTCTTCCTGCGTATAGCCGAATGCCTGCTGGCCATCGAGCAGCGACACATCGCTGCGCGTCATGCGCGGCGCAACGGGCTTCAATTCCTCGAGCTTGATCTGACTGCGCTTGAGCCAGCTCCCATAAGGGTGCAGCCGGGCGAGCTTCGTCTTGATCTCGTCGTCGGAAATAATGCGCCCTTCTTCGAGATCGACGAGCAGCATCTTGCCGGGTTGCAGCCGCCATTTGATGACGATCTTCTCTTCGAGGATCGGCAGAACGCCGACCTCGGAAGCCATCACGACGAGCCCGTCGTCGGTCACGATATAGCGTGCCGGACGCAGGCCATTGCGGTCGAGAGTGGCGCCGATCTGGCGCCCGTCGGTGAAGGCCATGGCGGCCGGGCCGTCCCAGGGCTCCATCAGCGCGGCGTGATATTCATAGAAGGCGCGCCGCTCCTCGTCCATCAGCGGATTGCCGGCCCAGGCCTCCGGGATCAGCATCATCATCGCATGGGCGAGCGAATAGCCGCCTTGAACCAGGAATTCGAGCGCATTGTCGAAACAGGCCGTGTCCGACTGGCCTTCATAGGAGATCGGCCAAAGCTTCTTGATGTCGGCGCCGAAAAGGTCGGAGGCGACCGAAGCCTCACGCGCCGCCATCCAATTGACGTTGCCGCGCAGCGTGTTGATCTCGCCGTTATGAGCGACCATCCGATAGGGATGGGAGAGCGACCAGGTCGGGAACGTGTTGGTCGAGAACCGCTGATGGGCGAGCGCCAGCGCCGATTCGAACAGCGGATGCTGCAGATCCTTGAAATATTCGCCGAGCTGGCTTGCGAGCAGCAGGCCCTTGTAGACGATCGTGCGCGAAGATAAAGAGAGCGCGTAGAATTGCGCCGCGCGCGGATCGTTCAAGGCATGCACCTTGCTCGCGATCACCTTGCGGAGAATATAGAGCCGGCGCTCGAACCGATCCTGCTCGGACCCCTGCCCCGGAATGGCGCCGCGTCCGACGAAATATTGCTTGATGACCGGCTCGCTCGGCCTGACGCTCTCGCCGAGGCCGCTGTTGTCGACCGGCACGTCCCGCCACCCGAGGAAGACTTGGCCTTCTTCGGCAACCGTCTGCTCGACAATGGCCATGATGGTGGCGCGCATTTCCGCCTCGCGCGGCAGGAAAAGCGGGCCGATCGCATATTCGCCGGGCTCGGGCAGCGCAAAGCCCAGCGCTTGCGCTTCAGCGGCAAAGAAGCGATGCGGAATCTGTACGAGAATGCCGCAGCCGTCGCCTGCCTTCGGGTCTGCGCCGACGGCGCCCCGGTGATCGAGGTTCAAGAGGATTTCGAGCCCCTTGGCGACAATGTCGTGCGACTTGCGATTATGCATGTCGGCAACGAAACCGACGCCGCAGGAATCGTGCTCGCGCTCGGGCGCGTAAAGACCCTGCGCCGGCGGCAGACCGGGATCAAACGCAAGCTGCGCCGTCGCCCGTTGCGAGCCTATCGTCAGCTTTTGTTTCTTTGCAGCCGCCATGATCCCAAACCCCAGCCCGATCTCAATGTCGGAGATTGCGAATTCGCGGTTGGACGTCCGGCACCGGCCAAATGCCTAAATCCGGACTTAAAAGGTCAGCAAAGCTGTCCTATCCCCGCGCCCCGAATACTCAATATAGGAGCAAAACACAAGCCACACGGGCGTTCCAGAAAAAAATCTCTGTCGCGCCATGTGGAAGCCTGAAGTTTATGCCTGCGATGATCCGATCGTCGCCGCAAAGCGTGCCGACTTTCGCCGGATTCCTTGTGGACCGTAAACATGGCGCATCGGCGCCGCATGTACGGAGGAGTAGATGATCGAAAGAGCGCAGCGCAGACGGCTCGAGAGCGCGACGGTGCTCCTTGGATTTTCGACGCTCTTGGCTTTTGCGCTTTCCTCTTCGCCCGCGCAGGCCCAGTATTTTCCGGCCCCCTGGAGTGAGCCCTATTACGACGGCTACCCGCCGCCAATGCCGCCCGGACCGATTTACGGCGAGCGCCGTCACATTGCCGAAAGCACGCCGCGTATCGATGGAGAAAACGAGGCCGCGGTCGGCATTCTTCCTCTGTCCGAGATCCGCCGCCGCGTGGCCCTTATGGGCTTTCATCTTCTCGCGACGCCGCGCCACAAGGACAAGATCTATCTCGCCGAAGCCGAAGATGCGCATGGCCTGCCGCATCGGCTCGTTTTCGACGCCTATCGCGGTACGGTCATCGAGAATACGAAACTGGCGCCTTTCGCAAAAAAGCCGGCAAAGTCGGCCGGAGCTGAACTTGGCGAATCGAAACCGGCCAAAACCAGCAAGCCGCAACAGACATCGGAGAGAAAAGAGCCGAGCTCTTCTCAACCGCCCGGCGTCTCGCAACAATAACCGGCGTCTCGCAACAATAAAAAGGGCGTCGCGCACGACGCCCTTCAAAAGCTTCGGCCCGGAATATTAGGCAGCGGCTTTTTCGGCCTTGTCGCCTTCGACGACCTTGGGCCCCGTTTTGCCGATCGGAATCTGCCGCGGCTTCTGCGCTTCCGGCACTTCGCGGACGAGATCGATATGGAGCAGCCCGTTCTCCAGGCTCGCGCCCTTCACATAGACATGGTCGGCGAGCTGGAACCGGCGCTCGAAAGCGCGCGCGGCAATGCCCTGGTAAAGGACTTCGCGTTGGCTCTCGTCGGACTCGCGGCTCTCCTTCGCACCGCGGACCATCAGGCTGTTTTCCCGGGTCTCGATCGAAAGATCCTTGTCCGAGAAGCCGGCGACCGCGATGGTGATGCGGTAGGCGTCTTCGGCCGTGCGTTCAATGTTATAGGGTGGATAGGAAGGTGCCGCTTCGAAACCCGCGGCCCGATCGACGAGATCAAGCAGGCGGTCGAACCCGATGGTCGAACGGTAAAGCGGCGAAAGGTCTAACGTACGCATTTCATCCTCCATGAGAGCGAATCGAGGCTGGCCGGCATATTGCCCTGGCCTGCCCCGGGTATCTGCGCGTTCTTTCGACCCGCGCAGCTTAAATGTGGGAGCAAGTTTTGCCTATCGCAAGGCCCCGGCGTCCCCATCAAGAGGCCGGAAGCACGAAATTTGAGCCCTGTTCCTTGGAGCCGGAATACCCAAGGATCAAGCCGGCGCCTCCCGAAAGCGAGCCATCCGCTCCAGAAGGGATCTGGAAGGCGCGCGCAAAAATGCTAGGTGTTGAGCGCGAGGCGCGGATTTAGCGTCATGGAAATTTTTGCAACGCCAGAAAACCCCGTGCCGGAAGGCGCGTCGCTCTGTGGGCTTACCACCTCGGACGGGGCGCATGTGCGCGCGGTGCGCTGGGCGGGGCCGATGCAGGCGCGCGGCACGGTCGTCGTGCTCCCCGGACGCGCCGAATTTATCGAAAAATATTTCGAGGTGATTTCAGAGCTGCTGGCGCGGGGCTTCGCTGTGGTCGCCATGGACTGGCGCGGCCAAGGCCTTTCCGAACGCCAACTGCGCAACAAGCGAAAGGGCCATATCGACGATTTCGAGGTCTACGAGCGCGACCTCGCGGCTTTGCGCGAGCAGGTGCTCGAAGCGCTCTGTCCACGGCCCTGGTTCGCGCTCGGCCATTGCATGGGGGCGGCCATTCTCATTTCCCAAGCGCGCGCCGGCCGCTCGCCCTTTGCCAGGATCGTCGCGACTTCGCCGATGATCGATCTCTATCGGCTTAAGTTCAAAACAGGCGCGCGGATGCTGGTCGAAACGCTCGACATTATCGGGTTCGGCGGCGCCTATATCCCAGGTGGCAACGGACGGTCTCTTTTCCTCACCCCGTTTGCCGAGACCGTATTGACCTCGGATGAGGCGCGCTATGAGCGGAGCGTGGCCGTGGTCAAGGCAGCGCCCGAGCTCGGTATCGGGGATCCGACAATCGGCTGGGCCAATGCCGCCTTCCGCCTGATGCGCCAATTCGAAAATGCCGATTATGCCCGCCGCACGCTTACGCCCATTCTCATCATTGCGGCTGGCGCCGACCGCGTCGTCTCGACGCCCGCGACCGAACTTTTCGCGAGCCGGCTCAAGGCCGGCCGTTTCATTACGATCCCCTCCGCACGCCACGACATCCTTTTGGAACGCGACGAATTGCGCAGCCTGTTTTGGGCGGCTTTCGATGCCTTCATCCCGGGCACGCGGGACGCGGTCGCCGAAGCGCTGCTCAATCCCGCTCGCCCGCGCAGAGCGCGCCGACTTCGGCCGAGAGCGCCCGCCTCTTAAGAAGCAAGCAGGTTCAGAGCCGCGGCATGTAGGCGCGGATCGCCGACCGCAATCACATTGCCGCCTTGCGCGGCATCGCCGCCGGTCCATGTCGTGATGATTCCGCCGGCGCCTTCGATGATCGGCATCAGAGGCGCGATGTCATGGGTCTTCACATCGGCCTCGATCACGCAATCGACATGGCCCGCCGCCAGCATGGCGAAGGCGTAGCAATCATAACCGTAGCGAGACAGCCGAGCTGCCTTCTCGACGCGCCGGAAGGCTTTCAGGGCCTCCTCGGAATAAAGGAGTGGCGACGTCGTCATTACGGTCGCCCGTGCGAGCGTCGCGCAAGAGCGCGTATGGAGCTTGCGCTCGGTGATCGCATGATCGAGTCCGGGCCCGCGCCAACGTGCGACTTCGCCGTCGCCGACGAACCTTTCGCGCGTGAAAGGCTGCGTCATTACGCCATAGATCGGCCGGCCGTTGTGGATGAGCCCGATCAGACAGCCCCAGGTGGGCATGCCGGAAATAAAGCTCTTTGTCCCGTCGATCGGATCGAGCACCCACACATATTCGGCATCCGGCCGCTCTGCGCCGAATTCCTCGCCGATGATTCCATGCAGGGCGAAGGTCTCGCGAATGCGCCGGCGCATCGCCACTTCCGCGGCGCGGTCGGCCTCCGTCACCGGATCGAACTGGCCGCCGGCGCTTTTGTCCTCGGCCCCGATCGCCGTGCGGAAAAAGGGCAGAACCGTGCGCCCGGCAAGATCGGCAAGCTCTTCGACAAAGGCGGCTAGATCGACGGCTGTCATAACCCTTCCCGGACGGGGCGGACCGGGCCCGGTCGCCAGAGGAAATTTAATTTTCTGTGAGGATCGACCTCGATTCCCCATCCGTCAGCGTGCGGCTGAACGGTAGCAGTTCCGATAACAGATTGAAAAACAAGGCAATGGCGATCAGGATGCGGCCCGCGGACGCAGTTTCCTAAAGTAGGTCAGTAGGACTTGCGCTTTGTGCGATGCACGTGCATATTATTGCGGTGCGGCAACCCGGTTGTCGCCGATGCCCTCCTTGGGCGTTTCCTCCCTAGACTTGGGCCGCTTGCGAATCGCAAGCGGCCTCTTTATTGCCGCGTTTCCGCGCTTCCTCGTTTGATTGCCCGCGCTGCCTCGTTCGATTTCTTAGCGGCTCTTTTGGCAGCTCTGCGGTCCTCCGCTCTCCTCGGCTTTGATCGATCATTCGGCAGCGGCGCGTTGGCGCCCATATCGGCCCGCGACATAGGCGGCGAGCCGTTCGAACACTCTCGAAAGATCGCCCGCGATCTCTTTGAAACGTTCCGCCTTTTCAAGGCTGCGTTCGTCCATGTAAAGAGCGCGGTTCACCTCGATTTGCATGGCATGAAAATTATTTGCCGGGTCGCCATAATGTTCGGTGATGAAGCCGCCGGCATAAGGTTTGTTGCGCAGAACGGTATAACCTTTTTCGCGCAGCTCATGTTCCACATAATCGACGAGTTCGGTCTCGCAACTCGTGCCGAAACGATCACCCAACACGAAGTCGGCCTTGATTTTCCTATCGCTGCTTTCCGGTAGCGGCAGGGTCGAAACCGACGGCATGGAATGGCAATCGATGAGGACCGCGAGCCCGAAGGCCTGCCGCGCGCGGCCGAGCAGCGCCTGCAAGGTCCGATGATAGGGCTTATAAAGCTTTTCGATCCTGGCGAGCGCCTCGTCCACCTTGAGGCGATGGGCATAGATCTCCTGCGAATCGCCGACGACGCGCGCAATCGTGCCGAGCCCGCCGGCAACGCGCACCGACCGCGTATTGGCGAAAGCCGGCAGACGTGTCTCGAACATTCGCTGGTCGAGCTCATAGGGCTCGCGGTTCAAGTCGAGATAGGCGCGCGGAAACCTTGCGCACACGAGCGGCGCACCGCGCTCGACCGCGCCGGCGAAGAGCTCATCGACATAAGCGTCTTCTGACCTGCGCAGCGTCATCGCATCGAGCCTGGCACTCGCCAAGAAGCGCTGCGGATAGACCGAGCCGGAATGTGGAGAGGAAAAGACGAACGGAGAGGTCAGCGTGTCGGGCTCGATCACTTCGAAAGGCGGATCGAGCTCCGGCTCATGCGGTGTGCCCGCCAGCGAGGGTCGATTGCCGGCCTTGGCCATGGTTTAGCTCCCGACCGGTGTCATTACCGGCGCTGCATCAGGCTCGAGCCGCCACTCTGGCAAGAGAACGCCACCCTGTCCATCACGCCCGGCGTCAAATCCAAAACGAACTCCGGTGAACATGGTTAGCGCAAAGGTCCTGGATTTTCACTCGATTTTTACCTAACCGGGTTCTCTTAAGCCGACACCCCGAGGCAATAATGACTGACACGTCCTTCTCGCAAAATCGCAAGATCCTGCTCGCCGAAGACGATAGCGACATGCGCCGGTTTCTCGCCAAGGCGCTGCAGAACGCCGGCTATACGGTCTCGTCCTTCGACAACGGATTATCGGCGTACAACCGGCTGCGCGAAGAGCCTTTCGAATTGCTCCTTACCGATATCGTGATGCCGGAAATGGACGGGATCGAGCTCGCCCGCCGAGCAACCGAACTCGACCCGGAGATCAAGGTGATGTTCATCACCGGCTTCGCCGCTGTCGCGCTCAATCCCGACAATAACGCGCCGCGTCAGGCGAAGATCCTATCGAAGCCCTTTCACCTGAAGGACCTCGTCAACGAGGTCCAGCGCCTGCTCGCCGCCTGAACCGGATCCCCGCTCGGAAGCGGCGGCCTTGCGTCGCCTGTCCTGAGCCGATATAGCTCCCCCTCCGCACGAAGGCGCGGGCGCGTAGCTCAGCGGGAGAGCACTACGTTGACATCGTAGGGGTCACAGGTTCGATCCCTGTCGCGCCCACCATGACCTGATCCTGCCAATCAGACTTGTGGTTTTGGGTTGGTTGTTCGGGGCTGTGTTCGATTCGGTCCTTGCGCGCGGATCGAAGGCGCGCGAACATCTTCAATTCAGCCGAACGACCGGTCTTTGAAGCGCTTCAAGATTTCTCGCAATCGGAGATTTCTGTCACGACAGGCAATCCATCGCCGTCGTGCTTTGGGGCGGCATTTCGTACAAGCCGCCGGTCCATAATCGAGATGGGCACCGGCAACAGCTTGGACTTGGGCAGAGATGATTCGGATCGGCTGCGCACGCGGAGCCGCGAGTCATAAGACATGCGCCTGTGGGGCCGTCCCGCTTTACGCCGAAGGTTCATCGACCGCGCCTTGTTCAGCAGCAAGGTCGGCTATGAACTAATTCAAATTGCGGAGCAAGTTCCAGTTGCAAAAGCTCAGACTCGACCGTTCGAAGGCGAGCCTCCCGCTCGGACTTCGCACGATACGCAAATTCCACTGTCCTATCCGTTACTTACTCTCTACAGACGCTCCGTTTGGACCGATGGTGATCTGCAAGCCTTGCGGTTTTTTGGCCTCTTCGTACCTCTGGTATGCAAAGATGCCGACCGCCACGAGGAGCACGCCGATCACCAAATAAAGAATGTTGTTGTTGACCATGCGTCCCTACGCTCTTCGAGACTCGTCACGCCGAACGATCTCTCGCTCCCGCCGTACCGGAACGCCGCTGCCGCGCGCCCGCCTTCTCGACGGCTTTGAGACGCGCGCGGATGACGGTCCCCACGATGAGGGCCGAGGAGAATTGCACGACGACTGCAGCAAAGATCAAGGAAGACATGGCAGCCCCTCCGTAAAGAGCTAAACCATCAGCGTGGCGGATAAGTTCCCCTCGAAGGATCGCTCCCGCTCCTTTTTGAGATCTGGGATTGAAGGCCGCTGATTGGCGGCGCGCGCGAATGATGTGCAGCCGCAAGTGCAGAAGAAAGCGCCGATCTTCAATAAGGCGTCGCAAGCGCCGCGAGATAGAGGAGCCAAGCGCCGAAACCGATCGCGCTCTGTCCCCACTCGAGCAGGCCCCAATCGACCATCAATTCGCGGACCGTTGCGGCCGGCGCGTTCGGCGGCAAGGAAGAAAGCCAGATATTGACCGGCGCCATCACAAAATAGGCGTAGAGCCAGCTCGCGACAATGAGCACGCCGCCGATCGTCCAGAGCACGTTCCCGCTGCGGGAAAAATCGACATAGGCCAGAATGGCCGAGACGACCGAGAGTACGGCGAGCATGATGAAGCCGCGCCGATAGCTCGGCGTCCATTCGCGGATCGACGAGGGCGAATCGAGCCGCAGCCGCGCCGGTTGTTCGACGATGTCGATGTAAAGCGCCGCACCGAGAAAGGCGGAAGCGGCGGCGAAAGCGAAGAGACCGGGTCGCAACACGTCGAGATCCTCGCGCGTGATTGAGGGTGAACCTTCGCTACATGTTCACGCGGCATCCAACAAGGCCGCCGCGCCCATGAGCGCCGGAAGCGGATGGATGACCATGTAGGTCGGAATCTCCGCAAGATAGGCGCGAAATCGTCCCTTGGCTTCGAACCGTTCGCGAAAGCAGGATTCGACGAAGGTCGCGCCGAGTTTCGGCACGATGCCGCCGGTGATGTAAATGCCGCCGCCGGCGCCCAGCGTCAGGGCCAAATTCCCGGCGACCGTGCCGAGCATGGCGCAGAACATCTCCGTCGCCTCCCTTGCACGCGCATCTTCTTTCCAGGTCTGCGGACTGCTGATCTGCGCCGAGGTGAAAGGAGCCGCCGGAACATCGGCCAATTCGCAGAGCACGTTATAGAGATTGACGAGCCCCGGTCCTGAGAGGACGCGTTCGGCGGAGACATGGTCGTAGCGCTGGCGCATGAGATCGAGGACGGCACTTTCGCGCGCATCGGCCGGCGCCATGGTCACGTGCCCGCCCTCCCCCTGCAGAGGCATGCGTGAATCGGGAACGAGGGCGCTGACGCCGAGCCCGGTGCCCGGGCCGATAATGCCGATCGGCGAGCCGGCCACCGGGGAGCCCGAACCGATCTGGATGCGGTCCTCCTGAGCAAGATACGGGATTGCCAGCGCGTTGGCGGCAAAATCATTGATGACGCGCAACTTTCGAAGCTTCAGCCGATCACGCAGATCTTCGATCGAGAACCGCCAGGGATAATTGGTGAAGGCGACTTCGTCATCCCTGATCGGTGCCGCAACCGCCAGAACGGCTTGAACCGGCGGCTCCGAATGACTTTGCTCGGCAAGATAAATTTCGATTGCTTCGGCGAGCGAAGCGCAATCGTTCAGATCATAGATCCGTGCGCCGGCAATCGGCCCATTAGGCTCTGCCAAGGCAAATCGCGCGCTCGTTCCGCCAATATCTCCGACAAGACCGATCATGATCACCAGCGCAGGAAGCGCGATCCGGCAAGCGCGCCGACCGCCATCACGACGAGCACGGCCAGCCCATACCAGGTTGCGACGAAGAGCGGCGAATCATCCGGGCAATGGGTAGCGTAAAGGGCTGCGCCGAAGGCGCCTGCCAGCAGGCCGGCCGCCGCACCGGCGAGCCCCGGATTGTCGGGTGCCCCGCGATGCAATGCAATAAGCGCCCCGACGAGTGGCGCGGCCGAGAAGCTCGGAATGAGAACCATGCAAACGAGCGCATTATGGCCGATGAGCCTGACGCGCCACAAATCGCGCGGCAGGACGAAGAGCTCGATAATGACGGCGCCGATCAGCACCAGAAGCAGCACGCCGAGGATAGCGACGAGAGGCCGCGCGTTACCGGTCGGCCGCGCCAATTGCAAGGCGAGCGGCCCGGCGCAGGCGAAGACGGCGAGCGGATAGAGAATCTTGAAGAGGATCCGCGGCTCTGTGATCACCGCGAGCAATTGCGGCCGCGGGCCGATCAGCGGGCCGTAAAGCAAGAGCGAGACGAGAATGCCGGGAACCAGCCCGTAAAGGAGCGCCCGGGAGAGCGGCGTTTTCTCGACCTCCGGATCGGCAGCAAGGGCACGGATCAAATCGTCTGTCTTCATGGCACTCAAGTCTTGGATGCAGCGCGCGCGGCAAGCGCAGCCAGGCCGCGATGCAGCGCGACCCGGACCGCGCCGCGGCTCATGGCCAGCCGCTCCGCCGCCTCGCCGATCGAGGCGCCGCTCACCGCGATCGCTTCGACCACTTTGCGCTGGACGCTCGGCAAGCTGTCGATGTGGCGGTCGACGAAGGCGCCGATCATGCTCGGCTCTTCGGCCTCTTCCGCCAGAAACTCGGCGTAATCATCGATCGGCAAGTGGATCCGGCGCCCGCGCCGGCGCAGCGCATCGATGATCTTGTGGCGCGCAATGGTAAAAATCCAGGGCGCCACGGGCGCCGTCTCGATCCATGTGTGGCGCTTGATATGAATGGCCAGCAAAGTTTCCTGCACGATGTCCTCGGCATCCGCATCCGGCACGGAGGCGCGCGCGAGGCCACGGCGCACGAAGCTGCGCAGGACAGGCGCCAATTGCTTCAGCAGCCGCTGGTAAGCCGACCCATCTCCGGCATTGGCGGCACGCAGCAATGAGCTCCACTCGCTTTCCTGGTCTACGCGCACACGCCCTCTTGACTCTTCGCAATTGCCCGCATCGGCGTTACAGGGTTTTTATCACTTTTGGGAGCCTCCGGCTCGAAAACCCGGGCAAAATGGACCGCCCGGACGCCAAAACATCCTATTCCTCCTGCGCAACGACGCTTTTGGCCTCGACGGCGAACGCCGCGGCGAAAAGCTCGCGGGTATATTCGTTCTGCGGATTGGCGAAAATCTCGGTCGCCGCCCCCTGCTCCACGACCTTGCCGTGGCGCATGACGATGATTTCATTGGCGAGCGCCTTCACCACCCGCAGATCGTGACTGATGAAGAGATAGGCGAGATTTCGCTTGCTCTGCAGTTCGCGCAACAGATCGACGATCTGCGCCTGAACCGACATGTCGAGCGCCGAGGTCGGCTCGTCGAGCACGACGAACTTCGGCTCCAGCACCATGGCGCGGGCAATCGCGACCCTCTGCCTCTGACCGCCGGAAAATTCGTGCGGATAGCGGTCCATGGCGGCCGGGTCTAACCCCGTATCGGCGAGCGCGCGGGCGACGATCTCGCGCCTTTCCTCGAAGCTCAGCGGCGTCTTCTGCGCGATGAGGCCCTCGGCAACAATGTCGGCAATCGAGAGCCGCGGCGACAGCGATCCATAAGGGTCCTGGAAGACGATCTGCATGTCGCGGCGCAGCGGCCGCATGGACCTGAACGACAATCCATCGATCCGCCGGCCCAGATAGAGGATCGGACCGTCCGATCTGATGAGCCGCAGCAAGGCAAGGCCGAGCGACGTCTTGCCGGACCCCGACTCGCCGACGACGCCGATTGTCTCGCCCTGACGCAACTTGAGCGAGACGCCGTCGACGGCTTTGACCGCGCCCACCGTGCGGCGCAGGAAACCGCGCCTGATCGGAAAATGGACGCGCACGTCCTGCGCCTCGAGAATGACGGGCGAGGCGAAATCCGCCTCGGGCGGCGCACCCTTCGGCTCGGCTGCGAGCAAAGCTTGCGTATAGGGATGTTTCGGCGCCCGGAAGATGTCATCGACGCCGTTCATCTCGACGATGCGGCCCTTCTGCATCACCGCAACGTCATCGGCGAGCTTGCGCACGATCGTCAGATCATGCGTGATGAAGAGCATGGCCATGCCGTAGCGCGCCTGAAGGTCCTTCAACAACGTCAGGATCTGGGCCTGGACCGTCACGTCGAGGGCCGTCGTCGGCTCGTCGGCGATGAAAAGATCCGGACGATTGGCGAGCGCCATCGCAATCATCACGCGCTGGCGCTGCCCGCCCGAGAGCTGATGCGGATAGGCGCCGAGCCTATGGGCCGGATCGGGAATGCCGACTTCCCGGAGCAGTTCAATAATCCGGTTCCGCAGCTTGAGGCCCTTGCGCGCGCCATGAAGCTCGAGGATCTCGCCGATCTGCCTCTCGATCGTATGGACGGGATTGAGCGAGGTCATCGGCTCCTGGAACACCATCGTGATGCCTGCCCCGCGGATCGAGCGCAATTTCCGCGGGCCCATTCGCAGGATGTCCTCGTGCTTGAAGAGGATTTCACCGCCTAGCCTCACGCCATGCGGCAAGAGGCGCAGGATCGAGAGCGCGCTCACCGATTTGCCGGACCCCGATTCTCCCACGAGAGCCAGCGTGCGGCCGCGCTCGACGCCGAAGGAAATGCCGTCGACCGCGCGAAAATCCCGCCCCTCGTGGCGGAAGGTCACCGAAAGATCGCGGACTTCGAGCAGGCGCGGCGACATTTGCGTCATCCGATCGTCTTGCGCGGGTCGACGGCGTCGCGCACCGCCTCGCCGATAAAGACGAGCAGCGACAGCATCACCGCAATGACGATAAAGCCGGACAATCCGAGCCAAGGCGCCTGAAGGTTCGACTTGCCTTCGAGCAGCAGTTCGCCGAGCGAGGGCGAGCCCACCGGCAGGCCGAAGCCGAGGAAATCAAGGGACGTGAGCGTCGTGATCGACCCGTTGAGAACGAAGGGCAGAAAGGTGAGCGTCGCCACGGTCGCGTTCGGCAGAAGGTGCTTTACCATGATCCGCACGTTCGAGAGGCCGAGTGCGCGCGCGGCCGTCACATATTCGAAATTGCGCGCGCGCAGAAATTCGGCGCGCACCACATAGACGAGATTGACCCAGGAGAAGAGCAGGAGAATGCCGAGCAGAACGAGAAAGCTGGGCGTGATGATCGAAGACAGAATGATCAGGAGATAGAGATGCGGCAGCGAGGACCAGATCTCGATC
>Ga0070738_10003453_pt1 | contig 20725 bp, 16 predicted proteins | sample Coa_R2_2_FD_66446 | JGI IMG/M metagenome (GOLD analysis project Ga0070738, IMG submission 66446) | Surface soil microbial communities from Centralia Pennsylvania, which are recovering from an underground coalmine fire - Coalmine... | ecosystem: Environmental > Terrestrial > Soil > Unclassified ... | reverse complement strand
GCATCCGCAATACTCAACCATCCCGCAACAAAGTTAGCGGCGGTATCCGCTGCTCCGGCCGTATCCGCTCCAGTCCATCCTCCCACAACAGAGAGGATGGCGGCGAACTCTCCTGCGGTTGTACACCCCGATGCCGTCGCAACTGCACCTGTCGTGAAGGCCGCGACATCCGCTGCATCGGCTACAGTCAGATCCACCGCGACGAAGGCAGCCTTGCCGGCTGCGACGGGAGCGCCCCTCGCTGCCGCTGCCCCCCTGAATGTGCCCACCTTGAAGGCAGCACCCCCGGCCGCATCTGTCGCTGTTCCTTCTGCCGCAGCGCTGGCAGTCGTGCAAGCAATGACGGGAGCGCACCATACGACTGTTTCCGCCGCAGCCGCACCTGCCGTGAAAAGTGCGACTGCGTCCGCTCCAGTCAAACATTCCGCCTCGAAACCGGCGGCAGCGAACGTCGCTCGAACAGCATCGACTCCAACCGATCCTCTCGCATCGAATCCAGCGCCGGCGAACATCCCTGCGATTGTTTATACCCTTGTCGCCCCAAATGCGCCTGTTCCGAAAGCCGCGACCGTGGCCGCGCCCGCAGCGCTCAACATCCCCGCATCGAGAATCGCGCAGCCGAGCGCTTCATCCACCGTCCACCCAGTTGCCGCCAAGCCGGCACTGACCGCGGTGAACGTCTCCCCTCCTCCCGCGAGACAACCAACCGCGGTGGCCGCGATTAACGCTGCCAATGGGCCTACCACGAGGGCCGCAAGCGAGGCCGCGCTCGCGGCCGTCAACACCCCCGCATCGAAGATCGCGCAGTCAAATTCTTCCTCCGCTGCTCCTCAAGTTGCCGCCGCCAAGTCTGCAACCGTTGTGAAGGTCTCCAATCCACCCATGCGGCAACAAGCAGGGGAGTCCGTGGAAACGCCGATCACGGTCAAGGGGAAGCAGGGGCAGAGTCAGGCCGCCTCTTCCACTCCCGAAAAACCGGCCGCATCAGGAACGATTCCTACGTCTCACGACCAGACGACAGTAGAGATACCCGTTTTGTCTCTCTACGATGTTCCAACAGCGAATGCAAGAATAACCTCGATCGCAGCCGCCGTCTCCAACGCGTTACCGCCCGAAAGAACAGAATCACCGAGGGCCCAAGTCTCTGCTGCCTCAGAGGAGAAATCGTCTCCGCACATGGAAACAGTGCCGGTCGTGGCGACTCAAGCGAGATATGTGACTGCACCAGCGAAGATCAGTTGGGCGACAACGGACCGCACAAACCCGGCTACAAAATGGGATTCCGGACTACCGACCCTCAGCCGCGATGATTCTTCGCCGCAAGCGCCTGCGGCCGTACCCGTAGCTGTACAGACCGGAATGCCCGTTCCTGCCGCGCATTCGATGGTGCCATCGCTTGGGTCTGCTCACACGGAGCCAAGCAATGAGCAATCGAACACACCCGTAGCGGAGCAACTCACTCGCGCATTCGTCTCCAAGGCAGAGCTAGTGAGCCGCGAGGGACGAACCGATTTCCATTTGCGTCTGGAGCCGCCGCAGTTGGGAAGCGTCCAAATCCATTTGACGGCGGAGGATCACACGATCTCGGCTCGCATCGTTGTCTCGCAGGAGGGAGCGCGGCAAGCGATCGAGGGGCAGGCTCAGCACCTTCGGCAGTCGCTGGCGGAGGTCGGCCTGGTGCTGGGCAAATTCGACGTGACCCACGGCGGCGGCGGGTCTTCGGATGGCGGCAGACGCCCACCACCGGAAGCACCAATGGCTCCACCCGCGCGCATCGCCTCGCCAGCGCCCGCAGTCGTTGCGAAAACAACCCGACCCGTCCCCACGGACGGCATCGACATCTTGGCCTAACAGGAATGCGTTTGGAATGAAAGAGAGGATCTCATGTCGATCGCGAGCATAGGCAACACGTCCGCCGCATCGAGTCTAAACGGCAGCAGCGGATCATCCCAGGTGCTGCTCAATCAGCAGCAATTCCTGCAACTCCTGACGGCCCAGCTACAGAATCAGGATCCCCTGAATCCGCTTAACAGTCAGGACTTTACTTCGCAGTTGGCTCAGCTCTCCACCGTGAGCGGCATCCAGCAGTTGAATGGCAGCATCCAACAGTTGTTGCAATTGCAGCAATTGAGTCAGGGCGCGGCACTGATGGGTAAGACGGTTACGTACATCACCTCTGGGGCTACCACTAGCGGCAAGGGCGTCGTGCAAGGAGTCAGCCTACAGAACGGACAACTGCAAGTGCAAGTGAGCGGCCAGCAGGTGCCCATCAGTCAGATTAACGGAATCGCACAATCGTAGATGCTGGCGAGCGGGGCGTGTCACGGCCGCGCTCGCCGGCAATTTTGGACCACACCAGGGAGAACCATCGATGTCCAGTTCGTTGCTCGCGGGGGTTTCGGGACTGAGTGCCAGTCAGGAAATGCTCGACGTGGTGGGGAACAACCTCGCCAATCTCAACACCACCGGGTTCAAGTCACAAGCGGCCCTCTTCTCCGACCTCCTCTATCAGACGCTCTCACCGGCCTCCTCGTCCAGCACGGGCGGCGGGACCAACCCTATCCAGGTCGGCTTCGGCACCATGACTTCAACAATTGAAAATAATTTCACGCAGGGGGCGTTGACAACGACTGGCAATCCGCTGGACGTGGCCCTCCAAGGACAGGGATATTTCGTAGCCAACAACGGCACTCAAGATGTGTACACCCGCGCCGGCGCCTTTAACATCGACGCCAGCGGCTACCTTGTCGATCCGGCGACTGGCTACAAAATCCAGCGTTTCGGCACCGTCGGCGAAGGCACCTCGACCACTCCGGGTTTCCAAACACCCGGCGACGACGACATTCAAATCCCCATGTCTACCGGCATCCCGGCCCAGGCAACCTCGACCATCACCCTGCAAGGCAACCTCAGCGCTCAGGATTCCGGCCCGTTGGCCGAGGTGTTGACATCGTCCTCGCCGTTTCAAACCAGCGGTGGTCCGGCCACGACCTCGACGCTCCTGAATAGCCTTACGGGGAACACAACCCCGTATCAGACTGGCGATACAATCGACTTGACGGGAAAGACCTCGTCAGGCAGCGCCGTAAATACCACTCTGAGCGTTGGGCCGGCGACCACACTTGGCGACCTGGTGAACGCCATCAATGCGGCGTTCTCCGGGACGACGGCATCGATAAATTCCAGTGGCAATCTCGTTCTCCAGGACAACAGTACCGGACCCTCGCAGACGCAATTGACGATTAGCGACGCCTCGGGCGATAAAGGGGCGACGAATTGGAGCAATTACGCCTTGCAGACGACGACAACCGGTCAGAATGGCGCAGTGGTAAACGCCGCCATCCAAGTCTACGATACGCAGGGTGTCGCCCATAATCTCTCGCTGGTGTTTCAGAAGCAAGCCTCCAACACCTGGAACCTGACGGCTTCCATCCCTGCCTCCGATGGCACCATGATCAACAGCACCGTCTCGGGGATCACCTTCAACCCCGACGGTTCGTTCCAACAAGTAAGCGGTTCGGGAACCATTTCCTTCATGATCAACGGCCTGTCGGCGCCGCAGACTGTCGCCCTCAATTTCGGCTCCGCCAGCAGCTTCAACGGCCTGACTCAGTTCGGCGGATCGTCGGCGGCGGCCGCTACGGGGCAGAATGGTTATGCGGCCGGTACGCTGTCCAGCGTTTCCATCGCTCAGGACGGCACGATCAACGGCATCTTTACGAATGGCCAGATTTTCCCGCTGGCGCAATTGGCCATCGCCCAGTTCACCAACCCCGAAGGCCTCAGTCGTGTGGGCCAGAACTATTACCAGAGCACCATCAATTCCGGAGTGCCGGCCATCGCGGGAGGCCAAGCCGGGGGCCGCGGTTCCGTTCAATCCGGCTCGCTGGAGACTTCGAACGTTGACGTGGCGAAGGAGTTCACGAATCTGATCTCGGCTCAGCAGGCGTTTCAGGTCAACGCGCGATCCATTACCGTTAGCTCGCAGGTATTGCAGGATCTGGCGAATATCATCCGGTAAGATTTGGTAACATGCCCCCATGCCCGCAAGGGCGAGCGGGGTCGCGTAAGCGCCCCGAGAGAGACCCACTCGGGGCGCTTACGCGACCCCGCTCGCCGGCGCAGGATGGTTATCCGCGTTTTTTCGGCTCTGGAATCTCTTTGATGCGGATAGCGAAGCAATCGTCAACAACAACCACCTCGCCTCGTGCTAGCAAGACGCCTTGGACCATCAGATCGACGGGTTCGGCGACGGCCCGATTCAGTTCCAGCACCGAATTGACGTTGAGGTTGAGGACGGAACTGATAGGCAAGGTCACACGTCCCAGTTCGGCCGTGACGGTGACAGTGACATCGAGCAAGCGGTCCAGGGGTGCGGGCGTCCCCAGCGGCGATGCGGCTGCGTGCTCGGCGAAGTCGGCGACGCGAGCGACCACATCGGCGCGCCGCGAACGCGGATCGTTATCCACGCCTTTGAGAGCGGCGGAAGGATGAATAATGCCGGCATGGTCCGGCGCACGCGTGTCGCTTTCGCTAATCATGTTCATCACTCGCACAGAGATTCGATTTGCAGCGATTGCCGTGAACCAACTCGGCCGGGCCAACCGCGGAACTTCATCCTATTGTCCACACGAACACTCAGCGGCTCCGAGACGCGCTGGTTGAGAATCAACAGGTCCCCCGGCGCCAGACCAGCCAGTTGCGAGAGCGATAGCTCGACCATGCCCAATTCAACGGTCACTTCAATGGGCAGCTCCCGAACCAGCGCCTCCAGTTTTCGCGGCGCTTCCTGTTGAATCAAGGAAGGCTCGTCTTCACCGGCACGGTTGATGACCTCGTGCAGCGTGTGGTAGGGGGCCAGCCAGTACCAATCCTGCTCGCCGAATGAGCCGCGCATCGTGAAGGTACATTGCAATATCTGCTCGGCCTTAACAAACAAGCGCGTCCAGCGCGGAGATGGCTCACGATCGCCCACCGTCAATCCCAGCGGCGTGCTTCCCGTCCAAGTTTCTTGTAAAACGGCGGCGAGCAGTCCCTGCATCAGGTACTCGCATAACGACAATTCAACGCTGCTCAGCTCGCGGTCTTCCGGTAGCGCGGTCGGCGACTCTCCCATCAAACCAGCGACGAGGGCGAGGGCTAGCGGCCTTGGCCAAACGAACAACATGTTCGCCGGCTCGCCGGTAAAGGCGACTCGGTAGCCGATCATGGCATCGGCCAGTTGGGCCAGCGCCTCGGCGGGGGGAACAATCGCCATGCGCTCCGGCGTCATTTCGATTCGGAAGGGAAAGTGGCGCGCTCCCTTCGCGGCAGCGAGCTGACCGGCCGCGCGCAGCCACACCGTCAAACGCTGTTCCAGCGTTCCCGCCAGTCGATCCGGTTTCCGGAAGTTATACGGCTTGTGCGTCATTGCACGACGAATTCTTCAAAGAAGACATCCTGGATCTTCTCCGAGCCGTCGGAGTAAAGTTCCGTGTTAAATTGATGCCAAATCTCACGGCGCAGCTTGTTGACTCCGGACGCCCCGCTGACCTCTTGGAGCGACTTGTCCGATAGGTGGGCAATCAGCCAGTTTTTCAGGACTGGTTTTCTCTTTTGAACCAGATCGTTCAACGCCTTTTCGTTGCGGGCATCGGTAACGAGAAGGATCTTGATTTTGAGGTAGCGCGTCAGACGGTCCTCGTTGAGGTTGACAATGACTTCGCCGAACGAAACATAAGCATGTTTGGCGGCCGACGAGTGCCCGTGTCCCTCGTCTTCCCTGCTTTCATGATCCGAGGCCGGGACGTGCAGGAGAAAGTAAGGCAAGGCTCCGCCGGCGGCTAACGCAACGAGACCGAATGCGATGACTAAAATCAGCGTCATTCGCATGCCGCCTTTTTTCGGCGATTGGGCGTTCTCGTTCGCCATGATCGACATTCTCCGGTGTGCCTTCGCCTGGCACGCGTCGGGCGATGCGAGATCTCATTCTCAGCATCGGTTCGCCGCATGGCCGAGCTTGAGGATCGTTCCGAATTTAGCACAGAGGTCAGAGATCAGAAGTCAGAGGTCAAAGGCCGGCCGATTCCGTTTTCTCTGATTTCTGACTTCTGACTTCTAGCTTCCGACTTCTGACTTCTGACCTCTGACCTCTGACTTCTGACCTCTGACTTCTGACCTCTGACTTCTGAGATTCGCCGTGCGTACCCACTGATAATAATTGCTCAAGTTCTCCCGCATCGCGTCTTCGCTCATAACCCCCTGATTTACCAGGGTGGCGGCGAGGTGTTCGGGCGGCTCCAATTGTAAGGCGAGAAGGGTGGATAATTGATCGGCAGTCAACAAGCCATTTTCGCCGGCGATTTCGTCGAAGCGCCTGCGGGTGTTCCGCCGCTCGCGCAAGATCTGTCGCAGCTGAGCCTCCGTCAGCCAGCCGAGGCGGCGCGCCAGTCGGCCAAGAGCTTGGAATCGCGAACCGGAGCGGCGCACCTCAAGGCTGAGGTGAGATAGGCTGTCTATCTTCAATTTCGCTAGCCAGGTTCGGAAAGATTGCCGCTGCACCTCGTCGAGGAAGGGTCGATCTCTTTCGTCGATTAAAGAGAGAAAATTAATCTTATTTTTGCCGGTGGACTTGGCGATATACATGGCCCGGTCGGCCGCGTTGAGGAACTCCGTGGCCGATTGAGGATACGTGCGCGGCAGACACAAGACCGCGCCGATGGAGGCGCGGATAGGGACGCCCTGGCTTTCGGTAGGAATCACGTGTTCGTTGAGAATTTTCCAGAGGCGGTCTGCCATGGCTCGCAGCCCCTCCGGCGAGGTGTTCTCGACGAGTACGCAGAATTCATCCCCACCGTAGCGGGCAACGATGTCGCCCTGCCTCACCGAAGCAAAGAGATTAAGGGATGTCTCCTTGAGAACGCGGTCGCCGAAGAGATGGCCGTAGCGATCGTTGAGTCGCTTGAAGTCATCAAGATCAATGAATATCAAACCGAGCATCGTGCCGCGGCGGCGGGCGCGGCGGAACTGGATTCGCAGTTCCTCTTCCAGGCATCCCCGATTGAAAGCTCCGGTAAGCGGGTCGCGCTGCATCTCGTCACGGAGGCGCTGCGCCTCGGCGCGCCAATGCTGCGTCTCCTGTTCCGCTTGGCGCTTCTGTTCGAGCATGCGCAACTGGTTCACGCTGGTCTCCAGCGTCAGCTGCACCAGTTGCTCGGCGGCGCGGGCCAGGATGCGAGGATAATGATCGCATGACCCAATATCGATTTCCAATAAGGCGGCGAAATCCTCGTTTTTTTTCGCCAACGGCTCCAGGAAGGCAGTTAACGCGGCTTCATCCATCCCGAAGTGCTCGCGGCCGAAAGCGAAGATGTCGCGCAACAATTCAGGGTGGCTGGCGCCGACTTGGAGCTGAGCAATCAGGCTGGCGAAGGCCAGCAGACGAACGCGCTCGGCCACAGGGCGCGGCAAATCCTGTGCTCGTTCCGGAGCGTGATGATGCCGAATGGCCAGGGTGATTTCGTCGGGCAGCCACCAGCGACCGAGTAGGAAAGCGCTGACCTCCGCGTGATCGACGCCGAAAAGCTGTCGCTCCCGTCCGCAGCGGCTGAGAGTCAACTGCTGGGCCGGATGAGTCAATAGATGAGCATATTCGTCGGGACAAACCTGTTGCAAAGCCAGTACGCCGATGTCGCGCAGCAGCCCCGCCACGAGATCGTCTTCGGGGCTGTGACGTCGAAGGCGAATCGCCAACTCGTGAGCAACCATTGCCCCGGCGACCGACTCTTTCCAGAAACTCTCTTCGGGCGGCGCGGACGATGCCTGCCGTTGCAGGGCCGGCAAGGAAAGGCTCAGGACCAACGAACGCACCGGCTTGAGTCCAAGGAGCGCAACAGCCCGGTTAATCGAAGTGATCGAGCGTGTCATGCCGTACAAGGCCGAGTTGACGGTCTTGAGGATTTTGCCGCACAGGGCCGCATCGCGATGAATGTCCGCGGCCAAATCCGCCGGCGCGCACTCGAGCCGACTAACTTTTTCAAGGATCTGTAAGACGATTCCCGGCGGGCTGGGCAAGTGAGGGCTATCGGTGAGACGCGCGAACAACCTCTCGCGCCGAGCCGGGTCGGACTCGGAGCCGCTAACTGCCTTTTGAGCCGCGGCGCGCTCCTTTGCTGATAATTCGCGTTCGTCGTCGAGAACCTGGGCCGGTGACATCGACATTGCTCTCTTAGCCGATTTTTTCACTTAGGCGCTATGGCTGTTGAAACTCTGGCTCACAAGACACGGCTCGTCAACGCGATTCGTGAGGTGTTTCCCTACCTTCTCTCGTGCTGCGGGAACGTCTCAAGAGCCGAGACCGCATAACCGATACAACCGGCATGAGCCTTACGATCCCACAAGCCGAACTCTTGACGCGATTGTTGGACGTTGCCTCCCTGCGCCATCGGGTGATTTCCCAAAATCTCGCCAATGTGAACACGCCGGGATACCGGCAGCTGGAAGTCTCCTTCGAGACGGCTTTCGCGGGGGTGCTGGGCAAACGGGGAGAGAAGGGCGCTCTGGGCGTCACCCCTCGCATCGTCGAAGGGCGAGAGAACCCGTCGCGGCAGGATGGAAACACGGTTGATCTCGACAAGGAAGTCGGGAACTTAAACAAAAACTCGCTGATGTACAGCACGGCGCTTCAGATGTTGATGAGCCGGGTTAACACGATGCGCAGCGCGATCACGGGCCGTTGATCAGAGGTCAGAAGTCAGAAGTCAGAAGGCAGAGGCCAGAGGTCAGAGGTCAGAGGTCAGAGATCAGAGGTCAGAGATCAGAAATCAATGGTTGGAAAGCAAGCTAGCTCCCGCCTTTTTCTGACTTCTGACCTCTGACTTCTGACTTCTGACCTCTGGCGGAGATACCGCATGCACGGAAATCCCTTGTACGCCGCAGCGGACATTAGCGCTTCGGGCTTGTCCGCCGAGCGGCTGCGCCTGGAAGTGGTGGCGAATAACATCGCCAACGCTTTCTCGACGCGTTCCGCCAACGGCGGGCCGTATCGCCGGCAGGACGTGGTGTTCTCGGCCGTACTCAACCAGAGACTCGGCGGCGGCGGAAGGCACGGCGACGGTCAATCTTCTCTGGGCGGAGTCCAGGTTGCAGGCATCGTCGATGACATGTCCGACTTACACCGCACCTACAACCCCGGCCATCCGGACGCCGACAAGGAAGGCTATGTGTCGATGCCGAACATTGATCTGCCCGTGGAGATGGTCAACATGATTACGGCCAGCCGGGCCTACGAAGCGAACCTTCGCGCTATGCAGTTTTTCCGGCAGATGACGGAGCAATCCTACGGTCTACTCCGCAATCAAGGATAAATTTCCTCTCGAAGTGGTTAATCGATCATGAATGTGACTTCGGTATCGCCCGCTGCCGCGGCCGCGACCGCTGGCGGAACCGCTGTTCCATCCGGGTCCGGCACCGCTGCGTTCGCGCGGCTTCTGACCCAATTCCTTGGCGATGCCGGCAGCCAGCAGGCCCAAGCCGAGCAGGGCGTGATGAATCTCGCCGCCGGCCGAGCGAACAATGTCCATAACGTAATGTTATCGATGGCCAAGGCGGATCTGAGTTTCCATCTCGTTCTGGAAATTCGCAACCGTCTCAGCGATGCGTACCAGGAAATCATGCGAATGCAGGTTTAGTTCTTAGGTGAGCCGCGACCGTTAGGGAGCGGTGAACGGAACCGCTCCCTAACGGTCGCGGCTCACCTACGGACCACGGACTACGGACTACCATGCGATTTTTCCGTCAGCTTTTCGAGCAATTGCGGGCCATCTACCAAGGGATGAGCCGGCCGCGGCGCATCGCTCTCTTGGTTTTGAGCGGTCTGTGTGTGATCGCCATCTTGGCCGTTGGCTTCTACGCCTACCAAACCGATTACCAGATCCTCTACTCCGGTCTGAGTCCGGAAGATGCCGGCGCCGTCACCGCCAAACTGCAAGCGCAGGGTGTCCCTTTTCACCTAAGCGCCAACGGATCGACGATCCTCGTGCCGGCCGAGCGCGTGCATCAGCTGCGATTGGACCTGGCCGTCGAAGGCCTACCGAGCAAGGGAAAAGGCTTTGAGATATTCGACGAGATGAACGTGGGCATGACGCCTTTCCTCCAGCACGTCAATCTCGACCGCGCTCTGCAAGCGGAGTTGGCCCGGACCATCATGCAAGTGGATCCCGTGGTGCAAGCGCGCGTCCATCTGGTCCGCCCGGAGCCGACTCCGTTCGTGCGCGAGCAGAAGCCGGCGACAGCCAGCGTGGTCCTCAAATTGCGGCCGGGGGCGGTGTTGTCGCGGAGCGCGGCGCAGGGCATCGTTGCCTTGGTCTCACGCAGCGTGGAAGGATTATCGCCTGAACATGTGACGCTGGTGGACACTTCGGGGCGAATCCTCAGCGAAACGCACAGCGATACGCCGGCGCCGGTTACGACGCAGATGGAATATCGCCGCGAGATGGAGACGTATCTGTCGCATCGGGCGGAGGAGATGTTGTCGCAAGTGCTCGGTCCGGGCCGGGCCGTGGTTCGCGTGACGGCGGAGGTCAACTTCCAGCACCAGAAGACGAAAAAAGAGACTTACGATCCGGATCAGCGCGTGCTCGTCAAGGAGACGATCACCAATCGCAAGACGATCAGCGGCCAGCCGGCGAACCGAGGGGCGGTCGGGGCCGTCAGCAACTTGCCGAAAAAGACTCCTTCCACTCCCACGACGAGCCAGCATCACAGCAACGAAAACGAGGAGAACACGGATTCAGAATGGCGGGCGACGAAGATCGAGCAAGAGATGGAAGAGGGCCGCGGGAACGTCGAGCGTCTGACGGTGGCGGCGTTGCTGGATCTCTCGCGGCCTGATGGTGCGGAGGGGCCGGGACTAACGATCGCCGAGGCCGAAGAGATCATCAAGCAGGCGGTCGGCTTCAAGAGGGGACGCGATGAGATCAAGGTGAATGATGTGAAGTTGGCCAGTGGCGCGGCCCTTGAGAGCGTGGAGGTGGAATATCAGCAGGCACAGCGGATGCGCTGGTATCTCGCTTTGGCTCGTAACGTCTCCCTGAGCGTGGCTTCTCTCGTGGCCATGCTTATGGGCTTGCTGTATCTCCGGCGGCAGCGGGGGAAGGCGGATGTCAGCGAACAGAAGCCAGAGGTTCAAGGGCAGAACGACCGTCTAGCCGGGATGGTGAAGGAGAATCCGGAGTTATTGGCCAAGGTGCTGGCGCGCTGGATCGATCAGACAGAAACTCCGGCAGAGCCTCCGGCCGCGCGGACGGCGGCGTAACAAAGAAAAAGACTAACCACAGAGTCACAGAGAGCACAGAGAAAAAAACAAAGAAAAAAAGGAAAGAAAAATAGAAAATACATTCACTTGGTCGAGCAAGAATACAACTTGATTCTTACTTTTTTCCTCTCCGTGTTTTTCTCTGTGCACTCTGTGACTCTGTGGTTAGTTTGAAGGCGAAACATGACTACGCGTACAGGGATCGAGAAAGCGGCGGTTCTGCTCGCGAGTCTTCCGCGGGAGTTGGCGGAGAAGTTGTTGACCGCTTTGGGTCCGGCGCGTGGCGATCGTCTGCGGATCGAGCTGGAGAAGCTGCGGCAACAAGGGGAACGCCCCAGTGATGTCAACGAGGTGCTCCGCGAATTTGAGGAGTTGTTGCGCCAGCCCGATGCTCTTCCCCTCCCTCCTCCTCCCCCTCCTGTGCCAACGCCTCGTCAGCTAGCCGCCTACCAGCCGCCCTCGGATGCGGACATCTCCCTCCCCGAGGAGCCGGCTCCCGCGCCGCTGCCCAGCGACCCTGTGAAGGCCTTGCACGTTTTGTCCCCCGAATTGCTCGCGGCTGTTCTTCAAGGCGAGCAGGCGCACACCATCGCTCTGGTACTCAATGAGCTGCCTCCCGAAAAGGGGGGTGAAGTACTTCGGCTGTTGCCCCCAGAGCTGCGCCGGGATGTGTCGGTGCGTATCACCCGCTTAAACGGTAGTTCGCCGGAGTTGCTGGCACGCATCGCGGTCGCCCTGGTCCAGAGGAGTCGAAAGCTGAGCGGCAAACCCAACGAGGGGAATGCCGATGCCAAGTACGAGAAGATCGCGAGCATGCTGCGCTGCCTGGCAAATGCCGAGCGCATGGAAGTACTTACCGCCCTGGAGGAGAGCGATCCAGAGACGGCGGGGCGCGTTCGGGAGTTGCTGTACACGTTCGAGGATCTCTTGCGGGTTCACGATCGTTCGTTGCAGAAGATACTCGGGGAGGTCGATTCCAAGACGCTGAGCGTGGCACTCAAGGGCGCCAACGAAGCGATCAACGAGAAGCTCCTGACCAACCTGAGCAAGCGCGCCCGCGAGGCACTCAAGGAAGAGATGGAGTTTGTCGGCATCGTGCCTCTCGCTCAAGTGCGGCAAGCGCAGAAGATGATCGTGGATGTGATGCTACGACTCAATCAAGCGGGCGAATTGATGATGAGCGAATGATGGGAGCGCGGGCGTCCCGCCCGCCAGCTGCGGGCAAGATGCCCGCGCTCCGGCCAGGGAGGAGACATGCTGGAACACAGCTCGCCTCGCGGCTACGAGATCGTCTTTCATTCCTCACCGCGACTTCGCGATGTTGTCCGTGCCAGCCCGCTCGTCCCGCTGCCGTCCGTGCCCATCGCCAAGGCTCCGCCGCCGGATCCGGCGCGAGAAGAGCGCGAGGAGCGACAGGCGATTGAGCAAGTCCTGGAGCACCTGCGATTGGCGGCGGATCAGCTCGCGGTGCGTTATGAAGCCATGATCGAAGAGATGCGGCAAGCGGCGATCGAATTGGCAATCGCGGTCGCCGGGCGCGTCGTCTTCGACAAGCTGCAAACGGATGAATTTCCCATCGAGGAGATGGTGGGCCAGGCTGTTGCTCGTCTGCCGGCTGCTCCGGCCCTATCGTTGTACTTACATCCGGACGACCTGACGCTGCTCCAACGCCGCCTCGCGGGCAAGTCGCTTCTCGCGTCGCGGGAAACAACTGTACGGATCGAGGCGGATGCGTCGCTGAGACGGGGAGGATGCCGGGCGGAAGCGGGAGAGATTCACGTCCTTGCCGACTTGGCCGACCAGCTGGCCGGACTGAGGCAACACCTCTTGTGGAGCGCGAGCCATGCTCAATCTGAACCTGGCCCGAATGCGCCGTGACGCGGCGCGCTACGATCTGTTCCGCACCAGCGGCGTGCTCCGCAGCGCCACAGGCCTGCTCTTATCGTGCAGTTTGCCAGCAGCGGTCGGCGATCAGTGTGCCATTCATAAACCCGATGGGGATTCCCTGCTGGCCGAGGTGATCGGTTTTCAGAACGGCGTCGCCCATGTGGTGCCTTACGAACATGCGGAGGAGGTCCATTCCGGGATGCGCGTGACGCACCTGGGCCGCGGCCTGATCGCGCCGGTGGGGGCGGCGTTATTGGGGCGCGTCGTCGATGGACTGGGCCGGCCGCTCGATCGCGGTGGTCCTTTGCGCGGCTGCGAGATGCGGCCGGTTCGGCGCGGCACGCCGCCGGCCCTGGAGCGGGAACGCATCCGCAAGCCGTTCGTTACCGGGCAGCGCGTCATCGATGGGCTGCTGACATGCGGTCAGGGCCAGCGCGTCGGCATTTTCGCCGGCAGCGGTGTTGGCAAGAGCACTCTGCTGGGCGAAATTGCTAAGGGATCGCTGGCAGATGTCAATGTCCTGGTGCTTGTCGGCGAGCGCGGCCGCGAGGTGCGCTCCTTTCTGGAGGATTGCCTTGGTCCGGAGGGATTGGCGCGTTCGGTGGTCGTGGTGGCGACATGCGATCAGGCGCCGCTGATGCGCGCTCGCGCGGCGCAGGTGGCGATTACGATGGCGGACCACTTCCGCGCCCAAGGGGCCAATGTCTTGTTCATGCTCGACAGTCTTACTCGTCTGGCGATGGCGCAGCGCGAGCTGGGCTTGGCGTTGGGCGAGCCTCCCAGCTCGCGTGGCTATACGCCATCGGTATTTCAGGTGCTGGCCAATACGGTTGAGCAGCTCGGCAACGCCGCGCAAGGCAGCATCACCGGCATCCTCACCGTTTTGGTTGACGGCGATGATCTCGACGAGCCAATCGCCGACGCCACACGCGGCCTGCTCGATGGGCACATCGTCCTTGATCGGCGATTAGCCGAGCGCGGGCATTACCCAGCGGTGAGCGTCGCGCGGAGCATCAGCCGCGTCGCGCGCGAGGTCACAGACGCCGGGCACCAGCAAGCCGCCCTCAAGCTGCGTGAGATCTTGGCGGTGCATGCCGAGGCCGAGGATCTCATCCGTATCGGAGCGTATGCGCGCGGCAGCAGTCCGCAAATCGATCGCGCCGTCGAGTTGATGCCGGCGGTGCTAGAGTTTCTGCGACAGAAAATCGGCGAGCGCGTCGCGCTGGCAGAGACACGCGAACGCATGGAGCGACTCGCCGCATCGTGGCGGTTCGGAGTTAATTCTTGATACAGAACGTCCCAAGAAGAATGCAATTAATCTCGTAATCCTTCGATAACTCTTTCATGAAGCGATTCCAATTTCGCCTGGAGCGTGTGCTGTTCGTGAAAGAGCAGCGCGAGCGGCTTGCCGAGATGCGACAGCAGCAGGCGCGGGCGCGATGGGAACAAGCACGGGCGGAGTGTGCCCAGATTGAAGAACAGATCGCGCGTGCGGCGGTGGATACTGCTCAGAAATTGCGGCAGGCGGCGGTGCTGGGAACGTGGCAGGCTCATTATGAGCGCGCGGCCGAGCTGGGTGAACTTTTGGCCGCGGCGCAACGGCGAGTCGCCGAGGCGGAGAAGCTGTTGCAGGAAGCGAATCGCTTGCGTATACAGGCGGCCTTGGAGGTCGAGACGCTGCGCGATCTCCGCGCGAAAGAATGGCAAAACTACCGAAAACAGGCAGCCCAGCAGCAACAGAATCGACTGGATGAGCTGGGGGTTCAGCGTTGGCTGGCGGCACGGGGCGAGGGTCCATTCGGGCCCCTCGACGCCGCCGAGGGGGAAGCGTCATGAAAAAGTTGCTGGTCGTCGGCGTGACGAGCTTGATCCTGTTTGTCTTGTCCGCCGCGGCATCCTATTTCTGGCAGCAAAAGCTGAAAGGCGTGGCTGCACCGGAAATTCAAAGCAAAGCGGAGGTTTCCCACAAGGATGCGGCCAAACATGCTTCCGCGCCCGCAGCGCTATCCAATGCCAATCACGACGAGAGCGCTCCGCGTCCGGCGGTGCGTCCGGCCTACAACGCGGGCACGGAAGAGATCGCTCGCATGAGCAGCGAGCTGCGCACGCGTCTCGCCTCGGCTCGCGAGCGCGAGGAACAGCTGGCCGCTCGAAAGAAGTTGATCGAATTGATCCAGGACGATATTCGCGGCGAGCGCACCGCGCTGGATGAGCTGCGCACGCAAATCAAGAACGAGATGGAAGCGTTGAATGAGGCCATCGATGGCGTCGAGAAACAACGCGGGAGCCTCGAAGAAGAGCGGCAGAAAGTCAGCAAGAACACACAGGAGATGGAATCACGGATCATGCAATTGCAAAAGGAAGAGCAAGACAATTTGAAGAAGATGAGCGGCATGTACAATTCGATGTCGCCCGAGAGCGCGGCCAAAATCCTGCAAAATCTCGCGGACACGGGCAAGATGGACACCGCCGTCAAGGTGCTCGGCCAGATGCAGGAAAGGCAGGCGGCGAAGGTTCTGGCGGAGCTGACGGACGCCGGCCTGGCGGCGCAGCTGGTCGAGAAGCTCAAAAGTCTTCGCCGCGTGCCTGCTAACTCCGACTCCAACAAACCCTGATTTTCGGTTCTACCGTGTCAAGGGAGAGGGCGATGCCCTTGCTGGCGCTTCGGGCTGGCATCATCTTGCCTTCTTTTCGCGCCGCGCGCGGCTGATAGCCCGGCAACTCGAGCAGTCGATTGCGTAGAATGTCTTGCTTTTTCAGGAACCGCTCGTCTGTCATGGAGCCGAATCGCCGGCTGAACTCGCCGCGGTCCAGAGGAGATGGAAATCCTTTTAGAGGGAGCAAATAATCGGCCACCCGGAACGATTTCGCCAAGTCATCAAGCAAGTCGGGCGAGGCGTCCAGCTGCGTGGCGAAGGTGATGCCCGCCAAATTCGCCATCAAGTCCTCGAAACGGAAACGGTCGCCGCCCTGGATGCGGAGAATTTCCTCCTGGAGTCCAGCAGCGGAGACGGCCTGCCCTTCTACCAACAGCAACACCGCGGCAGAGACGGTGAAGTTCCGTGTCAACGATGCTCGACCATACATCGTTGGCTCGCCCATCGCTGCCAGCCGTTGCCGCCGCTCGTCCTCGCTTTCAATTTTGTCCCAGGGAATGCCGCGCGGCGCGAGCGAGCGCAACAGCGAGGAGCGATCGAGGGCGATCGCCAGTCCCAGCGTGTAAGCAGCGGCGGATTGTTCCGCGGGCAATTGCCGGCATTTCGCGGCGGCGATGCGAAAACACTGTTCCGTCAGCGCGTCGCTGCTTTGGGCTGGGCCTTCCTGGTTCCGCTTGAACTCGTCCGTGATCGTCGAGACGATGGAGCGCGCCGCGTCGAACACCGCCGGATTCAGGGTGCGAACCGTTAAGGATTCGGGAGGCGCCGCGCCCAGCATGCGAACGTAGAGAGATGGCGCCGGGTCTTCGGGCATTACTCGCGCCAGGGTGACGAAGATGTCGATCAAGCGTTTGCGCGTCGCCGGATTCAATTGGGCCATGCTGCGCACCGGGCGACGGGCCAGCTCGTCGGCGACGAGGTTGACGACCAGGAGGTTGACCGGATCGAAGCCGATGCGGAACGCACGAAGATTGGCTCGGCCGTCACCCAGCTTGGGCCGCATCACCGAATCGCTTTCGGGGCTGTGGCATGCGCCGAGGAAGTGGCCCAGTTCATGGACCAGCACTTCGAGGCGCTCCGCTTCCGATTTCAACTTGTATTCGCGCATGAGAATGTGAGTGTGCAACGGGGCGGGCGTGCAGCCGAGGGCGCGGTCCTCGTTTTTGTCCGGGCGCAAACCGGTAAAGCCGATGGCCAGACGCGCCTTTCCGGGAGTCACCTTGGCTCGAAAGTCACGCAGAAGCTCGCCCAGCTTCAGTAGCCTCTGATCCGACTCCCACGTCCCTACTTCGACCACCTCGAGCCGAACCCGACAATATCTCTCCAGTATGTCCGAGGCATCCTGTACTCGCCGGCGCAGCCTTTTCTCCCAGACGTTTTGCACATTCGGTTCGGCCTGATCGACAAGGAGCTTCACCGGCACCTTGAGAAGGGGCCGGTCCTTGTTCTCTCGCTCCGCATCGGGGCGCACGATGCGTTGGTCCGCCTGCCCCTCGTTCTCTTCGAGGGCGGCTTGTTGCGGCAGGCCCCAGGTGTCGGCGAAACCAACCTGCCTCAGCTGCAACTCTTTGGCTGCGCCGACGAAGTAGTAAATCTCGTCGCGGCGGGCACGGCAGCGATTGCGCGTTTCTCCCGCGGGGAAGCTGATTTCGATGTCGCGCGTCACGGGCAAGGCGATTACGTCGCCTTTGACGAGCGTGTAAGTGTGCGATTTTGTTTCGATGGAAGAAATGGTAAAGCGTACATCTTCTTCCGAGCGATTGGCCAACACGACGACGGCGGCACGGCCTGGAGTTCCCTCCGGGCCGAAAAGGACGACGATCACCAGAATGGCAAGGGCGAGCTTTTGTCGCATCGATGAAAGCCTCGAAGAGGTTTTGTGCTGCCAAGGCCGTCTTGTTTTCGATTAGCAACGCTTCGGCGATGCCTGGCTTCCCAGAAGCTACGGATGAGAGAGCGGTATTCGCTCCGCCCTCTCTCCGTAGCTTCGTCGGATTCTTCCCAGGTTATCCTTTCAGTTTGTCGTAGAACGATATGTCCAACGGATGAAGCTTCTTCTTGTCCAAACCGTTCTTCTCGGCCTTATCCAAGACATTCATTGCTTCGCGGTCCTGGTTGGCCATATACAGAGCGAAAGCCAGATGTAGACTACGAGTCGGCGAAGGCGCTCGATTGGCGACTTCCTTCAAATCCTTGAGGGCTTGTTTGAAGTCGCCCATCTTCAGATAAATGACCCCGCGAGTATCCAGCAATTCCGGGCCCTCGCCGAACCGATCAATGGCCTTATTGATCATGGCGACGGCTTCCTCCGGTTTCGTGAATGCCAGCAGCCACGCCAGGTTGTTGAGGGCCATGATGTTGTCAGGATCCTTACGCAACGCCTCGCGGTAGACCTCTTCCGCATTCTGGAAGCGTTTCTGGTAGTCGTAAACATCGGCAAGGCAAATCATCAGCGCGACGGAACCCGGTTTCTGGGCCAGCATTTCTTTGAGCTTTTTTTCCACTCGCCCACACGGCTCGTCTCCCGCGGCGCCCTCGCGCAGCACTTTGGAAAGCACCTGGCCCACGATTTCGGGGGACGCTTTGTCCTGTAGCGCTTTTTCGCAGCTGGTCACGGCTTCGTCGATTTCGCCCTTATGGGCGAGAAATACGGCCAGGGGCAGGAAGCGTTCCGGCTTGTCGGATTTCTCGGCATACTTGCGAAACATCATCTCGGCCTCGGCGAGGTAACGGCCCTGGGCCTTGGAATTCTTGCCAAGCTCTTCCAGCAACAGACCCACGCGGGCCAGGTTCGCGTCCTCGCTTTTCCTCACGTAATCGCGGAGGATGGATAATGCCTCGTCGTCCCTGTCGTTGGCCCGGCACACCCGCGCCTCGATCTCGCAGGTCAGTGGGGCGTCGGGCAGGATCTTTTTCAATTGCTCCAGCGCTGCCTCGGCCTCGGCGATGTTGCCGTGTTGCAGCAAGCTCCGTGCAAAGTACGCTTCATAGTTTGGATTTTTGGCTTCGGGCTTGTTCAGCAAGATTATCATCGTATTCCGCGCCTTCTCCCACTGGTTCTCAGCCAAGTAGAGCTGAGCCAGGGTGAAAAGCTCGTTGGCGGGCAAAGGATTGCGGTCCAGATCCTCGAACAGACGAATAGCCTCGACGCGCCTGTCAAAGCGCGTTGCCAGCAACAGCGCTTTGGCGTGTTTATCGGGCGTCGAGGACGGTTTTTTCGTGAGGTTCGTTTCAAGCAGCGCCAGGGCCTCATCGAATTTGAGTCGAGTCGTATTCGACGAGAGCAGGGCGGCCAAACCGCGCCGCGCCCACATCGCATCCTCATCGTCGGAGTTCTCGCCTTTGAGTGAGAGGATCGCGCGAAGGGGCGATTCCGCTTTGCCCGCCTGTCCGTGGCGGATATAGAACGTAGCGGCGGCGCGAAGCGTGCGGATGTCTTTTGGATTAGCTTTGCGCGCGTCTCCGAGGTATTCTTCGGTCTTTTTGAGATCGCCAACGTACTCGTAACATGCTGCCAAAGCCAAAGAAGCCTGATCCGAAGGGAGCTTGTCCTTCGCTTGCTTGATGGCCTCCTTTGCCTCTTCCTTCTCGTTCGTGCTGACCAGGAAGGCGACCAGCGTCACCCACGTTTCCGGGACTTTCGGAGCCAGTTCGCAAGCCTTCCGCAGCGAAACCTTCGCTTGCCGCAGCGAATCCTTCGCTTCCTTCTGCTCCTTTTGCTTACTCGCGGAAGCCCACAGGAAGCGCCCCAACCATAAGTGCTCTCGGTAATCCTTGGAATCCTTCGAGACCGACATCTTGGCATAATCCAGGGCGCGCTCCGAATCGCGGATTGACAGCTCCGGATTGGAGATCAACTTCTCCGCCGCTAGCTTGCCCAGGCCGGCAGACAATAGCGTCTTTTCATCTTCGAGGAGCTTACCCACCAATTGGTTGGCTTCGTCGGGGCGATTCTGCTCGAACAACAGCTGAACGGTTTTCCGCAAGATCGCGGGGCGTTTCTCGCCCAATGTCAACGCTTGCTGATACTTGTCGATGGCGGCATTGATGTTGCCTTCCACTTCGTCGATCTCGGCTTCCAGCGCCGGAATACGCGGCCAGCTGGGCCGGCGGCTGGCGGCTTCGAAGAGAGCTGACCGGGCATCACGCAGCTGGCGCCGGCCCTCTTCCGATAGCTCTTTCTTCTCCGCGGGCAGCGCCTGTTGGACGAGGCGCGACGCCTTGGCATAGTGCCAGTAGGCGCCATGCTCTCCCTCGATGCCGCGCATCTCCTCGATCAATCGGTCCATCGCCTCCGTGGATTTCGCGAAGAGCGCCAGGTCGAACAACACCAAGCGAACGGCCAAGTTGTTCGGCTGGAGTCCGGCAATCTGTTTCCATAAATCCTCCGCTCGGGCGGTCTCGCCCAGCCGCCGGTACGCGTCGGCGATTGCATTTAACAGACGTGCTCGATCCTCTTCGCCTAGTTTTGCTGCTTTCTCCTCCATCTCACCTAACGCGGCACGCAGCTCCTTCTCCGCCTGCTTTCGTTGATCCTCCTTGGACTCGACCATGGCCTGGGTCAAAAAGCCGATCCTCGCAAGGCGCAATTCGACTTGATTGGCGAGCTGCGGCCGTTCTTGCGCTTCCTTGAGGATGTCCAAAGCCTTGCTACGCTCGGCCAGCTGGGCGGACGCGATCCATAGGCTCGCTTCATCCGGATGCGCGTCACGCGCCGTGTTAATCACTTTTCGGGCGTCATCGATCTTCTTTGGATCTTCCAGCAGGATCGTTTCTGCTCTCAGGATAGGCAGATCTACAGAATACTTCTTAGGATCCTTCCTTACTCGCTTTTCGTTCTCCTCTTCGATCAACTTCAACTCACGGTGAATCGCTTCAAGGGTTTCTT
>Ga0070738_10003451_pt1 | contig 20733 bp, 16 predicted proteins | sample Coa_R2_2_FD_66446 | JGI IMG/M metagenome (GOLD analysis project Ga0070738, IMG submission 66446) | Surface soil microbial communities from Centralia Pennsylvania, which are recovering from an underground coalmine fire - Coalmine... | ecosystem: Environmental > Terrestrial > Soil > Unclassified ... | reverse complement strand
TCTCTCGGGGCGCTGACGCGACCCCGCTCGCCAAACGCTCGGGGCGCTGACGCGACCCCGCTCGCCAAACGCTCGGGGCGCTGACGCGACCCCGCTCGCCAAACGCTCGGGGCGCTGACGCGACCCCGCTCGCCTTTACCTTCCTCGGCGGCTCCGGTACGCTTAACACGGTTCCCGTATCCGACTCGAACAAGAAAGAGCATATGGCAGAGCAGTATATCTATACGATCGAAAATCTCACCAAAGCCTACGGCAAGCGCGAGGTGCTCAAGAACATCTGGCTGGCATTTTATCCCGGCGCCAAGATCGGAGTCATCGGCAGCAACGGCGCCGGCAAGAGCAGCCTCTTGCGCGTCATGGCCCAGGAAGACAAGGACTTCCTCGGCACAGCCCGGCTAACCCCCGGTTTCAGCGTCGGCTACGTGCCGCAGGAGCCGCGTCTTGACGAGTCCACCGACGTGCGCGGCAATCTCGAACAGGCCGTCGCGCCGGTCCGCGCCTTGTTACAGCGCAGCGAAGAACTCGGTATGAAGTTTGGCGAAACGCTGTCCGACGATGAGATGGAGAAAGTGCAAGCCGAGTTCGATCGCGTTCAGGACGCCATCAACACTGTCAACGGCTGGGAGCTGGATCGCCAACTGGAAATCGCTATGGATGCCATGCGTCTGCCGCCCGGCGATGCCCAGCCGAGCACGCTCTCCGGCGGCGAACGGCGGCGCGTGGCCCTGTGCAAGGTGCTGCTCCAGAAGCCCGATTTGCTGCTCCTGGACGAGCCGACCAACCACCTGGACGCCGAGTCGGTTGCCTGGCTGGAGCGCCATTTGCAGGAATATCACGGCACGGTCGTGGCCGTGACGCACGATCGCTACTTCCTCGACAACGTGGCGCAATGGATCCTGGAGCTGGACCGCGGCCACGGCATCCCGTGGAAGGGCAATTATTCGTCATGGCTCGATCAGAAGCAGGCCCGGCTGGCCAAGGAGGAGAGGCAGGAGTCGGCGCGGCGCAAGGCGTTGGCCCGCGAGCTGGAATGGGCGAAGATGGCTCCGCGCGCTCGCGTCGCCAAAAGCAAAGCCCGTTTGAGCGCTTATGAAAAATTAGCCGCTCAGGAATACGAAGAACGAGAAGATGAACTGGTGTTGCAGATCCCGCCGGGCCCGCACCTCGGCGACGTCGTGGTGCGGGCCGAGAGCGTCCGCAAGGGCTACGGCGATAATCTTCTTATGGAGGACATGAATTTCGATTTGCCGCGCGGCGGCATCGTCGGCATCATCGGACCCAACGGGGCCGGCAAAACCACGCTGTTCCGCATGATTGTCGGTCAGGAAAAGCCGGATGGCGGCACGCTGCACGTCGGCGAAACCGTGGTGCCGGCCTACGTCGATCAGAACCGTGACACGCTGGACAATAGCAAGACCGTGTTCGAGGAGATCACGGGCGGCGTCGATCACCTGATGCTGGGCAAGCGCCGCGTCGCTTCGCGCGGCTACGTGTCGCGGTTCAATTTCAAGGGGCCGGACCAGCAGCGCAAGGTGGGCGAGCTGTCCGGCGGTGAGCGCAACCGCGTCCACCTGGCCAAGCTGCTGCGCCGCGGCGGCAACCTGCTACTGCTCGATGAGCCGACAAATGATCTCGACGTGGACACGCTCCGGGCGTTAGAAGAGGCATTATTAAACTTCGGCGGCTGTGCCGTGGTCATCAGCCACGACCGCTGGTTTCTCGATCGCATCGCTACCCACATCCTTGCTTTCGAGGGCGACAGCAAAACGGTGTGGTGCGAGGGCAATTATCAGACGTATGAAGCACAACGCAAGCAGCGCTTGGGGCAGGAGGCGGACCAGCCTCACAGGATACGTTACAAGAAGCTGCATCAATAAAAGGAACGCACATGACTGCAACCCTGACGTCTCCTTCGACGAGTATCAGCGTGGATCCAGCCATCGCCAGCCTGGCAACCCTTGCGGATTTACTGCATCAATTGGGTGACATCCCTCCCCATCGGGTGCGCATGAAACCTTATCCCGGCACCGCGACAGAGCAAGATGTGGTTGCGGCAGAGGCCGCGCCGGATAAAAGGTTGTGCGAGTTGGTTGATAGCACTCTGGTGGAGAAACCGATGGGGCAGTATGAAGCGCGTGTCGGCGGCCTGATTTTCCATTTCATCGAAGATTACCTTGAAGAACACGATTTGGGCATCGCTTATCCTGCCGATGCGATGTTGCGCGTCGTGCCCCGACGGGTGCGTCTACCGGACGTCTCCTTTGTCTCTTGGAACAAGCTTCCCAACCGCGAATTGCCTGCCGAGCCGATCGCCGACCTGGTTCCCGATCTCGCCGTGGAAGTACTGAGCGAAGGCAATACCCCGCGAGAAATGGAAACCAAACGCCGCGAGTATTTCGAGGGTGGTTCGCACCTGGTGTGGGAGATCGATCCAGATACCCATACCGCCCGCGTATACACCAACCCCGATCAGTTCCAGGAAATCGGTCCCGACGGTTCTCTGGACGGCGGCGACGTGCTGCCCGGTTTCACTCTTTCCTTGGCCCGACTCTTCGCCCGCGCCGGCCGGCAGCGCGGCGCCTAGTGTCCGGAGACTCGCACTGATGATGGAACTGGTTGAGGTGACGAAAGTTTACAACACCGGCCGCACGCCGGTGCATGCCGTGCGCGGCGTGAGTTTGACTATTGCCGCCGGCGAGTTCGTGTCCATTATGGGACCAAGCGGCTCCGGAAAATCCACCTTGATGCACCTCCTCGGCGCTCTCGATACGCCGACCAGCGGCCGGGCGCTCTTTCAAGGCCGCGATCTGCAAACGCTGTCGGACCGTGAGCGCTCGCGCTTCCGGCGAACGAAGATCGGCTTTGTCTTCCAATTTTTCAATCTGCTGCCGACGCTGACAGCGGCGGAGAATGTGGCGCTGCCGTTATTTCTCGATGGGCAGCCGCGCGGCCGGGCGCTCAAACAGGCGATGGCCTCGCTGGAGCGCGTGGGGTTGGGGCATCGCGCCGAGCATCATCCGGAGGAGATGTCCGGCGGCGAGATGCAACGCGTGGCCGTCGCCCGTGCTTTGGTGCTGGAGCCGGAGGCGGTGCTGTGCGATGAACCGACCGGCAACCTCGATTCGGCCAACAGCCGTGAGATTCTGAATCTGTTGCGCAGCCTGCCGGAGAAGGGGCGGCGCAGCGTCGTCATGGTGACGCACGATCCGCAGGCTGCCGCTTACGGCGACCGCCTGGTACACATCCGCGATGGACTTCTGGCGGGCATCGATGATCTGGCATGCAATGGACAAATGGTGAACCGCGAAAACATCACGCCGGCGCCATCGTCCGCCTTCCATTCCCGGTAATTCGAGTGCTTTGATGCTCGCACTGCACCGCAGTTTGAGTGTTGGTTATCTGCGTCTGCATCCGACGCGGGCGATGCTGATCGTCTTGAGCATCGCCTTGGGTGTGGCGACACTGGTTGCCACGCGCATGCTCAATGGCAGCATCAATAGCGAAGCGCCCGCGGCCGTCAATCCGATGGCCAAGCTCGCCGATCTCGTAATCATGAACGCACAGACCGGCGTGCCGCGAGCGTTGGCTGAGGAAATCCAGAAGGCCCAGATTCGCGGCGTGAGCGAGGCCGAACCGATCGTTCTCGGCCGTATCACCCTACCGCAGCTCGACAAGTACGGCCGTTCGGTTTGGCTGTTTGGGCTGGACTGGAACAAGCACGCCTCGGGGCGCGACGCGGAGCGTCGGGACGTGCGTTCCCACGCGGAGCATGGGAACGCGGAATTTGGCGAAGGTATCGAAATCCATTGGATTCACGATCCGACTGCGGCGAGCGGCGCTTCGCGCATCGTCTTGGATCGGCTGCGTGGACGCATCCCCGTCCTTGCCGGCGATAAGCTCGCTCTGACGCTGGCGGAGAAAGCGCCGAGCGATAGCACGACGTTTCACGCCATTGCTTCCAGCAAGCGAAGCACGCTGTCGCTCGTCGGCACGGTCCACTTTCCGGACTTGAACGCGCTCAACGACGGCAATTTCCTCGTCATGGATGTCGGCGACGCCGCCGGCTTGATCTTTCCGCAACGCAAGGAAAACGTCAGCCAAATTAACATCCGTATCGAGGCCGGCGCGGATCGGCAGCAAGTGCGCCAGCGCCTGCTAGACTATGTCGGCGACCGGGCCGAGGTCCGCACCCTGGAATCGAACTATGAAGCGGTGCGCGACGTGACGGGCGGCCTGGAGTTGGGTTTCGACATCGGCGGAGCGATCGCACTGGTGGTCGGCTTGTTCCTGGTTTACAACGTGCTGTCGGTCAGTGTGGCGGAGCGGCGACACGACATCGGCATCATGCGTTCGGTCGGCGCGACGCGCGGCCAGGTGGCGCGGCTGTTTCTGGGCGAGGCGGCGGTGTTGGGACTGGTCGGTTCCGGCCTGGGTTTGCCGATGGGATGGGGACTGGGCTGGCTGACATTGCGGCCGCTGCTCGGCTTTCTCAGCGAAGTCTTCGTACCGATGGGCGAATTGTCGCTCCAGGTGGCGCCGTCGCTTTTGGGCGTGGCCTTATTGGCGGGCGTCGGTACGGCCATGCTGGCGGCCTTGATCCCCGCTTTGCAGGCCGCTTCCGAAGAACCCGCCGCCGCCGTCCGCCGTGTGCCGCATAACGCCCGGCTCCGCCATCGCCTCTTGCACATCGCGAGCATCCTGTTCTTGGTCCTGGCCGGCGTCGCTTGCGTCGCCGGACGCGAGTATCTGCCGCGCCGCGCCGGCGTCTTTGCCGGCGCCGTGATTCTGTTCATCGCTTCCCTGACGATCATCCCCTTGGCCACCGAGCTGATGGGTCGATTGTTCGGGCCAATCGTGCGTTCGTTCGCCGGCCTGGAGGGACGCCTCGCCGCCGACAATCTCGTCCGCAGTCCCGGCCGCACCGGCATCGTCATTGCCGCCCTCGCCGCCACTGCCGCGCTCGTCTTCGGTCTGTCCGCTTTCATCCACAGCACCAAGCAGACCGTCTACAACTGGCTCGAAGACAAGGTCGCCGCCGATGTGTTCGTGACCTGCGGCGGCTCCCTCGATGCGGCCAGCCTCACCCAGCCGATGGATTCCCATTTCCGCGACAAGCTGAAGTCGCTGCCCGACGTCGAGGCAGCGGTCGGCGTTCGTTTCCATCTTCTTGATTTTCGCGACCGCATCGTTTTTATGTTGGCCTTCGACACCGACGCTTTCGCCGAGGGCAACCCACGCACCGGGCGAACACTGGCCCACAATTATCCGAGCCTGCGCGAAGGCGGCCGGGCGCTGGTCTCCGAAAACTTCGCAGCTCTTTATAACGTCCATCTCGGCGATTCGATCACCGTGCGCGGGCGGAACGGCCCCTTGACGCTTGAAGTTATCGGCATCATCGTTGATTACACCTGGAACCGCGGCACCATCCTCGTCGATCGCGCCTGGTTCAACAAAGTGTACGGCGACGACTCGGTGGACATTTGGGATGTTTATTTGCGTTCTGGGGCCAACTCAAAGGCGGTGCGCGATGAGATCATCGCTCGGTGGGGACGAGAAGAAGCGTTATACGCCTCGACCAGCAAGCAAATGCACGACAGCATCGAGAAAGGGATCGATCGCGTCTATTTACTGGGCTACGCGCAATTTTTCATCGTCGGCCTGGTGACGCTGCTGGGTGTAGTCAGCGCCTTGTTCATCTCGGTATTGCAGCGCCGCCGCGAATTGGGGCTGCTGCGGGCCGTCGGCGCCTCGCGCGGCCAAGTGCTGGGCACCGTCCTCGCCGAGGCGGCGCTGATGGGGCTGTTTGGAGCGCTGCTGGGCTTCGTCGTCGGTCTGTTCATCGAGTGGTACACGATTCGTCTGATTTTGCCCGATGAAACGGGATTCGTCTTCCCGATGCTCGTGCCGTGGAAGCCGGCGGCCGTGGTCTTCGGTCTGGCGGTCGTGTTGGCGGCCCTCGTCGGTTTATGGCCGGCCTACCATGCCACCCGCCTGCGCATCGCCGAGGCCATCGCCTACGAATAACTCGGGCGCAGTTTGGCTTGAGCGGCGGCGATAATCGACGTACACTTGTAAGATAGTGTAAACGCTACCCTCGCCGTCTGGGTGGGTTCAATTTACTAGCCCGCAGTGCCCGGCGAGCGGGGTTGCGTTAGCGCCCCGAGAAATGTCCCCGATGATTTCGAGAATCACCATGAGGAAACCTTTGCGTTTCGTCCTTGCGCTGTTTATCAGTCTGGCGGCGCTGAAGCCGCTTCCTGCCGAGAGCGGATCACCTGTTCTGGAGAAGCTCCTGCCGGAAAACGTCCACGATCTCCGCGCTATTCAAGATCGGGTCAAGCGAGTGGCGGCCAAGGTCATGCCGTGCGTGGTCGGCATCCGCATCGACCACGCGGCCGGCAGCGGCGTCATCGTGAGCCGGGACGGCTACGTGCTGACGGCCGGACACATCAGCGGCAAACCGGACCGTGATGCAGAGATAATTTTGCCCGACGGCAAGAAGCTCAAAGGCAAGACGCTCGGCTCCAACAAGGCCATCGACAGCGGCATGATCCGCATCACCGATGAAGGCGAATGGCCGTTCGTCGAGATGGGCAGCTCCGCTAAGCTGAAGGTGGGCGCCTGGTGCCTGGCGCTGGGCCATCCCGAAGGCTTTCGTAAGGGCCGCACCCCCGTTCTTCGCCTCGGCCGCGTTTTGAGCCAAAAAGATGAATTCCTCCGCACCGATTGCGCCCTCGTCGGCGGCGATTCCGGCGGGCCGCTGTTCGATCTCGACGGCAAAGTCATCGGCATCAACAGCCGCATCGGCGAATTCCTGACTTACAATCTGCATGTCCCCGTGGACACCTATCGGGCCACCTGGTCGCGTCTCGCCAAGGGCGACGTGTGGGGCGGCAAGAAACGCGGCGGCCCCTACATCGGTGTTGAAATCGATGACAATTGCCGGATCCTCAACGTAATCGAAGGCTCCCCGGCGGAGAAAGCGGGTTTGAAGGCGAATGACGTGGTTCTCCGGTTCGATAAGGACCAAATCGAGGATGCGGACGACTTACTGATGTTGATCGCCAAACAGAAGCCGGGCGATGAAGTCTCCGTCCGGGTGCGCCGCGGCAAACAAATTCTCAATCTCAAGGTAATCATCGGTAGACATCCCGCATAGAAGTGGTTTCACAACCCGGCGAGCGGGGTCGCGTAAGCGCCCCGAGGAAACTACTCGGGGCGCTTACGCGACCCCGCTCGCCGGGCGCTGCGGGCTAATGAATCGAGGAGTTTTCATCCATGACCTTCCGGGCAAAGCTCTTTTCGCATTATGCTGTTGTGCTCCTCACGGTCGCCGTGGGCCTGTGCGGGACGACGACGACTTATGGACAACGGGCGCCTCGCGAAAGCATTCCAACCAAAACCGACGAGCGCTTCCTGGCCGCGTTCCGCGAGGTGGTGGCCATCCCTTCACGCTCGACGGTGCGTGTGCGCTGCGATGAAACTGTGGTAGCCTTCGGTGCCGTTGTCGGCGAAGACGGCTGGGTTTTAACCAAGGCCAGCCAGCTGCAAGGCTCCATCGTCTGTGAGATTCACGATGGCCGCGAGCTTCCCGCCCGCATCGTCGGCGTTTCGAAACCTTACGATTTGGCCATGCTGAAACTCGAGGTGAAGGGACTTAAGCCGGTTGAGTGGCGCGATAGCACGCAGGATGCGGTAGGGAGTTGGGTGGCGACGCCGGGCATGAACCGTGATCCCGTCGCCGTGGGGATCCTTAGCGTCGGCGCGCGGGAGATCAAGGGGCCGGAACTGGCCCGGCGCGGCTCAAGCGGTGGCTTTCTTGGCATTATTATCGACCGCAGGCCCAACAAGGAAGGTGTGAAGATCGAGGAGGTCATCCCCGGCGGCGCGGCGGACAAAGCGGAATTTCAGGATGGCGACATTATCGTCGCCGTCGGCAAAACGCGCGTTACCGATCCCGAGACCCTCTTTAATGCCCTGGAAACGACTAAACCGGGCCAGAAGGTGAAGGTGCGAGTCAAGCGCGGTAGCGAGGAAATGGGGCTGGAGGCGAGGCTCGGCAGTCGGCCGACGGATCGCGCTGACTTTCAAAACAAACTCGGCAGCGAACTGAGCCATCGCCGCACCGGCTTCCCGATGGTGTTGCAGCACGATACCGTTTTGCGGCCGGTCGATTGCGGTGGGCCGCTGGTCGATCTGGACGGCAAGGTTATCGGCATCAACATCGCGCGGTCGGGCCGTACTGAAACTTTCGCCATCCCCGCCGAGGCCGTCAAACCGCTCCTGGGCGATCTGAAATCGGGCAAACTCGCGCCGCCGAAGTGAAAAAAACTCGGCGAGCGGGGTTGCGTTAGCGCCCCGAGGAACTCTCTCGGGGCGCTAACGCAACCCCGCTCGCCGGGTACGAACTGCGAGTCCTTCCATGTCCGACTGGCCCTCTCTGCTCCGCAAACGCGAACCGCTCGACGATTGGTTCACGCGCATGGCCAAGCAGCTGCTCAACGGTTCGCGGCTCGTGGTCGGCGGCCAGCCGCATCGCCTCGTCGAAATCGAGTTTTACTACTGGTCGAAAGAACACCCGGACCCGTTCACGCACCGCGATCCCATTCAGTTCGACATCGGCTACTGGTATTTCCACCGCACACGAGGCGTCTATCGCGGCGGCAGCTTCAAGGGACTCGATCTCACCTTCGGCCACGGCGATGCCTCCGGCGGCATCATCATCCGCGGCCTGGAGACGGCAGAGGGCAAGCTGATTGATGGTCCGTCGCTGTGCGTCGATTATTTACTCGATGCCACGGGTGCGGCGACAGTGGCCGAACTCGACCGAGCGATCAACAAGCGCCTTGCCTGGGAAGATAAAAATCCCCTCCGATTGGAAACAATCGATGAGCGAGAGAATCGACCGCTGTTCCGTTCGCCGCGCGTCGGCCTGATGCTCAAGAAAGTCGCCGCAAGAACCGAGGCTTCGCGCTTCATCATGCGTCCGTATCGCTATTTGACCGAGCCGCGGCGGACGAAGAAGGGTAAACTGCACCTGGTATTGGCCCTGCATGCGCAGGGCAAGAGCGCCCTCGATATCCAGCGATTGATAAATTGTCCGCCGCGGACGATCGAGCGCTACATCGCGGACTTTGAACGCGGACGGAAAGAGGCGGATTTCGACCCTTATTCCGGCATCGATCTCGGCCCCGCCGAGCTGTGCAAGTTGTATGGCGTCTGGTTCGCACACTGGGGATTTCTAGGTGAAACGAGGTGATCCTGATGAACGGTTCCGCGCTCTCTCGTCGCGTCGCGCTGATGCTGCTGCTTGGGCTGATCGCCGTGCCGGCCCTCTGGAGTCAGGCGCCCGACAAGGAAAAGGACAATCGCCGCGCTATCGTTAATGTCCGCGTTTATGCCGACGCCACGCTGACGGTGGACGACAAAGCCACCCACCAGACAGGCGAACGCCGCACCTTCCAATCGCCGCCCCTGGAGGCGGGCAAAAAGTACACCTACACCTTCGTCGCCAAGTGGTTGCCGCGCAACAATTACGAAACCTACAAAGTGACGCGCAAAGTCACCGTGGAAGCCGGCAAGACGGTCGAGATCGATATGAGCGAGCCGAAATTCGATCAGGGCGACACGCTTCAGATCATGTGGGTGGCCACGCCGCCGGAAGTGATCGACGCCATGATGAAGCTGGCCAAGGTCGGCAAGGATGACGTGGTCTACGACCTCGGCTGCGGTCGCGGCGAGATCGTCATCGCCGCCGCCAAGAAGTTCAACGCCAAACGCGCCGTCGGTATCGACATCGAGAAGGACCAAGTCCAAAAAGCCAAGGAGGCCGCGAAAAAAGCCGGGGTTGAGGATAGAGTCGAGATCCGGGAGGGCGATGCGCTCAAAGTCAAGGATCTCTCCGAGGCCACGGTGGTGACGATCTACATGTCGGAAGAGTTTAATAAGCTGCTCATGCCGATCTTGCAAAAGCAGCTCAAGCCGGGGGCGCGCATCGTGACGCATCGCTTCACGATGGGCGATAGATGGAAGCCGGACAAGAAGGAAACCGTGGATATTACGCACGACATTCCGGAGGAGAAGGATATTTACTTGTGGACGATCAAGAAATAGTGAGCAATCATCCTCAGCGGTTGGCCCGTGCCGGCACCAAATTGCGCAGCAGCATGCACTTGCCCAGGTGATAGCTCTCATGCTCGGCAATGTGGCCGATCGCCCAGCCCCAGGTGCGTGCTCGCCCGCCGCCGAGGACTTGGTCCATGTCCGCGGCGGTCAACCGGCTCAGGAAGGTCCGGTAGGCGGGCCGTACTTGCCGATGATAGGCGGCGATGGCCGGCAAGTCGCGGTGGCGGCCGTCATCGAGGCTGCCCGAGCGCATCGTCAAGAGTGGCTTGCGCTGCACTTGCTCCGCTTGTGCGAAAACATGAGCCAGGTAATGATCGAGCATCTCGCCCAGGTGCTGCAAGTTCCAGCCGATCGAGGCGACCTGGGGCGCCGGCTGCCAAGCGACTTCGTCCGGATGCAGGTTAGCCGTGGCCCACTGCCAATAGGCCCAGAAGTTGTCATCCAGATAATCCCACAAACCGAGCCAGTGCTTGATCGTCGGATCCATGCGCCGCCTCCTCGCCTGTCGATCTCCGCCGGCGTAGATTACCAGCGGTCGAGTCTTCTTTAATAATTTTACGAGGTCGGTGTCCGGAATCACGAATAGGGAGGATGGCCCCATGGTCTTGCTCGATTTCAGCATGACGCCTCTGGGTAAAGGCGAAAGCGTTAGCCCCTATGTCGCCCGCTGCCTGGAAATCGTCGCTGCCAGCGGAGTCGATTATCATCTGCATTCGATGGGCACCACGCTGGAAGGCGAGCTGGATGCGGTATTGGCCGTGGTGCGCCGCTGCTTCGAGGCGCTCGCGACCGACTGCGATCGTATCAGCTGCTCCATCAAGATCGATTACCGCAAGGGCCATCGTGGACGGCTGCGGAGCAAGGTCGATAAGGTGAAGATGCTGATGGATAAGCCGCTGAAGACGGGAGATGAGGGATGAAAACTTATGGGTGAAATAGTCGTTCGGACAACCGAAAAATCCGAGCCGCGCACGCAGCGCAGCGGAGTAAGCGGTTGTTTGGGGCGGCCGCTTACTCCGCTGCGCTGCGTGCGCGGCTCAGATAACGCGATTATCGACGCTACAATCTCAACCCCACATCGCCGCATGTCGCCGCACCTTATCCTGTTCCTTCCACGCGATCGTACCGGCCTTCCAGTCGGGAATGCCTGCCGCGAGTAGGGTTCCGTCCCGAGCGTACACTTCCAAATGGGAGGAGCTGCCATCGGTAGTAGCCAGCACTCCGTAGGTGAAAACACCTCCGGCATCGGCCCGGAACACAAACACACTTCCATTATCCTGTTCGAGCACGTTGACAAAGTAGAACCCCACCGCCTCGAACACCGCGGCCGGTACCGGTTCACAGTCCTCTGGTCCCACCAGAGAATGGAGCGGACCATCGCCACCAATCCGCATCCGTGGCTCGGCGAAGTCGCCAACCCGCCCCTCGTAAAATGCCCGCACCTTCTCCGTATCAGACATTGCTCTCTCCTCCTTCGCCGAATGATCGCTCCCTGAGCAGGCGCAAGGAACACAAAGAATTGCTGCCAGGACTGTAACGGAACGAATACTCTTCGAGGGCGGAAAAATCGGCGCATCAAATCCGGCCGCCTTTTCTCTCGGACGATTGAGCCACAAGAAGAGTGTATATTTTTGGATGGGCACGGATTTTTCTCCTGTATTCGACGATATCGGGAAAGGCGAAGACAATTGCCACTATTTCTCTCGCCGGATTTGATCAGCGATGAAGGAACGCACGTCCAGATGACTCTTGCCTTCGTATCGCCCCTGCGCCAGCCGCTCCGCCCGCTCGAACGTCTCGACGATGACCCGGCGGCGCTTCTGGTCAAAGCTGTTGGGGTCTGGATCCACTCCAACATCCCAGACCTCCAGAAACTTTTGCTTCCAGTTGGCGATTGTCTCCGGAGAGGGCAGGACACATGGGTAAAGGAAATCCTGGATAGCCCCGCGCTCGTACCGGCCGAGGTATTCGGAAAGACAGACGATGATCTCCAGGTTTGCCATCACCTTTTTCAAAGTCGTCTTCAAGATCGATGTGGGCTTGCTGCATCGCCTTCTCAATCTCTGTAAGCAACGGACCACACAGTCCGCGGAGGCGATCCGCTGCGTAGTCGTTTTCGAAATTACCGGAATCCCACGTACCCATGCAAATGTAACCCTTCACCGAACAAATTGTTCTCGCGCGACGCGCGCTAGTCTAATCGTCTTTCATGACCGGGCCAAGCATCATTCTTCAAAAAATGTTGGCGCTTCCTCTTTATGGCAACAGGAGAACGCTCCTCGCATCCAGCCTGTTACCAGCGGGAGAGGACGTTATAATACATCCAGCGCAGTTATCCATTCGAGGAGAAGATCATGCCCTCGCCGTTTCCAGGAATGAATCCGTATCTGGAACAGGACGACGCCTGGCACGATTTTCACGAGCGTTTCATTCCCTACGTTAGTGACGTCCTTGTGCCGCAGGTACGCCCCGGTTACATCGTCAAACTCGACGAACATGTTTACATCCACGAGCGTTCTGCCGCCGAGCGTGAATTCCTGGGCCGGGCGGATGTGAGCATCACGCGCGGCGATGTTCCACTGCCGTCTCGCCAGGCCACGCAAGTTCTGGAGGCGCCGGTCCACGGCCGGATTCCCGTGGCGATCGACGTGGAACGGTTGTCGTTCGTGGAGATCCGCGATCGGCGCGATAGGCATTTGGTCACTGTCCTTGAACTGCTTAGTCCTTCCAATAAGCGCTATGGGCCTGATCGCGAGCAGTATCTTGCCAAGCGCCGGCAGCTCTTGGCAAGCGATGTGCATCTGGTAGAGATCGATCTGCTACGGGGCGGGCCGCGGATGCCGGTGGAAGATCTGCCCGATTGCGCTTATTGCATTATGGTCAGCCGTGTCGAGAAACGGCCCAATGTCGGTCTTTGGCCTGTCCGTCTCCGCGAGCGCTTGCCCATTGTCCCGATTCCTCTGCGTTCCCCGGATGCCGATGCTCGACTCGATTTACAAGAAGCGCTGAATCGTCTCTACGATGCCGCCGGCTATGAGGATTACATCTACACAGGAGCCCCTCAGCCGCCGCTGCATCCCGACGATGCCGCCTGGGCGCGGCAATTCCTCCCTCGGCAGACCGAACGATCCGAAAGCGCAAGCAACGGCTGATTATCCGTTGCCGATACTTCCGGCTTGTTTCGTTCGCGGCGCCTCAACTTTGGATAGGATCGCCGCCACTTCGCTCCATAGCCTTCGCCAAGCCTGTTGCTCGGCCTGGGGTAGCTGGGCCAGCGCGGCGGGATCGCGCAGGCCGGCGAAGTGGGCGTTGCGCTGCCACATTCGCAGCATCCGTCCCGCGGCGGCGCGGACTTCGGGCCGGGCATGCTGGATTAAGCGAGTCATGGAATCCAATTCTGTTTGCAACCACTCCAGGGCTTGATGGCGCAGGTTGGCCATTTCTTTTTCGTCGAGCGGGGCCGCATCCTGACCACAGCCGGCCGCGGCGGCCGCGGCGGCGGCGTGGAAGCGGTAACCGCTTCGGGAATCGTCGGCCAGTCGAGGCTCGTCGCGGAAGGCATCGCGGTAAAGGCGGGCGGCCAGGGCGTAGCGGCGCTGGCGGCGCTGCATGCAGAGTTCGGCGAATGTCAGCCGCTCGGGGTTGTCCGCGGGCCGATCGCGCCCGGCGATCACGCCGGCTAAACGCGGCTGGAGCGCCAATAGCCGCTCGCAGGCCCGGATACGAGACTGGGCCTGCACGTCGCCCAGATCCAGGGCTGCACGGTACTCGGCCAACGCCTCGTCTAGCTGCCCCTCCTCTTGGAGGATTCCCGCGAGCTGATTGCGGAAGCGGGTATCCTTCGGTTCGAGAGAGACGGCCTTGCGAAACTCGGCCAGCGCCTCTTCTTGGCGATCTAACTCGACGAGCAGGATGCCGAGGTTGACGTGGACCTCGGCGTTGGAGGGATCCAGTTCAAGGCCTCGGCGCAATTCGGATTCCGCCTCCTCCAGCCGGCCGAGGTAGTCGAGTTGAATGCCGAGGTTGCTGTGCGGTACCGGGTCGTCCGGATTGAGTTCGATGGCCCGGCGATATTCGGCGACCGCCTCCTCGCGCTGGCCCAGATGGGCCAACGCATTGCCGAGGTTGTAGTGGGAACCGGCGAGCTGAGGGTTCAAGTCGATGGCCGCACGATACTCCGCCGCTGCCCGGTCCCATCGGCCAAGCTCCCCGTAGACGCTGCCGAGATTGACGCGAGGCTCGGCAAGGCGCGGATCGATCGCCGCTGCCTTCTCGAATGCTTGCTTGGCGTCCAAGTACTTCTTTTCGTCGGAGTAGCACACGCCCAGGTTGATGTAGGCCACGATGTTGTTTTGCGTCGCCGTAGCAGCCTGCTCCCACAAGTGCCGAGTGCTTTTCCAGGCATCGAGCTGGTTCCAGGTCAGGACGGCACAGGCGGCCAGCACCAGCACGCCGGCCGCGGCCAGGTACGAGCGCGGCAAGCGCCAGGCCGCCGCCAGGTCGGCCGCGCCGCAACTCAGCATCAGAAACAGGCCGATCATCGGGACGTAGGTATAGCGATCGGCCATGCTTTGGCTGCCTACCTGCACCAGGCCGATGACCGGCACCAGCGTCCCCAGGTACCAGAGCCAACCGACCGCCAGATAGGGCCAACGGCGGCCGGGACCGAACACCAGCACCGTAATGACGGCCAGCAGCAGTCCCGATGCTGTTACCCACGCCCAGGACAGATCCGACCGGGGGTGTGGATAAAAGATCGCCAGATGGGTCGGCCAGAGCATCTTGCCCAGGTAACTCGTATAGGCAAGCAGGGTGTTCCCCAGGCGCGCCTCCAGCGGCACCCCCTCGAACGGCGCCACGGATCGACCGTGGAGCTGGGCTTGAAAGGTGATGATGCACGAGGCCACCACGAGGGCGAACAGCGGCATTTTCTCAAGCAGGAGATTGCGGAAGCCGACTCGGAACCACCGACGCAACGGCCAATAGTCGAGCAGCAGCAGCACGCAGGGCAACGTCACCAACATGGCCTTGGCCATGAGTCCAAGCCCCAACGCCACAAGCAACGGAAGATAGCGGCCAACGCTGGGCCGATTCACGAAAAACAGATAAGCCGCCATCGCCAGGAGCCAAAAGAGCGTGCTCAGCACGTCCTTGCGCTCCGTCACCCACGCCACTGATTCGACGTGCAACGGATGCAGCGCGAACAGGCCCGCCGCCATCGCGCTTGGCCCTACCCCTCCCGTCAGCCGGACCAGGAGCAGGAACAACAGCAGAGTGTTCGCCATGTGGAGCAGAACGTTCGTCCGATGAAAAGCGCCGGCGTTCTGGCCCCCGAAAAGCTCGGCGTCTAGCTGCAGCGACAGCCAGGTCAGCGGATGCCAGTTGCCGCAATCGAACGTCGTGAACGCCCAACGAATGTTGTCTGCCGTCAGGCCGGATTGGACGTGGGGGTTGTTAAAGACGTAATGCGGATCGTCATAGTTGACAAAAGGAAACGAGAAGGTCGGGAAGTAAACCAGAAAGGTCAGCAGGGCGAGGGCCACGCTGAGGAACAGTTCCGCGCGAGGATCGCGGGAGATGCTTTTGTCTTGATTCATGAAATATCAAGTATGGATGATAGCCGTGAGACGAGTTGGGAACAACGGGAAAACGCGGGGATTGTCGGGCTGAAATACCCGCGCCGATTCTGGTGGTGACTCTCGTTCCCACGCTCCTGCGTGGGAACGCACGCTGGCGACGCTCCGCGTCGCGGCCAGTCCCCAGCCGGCAGAGAGAGTGGGGCCGCAGAGCGGCCGGACGTGCGTTCCCACGCAGGAGCGTTGGAACGAGAAATGGTCCGCATTTTAGGGATTTTTCCCAAGTGGAAAGGGTGAAAACGAACCGAACCAGCCTTCACCGAGAAATTCATGTGCTAGAGATTAAAAAGCGGTCCGTTATCCCCAATTCACAGGTGCATCATGGGCAGTTTCGCCACCAGTATCCACGTGAAAGCAAACGATGCCGCGGCCGTCGCGGACGCCCTTCGCCATTTACTGTTCGCCGAGGGTTACGAAGCTACCGATGAAGAACCACCCGACGGGTCACGGACGTGGCTTCCCTCGCCAATCCGCGCCATTCATTTGTCCGCGCCCCAGGAAGGTTGGGTTTCGCTCCTGGACAACGAAGGCATGGCTTCGCAAACCCTGGCGGTCGCGCTCTCCGGCCGGCTGCACACGCACGCGATTCATTTCTTCGTCAATGATAGCGACTCCTGGCACTATCAACTGCACTTCGACGGACATACGATTGACGAATTTAATTCCCGCACGGACGATGATGAATTTGACGAAGACGACGAAGAATCGGCCCACGTTGTGGACATGGGGGCGACAGTCAACATTGCCGATGCTCAGCGCCTCATCCAGGAACGCGCTCTGCAATGGCAGCAGCAATTACAGGAACGGATGCCGCCTCATCTGCGCGAGATGCAACAAAAATGGAGGACGACCGGACGGATCGCTCCCGAGGAGATGCAAGAACTCAACGCGTGGATGCAGAGCCAAATGCCTAACATGAGAGAACAGCTTCGGGAGTTGATGGGACTCGCCGGCAGCCTATCGGGCAGGCTTCCTCGTCAAGCCGCGCCGCCAGCCGATACCGGACGCCATAAGACGCACCTTGAACATCTGAGATCCCTTTTGAGGGAAAATGTTCCGGATTCGCACGTCGCCCAGATCCTGAGCGAAGAGGCCACGTTCGCCGAAGAAACCTTGGGCCGATTCTTGCCCTTAATCGGCATCCCCGCTTTCTACGCCTACCTGAGCTATCAGTACCTAGCCGAATTCACAGGCGCCGATCTGGCTCAGAAATCGATTCACTTTGTCGAGCACCTGAGGTTCAAAAAGCCGAGCGGACGAGGCACCGGCGGTTTGCGCCTCATCCGTTGACCGCGACTCCTCCTTTCCGCGGGTATAACGGGAAAACTCCGTCGTCCTGGTTCCCAAACTCTGTTTGGGAACCAGGAACGAGGAAAATGAGAACGTCTGCCGCAAGCATCGCCCCCTCTGGGGCAGATCACTAACAGAAGAGAAGAGCGCGGTCCTCATGGCAACTTGGGAGGCAGCTTGGCAACGGGCGCCGGCGGGGGATCCTTCGTCATCACTTGCCACAAGCGGGCCGTTCCGTCGTCGCCGGCCGTAACGAGCATCTTGCCATCCGGAGCGAAACGGATTGCTTTGACCGCCCCGTGATGGCCTTCCAGAGTGGACAATTCCTTTCCGTCCGCGATTCGCCATAATTTGATGCTTCCGTCGAGGCTGCCCGTGGCCAGCAGCTTGCCATCCGGCGAGAAGGCCACGCCGCGGGCATTCGGCAAGTGGCGCAGCGTTCGGCGTTCCTTGCCGGACCCGAGATCCCAGAGTTTCACGCTGCCGTCGCTGCTGGCCATCGCCGCCGTTTTGCCGTCGGGAGAGAGCGCCAGGTCCCACACCATCTCCGGCACGGAAAAGCGGGAGCGCTCCGCCGCCGTGCCCACATCCCAAACCTTCGCGATCCGGTCCCAACTTACGGAGACAAGCGATTTCCCGTCGGCGGTGAAAGCCGCGCTCGTTACTTGATCGCGATGTCCGCTGAGCGTGGCCTTCTCTTTGCGCGTCGCCGTGTCCCAGAGTTTCAACGTGTGATCGCGGCTGGCGCTGGCGAGTGTCTTGCCGTCGGGAGAAAATGCCAGGCAGCGGACAGCGCCGCTATGGCCGTTCAGCGTGGCGAGTTTCGCGCCCTTGGCCGCATCGCAAAGCTGCACGCTGCCCTTATCGCTGCCCGTGGCGAGGAGCTTGCCATCGGGAGAGAAAGCGGCGCTCATCACGACGTTGCCGTGTTCGAGGGTGATCGATTGCGGCTCGATGGAAGTCAAATCCCATACGGTGGCGCCGTTGCCGCCGGCGCCCGCTAGACCGCGGGCGGCCAGGCGTTTGCCGTCGTGACTGAAGGCCACGCTCTCGACGAAGCGTTGGAAACGTGGGAAGCGCGCTTGCATGTGCCAGTTGGTGGTATCCCACAGGCTGACCTCGCCGGAACTCGTGTTACCGCCGGCCACGGCGAGCGACTTGCCGTCCGGCGAAAAAGTCACGAACACGATTCGTCCCGTGGGTAAGCGCAAGTCTGTTTGCAACTTGCCGGTTTGCAAATCGCGGACCTGGAAGCGCCCCATCGGGGCGTTCTCAGGCCCCCTCTCAGAGATGGCCACTGTTTTGCCGTCCGGAGATAGGGCCACACAGCTGATGCCCGAAACCGTGGTCGCCACGCTTCGGAGTTCCTTGCCCGTGGCCACGTCCCAAATCTTGATCGATCGATCCCAGCTGCCCGTCAGCAATGTTTTGCCGTCGGCGCTGAACACCAGAGAACGGACCCCATTGTCATGGCCCCGGAGGACAAAAAGCTCTTTTCCGGAGTCCAAATCCCACAAATGAGCCGTATTATCGAGGCTGGCCGAGGCACCCGTTTTGCCGTCGGGGGAAATGGCCACGCAGGGGATCAACGCCTCGTGTCCGGTGAACGAGAACAATTCCTTGCCGGACTCGACCTCCCAGAGCTTGATCTCGCCGGGCTGCTGCTGGTTCTGCCACATCGACGCCGAGGAGAGCAGCTTCTTGCCATCGGGCGTGAAAGCGACGGATGTTACCGCCATACTGTGGCCTGTCAGGATTTTGTTGGCCTTGCCGGTGGCGAGATCGACGAGATGAATGGAGCCGTCGGTGCAGGAGACAGCCAGCGTGCGACTGTCCGGAGAGAATTTCACGCAGAAGCCCGCGGCGGGCAAGCGATAGGAGAAGTGCAGGGCGTCGCCGCGCACGTTCCAGAGCCGGACTTTGCCGTCGTCGCCGCCGGTGACGAGCCGCTTGCCGTCGGGCGAGGGCAGGGCGAACCATACCTGCCCCTTATGGCCGGTCAGCGTCCGGCGCGGGCTGACGATGAAGGGAGTCGGCGCCATGGCCGGCCAGAGCTTGACGCTTTTGCCGCGGCCGCCGCTGAGAAGCTGCTGGCCATTCGGGGCGATGGCCAGGGCGGCCACTCCATCCGGATGCGCCTGCAAGGTGGTCCACAATCGGCCCGTGTCCGGGTCCCAAATGCGGATGGTCGAGTCAAGACTGCCCGTCGCCAGCGTGAGTCCATGTGGCGAGAAGGCGAGGGTCGTCACCTCGTCGTTGTGTCCGCGCAGCACCCGGCGCTCGACGCCCTTGGCCGCGTCCCAGAGACGCACGGTGTTGTCCTCGCCGGCGCTGGCCACGGTCTGGCCGTCGGCGGAGAAGGCCACGGCTTTCACGCCGCCTTCATGCCCCTTCAACGTCGCGCGCACTTCGCCGGTGCCGGGGTCCCACACTTTGAGAGTGCGATCGCTGCCGCCAGAAACGATCGTCTTGCCGTCCGGCGCGAAAGCCACGCCGCGCACCGAGGCTTTGTGTCCTTTGAGCACGCGCAGGTTTTGCCCGGTCGCCGGATCCCACAAGCGAACGGTGCGATCATAGCTACCGCTGGCCAACGTCTTGCCATCGGGAGCGAAGGCCAGGGCGTAGACCCAGCTGGTGTGTCCCTCCAGCGTGCGGATTTCCTTGCCGGTCGCCAGGTCCCACAGCTTAATCTTCTGATCGGGGCTGCCGGTGGCGAGCATTTTGCCATTGGGAGAAAAGGCCAGGCATGAGATGACATCGGCATGTCCCTTGAGGACATGGCGCCGCGTGCCGGCTGGCACATCACACAGCTGCACGCCGCCGTCTTCCCCGGAGATGGCCACGCTTTTGCCATCGGGCGCATAGGCCAAGGCGAGAACCGGCTGCGGATCGAACAGGCGGTCCTTGCGATTGTCCACCGTGGCTATTTCATTCCGGCCGGCGACGTCCCAGAGCTTCACCAACCCATCCGCGCTGCCCGCGGCCAGGCGCTTGCTGTCCGGGGAGAAGGAAACGTGCCAGACGCATCGATTGCCGTTTTCCAGCACGGCCAGCTCTTCCAGCGTGGCCGCGTTCCACAGTTTGATCTTTCCATCGGTACCGGCCGGCGAACCGGAGGCGGCCAGGGTTTTGCCATCGGGCGAATACGCCACGCAGGCCGTCATCGGGCCAGGACCGGTCAGGCTGTTGCGTTCCTTGCCCGTGTCGGGATCCCACAGTTTGACGGCGTTCTCCCAGCCGGCCGTGGCGAGCGTTTTGCCGTCGGGCGAAAACGCCACGAACTCCACGTAGTTGCTGTGCCCGGTAAGCGTGGCCTTGAGTTTGCCCCTTTCCAGGTCCCAAAGGATGGCATTATGGTCGTGGCTGGAGGAGGCCAGCGTCTTGCCATCGGGCGAGAAAGCGACACACACGACCGGCCCTGTGTGTCCCTGGAGCCGCAGCCGTTGCTTTCGCGCGGCCACGTCCCAGACCGTCACGAAGTTATCCAGCCCGGCGGCGGCGAGCGATTTGCCGTCAGCGGAGAAGGCGACACCATTCACGCCAATCGTGTGGCCGCTGAGGGTGGCACGCACTTCGCCGCTGCTCGGATCGCGGAGTTTGACGCTGCCGTCCAGTTCGCCGCTGGCGATGTATTTGCCATCCGGCGAGTAAGCGACCGAGCGCAGCCCCTTGTCCGAATGCA
>Ga0070738_10003450_pt1 | contig 20734 bp, 24 predicted proteins | sample Coa_R2_2_FD_66446 | JGI IMG/M metagenome (GOLD analysis project Ga0070738, IMG submission 66446) | Surface soil microbial communities from Centralia Pennsylvania, which are recovering from an underground coalmine fire - Coalmine... | ecosystem: Environmental > Terrestrial > Soil > Unclassified ... | reverse complement strand
CAACAGCACATACTCCTGCGTACCAAGCTTGATATCGGTGCCAGCATACTTGGAGTAGAGGACCTGATTGCCAACTGCAATATCAATCTCTTGACGGGTGCCGTCATCATTGCGCTTGCCAGGACCCACGGCAACAATTTCACCGACCTGCGGCTTCTCCTTAGCGCTATCAGGTAGAAGAATGCCGCCCACTGTTTTCTCCTCAGATTCACTGACCTTAATGAAGACGCGATCGCCCAGAGGCTTAACAGTAGATACGCTTAATGTTATGGCTGTCATACAAAGTTCTCCAAACTCATAAATTAGGGTGAACAAACGAGGTTATGAACTGGTCAAGGCAAACATTTGCTCAATGGGGAATCAAGTGATTGGGAGGATAAGTCAGTGGGGTAGTTTTCTGCTGAAACCAATGTGAGAAAACCAATCCAATAAATTTTCATCACCTCATTAAGTACTTTAAGTCGATAGGTTTATAGTATATTAAGTTTATCGTTAAGCATTATGTCATATGATCTTTTAAAAATCAATCAGTCCGGAAATCCTTGAGCTTAGTAAAGCAAGGCACTTACCTATAATGAAGCTAAACCACCACACATCTGCACCGATGTAATCTCTGGTGTCATTATAATTGCCCCAGATGAAACCCCAATTAACAGCAGGCTTACTCGTTGGATTGCTTGTAACAACGGCGTTAGTTGTCATCCAGAGCTACTGGATCATGCCATTTTTGGCAAGAAAGCTGTCTTGTTGGCTCAATCGGTGACATGACTGACAAATTAAGTCAAGCAATTTGGTGTATCCACTGTACAAAAATTGATCCTTTGTCTTATCTTGTTTAATTCAGAGTTTAATTGCTTGCTTTAATCTCATATTAGTTATTACCTAAAAAGGTGTAAATTCTGTTTTGAGTACAATTAAAATGATGATTACCGACCCAGAAAGTGAGTGTATTTTTAGGTGTAGAAGTTGATATTTTTTAGTACGGTAAACCCTACAAATTGTCTTTAAAGAATTTCTAAATATATAAGACCAGACTGTGAGAACAGCATGGTCTGTGGTTAGATATAGTAATTTTTAAGTTAGGTTCATAGTAAATACATGTTGTTAGTAATAAATATACATTTATCTTACAAAAGATATATTTATCTTAAAATATCTGCTTACCTTATATAACCAATAAGAAAAAATCAGTGATTTCTCGGTATGCCATTTCTTTTAGTCAAACATAATTTAGTAAAAGAGGAAGGTTTAGATAAGAATCTATATTATGGAGTTCCCTTCTGACTGGAACGTGAATGAAAACATAGTTTGAAAATTGGATTTTGGCGTATCCATCTAGAGATTGTATTTTTTAGAATTGGGTTGCCAGACTCTAGTTATCAAACTACAAGTTGAGGTTGAGATATGCCACATGTATTGCGACAAGAACTAAGCAATTTTAATAGTATTCTCTGCTTTAAAGTAGCAATTTTAGGTATGGAAGAGGTCATCAGACATAAGGCTTATGCGATCGCCTTAACCAAAGCAGGTTGTTCGCGCGGTAAAACTAGCAGAAGAGTAGGGAGTAAATCAACATGGAAATAATGCGACTAGTTGTCACGGGAACAGTAGGCGCTGGTAAATCAACTTTCATCCGTTCTATCAGTGAGATTAAAGTTGTAGATACAGATACACGTGCAACTGACGAAACAGCATTACTAAAACCAAGAACAACTGTGGCTTTCGACTTTGGTCGTCTGCAATTTGGTCCAGACATGGTACTACATCTTCATGGTACACCTGGTCAGTCTCGCTTTGATTTTATGTGGGATATGTTGATTCGCAAGGCTCACGCCTATATCTTACTGGTAGGGGCTCATCGACCTAGAGAATTCCGCCAAGCGCATAAAATTGTTAACTTTATGGAAGAGCGTGTACATATTCCTATGGTCATTGGTCTTACACATACCGATTGTCCAGGAGCTTGGTCTGTTGAAGATGTGTATATTGCAATTGGCTACCTGAATAAGTTTCACCGACCTCCTATGATCAAGGTCGATCCAACACAACGTGAGTCTGTTGCTGAGGCAATGATTACTCTAATACAGCATTTGATTTTAAATTATGCAGCATAATACATAGTAACTTTGACTACTTTTGTGTTTTTTTCAATTGTTCTAAATAAACGGCAATTTTGATCATACTTTTGTTAGATCTTTGTTAAGAAAAGTTACAACTCTCTTAACAAAAGGAAATAGTTCTTATGGTAGTTGTACATGAGAATAATGCACTACATCACGTTGTCATCATTGGTGGTGGCTTTGGTGGACTGTATACAGCAAAGACTCTTGCCAACGCGAATGTCAATGTTACTCTTATCGATAAACGTAACTTTCATTTATTTCAGCCGCTTTTATATCAAGTTGCGACAGGTACGTTATCACCCTCTGATATTTCCTCACCATTACGAGCTGTATTCAGAAAAAGCAAGAATACGAAAGTGCTGTTGGGAGAAGTAAACGATATTGATCCAGAATCCCAACAAGTTATCTTGGGTGATAGAACAGTACCCTACGATACATTAGTTGTTGCCACAGGTGCTAACCATTCGTACTATGGTCATGATAACTGGAGGCCAATGGCTCCAGGCTTGAAAACTGTTGAAGACGCCATAGAAATACGTCGCCGGATATTTTCGGCATTTGAAGCAGCAGAAAAAGAAACTGATCCAGAATTACGTCGTGCTTGGTTGACTTTTGTAATTGTAGGAGCTGGTCCCACCGGTGTAGAATTAGCAGGTGCAATCTCAGAACTGGCTTACAAAACTCTCAAAGACGATTTCCGCAACATCGATACCTCAGAAACTAAGATTTTATTATTACAAGGGGGCGATCGCATCCTCCCTCATATGGCACCAAAGTTATCAAAAGTAGCAGAAGTATCTTTGCAAAAGTTGGGTGTGGTTACCCAAACTAATACTAGAGTGACGAATATTGAAAATGATATCGTTACTTTTAAGCAAGGTGATGAAGTTCAAGAAATTGCCTCAAAAACTATATTATGGGCAGCAGGTGTGAAAGGTTCCTCTATGGGGCAAATTTTAGCAAACCGTACAGGTGTAGAGTGCGATCGCTCTGGACGTGTGATGGTAGAACCAGACTTGACGGTCAAGGGTTATAAAAACATTTTTGTAATCGGAGATTTAGGCAACTTCTCCCATCAAGATGGGAAACCCTTACCTGGTGTTGCACCCGTAGCCAAACAAGAAGGAGAGTATGTAGCTAAACTCATTCAAAAACGCCTTCAAGGTCAAACACTTCCACAATTCCGCTACAATGACGTAGGTAGTTTGGCGATGATTGGGCAAAATTTAGCTGTTGTAGATTTAAGCTTCATCAAACTCCAAGGTTTCCTTGCTTGGATATTTTGGCTAGTAGTTCACATTTACTTTTTAATCGAGTTTGACACTAAATTATTAGTAGTATTTCAGTGGGCATGGAACTATATCACTCGTAATCGTCGCTCTCGACTGATTACAGGTCGAGAAGCTTTTGTAGAAGCAACAACTGTTAACCCTAGCGTGAGTTCGACAGCTATAAAAGTGCAAAAGGCTTACGAGATAGGAGTCTGAAAAGAAGAATAGGCAAAATGGATGACTAACATTTAAAGAGAATTGATGAAAAAGGGGCAAACAAACACCGAGACTTAAAATATCTAACAAAAATCTAGGTCTCGGCTCCACTTCCAATCGCTGCAGACAATTCCAACATATCTAAGTTTGCCTGTTTGATTTGTCGTTATTTTGGTAGGCTATATTGCTTTGAGAGAAACCCATGGCAGACAGTCTGTACTATGGACCTCAGTGCAGCAGTCTACTTTTTCAGTGACAATTGAATTGTAGGGAGAAGATGTCATACTTTTTTTAGTCAAGCAGGGAGGATAACACAAAGTTGTCCCTCCTTAAATTTCAGACAGAGTAGGATCGCTTGAACACTTGCCTTGGGGTAATGAGAACTTGTTAGACTTAGTAAGCAAGGAGGTAAAGGTTATTTTGAAATCATTAAATTAAGTCCTGATAACAGAGGAAATCAAATATGAATCTTCTCTAGGTAACTATCTATAAGACCATTTAGTAAACCCTTGTCCTAAAGCTATAGATATTAAAGGAGTGAGGGTTAATTCGTAAGCTGATTTAAGAATTTGTAAGTCAAGAAGATTATCCTCCTTAATAATTCTTAAATCATTTATATATGATTCTACATAATTACTCCATTGTTGTTTACTCAGATTTCTTTGTAATATAAAAAGCCCTAAATGCTGTAGGCTTACAAATTTATCAAAATAATTATTATTAGGAATATGATTAGATTTTGATGAATTAACTTCAGGAAAAGTAGGAATTAAATTCCAAGGTTGATCGTGAGCTACAAATGACCAAGGCAAATAGTGGTCGAGTGAAAAACTATCAGCGTACACAGGTTGATTAGAATAAATACACTTTATGTCAGTCTTTGTGAGAATCAGTTTCCAGTAAGATTTTTGTTGATTTAGTCGCCCTCGCTCATGAGGTGGAAATAGCTTGTTAGCAACAGCAGGAATATTGGGATTACGTTTTTGCATATATTTAAGCCATTCCCAAGATGCCCATGCGCGAATAATTGAATAGTTAGCTTCTATATATGAAACCCATTCAGAATGAAGTATTATAGATTTACAATCTTTATAAAGACTAGCATCAAAACAGTAAAGCGGTTTTTTAACTTCAAATTGCTCTCTTGATAAACCGGGAATTTTTTGATCTACTTCACTATCCTTTAATCCTCTTAGCTCTTGTTCAAAAAAGGGTCTAACCAGTCGAAAAGGTACATATCTTCTAATAAAGGTAATTATATCATCTATATCCTGATTTCCAATCGTCTTACGTAATAATTTTTTATCTGTGTCCGTGAATTTTAATATAGGTTCACTAATTTCTAGTTTCAAAGAGTCTAGCTTTTCTGCAATTTTGTCTTGTGTTCCAAAAGATAATTTAAAATACGTATGAGGATACCAAGCGTTAGCTAGCATCTCAATGATTATTTCTCTAAAACTAATAGGAGATAAAATCTCAAATTCTCGTCTTTTTAAGATATCAAGAAGTGAAAGAAAAAAAAGATATTTGTAAGAGTTTGTTGTATTTGTAAATAACCCGGACAGTACAGAAATATTTACTGTTTTAGACTGGGGCAATTCGTAAGGTGTATCTGTTATTAAACTAATTTCTCTATCTTGAGTTAGATCACACAGATAGAGTTTGATAAATTCCTTTGCTGCCGTTGAATTAATCTGTTCAAGTACTTTAACAATACCCGCAACAGTCTCAGCTGTGGGATCTGTGTGTTCATGAAACCAGCGGAATACAATAGGGCGTTCAACCCCTAATGCTGCTGCTAAACTGCTCTGACTAATGCCGTAGGCTTCTAGTACTTGTCTAAGTGCTTTGCCTGCCTGTCCCATATATATGTGCTAAAAAAGCGCGTATCAAATCTGTTACTGTATATGATAACTTAATTTTAGAAAAAGTTATCATATGTGATAACTTTTGTTTTTTAGCTCAAATAGGTAAAACCAAATGTCCAACAGCATTGTGACTACTACTGCAAACACTTCAGGTATTGAGTCTGTCAAACTGACTCTGACTGGTTCTCACAGAGCAATCTCCAAGATAATTCACACACTGTACAGCTTAGGATTTAGCGAAGTCAATAATTGGAGCCGTCCTCAGCCCACAAAAAATCCGAATGAATCCCCACTGGAAATGGAAATAAAACGAGTGTGGAATGACACTCGCTTTTAGTACTTAGACCTCTAGGTCTGGGTTAAGTGCTGAGTTGTAGCCTTGTTTGTAAGCTGCAAGTTCTTTAACCAATTCTCTAAAAAGCAACATGACAGCCTAAAATAGCCGCCCTTTGATACTGCCCATCCATTATCAGCCTTGCAACAGTAACTCTTGGATTAGTTTCAGCATGAGAAAAGCTAACCACTGGCTTTTTCATCACTTGCCCTAGAATAGAATAAGTATTATGTAAAAAAAAGAAACCAAATTCTTTTTTTGTTTTCCCAAAAAAATCATAAAAATGAATAGTCAACCAGCACCTAAACCATGAATGTAGAGCTTGTTAACTCCCTTGTGGAAGTGGTACTAAACCTCTCTCCCGAAGACCAGAAACTTTTTCAATCTAGACTCCAGACCAGACAGACTGCCGCCTCAAGAGAAAACCAACCACCAGATCAAATTACTGCACTACGGACATCGGCTGAAGCTGCATCCATTCTGACCCAAGCTTTAGCAGAGCATCAGTCTCGCAAAAATGGTTCAGAAAATTAGATTCCCCTTCACTGAAAGAGACTCACGTATGGGGGCGCTTAGTGCCTTTGCTTACATTCCCATCAAGCTAACTTATCAAAGTCCTTCCCTTGAGCTTGTTGGTCTACTTGATACCGGAGCTAGCGTCAATGTTTTGCCTTATGAAGTAGGTCTAGAATTAGGACTGACTTGGGAAGCTCAAAACCTGATTATTCCTCTAGGTGGTAACTTAGCTAGTTCTGAAGCAAAAGCCATCATCCTAAAAGCCCAAATCGCCAACTTTGAGCCAGTCGATTTAGCCTTTGCCTGGACGAGTGATCGCAATGCACCATTAATCCTAGGACAAACAAATTTCTTTCAAGCGTTCGATGTTTGTTTCTATCGGGCTGAACTAGCGTTTGAAGTCAGCACTCGCCTCAATTAACTTGGCAATATTACAACTGTTAAATTCTTGCGAAATATTTTTGCAAAGCCGCTTCTGCCAACCTTTCTAGTTCTACCTTATCCTGTTCGTTAAGACTTTTCCACAGAGGTTTTGCAAATTGCAGAACTGTTATTTCTTTCAACCGACTAACGAATTTACGGCGCTCGAATTTTTCAAAGGGTTTTGCCAACATAATGGCTTCAATCTCACTGTCTGAAAGTTCTCCTACACGGGACAACGGAAGTACTCACTAACGCTGCTGTAACCGCCACTTGCTACCTGTTCCTCTACATAAGCTCGCATAGAGTCAGGCAGAGAAATATTTATGCTTTTCACGCCTCGTTACCTGATTAACTTATCATTCTTATCATGGCAGAAATTGCCAGTCAGTGAAATATTACTATGATTAATATCAGTTCTAAGTAAAATCATTGAGATACAGCAATGGATGCGGAAACGCTTCTTCAAAAAATAAACCTCGGAGAAGATGAAGACATTGAGTTTAAAGCCGCCAACGGTGGATTCCCAAGAGATGTGTGGGAAACCTTATCCGCGTTTGCCAATACTGACGGAGGTTACATTGTACTTGGTGTCAGCCAAAATAAACATGAATTTGAAGTTTCTGGTATACGCAATCTAAATGTAATACTGAAAACCTTTTGGGATAGTCACAACAATGAGCAAAAACTCAGCACGCCAATTTGCTCTAACTCTCATGTTGAAGCTAGAGAAATCGAGGGACAAAAAATAATACTGATAAAAGTGCTGAGAGCAGCAAGGTCGCAGCGACCTGTATATATAAATGGTAATCCACTAACTGGTACATATAAACGCAATTATGAAGGAGATTATCGTTGCACAAAGGAAGAAGTGCAACAGATGCTTAGAGATGCTAGTTCTGAGCCCCAAGACTATCAGATGCTTGATAAATTTGATTTGAATGATCTTGATTCAGATACGCTCAAGTCATTTCGTCAGCGTTTTCGTTCTAGGAAACCTGATCATGCTTGGTTAGCATTAGATGATAAAGAACTACTAATTCAACTAGGTGGCTGGCGACGCGATCGCGAAATAAATCAAGAAGGACTAACAACAGCAGGACTGTTGATGTTTGGTCGCGAACGTAGTATTTTAGATGCCTTTCCTCATTACCACCTTGATTACCAAGAGCGATTATCTCATAACCCAGATACACGTTGGACTTTCCGGTTAACTTTAGATGGAGAATGGGAACCAAATTTATTTAATTTTTATTATCGCGTATATAACCGTTTAGTAAACGATATAGAGATACCTTTTCAACTAAACAAAGAAGCAGTGCGAAAAGGAGAAACTCATGTACACGAAGCATTGCGCGAAGCTTTAGTAAATACGTTAATTCATGCAGATCATCTTTCATCTCGTCCCCTATCAGTGGTCAAGTTTCCTGATAGTTTTTTATTTTCTAATCCTGGTCGTCTGAGAATTTCTATCGATCAACTCTATGAAGGAGGTGTTAGCGATCCACGAAACCCGAATCTACAAAAAATGTTTCAAATGCTTGGGTTGGGAGAGAAGGCTGGCTCTGGTTTTAGCGGAATTCTTCGTGCCTGGAGGGAACAACAATGGTTTATTCCATTAGTATCAGAAAAATTAGATATAGAATTAACATCTGTGATTTTACCGATGGTAAGCCTAATTCCTCAAGAAGTGGAGCGAGAACTAAAAGAAATTGTTGGTGATAATTATTGTCAACTCACAGAGATAGAGCGAATTATTCTGGTTCTGGCACACAAATTAGATAGAATTTGCAATACAGATGTTCAACGTTACCGTAACGAGCATCCAAAAGATATAGGTGAATGTCTCAAGCATCTGGTAACCCAAGGTTGGCTTAAAAGTTTTGGTCGTGCTCGTGGAACATATTATACTTTGTCGAACAAAGAAAAATCAGATCATTTACTGCCATTACTATCAACCCCTTCTGAGCATAACGAGCCAAGCTCCGAGCATAACGAGCCAAGCTCCGAGCATAACGAGCCAAGCTCCGAGCATAACGAGCCAAGCTCCGAGCATAACGAGCCAAGCTCCGAGCATAATAAAACTGTGCCATTATTGGAAATAGCCGCTCCAGTCAGAAATAAAAAACGAGTTAGTCCAGAATTAATGCGGGCTACTATACTCAAACTTTGTTTAGAAGAATATTTACTTCTTAAAACATTAGCCGAACTAGTCCAACGCAGCCCAGACACTCTGAGAACTCATTACATAAACCCAATGTTGGACGAAGGTTTGTTAGAACTCAAATATCCAGAGCAACTCAATCACCCGCACCAGGGATATAAGGCTGTACTGCTAGCCAGCAATTACAAACTGCTTAAATGATGGGTGTTTCCGCTTATCGAGCGTGTCATTCCACTATAATTTAATAAATAAGCGCCTTTAAAGTGGAACGTAAACTATCCACCAGTGAGTCTGAGCACAGATATGGTGAGAGTCCCGTGGAGGTTTTAAATGACAACAGTAACAATCTTACCTATATACGATGCTAGCAGTGAGAAGTCTTATCGTGCTGTTATGGAAGGGAACAGACCATGATTACTAAAGAAGAAATTACTATCAAAGTTCCCTTTGAGGTAGCAGAGGCATACCGTAATGCCACTGAAGAAGAACGCGAACAATTGCAACTCAAGATTGCGGCAATTATGCAGTCTCAATTCACAACGAAAAGAAAAGAGGCGATCGCCCGTCTGAGAAACACAATGGATAAAGCAAGCCAAGAAGCACAAGAGCGAGGATTAACGCCTGAGATATTAGAATCAATTTTGAGTAATGATGAATAATCGAAGGTTTGTTTTTGATACTAATGTGCTAATTAGTGCATTTTTATTTAATCAAAGCAAGCCACGTCAGGCATTCGACAAAGCTCAAGATATTGGCATTCTCATAATCTCCATTTCTGTCTTCTCAGAGTTAAGAGAAGTCTTATATCGTCCAAAATTTGATAAATATTTTATTGGAAAAAGACGGCAAGAATTGCTAGCAGAGTTAACAGAAACTGCTCAGTTTATTGATGTAAATGAACAGATTGAAGAATGCCGAGACCCAAAAGATAACAAGTATTTGGAATTGGCCGTGAGTGGTCAAGCAGAGTGTGTTGTTACCGGAGATTAATGATTTGTTAGTGTTAAACCCCTGGAGGAGTATTGAGATTCTGACTGTTCAAGAATTTTTGGATAAGTAGTTAGGCACTGCTACCAGTCTGGATCATCACTTCCACTTGCTAGTATTGCTCCTTCAAGATTGGTGAGAAATCCGGGTTAAAGAGTTTATCACCAACCACAAGACCAGCGATTACAAAACGCCAGACCTGGGCAAAGTCGGTGTTAATATCTGGATTGCTCCATTCAGCAGCGTGAGCAGGATGATGAAACCGGATTGTTGCATCAAAGATTGCCTTGGCTGCTCCATGTGCATCAGCAACCTGAAACTCTTGGCTGGAAATACCACTTTCAATGATCATAGCCAGTTGACTCACCAGTTCGTCAACGTGAGCTTGAACCACCCCTCGCGCTTCGTGTGCGATCGCACTATACGTAGCAAACAACTCCGGATCGTCCAGCACTTTTTGACGCTTGAGGGTCATGAGTTTTTGAAACCATCGTTGCAACCGTTCAACAGCAGAACCTTGTTCTTTTGCAATCACTGCTAGTGGTGCAGAAACCCGATGCAGCCACCTTTGGGCCACCGCATCACGCAAAGCTGCTTTGCTGGGAAAATGTCGATAAATTGTACCGTGACTAACCTCAAGAAAGCGAGCTACATCTACAACCGTCGCTTTTGCTGGACCGTAACGGCGTAAAACTTCTTCGGCTGCATCTAGAATTCGCTCTGGTGTCAACGTTGAATCACTCATGCTACCAGTCTATTACCTTTTCTCACTATCCAGCATCCCCATTTGCCCTGGATCATAGCGATCGCCAGCGACTGCATCTGGTGGGACGGCTGTCTCAATCCGAGCAAGTTCATCTTCGCTCAAGTGCAGATCCAACGCACCCAAGGCCTCATGCAATCGTTCGCGACGCCGTGCGCCAATCAGTGGAATAATATCTTTACCCCGAGATAGCACCCAGGCGATCGCCACCTGAGCAACTGTCGCATTCTGTTCTTGGGCAATTTGGCGCAAGGCTTCGACCAGTGACAAGTTTTGCTCCAAATTCTCTCCAGAAAAACGCGGCAAATGTCCCCGAAAATCCTGTGCTTGCTCAGAGCGTTCCTTTGACCAATGACCACTCAACAACCCCCGCGAAAGCACACCATACGCCGTGACTGCAATTCCCAGTTCGCGGACTGTTGGCAGAATTTCCGCTTCGATTCCCCGGCTCAAAAGCGAGTATTCAATTTGTAGCCAGGTGATTGGATGAATTGCATGGGCACGCCGAATTGTATCTACACCCGCTTCAGATAACCCAATGTGGCGCACATACCCAGCTTTAACCATTTCACTAATCGCTCCAATGGTTTCTTCTATCGGCACTGTGGGATCGACGCGCGCTGGCTGGTAAAGGTCAATGTAATCAGTCCCTAAACGTTTCAAGGTATACGCCAGGGCAGTCTTGACTGCGGCTGGACGACCATCAAAGCCAATAAAACTACCATCAGGCGATCGCTGCGCCCCAAATTTGACGGCAATGAAGACATCTTCCCGCCGCCTTCCACTGAGGGCTTCGTGCAGCAACATTTCATTGTGTCCCATGCCATAGAAATCGCCTGTATCGAGCAAGGTAATACCTGCATCCAGTGCTGTATGAATTGTCGCAATACTTTCTGTGCGATCAGCTGGACCATAAAAATCAGACATGCCCATGCAGCCAAGTCCAATTGCCGATACCGTTGGTCCGTTCGCACCTAGTTGACGTGACAACATAGTGATTTTTTTCTTTTTTCTTTTATGATGAATCTAGTGTAGCAGACAAATGACAAAAATCAATATCTGTCATTTATATGTTGATTCACAAATTCAATTATGTATGTTGACAGCAATTTCCTGACAAATGAGAATTACAAGACTAGTGCTGGTGAGATATTAAAGAAAAACATTATGCGTAAAGAGTATAACAAGCTGGTGCGCGATCGCATTCCTGAAATTATTCGCAGACATGGGAGTGAATGCGAATTTATGGAAATGTCAGAATCCGAGTATCATCAGGCATTGCGAGAAAAACTTCTTGAAGAAGCGCAAGAAGCTGCAACAGCAGAACCTCAAGAACTAGTGACAGAATTGGCTGACCTGTATGAGGTCATTGATACAATTATGAATCTATGTGATATTGATCGAGATTTAGTGTTAGCAGAGCAAGAAAAACGACGGATCGAGCGGGGTGGCTTTACTAGGCGAATCCGACTTTTGTGGACTCAGTAGAGATCAGAATAGTAAATAAAATGGCGTTGCTGAATCAAAGTATGAATATGCAATGCACGGTTATGTAGAGACGTAGCAATGCTACGTCTCTACAAGGAAACGGCTTAATGACACTAGACCGATTCTGGTTGTGCTCTGGTTGATTGGGGTTTAGAAGCAGAAATCTCCTCTGATCGCAGCAGTAGTTCATTGCCTTGCTCATCTCTGCAAATCAAAAACATGCCTAAGCTACGTCCATTGAGAAAACCACGAATTGTCACCCGTCTGCCATATTGGGGCATTCTGGGGTCGCTAACGTAGACTTTCTGCCTAACGCTAAAGACGGATTGGTTCTCCATAGTTCATTTGTACTACTGTACTAAATATATAGTACAGTAGTGAGAACAACAAGACCTTATACCAATTGGGAGCATCGGGATTTGGCAGATTTATTTGGTAGTGCGAGCATCTTGCTCGCTAGCTAGATATATCACGCGAGCGAGACGTGAGTGCAAAGCACACGCTTCGCGAACGCACTACTTATTCCAATTCAAATGTTGCAATCAATTGGGTATTGTGAAGAGGAACACCATCTCACCTACTTATAGAAATTTTGAAACAGTTTGAAAGCCTTATGATCCAGCGCTGTAGAGAGTTTGGCAGCCATGTCACTTCTTGTAATCCAATAAAAGGACTGTGGAAAACCAAATTCCTGCCATATGGTGTTGCTTAAATTTTCAATCTCTTGTGCAACAAGAACTTTCCCAGAAATACGATGATGAGTGATTGCATGAGAAAATTGACTTGGTAGTTCAGAAAGCTCAACTTGTGGTAAATTTGTCAAAATCCTTTTTGCTTCTAAAGCTTCATTTTCAGCAAGTAATGGAAACCCTATTGTTTTTGATAAGAAACCTTTTTTTCTCTCGATAATACCGATTGTATCAGTTGCTTTTCTCCAAACAAGTAGAGCAAATAACTCTACATTCACTGCCTCTCGGCGAGGTTTTTTGGGGGGACAAATATCGACACAATTGTTTGCAAAAGCTAAACACTGTTCTTGCAAGGGACACAAAGAACAAAGAGGGTTTGTTTTGCGGCAGATAGTTGCGCCTAACTCCATCATTGCCTCGTTGAAATCCCCAGGACGTTTGTCAGGAATCATGCAATTCACATAAGTTTGAATGGCTGATTGGCCTATAGAACTCCAAACATCCTGAGATAGAGCAAGCAAGCGACTCACCACCCGCACAACATTACCATCAACACAGGCAACTTTTTCATTGAAGCAAATGCTGGCAATCACCGCCGCTGTGTAAGGACCGCAGCCAGGTATTTTCAACCACTCATGGTATGACTGAGGAAAGCGACCATTAAGTTGCTCAATAATAAACTGCGCACCTTTCTTTAAGTTGCGGGCACGAGCATAATACCCTAATCCAGACCAGAGTTGCCGTAGTTTATCCTCGTTACATGCTGCCAGATCATGAACTGTAGGAAGATGCTTGACAAATTCTGAGAATTTTGGAACAACAACAGCCATAGTCGTTTGTTGACTCATGATCTCGCATACCCAGGTATGATAGATATCTCTCGTTAGACGCCAAGGCAGTAGTCTATGATGATGGTCGTACCAAGCAATGAGTTTTTCTGTTGTACAATGGTTCACTCTCAAACCTCTATTGGTGCTTGTCAAACACATTAAATTGAAGCAATTTTAGCTACGATTTTAGCCCTGTAGAAAAAGTGACTAACCTTTGGGCTATGTTCCCCTACTATTAATGGTGGTTGGAGATTTTGTGTAAAAATTTTTTTAAAATTTAATAATGATAACGAGCTTGCAAAAAATTTATCTCATCATTTTTTACTAGATACACAATTCGGTGTTCTTGTGTTAATCGACGAGACCAAGTATCAGGATCTATATATTTTAAAGGTTCGGGCTTGCCTTTACCTTTAAAAGGATCTCGACAAGCCTCAACAGCAAGATCTAAAGCTTTTTTAGCTACTCTTGGATCTGTTTCTACCCAAAATTTTAGGTCTTCTAAAAATTCAGGTTGGAACACCATTTTTCGTTTTGGAGTTGCGAGAACTTCTTCTTTTGGTTGGTTTTTGGGGTTCTTCTTTTTTGTCAAGTCCTAAGTCCTTACGAACATCTTCTATGCTTTGTGGTTCTAAAACTCCTGATTTTGCTCGGTTCAAAGCGGTTAGTAAACGTGCGGCATTACGTGGTGAGCGTAAAAGATGGGCAGTTTCTAAAAGACTAGATAGTTCATCAGCAGGTAGCAAAGCTACATCTTCAGCATTTCGCCGTTTAATAACTACGAAATTACGTTCTGAAGTAACTTTTTTGCATAGTTCAGACAAACAATTTCTTGCTTGAGTGTAGGTATAAGTATCGGAGATCATAATTATAGGAAACTCTCTTGTTGCACTCTGTAACGAAATCAAGCACATTTTTAGCTAAACTGTACAGGATTTCTGTACAAGTCTACACATAATATCGTAACACGATAACAGAAAAACTTGTTTTCATGGTAGGGTGATTCGCAGTTCTAGTAGCCTGCTTTGATTAAATACCAGTATCTTTTGTGAAAATTCAATCGCTGGTTCCATGGAATACGCCTAAAAAGCTCTAATGTGTCCCTGCTTGACACCTTTGCTAGATTATCTGCATTCATCTTTGTGTTAAGTTTTTATACAACGGTGAGCTTGCACCTGATACGATGATGAACCGTCGCGGGTGATGCAGCTAGTGCAAAAATAGACCGTCATGGAAAAGCAAAGGTTCGTATGCAGATTTTAAATATAAACACGACAAAACGGCGATAAAGTCTTCTTTTTCAGCGCTTAAAAGCTTAATATTTATTGTCTCATTTCGTTTGCTTTCTCTTATGCTTGACAAATTCCGAGAATTTTGGCACAACAACAGCCATAGTCGTTTGTTGACTCATGATCTCGCATACCCAGGTATGATAGATGTCTCTCGTTTGACGCCAAGGCAGTAGTCTATGATGATGGTCGTACCAAGCAATGAGTTTTTCTGTTGTACAACGATTCACTCTCAAACCTCTATTGGGTCCAATATCAATTCTGGCAGTACAAATGACTGCACTCTTAGCTATAATGCCTTGATTGCGATCGCCAGCATACTGCCCAGCGGTTTCCCTTCTAGCAGGTTGGTTGGTAGGACGCATCGGATACTACAAACTATAGTTCTTAACTCATAAGAGTATAAGAGCAGTTCTAACCTCTCATCTTGGAGTTACCACTATAAAGGATTTTCTCCCGGTTTTTAACAACCAGCAAGGTAAAACTATATCGATAGGTTTAATGACATCGACCGTGAAAAGCTATTTGAATTTCCGACTTTTTCCCCACCTTCTTGTTGGCCTATTCTCAATGAATTTGGTTGCAACCTGTAATGTTAATTATGCAGAAGGTAGAAATGTAACTACCACAAAAATTGCTTATGGAGCCAAGGAAGGACAATTAAGAGACCAGGGAAGGTTACGCACCTACTATCTTTATACTCCAAAATCTTATAGTTCTCATCGTCCAATGCCCTTGGTTATGGTGTTTCATGGGCATGGTGGCAGTGGTCGTTCCATTGCTCATGTTTCTCGCTTTAACGATTTAGCAGAGCAAAAAGGGTTTATTGCAGTCTATCCAGATGGCATTAACCAAGAGTGGAGTCTCAGAGGTAGTTCTCAAGGACATGTTGATGATGTTGCATTTGTTTCTAACCTAATCGAACATCTTCAACAAACTAGAAATATTAACAGTCGTAGAATCTATGCTACTGGCTTCTCAAAGGGTGCAATTCTTGCACAAGCTCTCGCGTGTAGGTTACCTAATAAAGTAGCTGCTTTCGGATCAGTGGCTGGTGCTCTTCCGGCACGCATTAAACCCAGTTGCCAGTCTCGAACTCCCGTATCTATGCTGATGATCAATGGCACAAATGATCAATCAGTACCTTATCATGGAGACGGCAGCGATCAGCGAGGAGCACTGATTTCTGTTCCTGCAACGGTAAGCTTTTGGCGAGAACATGATGGATGTCCCTCATCTGGGCAACACCAGATTGTAGATTCGGATTCACGCGATGATATCAAAGTCAGAATCTCTCGCTACTCAGGTTGTAAAGGGGGTTCAGAAGTCTTCTTAGCATCTGTAGTCAATGGTGGACATTTTTGGCCTGGTGGTGCTTCAACTGATGCAACCACTCAAAGAGTTAACTCAAGTCTTGGTTTTAACGCCAGCAGGACAACTTGGAACTTTTTTCAACGACATAGTTTACCTGACTAGACCAGTTTGGTAAGCTGTCATGCTTAAAAGTTACCTTTTTCTTGGATAAGACTATTGACCGATGACTGTTAACTGTTGATAGTTAACAGTCATGCAATTACTCATAAATATGACTTATGACTAATCTTCCATCACTTCAAACAGAAACAATTTGGGCCATTTTAAACGAAGAAATTGATGATGCCACAGTGAACCGATTAGTCTGGTACTATTTAGGCTATCGCTATGATTCCTCAAATGAACAGTGGAACACTACAGAAGTTCCCCAAGAATGGCGAGACGAGTATCCAGAACCGCCAGATTTTATCAATAGTCGCCCGGCAACAGTCAAACTTACACGTTCGATTCCTCCAGAGAACAAACAATTACTCAAAGAGCAACTTGGTTTCAAAGGTTATAAAATTGGTGAATTTGGTCCTCGACAGACTCGAAGGGCAACAGCTGCCAATTGGTTATTAAGTTACATGCAGCAAAATAGTGGTAAATTTTGAAACTTGAGAAAATATCTCTTTTTAATAACAATTTATTCCCGAAGACTGAGGTACTCATCTTTAAATTATTTCTACAGAGCGATTGGCTAACTTGTGTCTTTGAAAAGATAATAATCAACAATAGATAAGCATAATTCAATATCAATCTCACGGTTCTACGGATAATTGGCTATCGCTTCCAGTTACTATATTTTATCAATAGATATGTGATGAAGTGACTTGAAACTATGCTTATTTATTGCATTATATAGTTTATATCTTTTGACAAGAATATGGCAAAGCCAATTGAATTTAATCTATTCGCACCCTACAATAAAGCAGCGGCACTCATTGGTTCTTTTTCAAATTGGGAACCAATTCCAATGGAAAAAGGCGATGACGGTTATTTTCGTACAACAGTTGAATTAGAAGATGGTGATTATCAATATAAATTTCGTGTCCAATCAAAATCGTGGTTTTTTGAACCAGATCAATGGGTTGATGTCACAGATCCCTACGCCACTAATATTGATGAATTAAGTGGAAAAGATAACGGCGTTATCCGAATCAAAGATGGGGAAAGAATTGTCGATACCTATGTCTGGCACCATGATGACAAACCCTTACCAGCAGACCACGAATTAGTCATTTATGAATTGCATGTTGCAGACTTTTCTGGTGGTGAAGATGATCCTTACGCAAGAGGAAAGTACAAACACGTTGTTGAAAAGCTAGATTACCTGTGTGAACTGGGTATCAATGCTATTGAACTCATGCCAGTTAAAGAATATCCTGGCGATTATAGTTGGGGTTACAATCCCCGTTACTTCTTGGCGACAGAATCAAGTTATGGTTCAACTGCTGAGTTAAAAAATCTTATTGATGAGTGCCATGCCAGAGGAATTCGCGTAATCATGGATGGCATTTATAATCATTCAGAAGCATCAAGTCCTTTAACACAAATCGACCACGATTATTGGTATCACCACTCTCCCCGTGACCCAGGTAATAGCTGGGGACCAGAATTTAATTACGAGTTCTACGATGAAAAGTTAGAAACCTACCCTGCACGCAGATTTATTGGTGATACAGTCCGTTTCTGGATAGAGGAATATCACATTGACGGTATTCGCTACGATGCGGCTAGGCAAATTGCTAACTATGACTTCATGCACTGGATTGTTCAAGAAGCTAAAAAAACGGCTGGTATGAAGCCTTTTTACAACGTTGCCGAACATATCCCGGAAACCACCAGCATTACTAATGTGGATGGACCAATGGACGGATGCTGGCATGATAGTTTTTACCACACCATGACTGCACATCTTTGCGGTGACGCCTTTGATTTAGAACAACTCAAAGATGTTATCGATTGTAAACGTCAAGGCTTTCTGGGTGCAACTAATGTTGTGAATTACCTCACAAACCATGACCATAACCACCTCATGGTAGAGTTGGGCGATCGCAACATTTTTGATGAGGAAGCCTTTAGACGTGCTAAGTTGGGCGCTGTGATACTCATGACAGCTGTTGGTGTACCTCTCATGTGGATGGGTGAAGAGTTTGGTGAGTACAAACCAAAAACTCAAGAATCAGCAAAAATTGATTGGACGTTGTTGAAGAATGACTTGAATCGTGGCTTGCTTGAATACTACAAAGGCTTAACCCACCTGCGCAAACAGAACCATGCCCTTTACACAGAAAATATTGACTTTATCCACGAAAATCCAGAGGCGAGAGTTTTTGCTTACAGCCGATGGAATGATGAAGGTTCTCGTGTTGTAGTCGTAGCTAATTTTTCAGAAAATTTCTTAGCTGGCTATCAGGTTCCTAACTTCCCTGCTAGTGGCACATGGCATGAGTGGACAGGCAATTATGACATTGAATCTGGGGATGATGGGATTATGATTGACATCGGACCCTATGAAGCGCAAGTTTTTGTTTGGCAATAACTTTTCTTGAGTGTGAAAACCCATACATCCTAATTAAAAGCAAAGCGGTATCTTTCTCAAGGTGCCGCTTTTGACTAATGATTCATTGATGAAGAAATAAAGAAGAGTGTAAAAACTGTGTTATTGAACTATTCAAAATACAAACAAGACCATCTCATTTAATCCATTTTTGATGAATAGGACAATAGTCAGGACAACTCTCTGCCTCTTTTGTAAGAACAAGAGACGGTTGGACCGCACACTTGAGATAACGATTGCTTGAAAAGAATTGACAGTTTTTACATTGCACTTTATTTAAAGAGTTTGTCGTAGCAATCATCCGATCCATTGCAACCGTTCTTAACTTAGAGAGCATCAGAAACAAACCAGTCCAACCAATGACAAAGCCAATTGGGAAAAAAGCCATCATTAAATCGGATGTTGGTATACTACTATTTGGTTTAACTTCATTCAGCTCAACTACAGACTGATGACCAGGATAAAAAGTCTGGTTTGATACTACATTTTTGTACTTAATATCCATATTATTCACCTGATTAATTTGTGAGAGCTATAAAGATTTCTACATATCTCATGTCTACCCTTCTAAGTAGTCAATGACTAAATAAAGCACTAAAATAAAACCATTTAAGAATTCGGCATAAATCAACACAAGATATGCGTATGCAATGTAACATCATTTTTGACAATCTTACATTTACCTAAGTGGAGATTTTGAGCACTTTCTTCAAGTTTTTTAGACTACTTACAAGCTATCTTAAGATGTAGCAAAAGAAAAAAAAATGCATCTCTGTCAAGAGAGTCGCTTATAGTTAAAGCATATCTATCCGAAGAAGTAATTTCTCTTAAAAATACAGCAAGTAGATTTAATTTTTGTTATAATACACGCCATTGATAATTGTCAATTTAGTGAAACAATCTTAGAAGTAGAGACTTTTTAAATTAAAATATACACATCTTAAATCAATTTAAGAATTTCTTTTTAGAAAAAATACGTCAGCCTCTTTGGTAAAGATAAGATTCAAAATTAACAGTAAAAATTCAGCTTAAAGGCAACTAATATATAGCAGTCCGTTTAGGAGTTGTAAAAATCAAAAGTCTCAGAAACCCGGTTTCTCATTTTTAACGAATGATTTAGGATTGCCATAGCACTTCTATTTGATGTATAAGAATTTAGAAACCTCAAAACCCCAGTTTATTAAAATTTCCTAAGCTTATTGCTTCTTACCTAGCCCCTTTGGGGAGGGAACAGGAAACAGGAAAAAGATTAGGTTCGATTGATACAATCTGCTTTGAGGCAATTTTGTAGGAGTGACGCCTGTTGATACAGAACTATACTGGACGAAGACAAGCCGCATGACATCAGTTGTCTTGGCGGTATTCGCTTCAAACAAGGAATATACAAGGTGGCTCATACTTTTTTACTCGAACCAGGACGTTGGACTTTACAAGGCAGTTGGCTGGAACGTCATGGTATACCAATTCGTGTCAAAGGTATGACTTTGGTTGTTTGGAATCGAGATAACTGGTTCACTATGGCAACCAAGATAATATTTCCGGATAGCGAACATCCGGAAATTGCTTTGCAGTATAAAGGACATCTAGCTCATGGAGAGCGTCAATATTCTTTCTTACTTCAGCACAATCTTTTAGGGCAGATAGAAGGTGAAGGTTGGATTGGGCCAGAGACTATTGTGCAACATTACTGGGTACTAGGTGCTCATCAACGTCGTAGTGGATTTGAAACTCTACATCGAGTTTCCAATAACACATACTGCTTAATCAGTGGCATGATGACTGGTCATTTTTTATCAAGCACAATCGAAGCCAATTTAGAGCGACAGTTAAGTTAAGGAAGGGGGACAGGGAGGACAAGGG
>Ga0070738_10003449_pt1 | contig 20745 bp, 14 predicted proteins | sample Coa_R2_2_FD_66446 | JGI IMG/M metagenome (GOLD analysis project Ga0070738, IMG submission 66446) | Surface soil microbial communities from Centralia Pennsylvania, which are recovering from an underground coalmine fire - Coalmine... | ecosystem: Environmental > Terrestrial > Soil > Unclassified ... | reverse complement strand
CGATGCGGGCCAAATTCAGGGAAATTCAAGCACCGGAACGGCTGAAGGTGGCGTTGTTGGCCCGGCAAAAGGTCGTTCGTCCCGCAAATCTATGGCAGCGCCCGCCGGCGTGGCTCGCCGCTGCCGCAATTTTCGCGGTTTTGCTGGGAGTGGCAGCATTCATAGCGAGGTCGACCGTACCGGACCGCTTCAATAACTATCGCCAGAGTGTGGTAAATGCCGCCGTTCGGATTTATGGCATGGATTTGGAGACAAACGACATGGCGCAGTTGCGCCAGTTTGTCGGGAAACATGGCGCTCCCGACGATTACGAGGTGACAGGCCCGCTGGCCCAGCTTCAGCTTAAAGGAGGCGGGCTGCTGCGGTGGCGCGGCAACCCGGTCAGTATGGTATGTTTCGATCGAGGCGGCGGCACGATGCTGTTTTTGTTCGTGATGAAGCGTTCCGGCGTCAAGGATCCTCCTCCCCCTCCAGAAAAGGCCCAGGTCGAGCCAGTGGACGGCCTGTTAACCGCCAGTTGGTCGCGCGGTGACGATCTCTACGTTCTCGCCGGGCCGAAAGAGCCAGGTTTTCCAGAAAAATATTTGGGTCCGCGCTGAAGTCTTCTCAGCATTCAGTTCTGGGGGTTTAACCTAGTGGCCAGGTTTTTGGGGTGACGTACGTTTAGATCAAGAAAAGGAGATAGTTATGAACAAGCTCGAAATGAAGGGAAACTGGAACATCGCCAAAGGGAAGCTCAAAAAGAAATGGGCGAATTTGACGGATGACGATCTTCGCTTCGAAGAAGGGCGTGAGGATGAGTTGATGGGTCGTATCCAGAAGCGCACGGGACAGACTCGGGAGGCCATCGAAAAGGCTCTCGATGAGGCTAATTCGTAAGCCCGTCCGCTGAACGGCGGCGCTTTACCAAGCGCCGCCGGCAATCTCAGAGAATACCTTTTTTCTTCAGTATCGCGACCAGTGCGCGATCCATGAGTAATTCGGCCATCGGGCGAGTGGCTTCGTCCAGGGCGGAGCTTGCTTCCTTGAGCCTGGTGATACCGTGAGATGTGGGTTCGGCATTCGAACTCTGAACTGCGGTTTCGACACGGCGGAGGGCCTGTTGAATGGCATCAATGGCTGGAGCATCCATTTCGCCGGCGCAATCCCGGAGTCCTTTGCGCGTCGCAGTAATTAATTCCTCGGCTTTCAGTTTGGCCTCTATCCATCGGCGAGCATCCATGTCCTCGAAGGCATGCTCGACGGATTCTTCGACCATCTTCTGAACGGCCGCGTCATCGACATCGACGGCGGATTTCATCTGGACGATCTTTTCGCGGCCGGTGTGTACGTCGCGCGCGAGCACATGCAGGATTCCGTTGGCGTCGATTTCAAATTGAACGCCTACTCGCGCGACGCCACGGGGTGCGGGTTGAAATTCCAGAGTGAAACTGCCCAGGTCCCAATTGTCTTTGGCGCGCTCACGCTCCCCCTGCAAGACGTGAATGAGCATGGATTTTTGATTGTCCACAGCCGTGGTGAACATCTCACCGGCTTTGAGCGGGATCGTCGAGTTTCGGGGGATAATGACATTCATCAGCCCGCCAAAGGTTTCGAGCCCGAGGCTGAGAGGGGTTACATCCAGAAGCAAAACATTCTTAAAGCCGCCCGACAGAATCTCGGCCTGGATTGCGGCGCCCAGGGCGACTGCCTCATCGGGGTTTTGGGATGTGTTCAGCTGCGGCCCCGGAGCTTTGTGAAAATCGACCCCCAGACGCACTCCGCCTCGAGGCTCCTGAAAATCGACGCAGCCAAACAAATCGCGCACAAATTGCCGCACCAGGGGCATGCGCGTCTGCCCACCGACGAGGATGACCTGGTCCAACTGGTTTGTCTCGAGTTTGGCGTCGGCAAGAGATCTGAGGCAATGGGCGCGCGTTCGGTTTATTATATCGCGTGTGAGTTGCTCGAGTTCGGCCCGTGAGAGCCGGCGGCTGAAACTGAAATTCGGAGTTAAAAACGGAAGCGCAATCTCCACTTCGAGCTCGTCAGACAAGCGGATTTTGGCCTGCTCAGCTGCCTCACGGAGCCGGGCCAGCATGGTTAGTTCCTGCACTTCGCGGTCGTGAAGTTGAGAACTCGCGTTCTCGAGCTGGTGCAACTCCAGTTGCGGTCCGCCGGCTTTTTTGATTTCGTCGGCAAGGAACTCCACGATCCTGCGGTCCAGGTCGTCTCCGCCGAGGCGTGTATTTCCGTTGGTCGCCAGCACCTGGAACACTCCGTCGTGCAATTCCAGGATGGATAAATCGAAGGTGCCCCCGCCCAGGTCATAGACGGCGATTCGGGACCGTTCCTGGAGACGGTTTAAGCCATAGGCCAGGGCGGCAGCGGTCGGTTCGTTGATGATTCGCTCAACGGTGAACCCGGCGAGTTCGCCTGCTTTTTTGGTGGCGTTTCGCTGGGCATCATTGAAGTAGGCGGGCACTGTGATCACCGCGCGAGTCACAGGCTCTGCGAAGAACCGCTCCGCATCGGCTTTGAGCTTCTTGAGAATCTCCGCCGAGATTTCCTCGGGAGTCCAGGCGCGCCCGGGAAGATCAACGGCAACAGGACCAGCGCCGTCGCGTTTGAGCCGGTAAGTCACTGCGGCTTCTTCGGGTGAAATCTCAGCGGCGCGCCGGCCCATAAAACGTTTGATGGAGTAAACGGTCTGAGACGGTTTGACGGTTCTGAGGCGATTGGCGGCAGAGCCGGTAATGGGCACGGATCCGGCCTCGGGAATATGCACGACCGAAGGGGTCAGACGCAGGCCCTCGGAGTCCGCAATGACCAGCGGGATGCCCGAATCCACCGTTGCCACCAGTGAATTGGTGGTTCCTAAATCAATGCCGACTATTTTGCTCATCTATGGAGTCCTGCAGTTTAACCGATCGGCCGCAAATGACAATGAAGCATGGGGGAGCGGATCGCCGGGCTTCACTCTTCTTAGGTCGATTGTCCTTAACCTGTCGCTGTCGACGCGGGAAGCCCGTGCTCCGGCGTCCAAGCCCGTTTGCCCTTGGAGGGCTATTGCTCTATTGTGGCCTCCGTGCATTGCGTGGTTACCGCAGGGCCTACTTATGAGCCACTGGATAGTGTCCGGCGTTTGACCAACTTCTCGACGGGAAGGTTGGGGAGCGAGCTTGCGCACTTCCTGAGCGACCATGGGCATCAAGTCACCCTGTTATTGGGCGAACATTCGACGTACCAACCTGGCCTGCAGAAATTCGAGGTTTTTGGCACAACGACCGACCTGGAGGAAAAACTGCGATTGGCGGCCCAGGGGCCGGTCGACGCAGTATTTCACGCGGCCGCTGTCAGCGATTTCAAATTCGGCAAAATCATGCACCGGGCCGAGAATGGGGAACTGACGGAAGTAGCGTCGGCGAAGATCTCAACACGGGAAGGAACTCTTTTGGCCGAGTTGGTGCCCACGGTCAAAATCATCTCGCGTCTGCGCAAATGGTTTCCTGACGCGAGGTTGATTGGGTGGAAATTTGAAGTGGAAGGAGAACGGGAACGAGTTATTGGTGCGGCGCTGCGGCAAATCGCAGAGTGCGGCACGGATGCCTGCGTGGCAAACGGCACGGGATACGGGGCGGGCTTTGGCTTGGTAACGCTTCAAAATCCGGCGATCCATTTAGCCGACAAAGCAGCGCTCTTCGAGGCGCTGTTGAAATTTGCCCTCGCACGAAAGGTATAACGGCCACTGCTTAAATTTCCAGGTGCCGGAGTTGAGCGATTCCGAATCGCAGAGGGAGCCAACCGACCGCGAGCGAGATCCCGCAGAAGCAGCAAATGCTTGTCAGTTCCCACCCGAGAGAGTGGTGCAGGCCTGAGGTTCCGAAGCTTAGCACCAGGATCGATACGAGGATGTACACGAAGCTCACGATCAGGCAGAGGGTGCCTCCAAAACCGCTGACGATCTTGCCCGGGTTGGTGTCCTTGAAATTGGGATAAAGGACTCCGAGACCGACCGCCAGGCCGTTCAATGAAAAGGTCATGACCGAAATGATCCCGGAAAAGAAAAGGATCCGATGCCAGCCCATTTTCAGCAGATACGAAGACAGCGTCATAAGGCTGAGAGTCACCAAAAGCGATCCCAGGCTCGCCAGCCAGTATTTGGCTTTTACAACCATGGCCATTCCCATGGGGGCCATCCCAACGATCCACAGGCGCCTGCCTTCCAATGAAAATTGAGGAAAGACGAAACGGGTTGTGAGAGTCGCCAGGTTGAGCGAACAGGCGCCCAGGTTCAGATACGAGACAAGGTTTACCCAAAAGAGGTTCGTGACCTGGTGCGAAAAGTGGCGCAGGTTCAAAATGTAAGCTCCGAGCAGCCCGAACAGCATGACGGATTGGCCCCACTGCGCGGTATCGCGCCAAAAGGTCCGAGTGTCTTTGACCAAAAGCGCCCGAACATCGGCTGCAATCCAGGGAAACAAACCGAGGAAAAGCTCGAGGATGCCCGGCGCTCCGGCGGCTCCGGCAGGACTCCGGCTGCGCAGCAAGGCAAGCCGGGGCCATTCGAGGAAACCGCTTCCGCGGCTTTGCACAGCGGACGCACCTTCATAAAAAACAGCACCTAACCGGGTAAAGGTGAGAAAGCCGAAGAACGCCACATTGCTCAAAAGAACCAGGATGAAGAAGCCGGCAATGCTCGTCACCCCTTCAGCCCATTGAATAACGCTGGTGGAAAGCCAATAGCTCGGGAGAAACGGGAACTGGGTGAACCGCGTTTTGACCAGGAGCTGATCCAACATGTCCAGAACGCGGGACTCGAGCAGGTCGTCCGATTCGGGCGGCACTCTCCACCATGCGCGCGCGGTGAACAGGAGGAGAACCGCGGCGGCCAAAATGACCAGCCTGAAACTGCGACGATCGATGTAGCGCGCGAGTGACAAAGCCATCCACGCGCCAGCCACTCCAGGCAGCAGGATGAACATTGCGACCAGCAGGACGGTGACCGCGTAGAAATGCCAAGGCACTGAACGGGTCAGTCCAAACGCGGCCAAAAACGGCGCGATAAGAAACAGGAACGCCCACGAAGCCAGCAGGCTGGATTCGATGAATTTCCAGCGAAACGTGGTTTCCCACGGGACTGGCGAGCTCAACAGGAAGGCAGCTTCCCTGTTTCTGAAAAAGTTGGTGTAACCAATGACCAGGTTGCTGAGCAGCAACAGCCCGAACAGTATCGCAAACAGAAGGTACAACAATCGCTCGGTGAGAACGCTGCCCAACCCGGGAAACGACGCGATGAACCGGAGCCCTTTGTAGAAAAGCCAAAACGAAACAACGGCATAGCCCGCAATCGAAGCGGAAATGACCGAGGTGAGCAAACGGGATTGCTGCCGCACGGATTTGAGGCGACGCCATGCCTGGAGGACATTCACCCGGGCGAGCAACAACAGCGGCGAACACGGTGAGACCGTCGGAGGCATTGGGCGGTAGCCTACTCGTCGTCGCCGGCCTCGCCGTTGCGGCGTTCCCAGCGGCGTTGCTGGCGCTCGGGCAGGGACGTGTCGGCTTTCACGTAATACGTATTCTCGCCGAACAATTCGTCGGCGGCATGTTGCAATTGCCGGGAGGGCCTTACACTGAAACGTTCGTGGGTTTCAACGAAAATGATTTCCCCGCCCGGTTTCACAAAGCACAACAGCAACGGGCATTTCCCCGGGTGCGCTGCGACCAAATCTCGCACTTCGTCCAGGCGCTGCGAAGTCAAATGCGCGCAATGCAGGCGGAAGTGCACCTGGCGCGTGAACTTCTGCGGAACATCATCCAGGGCCATGATTTCCTGGGGGAAAATCTTGGGGCGATCCTCACCGGTATTGACTTCGCCGATGACGAATATGGCTTTGCCCTCAACGAGCAACTCGCGGTTCTTGTCATAGTTCTCGTTCATACAGAGCACCTGAACAGTCCCTTCGAGATCTTCCAGGGTAACCAGCGAGTAAGGTTTGCCGCTCTTTTTGGAAATGCCGTTTTGCAATCCCGCGATCATTCCGCCCAACCGGGTCAGGCTGCGGTTGGGCAATTGGGCAAGGCTTTTGGTGGTCGCCAGAGAATATTTTTCCAGCACGGGCGCATACGGGGTCAGGGGATGACCGGTAACATAAAACCCCAGGAGTTCCTTTTCGCATGCGAGAAGCTCGTGCTCGGCCCACTCAGGCAAGCCGGGCTCCTGCGGCGTCTCGGCGGACTTTGAGGGAGCTTCCAGCGCGTCAAAGAGGGAGCTTTGGCCTCTCTGGCGATCGGAGATAATACCGGCAGCGCGGGTCAGAGTGCGATCGATTTGAGAAAACAGCGTCGCGCGAGTGCGTTGGAAACAGTCGCACGCCCCGCATTTGATCAGGCCTTCCAGGACTTTTCGATTGAGCGACCGGCTGTCCATGCGTTCGCACAATTCCGCGAGCGACTGGTACCGGCCGCCTTCGTTGCGCGCTTTGAGGATCGCTTCCACGGCGACTTCGCCAACGCCTTTGATAGCCGCCAGGCCGAACCGGATGGATTGTGATTGGGGCGAAACTGCGCCCGCGACAAGGCCGTCGGAAGAGGAAGCATGGCCGTTGGTTTTGCCGTTCAAGTGGCCGTTTGCCTTGGGACTTTTGGCAATCGGCTGTGCCGGAGCAAAATGAACCTGGCTTTCATTAACGTCGGGAGGAAGCACCTCGATGCCCATGCCGCGAGCCTCGGCGATGTACTGGCTGAGCTTTTCGGTGTCGCCCATGTCGTTGGTCATCATGGCGCAAAAAAACTCGACCGGGTAGTTGGCTTTCAGGTATGCGGTTTGATAGGCCACGATGGCATACGCCGCGGCGTGTGACTTGTTGAAACCGTATCCGGCGAACTTCTCAAGCAAATCGAAAATCTGGTTGGCCTTTGCGGTGGGAATATGGTTCACCCGCGCCGCTCCTTTGACAAAGATATCGCGTTGCTTGGCCATTTCCTCCGGCTTCTTTTTGCCCATGGCGCGCCGAAGCAAATCCGCTCCCCCCAGCGTATAGCCGGCCAGGGCTTGCGCGGCTTGCATGACTTGTTCCTGGTAAACCATGATGCCGTAGGTCTCGCGACAGATGGGCTCGAGCAATGGGTGCGCGTATTCGATCTTCACTTCACCATGGCGGCGGCCGATGAATTCCGGAATAAGATCCATCGGCCCGGGCCGGTACAACGCGATCAGCGCCGTGATGTGTTCGAGGGAACTGATCTGGAACTTGCGGCACAGATCGCGCATGCCGCCTGATTCCAATTGGAACACGCCCAGCGTATTGGCTTTGTTGAGCAAGTCGTATGTGCGGGCGTCATCGAGCGGCAGCGAGTCAATCGGCACATCGATTCCGCGGGTTCGTTTTACCATCTCGCACGTGTTGCGAATGACGGTAAGGGTTTTGAGCCCCAGAAAATCCATTTTCAACAAGCCCATGTCGCCTACCGGACCCATGGCGTATTGAGTCACGACGCCGCCGTCTTCATCACGCTTGAGCGGGAGCAAGTTCACCAGGGGTTGGTCGCCGATAACCACTCCGGCGGCATGGACGCTTGCATTGCGCGCGATGTCTTCGAGCACCATGGCTGTGTCGATCAGTTCACGCGTGACTTCCTCGGTTTCGTACGCCTGCTTGAGTTCGGGAGATTGCTTGAGCGCTTTCTCAAGCGTCATTTTCAGATCGAACGGGATCATTTTCGCCAAGCGATCGCATTCGCCGTAGCTCAGGCCCATGACTCGGCCCACGTCGCGCACCACCGATTTGGCGCCCATTGTTCCAAAAGTGACGATCTGGGCCACGGCATTCTCCCCGTACTTCTGGCGCACGTATTCGATGACGTCTCCGCGGCGATCGTCGGCAAAATCGATATCAATATCGGGCGGGTTAACGCGCTCAGGATTGAGGAACCTCTCGAAAAGGAGGCCGTACCGGATGGGGTCGACGTTGGAGATCCCGAGCAGATAGGTGACAATAGAACCGGCGGCCGAACCGCGCGCCACACACGCCACTCCGCGTTCATGACCGTACCGGACGAAATCCCCGACGATCAGGAAGTAACTGGTGAAGCCGGTTTTCTCGATGACGGCCAACTCATGGCGCAAGCGGTCGAGGATTGCGGAAGCAGCGGCCTGAACATCCGGAGCGAGGACGTTGGCACCCGCATCCGAGGCCGAACCTGCGGAATCCGTGCCGGTCGCCTTATAAGTGGGAAGGCGCGTGGGGTCTTCCACGCGTTCCAGGATGAACTCCTGGCCCTGGGCTGGCGCATGCAAACCGTATCGCTTGACCAATCCCTCGGCCAGCAGCGCTCGGAGGTAGCCTTCGCGGGTATAATGTTCCGGCGGAGTAAACACCGGGTAATGCAGCTTGCCGAACTCGATTTCCAGGTTGCATTTCTCCGCGACTTCCAGCGTGTTGCGCACCGCATCGGGCACCTCGGCAAACCGGGCACTCATCTCCTCGGCCGAGCGCAGGTAGAACTGCTGCTCTGTGTATTTCATCCGTTTCGTGTCGGAGAGCAATGCCTGGGTGCCGATGCAGATCAGGCAGTCGTGGGCGTGAGAATGCGCCTGCTGGATGTAGTGAACGTCATTGGTCGCCACCAGCTTCAAACCGAACTCCTTGGCCCACGGAATAAGGTGCCGGTTGACTTTCGCCTGCTCCGGGATTCCGTGGTTTTGCAGCTCAAGATAGAAATTTTCCGCGCCGAAAATCTGTTTGAACCAATCCACGCCGGCTTTTGCTTTGGGCAATTGGTCTCTGAGGATTGCCTCAGGGATTTCACTGGCGAGGCAACCGGACAAGGCAATCAAGCCGTCGTGGTGGGCTTCAAGCAGTTCCTTATCAATGCGCGGCTTGTAATAATAACCCTCGAGGTGAGCTGCCGTAACAAGCTTGATCAGATTCTTGTAACCTGCTTCGTCTTTTGCGAGCAGCACCAGGTGATTGTAAACGTCACGCCCTCCGCTGCTGGTCTTCTTGTCGAGCCTGCTGCCCGGCGCCACGTAAACCTCGCATCCGATGATCGGTTTCAGGCCCTTCTCGCGCGCGGCCTGGTAGAAATCAACCGCGCCGTACAGGACCCCGTGGTCAGTGACAGCGATTGATGGGAATTTCAGCTCATGCGCCCGTTCCATCAACCGGTCAAGGCGGCACGCTCCATCGAGCAAGGAGTACTCGGTGTGCAAGTGCAGATGAACAAACTCGGCGTGCGCCATATCGAATAAAATATCGTCGCTCCTCTCGAGGCAGCAAGCAAGAGATGTTCACCGGGTCCTCGAACGCCCCATGCCATCTCTGCAGGCTATTCGGTCGACCCGTCCTTGATGAACCCGTTACGGGTTAACCCTTCCGGAAAAAGTCTTTGACCACCTGGGCGACACGATCCACCTGGGCATCCGTCAATTCGGGATAGATGGGCAAGCTCAAGCATTCGCGGGCCGCTTTTTCCGAAACGGGAAAATCGCCGGCTTTGTAGCCGAGATGGGCGTAGGCCTTCTGGAGGTGAAGCGGTAATGGATAATGCAGAGCGCAGCCGATTTGATTCGCTTCAAGATGTTTTTTCAGGTCATCACGTCGAGGGTGGCGAATCACGTACAGGTGCCAGGCGCTTTGGGCGTAATCGGCCTCGCGGGGCAGTTTCAGCGGCGTATCGGCCAGCAGCTCGTTGTATCGATGGGCCACGTGACGTCGGGCGTTGGTCCAGGCGTCCAGGTGCTTGAGCTTGATGCCCAAAACCGCGCCTTGAATTCCTTCCATGCGGTAATTGTAGCCGATTTCATCGTGATAATACCGCTGGGTGGAGCCGTGTTCGCGCAGAGACCTTGCCCGAGCCGCAAAAGCGCTGTTGTTGGTCACCAGCGCACCGCCTTCGCCATACGCGCCGAGATTTTTGCCAGGATAAAAACTGAAGCCGGACACTGCCCCAAACGTGCCGATCACCTTGCCTTTGTAGGTTGCGCCGTGGGCCTGGGCCGCATCTTCCACCAGCGGCAGGTTGTGTTTCCGGCAAATCGCCAGGAGCGGGTCCAGGTTCGCCGGATGGCCGTAAAGATGCACCGGCATAATCGCCTTGGTCCGCGGAGTTATTGCTCGCTCAATCAGTGCGGGGTCCAGGTTGAAAGTGGCATCGTCGACGTCGACGTAAACCGGCTTGGCCCCAGTGTATGAGATCGCCCAACTCGTCGCCACGAACGTGCAGGGGGTCGAAATGACTTCGTCGCCCTGGCCGACATTCAGGAGAAGCAGAGCAACATGCAAGGCGGAGGTTCCGCTATTAAACGCGACACAATGTTCGGCGGAGCAGAACTTCGCAAAATCTTTTTCGAATTGAGCGACGTCCGGGCCGAGACAAAAGGAGCAATTATCGAGGGTCCGGGCGATCGAGGCGTCAATTTCCTTGCGCAAAGGCCGCATCTGAGCGGCGAGATCCAGGTAAGCCACAGCACTGGTCTTTTCAGCAGAAGTAGTCATTGCGGACAGATTAGCGGGTTTTTGCGTGCAAACAACCCTGGAACTTCCGGACCCATACCCCGCAAAACTCCCGATAAAGGAGAGGATGCGGCTTGAGTTGAGATCCGGTCAGACCTCTATAGCTCGCGCAGGGCGGCGGCGATCGGCAAACGGGATGCCCGAACGGCCGGGAACAAACCACCGATTAACCCGATGATCGTTGCCCAGACTATTCCCTGAACCAATAACTGACGAGTAACGCGGAAGGCGAACGTAACCTGGCTGAAGCTCTGAAAATTCATGGTGGCGGTCTCAAACCCATTGAATGCGACATACGCGATTGTCGCCCCCACGACGCCGCCCATGATCGCAAGCACCAGCGATTCGAGCATGACCGAGACAAGGACGGCTCCGGAACCAAAGCCCAGGGCGCGCAGCGTTGCAATCTCCCGGGTCCGGGTTGAAACAGCCGAATACATCGTATTCAGCGCGCCAAACACCGCGCCGATGGCCATCAGGAAGGCTATCATAACCCCTAGCGTGGTAATGAGCTTGGTAACCGCGGTTGATTGATCGGCGTAATACTCCGTTTGACGCAGCACTTTGACGCTTACCCGCGGATCGGTGGTCAACGTATCTTTAAATTGGTCGAAGGCGGCAGGCGAACTGAGCTTGGTATAAACGGATTGGAAACTGTCGCCACGATGATACGCCCCTTGAAGAACCGTCGCGTCAGTCCAAATCTCGGATTCGGCCGTTCCGCCTCCGGCGGAAAAGGTGCCGACCACCGGCCAATCGTATCGGCCCACTTTGATGGTCTTGCCGATATCCAACCCGGCAAATTGCCGCGCGGCCCCGATTCCGACAATGACTTCGTTTTTGCCCGGATCGAATCGGCGACCTTCCACGATTTTAAATTGATCGCGGACATGGAAGGCCTGCTCTTCGACACCGCGCAGCGGCACATTGGCATCCGTCCCGGTCGATCGCTTGGGCAAATTGATGATAACGAACAACTCGGGCGACGCCAGCGGCCCTTTGTCCGAGCGCGCCAGCCCGTGGGCATCGGAAATGATCCTTGTGTCCTCCCGCAACAGCCCGCTCTCCATTTCACTATTGGCGCCGCTGCGCAGAACGATCGCCGCGTCCGGCGCTCCGGACGCATCCATGGTTTTGCGGAATCCAACGGCGATGGATAAAACACCAACCAACACCGCGACGACGCCAGCAATGCCAATCACGGCGGCAGAAACCGACCCCCGCCGCTGCGGGATGCTCAACAGCCCGAACTTCGTCACTGAAAAAACCTGCGAAAACCAGTTGATGGGGCCTGCCATATTACATTCGTCGGAGCGCGTCGCCAACTCGCAGCCGCATCGCGGATATCGCCGGGAAAATTCCCGCCGCGATCCCGAGTCCAAGGCTGAAGGCCAGCCCGCTTAAAACCGCCTGGTGCGGAAAATAGAACTGCGGTAGCAATCCGCCCGTAGGATCGCCGCCCGAAGCGATAAGCCAGGCGATTCCGAGCCCGAGCGCCCCTCCCAAAACAGCCAAAAGACACGACTCGGCCAGCACCATCCCCAGCACTTGTGCGTTGGTGAACCCTATGGCCTTGAGAACACCCAATTCGCCTGTGCGCTCGCGGACCGCCTGCGACATCGTGTTCCCGGCAACCAGCAGAATCGTAAAAAAGACGGCACCTACGATTGCCGCCGTGATCAAAGCAATGTTGCCGATTTGTTTGGCCCAGCCCTGGATAAAGGCCCCTTCCGGTTCGGTTTTCGTTTCGTAGGACGAGTTCTCGAATTCCTGATCGACCCGCTTGGAAATCTCGGTTGCACGGGAGGGATCCTTGACCCGAATGGTGTACCACCCGACCTCGCCCTTGCTTCGCGCGCGGGCTTCCTCAAAGTAATCGTACCTGAAGAGCATTGCCGTCGTGTCGGTGTTCTTGTCACGGCCGGTGTAAATCCCGACAATGTCAAACTCCCACACATTGTTCCCGTCGCTTTTGGTCCATATGTTCGAGCGAATCGGGACTTTGTCCCCAATCTTCCAATGAAATTTATCCGCGGTTTTGCGGCCTACGATCGCCCCCGTCCGGGTCTGGAGCCAGGCTTTTTTCTGCTCGGCGGGCAAAATAATTTCAGGGTGCATGTTTAAAAAATCTTCCGGCTCGACGGGGGTCTGCATGAAGAAGTTTTTCGGATCCTGGTAAACACCACCGAACCAGGTTTGGTGAACGGCCAGCGCGACGCCCGGGATGCGCTCCATGCGCGCTTTGTAGCTCTCCGGCAGCAGGTTGATAATGGAAACTTTCTGCCTGACAACCAATCGGTCAGCCCCTTCAAGTGTAATTCCACCCGAGAGGGCCTGCCGGATGCAGGCGAGGATTCCGAACAGGATGAACGCAACCAGAACCGAAAGCAGCGTGAGGCTGGTTCGCAGTTTTTTGCGCTTGAGATTGCTCCAAATGAGATGGGCAAATTTCATAACGTTTCTCGGTCTAATTTACCGGCTCATTCGAAAGTTGGCCTTTATTCAGATAAACCGTTCGCGAGGCGCGCGCGGAAGCATGCGGATCATGCGTCACCATGATGATGGTTTTGCCGTGTTCCTTGTTAAGGGATTGAAGCAAGTTCAGGATTTCGTCGCCCGCTTTTCGGTCCAGGTCACCGGTCGGTTCATCGCAGAGCAACAGCGTGGGGTCGGTAACGATTCCCCGCGCGATCCCGACGCGCTGCTGTTCGCCGCCCGACAGTGTGCGAGGATAATGCCGCGCCCGATGTGACAACCCCACTACCGCAAGCGCGGTTTCCACGTGCTTGCGACGCTCTGCTTTCGAGAGATGAGTCAACAGCAGGGGCAGTTCGACGTTACGCTCCGCAGTCAGGACAGGCATCAGGTTATACAACTGGAACACAAACCCGATGTGACGCGCTCTCCAGGCGGCAAGGCGGCGGTCCGATAACTCATTGACGCGTTCGCCGGCAATACTCACGCTTCCGCGGGTCGGCCGATCCAGGCCGCCAATCAGGTTGAGGAGGGTGCTTTTGCCCGAACCCGACGGTCCCATCAGCGCCAGGAATTCCCCGGCTGGCACCTTTAAGCTGAGTTCCTTCAGCACGTGGATCTCCTCCGACCCGCGATGAAAGACCTTTTCCACCCCCTCGACCGCTACGAGGAGGCCATTGCTTTGAACGGCGGCTTCAGAACTCATGGCTTTTGCTCGTTTATTTTTACACCCTCAGTCAACCCCGCAGGCCATTCGAGGATCACTTTTTCACCACTGCTGACGCCCGCAGTGATTGTGCTCTCCTCGGCAGTGGAAGTGCTGACCGTAACGGCTCTGCGTTCGGCGTGATCGTTTTGCACGACCATGACGACATCGTGCCCGTCCTGCTGGTGAACCGCGCTTTTCGGCACGATCACCGAGTTGCGTCCAGGCGTCGCGGCTCCCGCCGCTTCCCGGAACCCGACTTTCACGCTCATTTCCGGCAGAATCCGGGGATCGAGCTTGTCGAAACCCACGCGCACTTTAACCGTGGATTTCTGGCGGTCCGCCGTTGGAATGATCGCGATGACTTTGCACGGTATTTTCCAGTCCGGATACGCGTCCAGCGCGGCCTCAACCGGTTGGCCCGGCTCCACCCGGTTGATATAGCTCTCATTGACGTCGATCTCGATCTCCAGCGATCCCATATCGACAATGGTGCAAATTCCCGTCCGGGTGAAGCCGCCTCCGGCTGAGATCGGCGAGATCATTTCACCCGGTTGAGCGTTTTTGGAGGTAACAATGCCGGCGAACGGCGCGCGAATGATCGTGTCATCGAGTTGCTGGCGCCAGTACTCAACCTGCCGCTCGGCCACAGTGATGTCGGATTCCTGTTGCACCAGTTTGGCCTTTAATGCCAGGGCGGCCGCCTCCGCATGGTCGTAATCGGATTGCATGGCGACGTTGGCTTTAAGCAACCCGCTCTGGCGCGTGAGTTCCTGGTCTGCCTCGCGGATTCGCACGCGAGTCTCGGCCAGGGAATTGCTCGACGAGACCAATTGGGCCTCGGCAAGGAACAGGCTCGTTTTGACATTGGTATCGTCCAAACGCGCCAGGACCTGCCCTTCCTGGACCTTCATTCCTTCCTCGACCAGCACCTCAACCACTTTGCCGGTGACTTTGGACGAGACGGTGGCTTCGCGACGCGCGGTAACGTACCCTGATGCATTCAGCACAGTCCGGTCCACGGTCGAGGAAGTGCTTTCACGAGCAACCACAGTCCTCACTTCAATCGGATGCGGAGCTTTGAACCACCAGAACACGACCCCTCCGGTAATCAAAAGGAACGCTAGCAACACACCCACCCAGACTTTCGAGCCCGCTGCCGGGCGCTCTTTGCGCTCGATGCGCAAGTCGTCCAGGGATGGCTTGGATTGAATGGTCATGACTGTCGCAAAAGGAAACTGTTTTTGGCAACATCGGTCAACCCCTTCCGCGATCAACCTGAGGACATGCCCGTGAGCCGATTTATGCCAAACAGAGGCTAAGTCAAAATTTGCGCCGGTATTGTCATTTTGGACCAAGACGTTTCCAAAGATCGCGCACTAGGCTGGAAAAGTTTTTTACCTGCAACCTATGAGCAAGCCCTATTGGAGCGGTGTGTTTCCCGCGATTACGACGCAACTGAAGCGGGATCAATCCGTGGATCTCGAGGCCACAGCCGCGCACGCCCAGGCACTCATCAACTCGGGCGTATCCGGCATCGTATTCCTTGGGTCACTTGGAGAAAACCAGGCTTTGCAGCCCGAAGAAAAGCGGCGGGTAATGGAAGCCATGGTCAAGGAAGCGGGAGGGCGCGTGCCGCTGTTAAGCGGCGTCGCCGAGAGCAGCACCGCCGCGGCTGCCGCGTATGTCAAAGACCTGGAGAAGCTCGGGGTCGACGGCTTTATGCTGATGCCGCCGATGCTTTACAAGGGAGATTCGCGCGAAACCATGACGCACTTTCGCCAAACCGCGAAGGCGACCGGGCTGCCCATTATGTTGTATAACAACCCAATCAGCTACGCCAACGACATAACCCCCGAAATGTTCGTCGAACTGGGCGATGTCAAAAACTTTGTCGCGCTGAAGGAAAGCACTGGAAACACGCGCCGGATTACGGACCTGCATAACCTGGTAGGGGATCGTTACGCGATTTTTACCGGCGTTGACGACCTGGTGCTCGAAAGCGCGGTCCTGGGCATTGACGGGTGGGTTGCCGGCAGCGGCATCGCGTTTCCGGCAGAGAATCAGTATTTCTGGGAACTGACCCGCCAGGGCAAATGGGATGAGGCGCGGCAGGTTTACCGCTGGTTCACTCCCCTGCTCCACCTCGACACACACGTCAAGTTCGTCCAGTACATCAAGCTCGCAGTCCAGGAAACAGGGTTGGGAAAGGAATGGGTGCGCGCTCCGCGACTGGTCCTGAACGGGTCCGAGCGCCGCGCCATCCTCGAGGTAATCCACGAAGGAATGGCAAACAGACCTAAAATTCCGAAACGCAGATGACCAAAGTTTCGATTATTGATTCGCATACGGGCGGGGAACCGACCCGCGTCGTGATTGCCGGTGGGCCGGACCTGGGCCAAGGCAGCACGGCGGACAAGCTGCAAGTCTTTCGCCGGCAGCACGACGCTTTTCGTTCCGCGGTAGTAAATGAACCGCGCGGGTCGGACGTAATGGTCGGGGCGCTGCTGGTTGAGGCGGGAGACCCGAAGTGCGAAACCGGCGTTATTTTCTTCAACAATGTGGGATTTCTGGGCATGTGCGGGCACGGCACGATCGGACTGGTCAGCACGCTTGCTCATCTCGGCAGAATAAAACCTGGCGAACACCGAATCGAAACACCGGTCGGGCCGGTCACGGCAACACTTCACAACTCAGGCGAGGTGTCGTTGTCGAACGTCGCCAGTTGGCGACAAACCAGGTCGGTCCCAATCAAAGTTCCGGGGATTGGCACCGTGACAGGCGATGTCGCCTGGGGCGGGAACTGGTTTTTCCTGGTCCAGGATCACGGGCAGGAGATAGCGCCGAATCGGACGGAGGCGTTGACGGATTTCGCCTGGAAAGTGCGCCAGGCCATAAACGCCCAAGGTTTTCCCGAGGTGGACCACATTGAATTGTTCGGTCCACCGCGGAAACCAGGCGCTGATTCGTGCAGTTTCGTTCTTTGCCCCGGAAAAGCGTATGATCGTTCGCCCTGCGGCACGGGGACGAGCGCCAAGCTCGCCTGTCTTGCCGCGGATGGGAAGTTGGCGCCGGGCGCGGTGTGGGTACAGGAAAGCATTATCGGGAGCACGTTTAAAGGTTCGTACGCCTGGCTGGACAAAACATTGCAAAAGATCACTCCAGTGATTACCGGCAATGCGTTTGTGAACGCCGAAGCGACCTTGCTGCTTGATGAGCGTGACCCGTTCTGCTGGGGCATTCGGAATGAGCCGGGCCGCTGATTTAATTATCGTGGGAGCCGGAATCGTCGGAGCCGCATGCGCCGCGGAGTGCTCCTCAGCCGGCCTGAAAGTGCTGGTCCTGGACCGCGGACCAATTGGCGGTGGAACCACCGGAGCAGGAATGGGGCACCTCGTGGTCATGGATGACTCCGAAGCCCAGTTCGCGCTCACCTCGTACTCGGTTTCACTTTGGCGTCAACTTGCGCCTGAGCTCCCGTCCAACGTCGAGTACGACCCGTGCGGGACTCTTTGGCTCGCCGTCGATGAGGAGGAAATGCAGGAGGTTCGCCGTAAACAGGCGTATTACTCGTCCAGGAATGTGCCCGTCGAAGTGTTGCACGGAGAGGCTGTGAAACAAGCCGAACCAAACCTTAAACCTGGGATGGCTGGAGGCCTGCTTGTACCGGGGGACGCGGTGCTGTACCCGCCGTGCGCGGCTGGTTTCCTGTTACGGAAAGCGCGCGCCAGCGGCGCCGAATTAATGCTGGGCAAAAGCGTAAAGCGGTGTCTGCCCGAAGGCGGGGTTGAATTGGATGATGGCTCAAAGTTAACGGCCGGGTTCAGCTTGAATGCAACAGGTCCGTGGTCGCCATGTCTGTCGCCCAACCTGCCGGTTCGCAAGCGAAAAGGGCACCTGGTAATCACCGACCGTTACCCGGGGTTCGTTCGGCATCAGATTGTGGAACTGGGCTACTTGAAGAGCGCGCACGGCGCGTCCAAAGATTCGGTTGCCTTCAATATTCAACCACGAAAAAACGGCCAAATGCTAGTGGGTTCGTCGCGCCAGTATGGCGCTGATTCGAACCAGGTGGATCCCCCCATTCTCAATCGGATGCTCAAGCGCGCGCTTGAGTATCTTCCCGGGCTTGCCGATCTTGCCTCCATACGCGTGTGGACAGGTCATCGCGCGGCGACTCCCGACAAGCTGCCCATCATTGGTCCATCCCTGCAAAGCGATCGTATTTGGCTGGCTACGGGTCACGAAGGGCTCGGGATTACCACGTCGCTCGCCACCGGCAAATTGGTTGCCGATATGCTTCTGGGCCGGCCCACCGCGATTCCCGCCGGACCCTACGCGGCTGCCCGATCATCGCCCTGTGAATCGACCCACAATTGAAGCGAGTTCATGCCTGACACGAGTTTGGAAATAGAACTTCAAATTAATGGAAGGGCGATGCGCGTGCCTTCGGGGACCGTCGTCGCCGCAGCTGTAGCGATTGCCGGTGAAAGCCGCTTCCGGCGGTCTGTCTCTGGAGAAGCACGCGGTCCGCTGTGCGGGATGGGCACGTGCATGGAATGTCGCGTCACCATTGACGGCCGGCCACATTGCCGAAGCTGCCAGACGCTCTGCGCGCAGGGGATGATCGTCCAAACCAATGAATGATTCCAAGTTCGACGTTGTCATTGTCGGAGCCGGGCCGGCGGGAATCGCGGCGGCATGTTCCGCAGCCGAATGCGGTCGTTCTGTGGTGCTGATCGATGAAACGCCCTGGCCGGGCGGCCAAATTTGGCGTGGCCGGCAAACTTCTTCCCGGCCGAAGGTCGCAACGCAATGGATCGATCGACTGCACAACTCGGGCGCAACCGTGCTGGATCAAACCACCGTCATCGGCTCAGCCGGTCCTGGTCTCCTGCTGGCCGAAAGCAAAGGGCGGCCTTGCCGTGTGCGATGGGATAAATTGATCGTGGCAACCGGTGCGCGCGAATTGTTCCTGCCGTTTCCCGGCTGGACTCTTCCCGGGGTGACCGGGGCCGGAGGTCTGCTGAACCTCGTGAAGAACGGCTGGCCCGTAGCGGGTAAGCGAGTCGTCATCGCCGGCAGCGGGCCCTTGCTGCTCGCCGCGGCGGATGGACTCCTCAAACACGGAGCCATTATTGTCGAGGTTGCCGAACAGACATCCTGGAGCTGCGTCGCCCGGTTCGGCGTCGGGCTGTGCCGCCGGCCTGGCAAGTTTTTCCAAGCCGTAAATTTGAAATTCACCATGCGCAATGTCCCTTGCACCTACGAATCATGGCCGGTCCGCGCTGACGGATCCGAAAAACTGCAACACGTCACGCTGACCAATGGCCAGCGCACCTGGCACCACGACTGCGATTTCCTTGCATGCGCCTTTGGCCTGGTGCCCAACATCGAGCTCGCGCTTTGCCTCGGGTGTGAAATCAAAAACGGATTTGTTGACGTCGATGCTCGCCAGCAAACAGGCGTGAAGGACATTTATTGCGCCGGTGAGGTGACAGGGATTGCCGGAGCCGATGGCGCGCTCGTGGAAGGGCAGATAGCGGGTTACTGCGCCGCAGGGGCGGACCACCGCGCGGAAGCATTGGCGGGGAAAAGGCGGTCCTGGCACCGGTTCGGTTCGGACTTGGCCAAAGCCTTTGCGCTGCGCCCCGAATTGCGAGTACTTGCCGAAGACCAAACCATTGTCTGCCGCTGCGAGGACGTAGCCCTGGGCTGCCTCAAAACGTTCAGCAACTGGCGCGAGGCAAAACTTCATTCGCGATGCGGCATGGGCCCGTGCCAGGGCCGGGTCTGCGGGCCAGCGGTGAAAGAGATTTTTGGCTGGGAACTGGAATCGGTCCGGCCGCCAATCAGCCCAGCCCGGGTTGCCAGCCTGATAGCGGAGGATTGAGCGGCTTTGCACCCAACTTCATTTGCGTTCCAAGCGCTCTCGCACCAATTCCGGGAGGTACTTGACCGAAACGGCGCCCGGGTCCAAAACGGCTTCATGGTATCGGCCAAGAACGAATTTATGGCCCATCTCCCGCTCGATTTGCTGACGCAAACGGTAGTGGGCCATTCGCCCGACAAAGTAGGTCGATAATTGGCAGGAACTCTGTTTCGAGCGAATGATTTTCAGCTTAGCTTCGCCTTCGGATTGGAAGCAGCCCTGGGTCAGGAACCGCAGCGCTTCATCATCGCTGAAATTCGAGCAATGCATTTTGTGATCGAGGATCGTGTTGGCAACGGCGCGCAGGTAGAATTTAAGCTGGTTCAGGCGCAATGCCAGGTCGCCATTTCCGTAGCCCTGGTCGAGCATCATTTGTTCGGTATAGACAGCCCAACCCTCGATGTACACGCCCGATTGGAGCACCCGCCGGATGAGCGAAGGGTTGCGGTTCATGTATTCCAATTGAACCGAATGGCCTGGATACCCTTCGTGGATAGCCAGGATATCGAGCATGTGATTGTTGTATTCCTCAAGGTAGCTATTGACTCGCTGCTCATCCCAATCATGAGGCGGAGGACTCACGGCCAGGTGGCCTTTGCCATTCGGGTCCAGCGGCGCCGGGGCTTCCATGTACGCCGTCGAATTGCCTCGCTTGAATTCCGGCATTTCCACCACCTCGCAATGGTCGGGTTCGGGCAGCTTTAAAATATCGTTCGCGGAAATAAATTGCTTGAGCGACGCGACGCGGCGCACCATTTCCGCGGTCAATTCCTCCGGCCGGCAATGCTCTTTTGAAACCTGCTGGATCACCTGCTGCACCGTCTCCCGGCGGCCCTGCTCATCGTCCGGAGGCAATGGACGGCGCGGGAAGTACCGACTCCAAAGCTGGCGCGAGACGACATACATCTCGCGTTGAACCCGGTCAAATTCAGCCTCCGCATCGGCCATGACCTGGTCGGCGCTGACCGCGGCGTCGAGTTCCAGGTCGAGTTTGCGCGCGAATTTTTTTGCCCCAATGCGCCACTCGCCGTTTGCGCGCGGTAACAGGTCTTTTTCCAAAAAGGATTGGTAATCCTTCAGACTGGCGGCGACCGGGGCGGCCGCGGCTCGGAGAGCGTCCATTTGCGGCGTTT
>Ga0070738_10003445_pt1 | contig 20769 bp, 21 predicted proteins | sample Coa_R2_2_FD_66446 | JGI IMG/M metagenome (GOLD analysis project Ga0070738, IMG submission 66446) | Surface soil microbial communities from Centralia Pennsylvania, which are recovering from an underground coalmine fire - Coalmine... | ecosystem: Environmental > Terrestrial > Soil > Unclassified ... | reverse complement strand
CCGATCTGGCGCTATTACGCACCACCCGGGCTAACGCCCATCAGCCTGCCGCGGCCGCTCCCCGCGGACGGCGCCGCGTTCGACCGGGCCATGCGCGCGGCCATCGGCAGCTCAGACCACGTGGAGCTGATGCTGTGGCAGGACTTCGGTGAGGATCCTCAACACCGGGTCCGGCAGTGGCTCGAGATGAACGGCCACGGGATCGAGGGCTGGGGGTCGGGCGAGATCGCGGTGTACGGCTACTTCATGGGCGATCCCTTCCCGCCCTCACCGCCGGAGGGGCTTAGGCCGGTGAACGCCCGATTCTCAGACCAGATCGAGCTGCTGGGCTACCGCGAGCTCAGCGGGGTGGACCACCACGGCCTGCGGCTGCAGCTTGCCTGGCAGCGGCTGGCGCCGCTGGCGCGCAACTACAACGTCTACGTGCACCTGGTGGATGCGCAAGGCGGGAACCTGGCCATTGCCGACCACCGGCCGGCCTTCAACACCCTGAACCTGAGTGAGTGGACGGGCAGCCCCTACCTGGTGGACGAGTACGAGCTGCCGGGCGATTGGGCACGTGGTGTGCGGCTGGAGCTGGGCCTGTACGATCCGGTTTCGCGCGAGCGTCTCTCGCCCGCCAGCCTGCCTCTGCCGCTGCCTTCGACTTAAGTGCACAACTGGCAAGCTGGCGGTTTGGTCGCAGGGGACACGCCGCTGGGCCGGTGTTATGCAGTGCAGAAGGGCATGAAACCACAAATTGAACCCCTGCATGGGGGTTGGGCGGCACTGGGCGATGGTTGGACGGCCTATGGACAAACCCGGCGCGAAGCGCTGGAAGCCTACAAGCTGGCTCGCAAGGGCAGCCGCAGGCGCCGAGCCAACAAGACGAACCGTCAGCGGCTGATCGCCCGCTGGTCGTAGGTCCTACGCGGACGGCGAGCTGCCCAGCCCCCGCTCTTTGCCTCCGTTGTCCTACGCGGACAGGGCTTCAGCCCGGAGCTGGCCACAGCCAGCCACGATGTCGGTGCCCTTGGAATAGCGCACGCTCACGGGGATACGGGCGGCGCGGAGGACAGCCTCGCAGCGGCGCACCGCCGCCTCGTCGGGCCGCCGGTAGGCGTCCCCCGCGACCGGGTTCAGCGGGATGAGGTTCACATGCGCCAGGCGGCCGCGCAGCAGACCCGCCAGGCGCTCGGCTTCTTCGACAGAGTCGTTCACGCCGGCGATGAGGACGTATTCGAACGTCACGCGGCGGCGGGTGGTCTGCGCGTAATCGTCGCAGGCCGCCAGCAGCTCGTGGATCGGCCAGCGGCGGTTGATGGGAATCAGCTCGTCGCGGCGCTCGTCCGTAACGGCTGCCATTGACACCGCCAGGTTGACCTGGACGGGCTCCCGGGCCAACCGGCGAATCTCCGGCACAAGGCCGCACGTCGAGACGGTGATGTTCCTGGCACCAAGCCCGAAGCCGTCGGGCGCATTCAGCGTTCGCACGGCGGCAAGCACGTTCTCGTAGTTGTCCAGCGGCTCACCCATCCCCATGAACACCACGTTCGTGACTCGCGCGCCCTCCTCCTTGAGCCGGCGGGCTGAGTGGAGCACCTGATCGACGATCTCGTCCGGCGTCAGGTCGCGCCGCCAGCCGCCATGGCCGGTGGCGCAGAACGAGCAGCGCATCTTGCAGCCTGCTTGGCTGGACGCACAGACGGTGTTGCGTGGGGCGGTCTCATGCGCCCCCTGCTGGCGCATCAGCACCGACTCGATCAACTGGCCATCGTGCAGCCGGAACAGGAACTTGGTCGTGCAGCGATCGGCCGACTCCAGCTCGCGCGCGCAGGTGACAGTGCTGAACGGCTGCCGCCGCTCCAGCTCCTCGCGCAGCGCCAGCGGGACGTTCCGCATTTCGTCGTAGCCGCCGGCCAGCTTACGGTACTTCCACTCGGCGATCTGGCGGGCTCTGAACGGCGGCTCGCCGAGCTCCCGCAGCAGATCGATCATTGACTTGGAGTATGGCGTTAGGAGGATTAGAACAATCGTGCTACCCTCGTCCACACCGGCCAAAAAGAATCGATCACGCTTGCCCGATCGATCTTCGCGCCGCGCTATTGACAAGCCGTCGGAGTCACTACAATCAGCCCGTTATCGTGACAGTTTGAGGTATTTGAAATGAAAGTGGTCTTCGTCCAGAACGTCGAGAACAACAAGGCAGGGGATGTGAAGGAGGTCGCCGACGGCTACGCCCGCAATTTCCTGCTGCCCCGCGGCCTGGCCCGCGCCGCCACCCCAGAGGCGCTGAAGCAGCTCGAGACGCAGCGCGAGGCCGAGGCCAAGCGCGCCGCCCGCGCCCTCGCCGATGCTCAGGCGCTGGCCGAGCAGATCTCCGGCATCACGCTCACCATCGGCGCCAAGGTCGGCGCCAACAAGCGCCTGCACGGCTCCGTCACCGGCCAGGAGATCGCCGCCGAGCTGAAGAAGCAGCACAACATCACGCTGGACCGGCACGACGTGGAGCTGGGCGAGCCGATCAAGCGCCTGGGTGACTTTCAGGTGCCCGTGAAGATCGGGCACGGCCTGGAGCCGAAGTTGAAGGTGACGGTAACCGAGGCGGAATAGGCCTTTGGTTGCCCCAAGAGTGCCCTCACCTAGCCTCTCCCACTGCGGTGGGCGAGGAACGACGTAGTGGCCATAGCCCCGGCCGCGCTGGAGCGGCTGCCACCGAGCAACGTCGACGCCGAGCAGGCCGTCATCGGCAGCCTGCTCCTCGACCGCGACGCGCTGGTCAAGGTCAGCGCCTGGCTGCAGGCCGACGACTTCTTCCGTGAGAGCCATCGCTTCGTCTACCAGGCGATGCTCGACCTGTACAAGAAGAACGAGCCGTGCGACATCGTCACGGTCACTGACGAGCTGGAGCGCCGCGGCCAGCTCGCCGGCGTGGGCGGGGTGGCCTACATCCACTCGCTGGCGACGGTCGTCCCCACGGCCATCCACGTCGAGTACTACGGCCGCATCGTCCAGCGGACCTCGCTCAAGCGCCGGCTCATCTCGGTGGCCGGGCGCATGGCCAGCATCGGCTACGACGATGCGCTGGAGGTGGACGACGCCTTCAGCCAGTCCGAGCAGATGCTGCTCGAGCTCATCCAGCGCCGCGTGGAGCACGATTTCGTGCCCATCGACGACGTGCTCAGCGACTACTTCGAGAACCTCGAAGAGATCCTGCGCAACGCCGGCAAGCTCACTGGCCTGCCGAGCGGCTTCTCCGAGCTGGACAACAAGCTGGGCGGCTTCCAGAAATCCGACCTGATCGTCCTCGCCGCACGCCCTGGCATCGGCAAGACCGCCTTCATCCTGAACTTGGCCGACAACATCGCCCGCGAAACCGGCAAGGGCGTGGCCATCTTCAACCTGGAGATGTCGGCCGAGCAGCTCGTGCAGCGCATGGTGGCCTGCCGCGCCGGGGTGAACCTGCAGCACCTGCGCACCGGCGCTCTACCAGACTGGGAGCACTCGCGGGTGGTGGACGCCATCAGCAGCATGTCGGGCCTGCCGATCTACTTCGACGAATCGGGCGACGTGTCGATCACCGAGCTGCGCAGCAAGGCGCGGCGGCTTCAGGCCGAGCACGGCATCAGCATGATCATGGTCGACTACCTGCAGCTGATGCGCGGGAGCGCCAACCGCAGCCGCGACAACCGTGTGCAGGAGATCAGCGAGATCACGCGTCAGCTCAAGCAGATGGCCCGCGAGCTGGAGATTCCGGTGCTGGCGGTATCGCAGCTCTCGCGCGCGATCGAAGGCCGCGGCGGCGATCCAGAGCCCAAGCTGTCCGATCTGCGAGACTCCGGCTCGATCGAGCAGGACGCGGACATCGTGATGTTCATCAGCCGCGACCGCAACAGCGAGGAGCAGCAGAACCTGGCCAAGATCATCATCGAGAAACACCGCAACGGGCCGACCGGCCACGTGGACCTGCAGTTCTTCGGCGCCTACCAGCAGTTCGCCGACCTGCCCATGCGCGCGGCGCCGCAGGACTATTGAAACCGTTCGCCGGGTTCCCGAAGGCGAAGGACGTCACCATCCTGCCGAACGCCTTCTTCGACCAGCTCTTGCCGCAGATGGACGATCTGGCCGAGCTGAAGGTGCTGCTGCACGTCATCGCCCTGCTGCAGAGGCAGAAAGGCTGGCCGCGCTGCATCTCACGCGGACAGCTCCAGCGCGACGAGCTGCTGTCGCACAGTCTGGCGGCCATCGGCGACCTGCGCTCGTTGGAGGACGTGCTGGACCACGCGCTGGAGAAGGCATCACAACGCGGCGCGCTGCTTCGTCTTACAGTTCGCGAAGGCGACCAGGCGGAACAGTGGTACCTGCTGAATACGGAGCGCGGCCGCGCTCTGCTGCGCGACCTGAAGGGCTCCAGCGAGGAGGCAACGGAGCTCCGCAAGCGGCTGGGCACGTCGGAGGCGGCCAAGATCGACGCCACCCGCCCGAACGTGTTCACGCTGTACGAGCAGAACATCGGGCTGCTGACGCAGATCATCGCCGAAGAGCTGATGGAAGCCGAGGCGACCTATCCGGAGATGTGGATCGAGGAGGCGTTCCGCATCGCCGTGGAGGGCAACAAGCGCAACTGGCGCTACATCAAGGCCATTCTGGGCCGCTGGGCGGCCGAGGGACGAGAAGATGGAACGTTTAAGCGAAGTCCTGGCGAGGTATACGACCCCGACCATTACCTCAAGGGAGAGTTCGGGCACCTCTTCCGCCACTGAGCCGCCGAAGTGCCCGCTGTGCAACGGCGCGGGCTGGGTGTACTACGACCTGCCGCTGGACCACCCCGACCGCGGCCGGGGGTTCCCGTGCGAGTGCACGGCCAGCCTCATCCGAGAGCGGCGCCGCCAGGAGCTGCGCGCCCAGAGCGGCCTGCGGGCACTGTCACGCATGACCTTCGAGGCGTTCGAGTTCCGCGAGGGCGACATCCCGGAAGACCACAGCAAGAACCTGTTCGACGTGTGGGATGCGGTGCGCAGCTACGCCGAGAAGCCCTGGCCCCAGGGCTGGCTGCTGCTGTACGGCACCTACGGCTGCGGCAAGACGCACCTCGCGGCGGCGGCGGTGAACCACCGCATCGCCATGCTGGAGCGGCCGGCCATGTTCGTGGTGGTGCCCGATTTCCTGGACTACTTGCGCTCGACCTTCAATCCGGCCAGCTTCGCCGGCGGTGACGACTACTTCCAGCGGGTAAAGACGATCGAGTTCCTGGTGCTGGACGACCTCGGCGCCGAACACAGCACCCCGTGGGTGAACGAGACCCTCTTCCAGCTCGTCAACTACCGCTACAACAACGAGCTGCCGACGATCTTCACCAGCAACGCCGACGTCGAAGGCGTGGAAGACCGCGTCCGCTCGCGGATGCTGGACAACTCCTTCACGGAGCGCTGGGCCATCCAAGCGCCGGACTACCGGCTGACGGCCCACTCTCCCGCCGCCGGCTTGCTACACTCCGAAGGCAACGCCGCCCCTTCCGCGGCAGCGGCTGCGCCGGCTCAGCCAAGACGTGCGAGGGGCCGCAAGCGCTAAGGACCCTCACCTAACCTCTCCCACTGCGGTGGGAGAGGAACGTCTTTATTCCAGCCGCCTGAGCACGACGAGCGTGCGGCCAGGCATTTGGACGACGCCTCGGGCGGCGTAGCAGACCTCTGATTCAGCGCCGGCGAAGCTGGTGGCGGTATTCACGGCTTCCTGCCAACGCTGGCCCCAGTCGGCGCTGGGCAGGGTGAAGTCCAGGCGCTCGTGGTGGCCGTTGAACAGCAGGTAGAAGGTGTCGTCGGCGACGCGTTCCCCGCGAGTGTCGCGGTCCTCAATCGCCTCGCCGTTGAGGAAGACGCCCAGCGACTTGGCGAAGCCGGCCTGCCAGTCCTCGTCCTCCATCTCCACGCCATCGGGCTTGAACCAAACGATCTCGCGCTCGTCGCTGTGCCAGATCGGCCGGTCCTGGAACCAGTGCCGGCGCTGGAAGATGGGGTGCCTCTTGCGGAACTGGATCAGCGCGCGGGTAAAGGCCAGCAGGCCCTCGTCGGCCTGCTCCCAGTCGAACCATGAGGTTTCGTTGTCCTGGCAATAGGCGTTGTTGTTGCCGTGCTGCGTGCGGCCGATCTCGTCGCCGCCCAGCAGCATGGGAATGCCCTGCGACAGCAGCAGCGTGGCCAGGAAGTTCCGCCGCTGCCGGGCGCGCAGCTCGTTGATGGCCGGATCGTCAGTCGGGCCCTCTACACCGCAGTTCCAGGAGCGGTTGTCGTTGGAGCCGTCGAGATTCTCCTCGCCATTAGGCTCGTTGTGCTTCTCGTCGTAGCTCACCAGGTCGGCCAGCGTGAAGCCATCGTGGCAGGTGATGAAGTTGATGCTGGCGTAGGGCTTTCGGCCATTATGCGCGTATAGGTCGGAGCTGCCGGTCAGCCGGTAGCCCACCTCGGCCAGCGGCCGGTCCGCGCCGCGCCAGTAGTCGCGGATCGTGTCACGATACTTGCCGTTCCACTCGGACCACAGCGTCGGGAAGTTGCCCACCTGGTAGCCACCCTCGCCCACGTCCCAGGGCTCGGCGATGAGCTTCACCTGGCGAACGGTCGGGTCCTGCTGCATCAGGTCGAAGAAGGCCGACAGCCGGTCCACCTCGTTCACCTCGCGCGCCAGGACCGGCGCCAGGTCAAAGCGGAAGCCATCGACGTGCATCTCCTGGATCCAGTAGCGGAGGCTGTCCATGACCATCTGGAGGACGTGCGGGTTCTGGGCGTTGAGTGAATTGCCTGTGCCGGTGTAGTCCACGTACCGGCTCTTGTCCTCGGCGTCAAGCCGGTAGTAGGCGGCGTTGTCCAGGCCCTTGAAGCACAGCATTGGGCCCAGGTGATTGCCCTCGGCGGTGTGGTTGTAGACCACGTCGAGGATGACCTCGATGCCGGCCTCGTGCAGGCTGCGCACCATCTGCTTGAACTCCTGCACCTGGCGGCCATCGGTTGGCCGGCCCGACCTGCTGACGTAGTCGTTGTGGGGCGCGAAGTAGCCGATGGAGTCGTAGCCCCAGTAGTTCCGAAGGCCGCGCTCCAGCAGGTGCTCGTGCTGGACGAACTGATGCACCGGCAGTAGCTCTACGGCCGTGACGCCGAGGCGCGTCAGGTACTCGATGGCGGCCGGATGCGCCAGTCCGGCGTACGTCCCGCGCAGCTCCTCCGGCACGTCGGGGTGGCGCATGGTGAACCCTTTGACGTGCACCTCGTAGATGATCGACTCGTGGAGCGGCGTGCGCGGCGGGCGGTCGCCGCTCCAATCGAAATAGGGGTTGACGACGAGCGAGCGCGGTACGTAAGGCGCGCTGTCCAGCGCGCTGGCGTGGTCCTCGTGCGCCCACACGTAGGGGAAGACCGCCTTATGCCAGTCGATCTGGCCTTCGACAGCCTTGGCGTAGGGATCGAGCAGCAGCTTCGCCGGGTTGCAGCGGTGCCCTTCCTTGGGCGACCACGGCCCGTAGACCCGGAAGCCGTAGCGCGTGCCCGGGCCGACATCCGGCAGGTAGCCGTGCCAGCAGAAGGCGCTGACTTCGGGCAGCTCCACGCGCGTCTCATGGCCGTCCTCGAACAGGCACAGCTCCACGCATTCAGCAATTTCGGAGAAGACGGCGAAGTTGGTGCCAACGCCGTCGAAGGTTGCCCCGAGGGGATAAGGCTGGCCCGGCCAGACTCTCATTGCCGGCCGGGCATTCGCAGGATGGGTACCACGGCGCTGATCGTAGGCCGTGGTACCGAATTGCGATCTACACCTTGCGGCCGGCCTTCCGCATGATCGCGTTGCGGAGCTGATCTTTGTTCATGTGCGAGCGGCCTTCGATGTTCAGCTCGCGGGCTTCGCTGCGAAGCGTCTTGACGGTTGCGCCCGGTCCGACGTCGTAGCCACCTGCGGTCATGCGATGGGTAGTGCGATTACCGGCCTGCTGTGGGTCCGAGGGCTCGCGGTTGCCCTTCGCAACCCAGTGGTCGCCTGACTTGCGATACTCGCGCTTCAGCGACTTGAACGCGGTACGGTGGGCACGTTCGCCCTCGCCGTACTGTTCCACGGCGCTGTCGTGCGTCTTGACGTAGATGTCCTGCGCCCGCTTGTCGGAGCGCCGGATGGTCGACGGCATGTCCTGTCTGCCTGGCATATGAACGTCACCTCCTGATGCCCCAGAGAGCACGCAGAAGCCGTGCCCCAGTACGATGGATGCATGGCGCGATTCAAGGTCGGCGTGCAGCTGCACCCGCAGCACACCTCGGTGAAGGCCCTGCGCGACGCGTGGCGAGCAGCGGATGCGCTGGGTGCGGACAGCCTGTGGGTGTGGGACCACTTCTACCCGCTGTACGGCGACCGCAACGGCGCCCATTTCGAGGCGTACACGCTGCTTTCCGCGATGGCCGTCGATACGTCGCACGCGCACCTCGGAGCCATGGTCACCGGCGGCGGCTATCGCAACCCGGACTTGCTGGCCGACATGGCCCGAACCATCGACCATCTCAGCGGCGGACGCTTCATCCTGGGCATCGGTTCGGGCTGGTTCGAGCGCGACTACCGCGAATACGGCTACGACTTCGGGACGCGCGGCTCGCGGCTGAGGGCCCTGGAGGGCGCCCTGCAGCGCATCAAGAGACGGCTCGCCAAGCTCAACCCGCCGCCCATGGGCAAGCTGCCGATCCTGATCGGCGGCGGCGGCGAGAAGGTCACGCTGCGCCTGGTGGCGCAGTACGCCGACGCCTGGAACACCTTTCCGCCGGCCTCGGGTTATGCCCACAAGATGAAGGTGCTGGACGAATGGTGCGCGAAGTTGGGCCGCAACCCCGCCGAAATCGAGCGCACGATCGAGGTCCGGCCCGACCAGATGGACCAGGTGGAGGATTGCGTAAAAGCCGGCGCGCAGCACCTGATCATGGAGATCGGCCAGCCGTTCGACCTGAAGCCAGTCGAAGAATTGATCAAGATGTCAGGGAGGTAGTTTGGAACTCACACCGCAGGCGCAGGGCTTCATGCAGCTGGTCAAGGAGCGCACCAGCCATCGCGGCGGCTACCGCAAGAATGTAGACGTCACCGACGAGCAGCTGCAGTTCATCCTGGAGGCGGCTCGCTGGGCGCCTTCGGCCGGCAACTCACAGCCGTGGGAGTTCGTGGTTGTGCGCAAGCCCGAGCTGCGTGCGGCGATCATCGACATCGCCAAGAAGCAGCTCAAAGAGAAGATCGAGATGGAGTGGGTGACGCGCCGCACCCGCAAGGTGGGCAGCGACAGCGGCTTCGTCCACGCGCCGGTGTTCATCATCATCGTGGGCGACCCCAGGACCATCGAGGCCTATCCGGTGCGCACCCGCCTGGACAAGTGGCAGTCGCACTACTTCAGCAGCCTGTCCAACACGGTGCTGACGATCGTGCTGGCGGCCGAGGCCATTGGCCTCGGGTCGCAGTGGCTCAGCGACATCGCCTCGCCCTACTTCGCCACCATGGTCAAGGCGCTGCTGGGCATCCCCGATCCACTGCAGCCGTACCACCTGATACCGATCGGCCACGTCAGCCGCAAGCTGCGGCCGAACCCCCGGCGCGAGCTGGACGAGATGGTCCACCAGGACCAGTACGACATGGCCAAGTTCCGGACCGACGAGCAGGTACGGGAGTTCTTCGGCCAGATGGGCATCCGATCGCCCAGCTACCGCTGGTGAGCGGCCGCTAGCGTGTGACGAAGATCACGCGGGCCACGTGACGCAACCCACAGCGCCAAGCGCTCCGGAAGCCGTAGGTTGGTGGCGTGGGGATGCGAAGGCTGCTATCGGGCGCCGGCGCGGTCTACAGCTCGGACCGCGCCTTCTATGCAGGTCTGCTGGTTGCCTGGGAGCTGTTCGGGGTGTTGATGGAGCTGACCGCTCGCCTCGGAGGCGCGCCCGCCGCAATCTTCCGTTAGGCACAGGACCCAGCGAAACAATCCGGCGGCGACTGATGTAGTCTGGTGCGGATGAATCGCTTCCGCGCAGTCGCACTCGCCGTCGCCGCAATCACCGTGCTCGCCTTCGCCGGCCTGCCGGCGGCGGCCGACACGCCGCCGCACGACGTGGTGGTGATGGTGTACGACACGGGTTTCACCCCGCAGAGCATCGCCGTGCAGGCAGGCGGCAGCGTCACCTGGAAGAACCGCGGCAACATGGTCCATACCGCGCAAACCATCGGCGGGCCGCCGATGCACTTCGATACCGGCGGCTTCGGTCCCAACGAGGACCGCAGCCTCACATTCCAGGCGCCGGGCGTCTACAACTACACGTCCGAGACGGACTGCCTGAACGGCAACAAGATCCCGATGTTCGCCTGCACCGGCTATTCCATCATCGTGGTGGCGCCAAATCAGCCGGCGCCTATGCTGTCCCCCACGGTGCTGGCCGGGCCTACGCCCACGGCCACCCTGCCGCCGACCTTTAGCGTGGCCCTCAGCGACACGGGCGCATCGCCTCCCAGCATTACCGTCCTGGTTGGCCAGAGCGTGACCTGGATGAACACCGGCACGAAAGTCCACACCGCGACCAGCCTGAGCGGCGCACCGCTGGCCTTCGACAGCGGCGGGCTTGGCCCCGGCCAGAGCGCCCGCATCAGTTTTGCCCTGCCGGGGACCTATTCCTACACGTCAGAGCCGGATTGTCACAACCCCAGCAATGCGCCCGGCTTCAACTGCGGACCGTACACGGTGGTGGTCCAGGCGGCTGGGGCTTCGAGCTAGAGGGACGCGCTCAGAGCCTGGATTCGGGCTCGTTGGCCCAGTCCAGGAACCACGTCGCCAGGTAGCCGGCTGTCGCGAAGATGCCGACGAACACGATGTCGGAGCGCGCCGCGATGTGCAGCGAATAGAGCGGCGGCAGCAGGAACCAGCTCGTCCCGAGCACGCTGATGAGTGTCGTCACCAGGCCCGGCCCGAAGCCGCCCAGGTAGGCGCTCAGCATCACCGCCAGCAGGTTCATGAGGAGAATGCCCGCCTTCGGCACCGACCACGGCATGGCCGCCGTCAGCAGCAAGCCCAGTCCGGCCAGCACGACCGCCATGGCGTATCTGACCCACGGCGGCATCACTACGACGACGCTGTCCTCGTCCATTCGCCGTCAGCATGCCATTAAGGCCAGCTCGATGCAAGGGGATCCTACCTACCCGAACAGCGCAAAATGGCGGCGACCGAACGGCAACTTTCGGTACCATGCATGCATGCCCGACGAAGGCCACAACTGGACACCGACCGCCGAGGACGTCGCCTACTGGCGCTTCCTGCGCCTAGCGGGACGCCAGCTGGCCGCCCACCTGTGCCTCAAGGAGCGCACCGTCACCATGTGGGCCCGTCCGCGCGACCCGCTGATGCGACAGGCCTTCTGGAGCAAGCACGCCGGCCACGAGCACGTGTTCGTGGGCGAGGTGCTGGACCAGCGCCTCCGCGCTGAGTCGGGCCAGTAAGCGTCCCTACGAGGAGGAAGTTCATGGCAGGCGTGCGACTCATCATCCAGTTCACCGCGGACAGCGCCGAGCAGGCCGACAAAGAGATCGAGGCCATGAAGCAGCGCTGCCTCAAGGCCCAGCAGGAGAACGGCTGCGTCCAGTTCGAGGTCTTCCGCAGCCAGCTCCGCCCCGAGCATTACGCGCTGCTGGAGCACTGGACCAGCGAGGAAGCGCTGGAAGAGCATCGCAAAGGCGGCACCGGCGGCAGCAACCCCTCGATCAAGCGGGAGCGCGAGCACTACGAGTACCAGGCCGCCGGCTGATCGCCCGCCGATGGCGTTCGACCACCGGCAGGTCCTTTCGCTGATCCGCCAGCAAGCGGACGCCCTGTGCGATTGCCTGGACGGGCTAGCCGAGCCGGATTGGGAGAAGCCCACCGCTTGCACCGAATGGAACGTGGCGGACGTGGTGGCGCACCTCTCGAGCGGCGCCACGGTTCAGCGGCGAGCGCTGGACCGCGGACTGCAGGGCGACACCTCGCCGCTGTGGACTGATCCCGCGGAACGGCTGGCCCTGTCTCGCGCCAAGCGGGACATCCCGGCAGCCGAGAAAGCGGCCGACTACCGCCAGGGCATGGCCGAGCTGCTGCCGCTATTCGAACGGCTCCAGCCCGAGGACCTGGACCGCAAGAGCGCCTGGCACCAGTCGGGCGTGCATCCCATCCGCTGGTTCTTCACGCAGCGCTTGGGCGAGACCACCTTCCATGCGCGCGACATCCACATCGGCCTGGGCCGTCCGGCCGGCATCCCCGAGGACGTCGCCCGCGTCCTGCTGCCGGCCTACCTGGACCGGCTGAAGCGCCTGTTCCAGCCCGGCCAGCCGGGCGACCTGCGGGCCAGCATCGCCTTCGGAGGCGCGGGCCGGATCGACGTGGCCGACGGCGCCGGCGAGTACCTGCCGGATGGATCTAGCGCGGGGGCGGACCTGAGCCTGCAGGGCTCGGCCGAGACGCTGGTGCTCATCGCGACGGGACGGCTGGAGCCGAAAGAGGCCGTGGCCGCCGGCCAGCTGCGAGCACAGGGCGACACCGGCCTCATCGAGCGCTGGCGCGAGATCTTCCGGCCGCTGTAGCGGCCGGGGTCGCAGACGTAAGGAGAGGTCCCGCGCCACCTTTCGGCGGCTGGGACCTCCCTACAGAGGCAGGGCCGGGACAACTCCAGCATCACGCTGGCTTTGCGCCCCAACTGGCCGGCATCCGTGCCTGCTGAGGTAAGTATCGGCATTGAGGCCGGTGCGGCGCAGGGCCAGATTTGGCCATAAATCCAGCGGCTGCCGCGGCCGATAATCAATTCAGATGACGCTGTCCGAATTGATCGCGGAGCTCCAGAAATATCCTCCCGAAACGCCCGCCAAGCGCTTCGACCCGCTGCCGGAGCAATATCGGAACGGCATGGAGCAGGACGACGTCGACGTCGTCGCCGTCATCGATCGCGACGGTTACGTCGCCATCGTCTAAGGGCAGCTAGACGGCGCCTTCGGCGCGAAGCTGCGCCACGTCTTCGGCTGAATAGCCGAGCTCGGCCAGGATGGCGTCCGTGTGCTCGCCGGCCTCCGGCGCGGCGGATCGAATGCTCGGGGGCGTTCGCTCCAGGTTGACGCCGTGGCCGAGCACGGCCATCTTCCCCAGCACGCGGCTCTCAACCGTGGCCGATAGCGGCAGCGTCTGCGTCTGCTCGTCCTCGAAGCACTGCTGCACGTTGTTAATCGGCCCTGACGGCACACCCGCTTCGGTCAGCAGGGCCACCCATTCCGCGGCCGTGCGCTGCGCCAGCAGCTCCTCCAGCTCGGCGTGAAACTCGGCGCGATGCTCGAAGCGCGCTTCGCGCGTGCCGAACCGCTCGTCCTGCAGCAGATGCGGCGCGCCGACCGCCTCCAGGAGGCGCCGGAACATCGTCTCGCCGGCGGCCTGGATCATGAACTCCCCGTCTTTGGCGCGGTACACGCCCGAGGCGCCAAACAGCGGGTGGTTGTTGCCGTTCTGCTTGGGGTTCTCGCCGGTCATCAGGTACCGGGCGGCCTGGTGGTCCATGAGGCGGACGGCAGCCTGGAGCAGGGAGGTGTGCACCCACTGTCCCTTGCCCGAACGCTCGCGCTCGTACAGGGCGCAGACCACGCCGTAGGCCAGCATGAAGCCGGCGGTCAGATCGGATACCGGTACGCCCACCAGCAAGGGCCCGCGGCCGGGCTCGCCGTTGATGGTCATGAGGCCCGACATGCCCTGCGTGATCTGGTCGAAGCCCGGACGGCGCCGGTCGCGGCCGGTCTGGCCGAAGCCGGAGATGCTGGCGTAGACGAGCCGCGGGTTGATGGGCTGCAGCGTCTCGTAGTCGATCCCAAGGCGGTGCTTCACGTCGGGACGGTAGTTCTCCACCAGCACGTCGGCCTGTTCGACCAGCTTCAGGAACACGGCCCGGCCGCGCTCCGACTTGAGGTTCAGGGTGATGCTGCGCTTGTTGACCTGCAGGTTCTGGAAGTCGAAGTGGTGGCGCTCGCTGATGTCGCCGCCGCCCGGATCTTCCACGCGGATGACCTGGGCGCCCATCTCGCTGAGCTGCCGGACGCAGGTAGGCCCGGAGCGGGCGCGCGTTAAATCCAGGACGCGGACGTTCGAAAGCGGCACGGCGTCGATGGTATCCCTATTCGCGTTACTCGGGAGGGCGGTAGACGGCGACGCGCTTCAGCCGGAGGGTGGAGGCTGAGCCGGCGGCCGGAAGCATGCGCAGCCTGGCAATGCCCTGGGTGACGGTGCCATCCTGAACGGACAGCAGCCCTTCCCCGTCGAGGAACGCGTCGATGCACTCGCCGGCCGTCACCACCAGGACCGTGTGGTCGGTGCCGGGAGCGAGCACCACGCGCCGCGCGCCAAGCCAGTGGCCATCGTCCACATCTCCGGTCCGCATGAGTCCCACGCTGACGATGCCCTGCCGCGGATCCACCCGCAGGCAGTGTGACTGAGGGGTCACGCCCTCGTGGAACAGAACGTCGAAGATCCCCGAATTGGCCGTCACCGAGAATTCCAGCGCGGCCCAGGTGTCCTGCAGCGTGCCGGCCGGCAGCAGCACCTGCGCCTGGCTGCCGGCCGGCAGGGAGACCTCGACCACGTCGTCCCGCATCGAGACCTTGCCGCCGCGAACGACGATGCTGGCTCGCGCCCACTCCAGCGTGCTCTTGGACTCGAACAGCGTGCGGCCCAGCTCCGGAGCGCGCCCCGCACTCGGCAGCGAGGTGGATTCCACGAAGGCATCACCGGCAGCGGCCGAGCGCGTATCCGGCATTGCCGCGGCAGCTCGGATCGCGCGTACAGGGACCACCTCGCCGCTGGCTGCCCGCTGCGCCATCTTGAGCGCGGCGATCAGATCGACTGCTCGCTCGTAGCGCGAGGCCGGGTTCTTGGCCATGCCCCGGCGCACCACGCGCGCCACCTCCGGCGACACGTCCGGGTTGAATTCGCGCGCCGAGGGGATGTCTTCCTTGAGATGGGCCAGGGCGGTCGCCAGCGGATTCTCGCGCTCGTAGGGCAGGCGCCCCGTGAGAAGCTGAAAGACGGTTACCGCCAGCGCGTAGATGTCCGACGCCGGCTCCGCCTTGCCTCGGAACTGCTCGGGCGCCATATGCGACGGCGTGCCCAGCATATGGCCCCAGCTGGCCGTCGTGCCATCGCGCAGCAGAGCCAGGCCGAAGTCGGCCAGATAGATGCGGCCCTGCGCGTCGAACAGCAGATTGGCCGGCTTTATATCGCGATGGATGACGTTCACGCCATGGGCGTAGTCCAGCGCCTGGGCGGCGGGCGCCAGGAGGCGCACGATGTGCTCGACAGGCATGGGCAGGCCAATCTGCGTCGCCAGCGTCCCCCCCGCCGCCAGCGCCATGGCGATGTACGCCAGGTCGTCTTCGTGGCCGAAGTCGTACACCGGCAGGATGTTCGGGTGCGACAGCTGCCCGACGCGAATGGCCTCCTCACGGAAGCGGGTGAAGGCCTCCGCGTCGTGCGCGTCGAGCACCTTGAGGGCAACCTCGCGCTCCAGCGCCAGCTGCCGGGCTCGATAGACCGTGCCCATCGCGCCCCGGCCGATCTGCTGGAGGATTTCGAAGCCACCGAGCTGCTGGCCAGCCGGTAGGCGCATGTCAGGCGTCCAGCGGTATTTCGAGGATTTGCAGCGAGCGCACAGGCTCCGTTCGACCCTTCACGTGCAGCCCACCCAAGTCCTTGAAACGAAACCCCCCGGGCCGTCCGAACGGCATGTTCGGATTGTGCTTCTGAATGTGCTTGTAGGCGCGGTCCGTGATGATGACGTCGCCGCCGCTGGCCTGGCCCTGCAGGCGTGAGGCCACGTTCACCACGTCCCCGATGCACGAATAGTTCGTGATCTTATTAACGCCAATATTGCCGACGAGTGCAGTGCCGGTGTTCACACCCACGCCAAACGAGACGCCTTCCATGAAGCGCGCGGCTTTGGCCTGCATCGTCCAGCCGGCTTTGACCGCGGCGAAGGCGTGGTTTGGCAGGTCCTCAGGCGAGTTGAAGATGGCCATGATCCCATCGCCGATGAACTTGTCGAGCGTGCCGCCATGCTCCATGATGGCTTCCACAGCCACGGTGAAGTAGCGCCGCAGCGTCAGCAGCACCCGTTCCTCGTGCGAGTTCTCCGACAACGTTGTGAAGCCGCGGATGTCGGCGAACAGGATCGTCACTTCGCGCCGCTTGGGAGGCTCGGTAGCCAGCTGCGGGTTATCAATCAGCTTCTTGACCACGGCCGCCGGCACGTACTGCGAGAACAGGTCCCGCACGCGCTGATGCTCGGCCTGGAACTTCTTGAGCGCCGCCTCGGCGGCATAGCGTGGGGTTTGGTCGTCCACGACCAGCATCACGCCGGCCGTCGCTCCGGCGCCGTCCAGCAGCGGGCCCACTTCGCAGCTCAGCAAGCGGCGCCGCTCGTTGACGGTGGCGTCGAGCAGCAGCGAGTTGGTCTGCTCGCCGCGGAGCGCGACCTTGAAGGGCTCGAGCAGCTTCTGCGCCAACTCGTCGCCGAGAATCGCCTTGTAGCCCCGGCCGGCGGCTTCCTCTGGTGACAGCTTGAATACCCGCCCGGCGGCGCGGTTCACCGTCTTGACCCGGCCGCTCTTGTCGAACACCACAACCATGCTGTTGAGGGTGTCGAGCAAAGTATCGAGCGTAGCCTGCGCGTCGGAGCCGGCGACCGGACGTGGCTGCGCGGACGGGGTGGGTGCCGCTGCCAGGCTGGCGAAGGTGGCGCTCGCCTGCTTAATGGCCTCCTCGAGCACCTGGAGCTCGGATTGGTTGAAGCGGCCGGCCTCATGCCGGTGGTCGAGGTAGATCACGCCGACCACCTCGTCCCCACTCTTGAGCGGCACGACGATGACCGACCGCAGGCCCAGCGCGGCAGCGCTCTCCGACGCGGCGGTGCGGCTGTCAGTGAGGGCGTCGTCCACGATCTGCGGCTCGCCGGTCTCGACCACGAAGTCGATCAACGTGCGGCAGGCGGCGAAGCGGGGGTGGTCGACCTCTTCCTGCTTGAAATCTCGTGCCGCCGCGAACTGCAGCCCGCGGCCCGGCATGTTCAGGAGCAGGAACCCGCGCTCGGCCCCCGTTGAGGCGATGACCGAATCCATGAGGCGCTGGAGCGCCTCCTGTCGTGACTGGCCGGGCGCAGGACGGGCAGCGGCCTGCTGCTGCGCTACCCCCCCACCTTCGGCGGTATCAATCGCCATGCGAGCGAGGCTCATGCTAGCAGCCTTTGTGCTGAAAAGCACTAGCTCTAGTACTGAAGTCGGCAGCGCCCAACATCGGTACTAATCGCCCCCGATCCTTGATCGGCCAGGCCCCGCCCCGTATGGTTCGGTGGATGCTTCCTTGGCGGTCACGCCGCGGCCGATCCGTGCTGGGCGCCGGGGTCGTGGCCATCACCGTGGCCTTGCTCGCCCAGCGGAGCGCAGCCGCGGACGGTGCGCCGATGAGCGCCACCGTGACCATTACCGGGCGAGGCGGCTTCAGCCCGCCGAACGTGTTCATACAGCGCGGCGGGACGGTGACGTGGAACAACGTCGACAGCGACTCGCACGACGTGGAGACGCAGAGCGCGCCCGTTCAGTTCGTGCTGTCAATGAGCCCCGGCCAGAGCAAAGGCTGGCGCTTCGTCCACTCCGGCACGTACCACTACATCGCGGGAACGGACTGCATCTGGGGCCAGAAGGCGCTGTTTCCATGCCTCGATAACACGGTCGTGGTGCTCGACCCGGGCGAGGCGGTACCGACGCCGGCCAACCTGACGCCTACGCCTACCCCGATCCCGCAGACCGTGACCGTGCAGCACGACGCGTTCATGCAGATCACCGATACCGGCTTCGTCCCGAAAATCGCCGCCATTGCGACGGGCGGCACCGTCAGCTGGATCAACGCCGGCGTCAACCAGCACACGGCGACCTCGATCAAAGGTCCAACGAACTTCACCTTCGACACCGGCGGCTTGAGCACCAGCCAGTTCGCCCCGGCGGTCACGCTGAACGATCCGGGCATCTACTGGTACAGCTCTTCGACCGATTGCCTGCACGGAGTTACGTCAACTACGTTCGACTGCACTCCGGCGTTCATCATCGTCAGCAACGCGGACGTGGGCACGCAGCTCCCCATCCCCTCCGAGATCACGGCCCAGCTGCCGCCCACGCCCACACCCGTACCGGGCGTCGCGCCGGCGGCGAACACCGCCATCACCGTGGGAGACGTGAGCGGCTTCACCCCGCGCGACCTGACCATCAAGCTGGGGCAGACCGTCACCTGGACGAACACGGGCACCCGCACGCACTCCGTCGTCTCGGATTTGGGCGTCAACCCGTCGTTCAACCTGGGCGGCTTCGCGCCGCAGCAGACGGTCGCCTGGCGTCCCCTGCAGCCCGGCGTCTACCGCTACCACTCGTCGGCGGACGACACGAACTCGCTGCAGCGGGACTGCAAGTGCAACCTCTTCCGAGGCACCGTTACCGTCGGGCAGTAAGCCCGCTGCTCAGTTCCGGAAGAAGTCGATCACCAGCCGGTTGAAGGCCGCGGCGTGCTCCACCTGCGCCCAATGGCCGCAGCGCGGGAAGATGTGCATCTGCGCATTCTGGAAGGTACGCGCCATGAGCAGGCCGATGTCCAGCGCGCCGAAACGGTCGTCGATACCCCAGATGACCAGCGACGGGCACGCGACCTTGTGCAGCTGTCCGGTGAGGTCCTCGCGGCCCGGCGGCTGAGTGGACATGATGCGCACCACGTCCGGGTCCAGGCTGGCCTGGTAGCGCTCCTCCAGCGTCTCCTCGGTGAGGAAGGAGGAGTCGTACAGGAGCGTCTGGATGAGCGTGCGCATCTTCTCGCGCGAGGGGCCGTCGCCCTTGTAGTAGCTGCCGATCAGCTTGATGCCTTCGAGCGGCATGGGGCAGAACAGGCTCTGGCCGACCGGCGCGCTGCCGATCACGACCAGCTTGGAGACCTTCTTCGGTGAGTCGATGGCCAGCTTGATGGCCACCTGACCGCCCATGGAGTTGCCGACGAAGTGGGCGCTCTCGATGCCCAGCTTGTCCATGAAATCGCGGAACACGTTCGCACAGTAAGTCAGTCGAGGCCCTTCGATGACCAGCTTCTCCGAGCCGCCGTACTGCGGCATGTCCACCAGCAGGCAGCGGAAGTTCGCGGCAAACGCGTCGATGTTCTGCTTGAAGTTGCTCCAGCTGGAAGCGCCCGGACCAGCTCCGTGCACCATGATGACGGGATAGCCGGAGCCGACGTCGTTGTAGTGGATTTTGATGCCGCCGGCCTGGATGTCGTGCGCGGTCGCTTCCTGGCTGATGATGGCCATTAGGCCTCCTCCTGCGATGTGTCGGTCGAGCCATTATCGCCCGACGGCTACCATGAAGGGCGATGGCTGGAGAGGCGCCGGCCCGCGGCGCATTTTCGCAGGGGCGCGAAGCCTGGAACGTGTGGCCGCGCTACGAGGCGGCGGCGCTCGGCTTCCCCAACTACTGGTACCCGGTGCTGTGGTCGAGCCATCTCCGAAGCAAGCCGCAGGTGCTGACGCTGCTGGGCCAGCGGATCGTGTTCCTGCGCGACGGCGGCAAGCCCTACGCCCTGGCGGACCGCTGCCCGCACCGCGGCGTGTCGCTGAGCCACGGCTGCCAGAACTTCCCCGGCACCCTGAGCTGCGCCTACCACGGCTGGACCTACGACCTCCGGAGCGGCACGCTGGTGGGCGTCATCACCGACGGGCCGGACTCGCCCATCCGCGGCAAGGTGCGGGTGCGCACCTATCCGCTGGAGGAGCGGCTGGGGCTGGTGTGGATCTACATGGGCGAGGGCACGCCGCCGCCTATCGAGGGGGACATACCCACCGAGCTGGCCGGCACGCCGGCGGCCATCGCCGGGCGCATCACCGAGCGGCCCGGAAACTGGCGGCTGGCCGCCGAGAACGGCTTCGACGAGGGCCACGCCAAGTACCTGCATCGCAACACGCCCTTCTCCTGGTTCCGTGAGATGCCGGTCTGGAGCCGCACGCGGGTGGTCCCCATCGAGGACGGCAAGTGGATCATCCGCGAGCACGACGAGATGCACTGGGCCACGGACTTCCCTGGCCTGGGTCGCTTCCCGGCCAAGAAGCGCTTCTGGAAGCTGCGCCGAGGCGGCGCGCGCACGTCGCTGAGCCTGCCCGGCATGCTGCGCGTGCGCTTCGCCGAATGGACCCACTACGAGTGGTATGTGCCCGTGGACGAGAACCACCACCGCTACATCCAGCTCGTGGTCAAGTTCACGACCGGGCTGGACGCCCTGCTGTTCAAGCTGCGCTACTGGCTGTACCTGCGCTGGCTGTTCCACGGCCTGTTCAACGACCAGGACGCCATCATGGTCGAGGACATGGACTGCCCTCCAGAGCGCCTCTACCGCCCCGACGTGTCCATCATCGCCTGGCGAAAGATGTGCGAGCACCCCCGCGGCGTCGGCGGCTCCCTCGCGGAAGTCCAGGAGCGTGAAGTCGAACAGCTCGACCGCGAGCCGGTCCTCAGCTAGTCTCTGCCGCCTCGCTCAGGTGGACACGCTGATCTCTGGAGGACGGCGCAGCGTCTGAAGGACCACGCAGTAGCGTTCCGTCAGCTCGATGAGCTTGGCCAGTTGTTCTGGGGGCGCGCTGGAGTCGAGGTCGAAGCGCAGGCGGATGGCGCTGAAACCCACCGGCGCATCCTTGCTGACGCCCAGAGTGCCGCGAACGTCGAGGTCGCCTTCGG
>Ga0070738_10003443_pt1 | contig 20787 bp, 16 predicted proteins | sample Coa_R2_2_FD_66446 | JGI IMG/M metagenome (GOLD analysis project Ga0070738, IMG submission 66446) | Surface soil microbial communities from Centralia Pennsylvania, which are recovering from an underground coalmine fire - Coalmine... | ecosystem: Environmental > Terrestrial > Soil > Unclassified ... | reverse complement strand
CCCCGTCTTCGATGCCGCCGCTGGTCAGGCCGGCCCGGAAATCCGGCACCTGCGCGCTCAGCTCCGGGTGCACCAGGGCGCAGTGGGCACACTCCTCGTAATTGGCAATGACGATCTTCCAGTTGCTGCGGAGGTCGTAGACTAGCGTGCCGCCGACCTTCAGCTCGCCCAGATGGTAGCGCGCGAGGCGCGGATGCAGGATGTTCCCCTGCTCGGCCAGAGGGCGCGGGCTCTCGCCCAGGTTCAGGAAGATCAGGCCCTCCCAGTTCTCAAGGGCCACGGGAACCAGGCCGAAGAGGTCGGGATCGAAGCGGGCGTCCTCTTTCATATTGGGGGCGCCCACCAGCTTGCCGTCCAGAGCGTAGGTCCAGGCGTGATAGCGGCACTGGATGGTGGCCCGCAGTTGCCCCCGCTCCGCCGTGCACAGTCGCGCTCCGCGGTGCCGGCAGACGTTCAGGAAGGCCCTGAGGGTGCCGGCGCGGTCGCGCAAGACGATCACGCTCTCCGTGCCCACCGTGGCGAGGACGTAATCCCCGACAGCGGGGATGGCATCGGCGCGGCCCACGCAGACCCAGGAGGCGGAGAAGATGCGCTCCTGTTCCAGGGCGAAGATAGAGGGATCGTAAAAGTAATGGCCGGGCAAGGTTGGCGTGTAGTCGGTGGCCGGTAACTCCAGGGTGGTCATCTGCGTCTCTCTTTGCCGCTGTGCAACATCTAAACCAAAGCCAGGCTCGGTATCGGCCAGCACCATCGGTCCCGCCGCGGCTTTGGTTTATCGGGCGGGCGGTCCTCCTCTTACTTCTACCCCCCGGCGCCATGCCTTGTCAAAGGTGCCAGGCGATAGGATGGTCGGGACCGAGCGCCTAACGCCTAGCCGCTGCTGTCCCCCGAATTTCCTAGTGCCGGCGGTGAGAAAGCCGCGTACGATACCCTCAATCCGGAGAGGTCTGGGCCTGCCGGATAAGCGAGTGTGCTATTCGCGCCGCCGATGAAGGCGATCACCCGAGTCACAAGAGGTAGCAAGCGCAATCCATGGCCGCACCGTCTGGTCTATCAAGCAATCCCTTCGAAGTGCTGGGCCTCGACCGCTCGGCCTCATTCGAGGAAGTCAAGCTCGCTTACCGGCGCCTGGCGCGCGAGTATCACCCGGACGCTAATCCGAACGACCCCATGGCCCTGGAGCGCTTCACCGCGTTGCGCCGCGCCTATGAGCGCCTGAAGATCTTCTATCAAACGCTGGAGGATGTGGAAGGAGCGCCAGACGGGCCGGCAGCCGCTCAGGCAGCGGCCACCGCGGGGCATAGCGACCGCCAGGCGGCGGTCCCGCCTCAACGCGAACCGATGCCTGAACCGCCACTTTCCACCAACGGCGCCCGGCACGAGGCCGCCGGGGAGATGCCGGTAACGCCTTCCGGCGCGCGTCGCGCCTTCCGCCGCACCGGACCGATACGGCATCCCGGCGAAGGCGACGGGCACCTTGCCCCGGCCGGGCGAGCGGCGGAGGTCAAGCTGCCCGAGCCGCTGCGGATCGGCGGCGGGCATCTGGCTTTGCGCGCCGAGGTCCTGTACAGCTACCAGATCGTCGCTCCCAGCCCGCAACCGCAGATGCTCTATGCGCTGATCAGCCTGCGCACCTCCGAGACGGTGAGCTTTCCGCGCGTCCCGCTGAACCTGTGCCTGGTGCTCGACCATAGCTCGTCGATGCTGCGCGGTGGCAAGGTGGAGCGCCTGAAGGACATGGTCGGCGAGCTGGTCAAGCAACTCGACCAGGACGATTACCTGTCTATCGTCTCCTTCGGCGACCGGGCCGAGGTCCTGCTGCCGGCGCAACCGCTCAGCGATCCCTCCCTGGTGCGCACGGCCATCGACTCCATGCGCTGCCGGGGCGGCACGGAGATCTCGCGCGGTCTGGTCTCGGGCCTGTCGGAGCTCTCGCTCAATGCCTCGCGCGCCGTCTCACATCTCATCCTGCTGACCGATGGCCAGACCGACGGAGATGAGATGGCCTGCCTGGAGCGAGCCGAAGAGGCGGCGGCTCTGAACGTCGGCATCACCGCCTTCGGTCTGGGCGCCGACTGGAACAGCACGCTGCTGGATGGCATCGCCCGGCCCACCGGCGGGCATTCCGACTACATCGAATCTCCCGAGGCCATGGTGCAGGCCTTCATCGCGCGCGTGAGCGCCCTGCAATCGACCAACCTGCGCCGTACCGTGCTCGGCGTCAACGTGGTGGCCTCTCAGTTGCAGCGCGCCACGTTGGTCAGCCCGATGATGCAGCCGCTGGAGTTCACCGCCGAGCGCGGCACGCCGATGGCCATCATCGGCGAGATCAGCAGCGCCACCGAGTACCAACTGCTGGCCGAGTTCCAGTTGATGCCGTGCCAGCCCGGCGCGGTGCGGGTAGCCGACCTCACCGTGACCTACGACGTCCCCGGCCTGCAGCGCGAGCGCGAAGCGCTGATCATCCCCATATCCACCACCGCGGCAACCGACCCCGATGTCCCGCTGCAAGCCGATCCGCGCGTGACCGATATGCTGCGCAAGGTCACGGCCAATCGCCTTCAAGAGCGGGCCTGGCACGAAATCGAAACGGGGAACGCAGCCAAGGGCACCGGCCTGCTCAAGCGGGCCGCCGAGCACCTGGAAGTCGCGGGGCATGCCGATCTCGCTCAGGTCGCCATCGCCGAGGCCGAACGGGTAGAGCGCGGCAACGACGCCAACGACGAGAACGTCAAGCGCATTATCTACGGCACCCGCCGCCTGGCACAGACCGCCCACCAGGGGTAGCGTTGCGCGCTGCCCGGCCTAACCTGCATTATTCACGAGGACCGCGGGCCGCCGCCAGGCAGGGTCGTCCCGCCCGATCAGACGCCCAGGAATAATCCAGGCTAAACCAAAGCCGCGGCGGGACCGACCCTGCCGATTTTGGTTTTGTGTCCTGATGCGGGCTACGGGGCGCCGAGACGCCTGTAGTCGTCCCAGGTATCCACGTCGGCCGCGCTGGCGGCGGGAACGGGGACCGCGGCGATGGGACCATCGTAGGCACGCAGCAGGGCGCGAGCGCCCTGGTCGCCGCGGATGGTGGCGGCCAGGGACCAGAGATCGCGATGCAACAGCAGCGGCGTGCCCCGGTGGTCGCCGTAGTCGGCGGCCACGATCTTGGCGCCGCTTTCGCGAGACGCGGCGACCAGGGCATCGATGGTCTCGCCGGCCAGAAGCGGCTGGTCGCCCACGGAGATCACCGCCGCCTCCACCGCCTCGTCCAGCGCGGCCAGACCCGCCTGCAGCGAGGTACTCAGGCCCTCGGCGTAGCGGTCGTTGACGACCACCCGCGCGCCGTGCAGGTCCACCTCCCGCCGCACGCGCTCCGCCTCGTGGCCCAGAACGACCAATACGGGATCGACCGTAGCGGCGGCCATGGCGGCCAGCGCCCACTCCAGCAGAGGGCGTCCCCGGTACGGCAGCAGTTGCTTGGGCCGGCCCAGGCGGGCTGAGCGGCCGGCGGCCAGGACGATGCCGGCAATCATGTGGCCAGGGCGGCGGCGTACACCTCGCTGAGCGGGCGTCCCGAACGGCCGTACTTGACCGCCGTCATCTCGGCCAAGATGGCCAGGGCGATCTCCTCCGGCGTGACGGCGCCGATGTCCAGCCCGATGGGACCGTGCAGCCGGGCCAGCTCCGCCTCGGTCACGCCGGCGCGGCGCAACATCTCGCGCCGCTGCGCCTGGGTGCGGCGGCTGCCGATCAGTCCGACGTAGCGCGCCTCGCTGCGCAGCAAGATCGGCAAGAGCGGCTCTTCGAACTTGGGGTCGTGGGTCAGCACGGCGACGTAGGTCGATGCATCTAGCGGTGGCAGCTTTTCCAGGGCGCGGTGCGGCCAGGTCACGATGATCTCGGCGGCGTCGGGGAAGCGCTCGCGCGTGGTGTAGGTGGCGCGGGCGTCGATCACCGTGACGCGGTAGCCCACCTTCGCGGCCAGGGCGCACAGCGCCGGCGCGGCGTGCACCGAGCCCATGATGAGCAGGCGCGGCAGCGGCGCGTGCGACTCCACGAAGACCTGCACGCCCTCCTCGTCGGGCGCCGGGGGCGGATAGCTCAGCACCTCGCTCACGCCGTTGCGCAGGCGTGTCAGGGCGTCCGCGCGCACGCGCTCGTCCAGGCCGGCGTCGCCCAGCGTGCCCTCGCCGCTGCCGTCCAGGAAGACGAGCAGCTTGGCGCCGGCCCGATCCAGCGGCCGCACCAGGGTGGCCACGCAGACAGGACGATCGTTGCGCAGCGCCTCGGCCAGCGTCTCAAACAGGCTCATCGCTCAGATACGGCACGCCGGCTCACCGGCCTGCTGCGACAGCGTGGCGACCCAGCTATCGTCGAGGGTCGGGCCGGCGGCGCGGCCATCCAGCGGCTCGATGAAGACCTGCACGGAGCCGCCGCACATCAGGCCCACCTCCCAGGTCATGTCCGGCGAATAGCCGTACTCGACGATCTGGGGGTGGCCGCTGCGCAGCACCTCCATGGCATGCTCGATCACGTCGGTGTCGACGCAGCCGCCGCTGATCGAGCCGACTACGTCGCCGTGCGCCGTCACCGCCATTTTGGCGCCTGCCGGCCGCGGCGTCGAGCCCGCCGTGGTCAAGACGGTGGCCACGGCGACGGGCTCGCCGCGCCCGCGCCACTCTTCCACACGATTCAATATCTCGCGCATGGGAACCTCCTCACTACCTACACTATATATTATCCAGCGCGCGGCAGCAGATGGCTGGCCCGATTGCTCCCCGGCTGGGCCATCGACACCCGGGCCAGCAGCGCGGCCAGGGACTCCAGGCTGGCCAGGTTATGCGCCGGCAGGAACAGGTCGATGTAGGGCAGGGCCGCGGTCATGCCGCGTGTCAGCGGCTGGTAGCCCTCCAGGCCCAGCAACGGGTTGAGCCAGACCAGCAGGTGGCACGAGCGCTGCAAGTGGGCCATCTCCGCGGCCAGCAAGGCCGGGTCGCCGCGGTCCCAGCCGTCGCTGATGACGATGGCGATGGCGCCGCGCCCCAGCGCACGCCGTGTCCAGCGCCGGTTGAAGGTGGAGATGGACTCGCCGATACGCGTCCCGCCCGAGAAGTCCATCACCTCGCGCGCCACCTCGTCGAGCGCGCGGTCGGGGTCGCGCAGGCGCAACTGGTGGGTGATGCGCGTCAGGCGGGTGCCGAAGACAAAGGTCTCCACGCCCTCCAGCCCCTGGGTAGCGGCGTGCAGGAAGCGCAGCAGCAGGCGGGTATAGCGGTCCATGGAGCCGCTCACGTCGCAGATCAGGGCGATGGGCCGCGGGCGCACTTTGTGGCGGCGACGCGGCAGCACCAGCACCTCGCCGCCGTAGCGCAGGTTACGGCGCGCCACCCGCCGCAGGTCCAGCAGGGCGCCGTGGCGCGCGGGCTGGGTGCGGCGCAGGCGGCGCATCGGCGGCTTGAAGCTCATCGTGGACAGCAGGCGGCGCATCTCGGCCAGCTCGGCCGGGGACAGGTGCGCGAAATCCCGCTGGCGCAGCGCTTCGGAGGCGCTGTAGGCGACGATCTGCCCGGCCGCCTCGCCCTCCTCGCCCGGCTCGTCCGGCGCCTCGTCCTCGTCGAGCTCGCCGCCCAGCGTGATCACGCGCTTGACGACCTGCTGCGCCGCGTTGCCGTTCTCCTCGCCGTGTCCCCGCGACTCCGTGGCCGGGGCATAGCCGACGATCGGCGCGTTGAACTGCTCGATCAGCGGAGCCAGGCCGCGCCAGAAGCGGTCGAAGGCCGCGGCAAAGGCCGGCTCGTGCACGTGCGCGTCCAGCAGCACGGCGCGCAGCGCCGCGTAGACATCGTCGCGCCGCGACAGGTCGACCAGCGCCAGCGTGCGCGTAGCATCGAGCGCCTGGCCGCTGCCCACGGAGAGCCCCATGCGGCGCAGCAGCTCCACGAAGCGCAGCAGCTCCGTGATCAGGCGATCGCCGTCATCCATTGTCGCGCGACTTCGCCACCAGCGCCTCGGCCTCGCCGTTGAGCCGGTGCAGGTCTTCCTCGTATTTCACCACGCAGCCCAGCGTCTCGCGCACCGTCTCGACATCGGCGTCGTCGCGGCCCAGCTCCACCAGCGCCCGCACCCAGTCCAGCGTCTCCGACACGCCGGGCGACTTGTAGAGTTCCATGGTGCGCAGCATCTGCACCATGCGGCAGACCTGCAAGGACAGCGCTTGACTCGCTTCCGGTACCTTCAGCGCCACGATGCGCTGCTCTTTCTGCAGCGAGGGGTAATCGATCCAGTGGTAGAGGCAGCGGCGCTTGAGGGCGTCGTGGATCTCGCGCGTGCGGTTCGAGGTCAGCACCACGGCGGGCGGATGGGCCGCGCGCACGGTGCCAAGCTCGGGGATGCTAACCTGGAAATCGGAGAGCAGCTCCAGCAGGAAGGCCTCGAACTCGGCGTCGGCGCGGTCCAGCTCGTCGATCAGCAGCACCGGCGGCACGGGATCGTCATGGGCGATGGCCTGCAAGAGGGGGCGCTCGATCAAGAAGTCGGGGCTGAAGATATCGCGCAGCGCCTCTTCTTCGGCCGCGCCGCGCGCCTCCAGCAGGCGAATCTCCAGCATCTGGCGGGCATAGTTCCACTCGTAGAGGGCGGAGCTGACGTCGAGGCCCTCGTAGCATTGCAGGCGGATCAGGCGCGCGCCCAGCACCTCCGCCAGCACCTTGGCCACCTCCGTCTTGCCCGTCCCGGCCTCACCTTCCAGCAGCAGCGGCTTGCCCAGCCGCAGCGAGAGGAACAGGCTCATCAGCAGCCCGCGATCTCCGACATACAGGTGGTCCAGCAGCGCCTCTTGCAGCGTCTCCACGCTCAGGCTGGGATACTCTTGCGTCACGCCCAACGATCTTACCCCTATCTTCATCAATATAGTGCTATCTGTAGTGTAGCAGCCGGCCTGCTGACACCCAGGCCCTGTGCATTCTACGCCGGCGCGGGACCGAAGGGTACCCGCTTGCGGGCCCCGGTCCCCTGGCGCCTCAGGGGCACTGCGGTGCCGCGTGCCCCACCGCAGTCGGAGGCCACCACCTTGGGGAATGCACAGACCGTGCCCGCGGACACCACCCTGACGCCATTCCGCAGGCGCCGGCATGCGGACGATCCGGGATATGCCTCGAACTACTCGGGGGAGGAGCGGCAGCGTGGCCCTGAAGGACCACGGTAGGGACTTCGCCCCGAACGGCAACTGAGGGCCACTACCGGCCGGCCAGGCCCGAGGTGACGATGCCGCGCATGAAGTAGCGCTGGGCAAAGAAGAACAGCACGATCACCGGGATGATCATCGCCGTCGACGCGGCCATCATGTAGTTCCAGAGCGTCTGTTGATGCGCCAGTTGAAACTGGCCGAGCCCCAGGGCCAGGGTGAGATTCTGCGGCGAGTTGATATAGATGAGCGGCAAGAGGAAGTCGTTCCAGCTATTGAGGGCGTCGAAGATCACGACCGATATCAGGACGGGGCCGCACAGCGGCAGGAGCACGTTCCACCAGATGCGCAACGGGTTGGCCCCGTCGATGCGCGCAGCCTCGTCGAGCTCGTGCGGTATCGTCAGGAAGAACTGGCGGAAGAGGAAGATGGAGAAGGCGCCGCCATTGGTGCTGGCCCCGAACCAGGCCGGGACGATGAGCGGCAAGAACGTATCGATCCAGTGCAGGTAGCGCATCAGCAGGAAGGTAGGGATGATCGTCACGATGTTGGGCAGCATCAGCGTAGCCAGGATGCACATGAACAGGAGGTTCTTCCCCGGGAAGCGCAGCCGCGCGAAGGCGTAGCCGGCCAGCGACGCCGAGAGCACGTCGCCGGCGGTGGTCCCGATGGCAATGATCACGGTGTTGCGGAGATAGAGGATGAAGGGCTCCATATCGACGAGCGCGGTCTTGTAGTTCGCCCACATGATGGGATTGGGGATCCACTGCGGCGGGTATCGCAACTCGGTCCCCGACGCCTTGAGGGAGGTCGAGACGAGCCACAAGAGTGGCATCAAGAAGGTGATGCCCAGCGCGATGAGCACGATATGGAGGGCCAGGTGGAAAATCCGCGTGCGGCCGGTGCGCGTGCGCCACCACGCCATCGGGGTGGTGCGACCGGGCGCCGCGATATCGGCCATCGGCGATGCTATCCTTTCATCTCACCTTCGTAGAAGACCCACGATCGCGCGACGCGGAAGTTGAGGATGGTCAGGGCCAGAATGATGATGAACAGGACCCAGGCCAGGAGCGCGGCGTAGCCCATCTCGAAGTCCTCGAAGCCCTTGTTGTAGATGTACAACACCAGCAGGAGCAGAGAGTTATCCGGCCCGGCGCCAACCTGGTTGAAGCCCGACTTGCTGAACAGGAAGGTGAGCGTGAACCCGCTTTGCATGGAGTTGATGATGCCGATGATCAGGTTGAAGAAGATGACCGGCGAGAGCATAGGCAGAGTGACGTAGCGGAAGCGCGACCACCAGCTCACGCCGTCGATGGCGGCGGCCTCGTATAGCTCTTGCGGGATACCGCGCAACCCGGCGAGGAAGATGATCATGCTGGTGCCGGCCGTCCACAGGTTCGTGATGACCAACGCGAGCTTGGCCTCCTGCGCGTTGTAGAGCCAGGTCTGGGGCGGGATGCCGAACAGGCCGATGATGGCATTGGCGAGGCCGAAGGAGGGGTTGAAGATCCACAGCCACAAGATCGCATTGGCGACGGTCGGGGTCAGACTGGGGATGAAGAACACCATGCGATACAGCCGGATGCCCAGTAGATCCTGGTTGAGGGCCAGCGCGAGCAGCAGCGAGAGCAGCAGGCCGAGCGGCACGGAGAGCAGCGTGACGTAGGCGGTGTTGAACAATGCCTTGAAGAACAGGGAATCTCCGGCCAACTCCTGTAAGTTATCCAGCCCGGCCGGCGTCGGCGGCGTGATGATCTCCCAGTGCACGAAGATCAGCGCGAACGAAGCGATCAGCGGGCCGGCCATGAAAATGAGGAAGCCGAGCAGGCTCGGCAGGACGCAGAGATAGCCCCACATCCATTCATTGCGCTGGAGCCGGCCGCGGCGCGGCCGCCGGCCGGCCTCCCGCGCGCCGATACGAGCGATCATGTCTACAGGTGTAGCCTGGCCCCGAACTTCTTGGCCCTCTGCTGGTCCGCCGCGAGGATGGCGTTGACCTGGGCGGCGACCTTGGGCATGATCTCCTTGGCCGTCGCCTGGCCGGCGTAGAGCTTCGTCATATCCGGCCACGGCGAGGTGATCAGGATGCCCTCCAGCTCCGAGTCGGAGATCGCTTCACACCAGAATGGCAGCCCGGCCTTGGGCAAAAGATCGATGATGATCTTCTGGTGCGCGGGGACTTTGGCGGTGGGCATCAGCTCGCGCGCCAGGCTCTTGATCGACGGGATGGTGGCGACGCCGTACTCGAAGGCCATGCGTATCCCCGGAGCGGTGCCCAGCCACTTGAGAAACTCCCAGGCCTCGGCCGGGTGGCTAGCCTGTGCCGGGATCATCAGGCCCGACGCCTCGGCGACCACCGCCCGCCCGGCCTTGCCTTTGGGGAACCCGGTCGTATCCCACTTCACCTTCCAGCCGTTCGAGACGTCCCAGCTTCCGCCGAACATCGTGGCGATGTTGCCCTGACCCATATCCCAGTTGATGCCCAGGGGAATGCGCGGCGTCGGGTTGACGTAGTATTTGTTGCCGAGGTCGGCGATCCACTGGAACTGCGCGATCACGCGGGGATCGTCGAGGCGGCTCTTGGAGATGTCCGGCTCGGCCCATTCCAGGCCCTGGCTGCGCAACAGGCAGTTCCACGACCAGTTGAGCCCTCCGTCGTTGCCAAATTGCACCACGTGATGGGGATCGAATGTCGGATCGGTCGCGTTGCGGCCCTTGTTGTCGAGCGTGAGTCGCTGGCAGACGCGCACGAAATCGTCCCAGGTCCAGCTCAGGTCGGGGTAGCGCAGATGGGCACGGTCGAACAGCTCCTTGTTGTACTGGAGCATCCACATGCCGTAGTCGAGCGGGAGGGCGAAGAGATGCGAGCCGAGCTTCTGCGGGTTGATGGCGTTGGCCAGGTAGTCGCTCTCCTTGAGGCCGCTCTTGCGCCAGAAGTCGCTGAGGTCGTACAGCGCACCGCGGGCCGCCAGCGAGAAGAGGCTGTCGTCGGCGCCGAACACCAGGTCGGGGGCGGTGCCGCCGGCCATCTCGACTTTGAGCTTGGTGAGGAAGTCCTGGTCTTGCGGCTCGATGTTGATCTGAATCTGCGGATTGTGCCGCTGGAACAGCGCGGCGGCATCGCGGAAATACTTCTCGTAGCCAGCGCCGCCGCGCGTCATGAAGCGGATGGTTGTCGTGGAGGCGCGGGGGACGGCGGCGCGAGCGAGGCCGTCAAGTCTCAGGCGGGAGGTCGCGGCCACGGTGCCCAGAGCCGCGCCGGCCTTGAGTAGTCCGCGCCTGCTCAGAGGGCGGTGCCAGAGCTGATTCCGGTTTTCGGCAAGTATCTCATCAGACATCGGGGCTCTCCTACCGCTGCGTCACATCAGCGAGCTAAACAGGAAGGGCTATGCTGCCGAGCCGATAGGCAAGAAGTGTGCCAGAGATCAGATAACGATGTCGAAGTACTCCCGCAGCACGGCCTCCACCTCGGCCTCGCCCGCCAGTTCCCGCTCGCTCTTGCCCTGTCCATCCGTCACCACGAGTCGGGACTCGCTCAGCGTCATCCGGCCGTCGCCCGTCAGGCGGGTGCACAGCCGGCGCTGCGTAAACGGACCGTCTGGAGGCGTCTGATGGTATCTGCACATCGGGCCGAAGTCGGCGAGGGCGTAGGAATCGAGGGTGAAGCAGTACATGGGCTCCCACGCGCCGCTCTCGAGCCGGCAGGCGACGACGCGGCCGGCCCCGTCGTCGTCGATGCGATACACCCGCCGGCCATCGCCCTGCTCGCCGCGCCGGTCCAGGCGCAACGGATGGACGAATTGATCCCCCCATCCCACGTCCACCAGCCAACGCCCCTCCGCTTCTACCAGCAGCGTCAGGTGATCGAAGGCGGGGCCCAGCGTGCCGTCCGCGTGGACATCGCGTGCTGCGAGCAGATGAACCGTGAAGCCGAGCGTCCGCAGCAGCGCGGCAAACAGGCCGTTAAGCTCGTAGCACAGGCCGCCGCGCCGCCGGCGCACGATTTTGTCGAAGAGCGCCGCCTCATCCAGCACCAGCGGTCGTGCCGCGAGGATATCGAGGTTCTCGAACGGCGTGGTGAGCAGATGCGCCTCGTGCAGAGCGTGCAGCGTCGCCGCCGTGGGCATGCGATGGCCCCGGTAGCCGATGCGGTCGAGATAGTCGTCAACGTCTATCATTAGCTGTTCCTCGCGCCACCGGAGGGGGATGCCACGCCTCCGCGGCGGCATTCGGCCTGCGCGATCTACGTGTGCTCGGCACGCTCACTCTGGCGCCGTGGAGGCGGCATTAGACCGCGCGGGACTTGTACTGCTTGATAGCCTCTTTTCGATCGGCGGTCATCCGCGTGCTCCTCTCCTCCTTCCGCCGCGTCCGATGGCACCTCTCCCTTTGGCATCGCGCTAACGGCGTGGCCCGCTGCCTACATCATCATACTCCAGGACCTGAGGACCGAACCGCGGATGGCACACCACTCCGGACGCGTATCGGGATATGTACGAGCGCCGTGATTCCCAGGGACGTATGGGCAAGCTACGCCAGGAGGCCGGCACCTTGTTGGTCGATCTCGTCTTCTCGTCCGACCAAAGTCGGATGGGCACGCGGCGCTCCCATGGTACACTGTCCCTGTATTCAGCAGCGGCACAATCGCGTGCCCTGCCTCTGGGCAAAGAAGGCCAACATGGCGGGACCGACGCGCGAGAGCACCTGGCGGTGCCTCAAGGTATCCAGCAAGAACGGCTAGTCCGCTGCTTACTCTCCCACGGCGTCACGAGTAAGCAGCGGGACGGACGCCCTTCGCCGACGACCGGGTACGCGCTCACCTCTTCCCGGCGTTCGTGGGCCATCCTCCTGCACCCTGTCTATCACCACTTCAGGAGGACACTGTCATGCCCATGCCACACCAGACCCAGATGCAGATCATCAAGCGCCGCCTCAGCGGCAAGCAAGGTACAGAGCGCGTGCGCGAGTTGCGCACCATCCTGCAGGAACTGCCCGATTACCGCAATGGCCCTTATGCCGACCTGCGCAAGTGGGTCATGGAGCAGATCGACGAGACCCGCGTCCGCTCCCGCGTCGTGCAGCGCGATAGCATCGCGGTACGCCGGGAGGGGGCGGCCCAGATCGCGCTGGTGGGGGCGCCGAACGCCGGCAAATCGTCGCTGCTCCACGCTCTGTCCCACGTGCAGATCAAGATCGGCGACTACGCCTTCACCACGCTGCGCCCCGTCCCGGCCCTCACGCGCATCGGCGGCGTGCTGGTGCAGCTAGTCGAGATTCCCGGCCTGATCGACGGCGCCGCGGAAGACCGCGGCGGGGGACGTGCCCTGCTCGGCGTGTTGCGCGGCGCCGACGCCATCGTCTATTGCCAGGCGGTGACCGAGCGGCCCGAGGCTCTGGCCATAGTCCGTGGCGAGGTGGACGCGGCGGGCATCGACCGCCCGGCGCTGCTGGCCGCCACCAAGATGGACGAAGCGGGCGAGGCGGATCTCGCGGCGCTGCGGGCCGCCGTATCCGACCTGCCGGTGGTCGGCGTCTCGGTCCTCGACGACGCCAGCCTGGAGCGCCTCAAGGAGGCCATGTGGGGCCTGACCGGCCTGATCCGGGTCTACCTGCGGCACGAGGGGCGGACGGCGGAGGAGCCGCTGGCCCTGCCCGCCGGCTCGACCGTGGCCGACGTGGCCATGGGCATCCACAAGAGCATCGGCGCCTCGTTCAAGGTGGCGCGTCTGTGGGGCCCATCAGCGCACTTCGACGGCCAGCAGGTAGGCCGCGCGCATCGCGTCCAGGACGGTGACACGATCGAGATCGTGCGCTGAATTGGTCCCCACGGGCCGTAGATAACGCCAGAAGGATGGTGCGGGCTCAGCCGCGGCGACATCGCCCGATCCAGGAAGCCTGACGTCCGGTCATCGGGTACATGGCGTTGCGTGCGCCACCTGCATTTTGCCCCGGCGCCTGTTCGTATCTATGCATTCTGTGCCGTACGGGGCGCCAGCCGATAGAGCGGGGCTGGGCGAGCCGGGCTGAACGCGTCGATGTGCGTCGTGGAGAAAGGTCGCTCGATGGTGGCGCCGGCCTGCGCCAGCGCCGCCTCGACCCAGCGGCGTAGCAGCTCGGGCGCGACCGCCACGCGCGCGTTTACCAGCGCGCGCGCCTCGCCGGCGGGATGGCCGTGGACGGCGACGTGCGGCGGGGTATCGTTTGTCACCGCATTGCCGACCACTATGCCGGTAGACGTCTCCAGCCACACCTTGACATGCGCAAGCTCGGCACCGGCCGCCCGCGCCTGAGCGCCCACGGCATCGAGGAACGCCTGTACCCAGGCGGACCCATCACCCCCCGGCACGGAGAGCGTGCCCTCCATATTCAGCCAGCCGAGACAGGCCTCGGCCTCGGCATACCGGTCGTAGTCGAGATCGAGCACCCGACGGCCTGCTTCGGCATCGTCAACAAAGCGCCCCAGCCAGCCGTCGAGCCCGTCACCCGAGGCAGCCGAGATCGGCAGCACCGGCGCACCTGGATAGGTGGCCGCCAGGTAGGCCAAGTCCTCGGAGCGCTCCTCGGCCGCCAGCAAGTCGACTTTATTGAGGAGTATGATATCGGCCTCAGCCAGTTGGCGATCGTAGAGATAGGTGACCGTATCGGGCAAGCGCGGCAATCTGCTCAGGCGCACCTTGTCGCGCAGCCGCCGTCCATCCACCACAACGGTCAGAGGACCGAGGCGGATATCGGCCGAACCAATCTGGAGCAGGGGTTGATACACGGTAGCGGCAAGGTCCGTGCACGAGCCCACTGCTTCCGCGAGCACCACGTCGGGGCGCGCCGTCTCTAGAAGCATCTGAAGGGTCTCGTGCAACGCATCGAAGCGGCAGCAAAAACAGCCACCGGGGATCTCCGCAACCGACTCGGTGGCGCGCAGACCTGCTGCCGTGTCCACAAGATTGCCGGCCTGGTCATTGGTGATGAGCGCAACGCGCAACCCATCGCCGCGCAGCCGTTCCGTGGCACGCACGAGTGCGGTCGTCTTGCCCGCGCCAAGGAAGCCCCCAACGACGATCAGGATGGGTGCGCGAGTCATAGTCTCTTCTCCTTATCACTCGTGCTCAACTGCAGCAGGCACACCATCTGGGTCCATCATCTCCGGTGGATGGATATCGAAAGCATCGGCGAGGCGCACAAAAAGGCTAAATAAGGCCGCGTCGTACACGGTCTCCGCGATCTGCGCATCCGTCCAGCCCACATCCCGCAATCCCTGCACTTGCTGATCGGTGATGCGGTAGGCGTGCCGGGTCAACGTCTCAACGAATTCCAGCAGCAGGCGCTCGGCCCTGGTGATTGGCGCTCGCTCCAGGTCGCCGTCGCGTAATGCCTGGGCCACCGGGGTGTATTGCTCGCCCTGCAACTGCAGGAACCACGTATGGCTGCTGAGTCAGTAGTGGCACCGGTTGAGAGCCGCCACATATGACGCGATCATCTCATGTTGGGCGCGGGTAAGAGCTCCGTCCGAGAAGTGCAGGCGCGAAGCGTCCATAATTGCGGCCAGGAAATCCGGCCGCGAGCTCATCGTGCGGACGATGTCCGGCACGCGCCCATCGGGACGGGACTGCCGCAGGCCGGCATATATGTCGGCGAGCGATCCGGTAGCATCCGCGTCTTCTATCCAGGCAATCCGTGGCATGTCGTATCACCTCCTGCTCGTGCAGCTAACCGGCGCACATGCTGCCTCTCGCGCCTTTGCCACGCGAGCGTCGAGCCGATCTGTTAGTTCCATTCTGGCCCTTGTATCATCCGCGCCACCTTCTCGCGCTGGGCTGGTGACGCGCTATCGCCCTTCTGAGCGACGTCATGTATCGAGAGCCCCTTACACCAGATGTCCGCCCTCAACGCGCCAAGCTCGCCCATCGATCTCGACGGTAAAGCCATCCAGGTTGCCGCCAAGCACTGTCAGCACCGGCCGAATTGTGCCCGCTTCGCGGCGCTGCTCATACGTGCCCCAGCCCGCGCCGCACGTAAAGAGGGCGCGAAAGGAATCCTGGTAGATTGCGGGCGCAAAGCGTAGCACGCGGCGATCGACATCGCAGCTATACCCGCTCAGCGCGGGTAGCAGCGCCCAACTCGCCATGGCCCGCGCGTAGTGATGGCCGCACTCGACCTCGTCCCAGGGATTCCGGCGGTAGCCATCGTGGCGCTCGCGCACCGCGGCAACCAGCATCAGCCCTTCGCGTACGCGCCCCTCGTAGATGAGGTGCGACGCTACCTGGTATTCGATGCCGGTCCAGACCTCATCGGAATAGACGAACGGCAGCTCGGGACGCCCACCCGCGGGCCAACTACAGAGCAACAAACCCGCTTCGTCGGCGAAGGCATAGGCACGCTGCAGATTGGCGTGGCTGCCGAGCGGGCGGCGGAAGTTGTAGCGATAGATGGCGTCAAGTGCCGACCTTACACGTTCAGCGGGCAGCACGTGGCCCAGTCCCGCTATGTGCGCCAACTGCTGACCCAACAACTGATCGGAGAGGCAACCGTCGCCATGTTGGTAAGGATGCGCGTCCACGTCGTCTAGCACCTGTTTGTAATACTCTCCGTTCCACGTCAGGGCATCGAAGCGGACGGCGCTTGTTTCACGGAGCGAACGGTAGCGCTCGGCCGCGACGCTATCGTCCAGCCGCAGGACGATTTCTTCGGCTGCTTTGAGCGCGGCCAGCAGCATGACTCCGCTGAGCGGATTCGGTCCGAAGAACTCGATGTCATAGGTATTGTGCTGCTGGCCGTCGATCACGCCGTCTTTGTCGGTGTCCCAGACGGCGAAGGCATAGGCCAGGGTCTTCTGGGCGTTTGGCCACAGGTCGGCCAGCAGTGCCCGATCGCCGGTGAGCAAGAAGGTGCGCCACAGGCGCACGATCATGCCAAGTTGGCCGTCGGCCGCGGCCTGGGGGGCCTGCCAGATGAGATCGAAAGCCTTGCCGGCCCGGAAGCGCATCTTGCCCGTGTCTTCCACCTCGTCGAGGAAGGCCGTGCGCATCATGCTGGCTTCCAGTGTGGGGAAGAGGTAGGCCAGCGTTTGCGCGTAGTTCCAGACATGCGTGCAGTTGCCGCTGCAGCACCCGCCGCGGTCGAAGCAGCCTTCCCAGCCGAAGAAACGGCCGTCTTCCAGCCAGAAGCAAGTCGTGCTGCGTGCCACCACGATGTTGCTCGACACGGCGTCCAGCACGGCATCGGGGAGCGTGCTGCCGAAGAGGGCGTCGCGGAAGCGCAGCGTCGTCTCTTCCAGGCGCGGCAAGTGCTCGGCCACGTAGCGTGCCACCGCCCAGGCGTCGGCGAAGCGGCCGGCGTAGCGTACCCGCGCGGTCGGAGGCATGGACGGAGCGACAGTGTCCCAGCCGTTGACGCGATTGGGGAAGTGCCAGCATAGCAGGAAGGTCACGGTGCGCGACTCGCCGGGCGCCAGCTCGATCGGCGCGCCAACCGAGCCGGGATCGACGTTAGCGGCGTCTGGTTTGACCATGCTCTTATGCGCCCGCAATCGCGTCGACTCTGCCATCAGCAGCCCATCCTCCGAGAGATCGTCCCAGAACTCTTGCAGCGCGTCGAACCATTCACCGCGCCACCACGTCGGCTTCGCCGTGGTTCGTTGCTCGATGGTCGCGATGGCTGCGCTGCCGTTCCAACGGTCGTCGGGCTCGCGCGTGGGATCGTCGAAGAAAACGCCGCGCACGATATCGTCGTCGCGCCAGGTGTTGCGCGGTTCCTTATACTCCTTGCCGCTGACCACGCCGAAGCGATCGGCCGAGGAGAAGCCCACCGGGTTCAGCATCGAGGCGACCAGGGTAGCGCGCGCCGGCAGGGGTCCGGGGTTGGTGAGCCGCCAGCGGAAGACGGCGCAGGGCAGGCCCGATTCGTCGGGATCGAGCGGCACGAAGGGCGTATAGGCCGTGAGATCGACGCCGACCGGCACCTCGGGGTCGCGCAACTGCAGCTCGGCTACCGGATAGCGCCCCCGAAAGCGGCTGACCGCGAAGCGCGGCAGGCCGCCGCCCAGGTTGGGGTGGATACCGTGCGAGTACGGATACGGCGGCGGGATGCGCCCCTCCAGCACCCGCGTCACGGGCGGAGCATCGCCGGCCTGGGCCCAGATGGTGAAATGCGTAAACGGTAGAACCCGGCCCTTATGGGTCTCGTTCCAGATCTCGAAATCGCGCAAATCGCCGCGCGCGCCCAGCGAGATGTTGCCGGTGCCGATGCCGCCGAGCAGGAAGGCCACCTGCGTGGCATCAGGGCCGAACCACTCGGCCCCGCCGTAGGTGCGATCCTCCGGAACAGGGAACTTCACGACTGTCGTCCTCTCCTCATCACTCTCGCGTAACGAGCAACGCCGCGCCTGCCTCGATAAGTACGGGCTTCTCGAAGACTAGGCAATGGCCGTCTCTGCAGCATGCTACGGTCTCCGCTGTCGAGGTGCGCGCCGCCACGCCGGAGTCGATCAGCGAATCGGAGAAACTCCGCAGCGTCAGCGCGCCGGCTTCGACGCGCAGGGTGATGCGGCCATCCTGGCGCTCGTAGACGCCCCAGGCGCCGTCGAGCGACCAGAAGCAGCGGAAATTGTCCGGCGATAGGCGCGGGGCGAAGCCGATGTGGCCCCTGGTCATGTCGAATTCGAACCCCGATAAGGCCGGCAGCAGCGCATAGCTGGCCATGGAGCGCGCATAGTTGTTGCCGCACTCGATCTCGTTCCAGGGATTGCGCTTCTCCCCGTCGTAGCGATCGCGCACCGCCTTGACCACGGCCAGGCCCTCGCCGATCAGGCCCTCCTGGATCATGTGAATGGCGGCCTGGTATTCGAAGCCGTGCATCGTCTCCTCGGCGTAGGTGAGCGGCACGGCGGGCTTCATCTTGCCCTCCGGCCAGTCGCAGATGACCAATCCGGCCTCGTCGTTGAGCGCGAAGACGCGGCAGGGGTTGAAGACATCGCGCATGCTGGTCTTGAAGTTATGCCGGTAGATGGCGCGCAGCGCGGAGCGCACCTTGTCGCGGTCGAAGATCTCGCCCAGCCCGCAGATGTTGGCGTGCCACTGGGCGATGACCTGGTCGATATGGCAGCCCTCCGCAATCTGGTGCTTGATCTGGCCGTGCTCGTCGTCCCAGTAGAACGCCTCGACGCTGCCATACTGCGCGTCGGCGTCCTTGTAGCGCTCCAGGATGGTGCGGTCGCCGAGGTCGATCTGCTGGTGGAAATACTCGCCATTGAAGAGGTTGTCGTTGACCCAGGCGCGTCCCCTCTCGAAGAGCGCGGCGTACTCGCGCGCCTTCTCCTCCTCACCAAAATGGCGCGCTATCTCCGCCGCGGCCTTGAGCGCCGCCAGGTAGAAGCCGGTCAGGTAGGAGTTGGGGCCGAAGAGCTCCGTATCGAGCGTATGATGCTGGCGGCCCTCCAGCACGCCGTCTTTGTCCAGGTCCCACTTGTCTTCGTTGGTCCGCCGCCAGGCAAACTCGATCGACTTCTTGATAGCCTCCCAGTTCGAGCGCAGCCAGGCGTCGTTGCCCGAGATCTTCCAGTCGCGATAAGACTTGATCACGCCGCCGAACTGGCCGTCGGCCGCGGCATGATAGTCGGAGAACCGGCGGCCAAGCGGCAATTGCAGGCGAAAACCCATCTTGCCGTCGAAGCGCATGTTGTAGCGATAGTCCAGGTCGCGCATGGAGCGCTCCAGCCGGGGGAAGAGAAACGGCAGGGCGTAGGCGTAGTTCCAGACGTGCGCGCAGGACCCTTCGCAACAGCCGGCGCAGCCATGGCAGCCCTCAAATCCATAGAACGAGCCGTCTTCCAGGCGCAGCACCGTGGGCGACTTCAGGATGGAGATGTTGGCCGAGATGGCGTCGAGCACGTGCGCGGGCAGCGTCGAGGAGAAGAGCGCATCGGCGTAGCGGCGCGTGCAGTCGTGCAGCCGCTGCCAGTTGGCGAGAGCGTACGCGGCGCTTTGCCCGGAATCCGTGAATAGAGAGGCATAGTAATTCTTCCACGTTGCCGGTGTGGTCGGCGCACACGTGCCATCGGCGCAGTCGCACGACGCGGCCTCCGGGTTCCAGTAGTTGGTGCAATTGGGGTAGTTCCAACTGATCACAAAGCGCACCGAGCGCTTCTCACCGGGCGCAAGGTCGAGGTGTGCGGCCAGCGTGCAGTGGTCGTCGAGCGGGCCGCTCTGATTGGCGGGCGGAGCGTCGTAGACGCGGTTGCTGAAGCGGCCGGGCGTGGTGAGGTCGCGCCAGTAGACCTGCAGATTATCGAACCAGGCGCCGCGATACCAGTACTGCTGGTAGCTGACCTCCGGCGCATCGGTGGCCAGCGTCAGATCGCCGTAGGCGAGGTCGGCCTCGGGCACGCTCGTGCAGGCCAGTGTGATGCGCCTGACGGCGCCCTCCTGTACAAACTGATGCCGCGTATCTTTCGGCGCCGGGTTCTTGAGCACACCGCAGACGGTGTAGGAGATGGCGCGGTCCGTGACGTTCTCGACCTCGATTTCGAAGAATGCGGCCGGGATGCTCGAGTCGGCGTCGTTGAGCGGGATCAAGGGATTGAACGCCGTCAGGGTGACGCCGCCGGGGAACTTTTCATCGGCGAAGCGCAGGGTGGCGAAGGGATAGGCGCCCTCGAATTCGGAGGACCTGAAATGCGGCACGCCGGTGAGGAAGGCGCGCGTAGCGCCGAACCCGACACCGGTGAATGGCGTGGTCGAGGTGCCGGTCAGCGGCCCGACGTAATCGCCGTGCAGCACGCGGGCGTCCAGCACTCGCCCATCCGCCTCGGCCTTGACCGCGAAATGCGAGAAGCCGTTCACGCTGCATTTGTTGGGCCTGTTGAAGATCTCCCAATCGATCAGCCGCCCGTTGCCGGCGAGGCCGATGCAGCCGCTGCCGATGCCGCCAAGCGGGAACGAGATCTCCCTGGTCTTCGCCCCTTTGTAGAGGAACACGATACCTGCCCTTTACCCTTTCAGACCGGTCAGCGTGATGCCCTGGACCATGTACCGTTGCGTGAATAGATAGAGCACCAACACCGGGCCGACGGCCAGGACCACACCGGCCATCACCATGGCCTGGTTCTGCCCATACTGGCCGTTGATGAAGGCGAGCGCGACCGGAATAGTCATATTGCCCAGGGTGTTCAGGAAAATCAGCGGACGGAAGAACTCATTCCAGAAGAAGTTGAACGTAAAGATGCCAAGGGTGGCGAGTGCCGCGCCGGAGAGCGGCACGTAGATGGTGCTCAGGATGCGGAACGGTCCTGCCCCATCGACACGCGCCGCTTCCTCGAGTTCGAAGGGGATGTTCAGGAAGAACTGGCGCAGCAGGAAGGTACCGAACGCGCTGGTGAGCGACGGCAGGATCAGCGAGGCGTGATTATCCAGCAGCCCCAGGTCCTTGATGATGATGTACAGCGGGATGATCGTCACCTGGCCGGGGACCAGCAGCGACGACAGGTAGGCGCCGAAGAGCAGATTGCGGCCGGGGAAGCGCAGCCGGGCAAAGGCGTAGGCGGCCGAGGAGCAGAAGATGAGTTGCCCCACCGTGATCGAGGCCGTCACCTTGACGCTATTTACGTAGAAGTTGCCGAA
>Ga0070738_10003441_pt1 | contig 20805 bp, 12 predicted proteins | sample Coa_R2_2_FD_66446 | JGI IMG/M metagenome (GOLD analysis project Ga0070738, IMG submission 66446) | Surface soil microbial communities from Centralia Pennsylvania, which are recovering from an underground coalmine fire - Coalmine... | ecosystem: Environmental > Terrestrial > Soil > Unclassified ... | reverse complement strand
CACCACCACCCGGGCCGCGCCCTCCTCGAGCGCCGCGTCGGCGATCCGGCGCCGGTCGGCGGCGGGGTCGCCCGACCGCTCCAGCACGCCACGGGGGAACGCCAGGCGCCCCCGGCCGTCGCTGACCGCCAGGCCGATGCGCCGGGAGCCGAGGTCCACGGCCATCACTTTGGACCGCGAGGCTGCGTCGGCGGGCTTCATCCCCCGCCGAGGAGCCGGCGAGCCATCTCGAGCGCCTCGTCGATGCGCGCCGGGTCGCGCCCGCCCGCCACAGCGAGCTCCGGGCTGCCTCCCCCGCCGCCGCCGACCACCGCTGCGAGCTGGCGGACGAGCGCCGTGGCGTCGGGGTCGCCTCCGGTGGCGGCGACGAGCGCCACCTTGGCGCCGTCGGGGCTCCCGCCGAGCACGGCAGCTCGCACCCCTTCGCGGCGCGCCACCGCCGCCGCCAGGGCGCGCAGCTCGTCGGCGGTGCGGCCGTCGCGGCGCGCCACCACGACGCCGCCCGGTGCCCGGCCGGCCAGGCCGGCCGCCTCGCTCTCGACCATGGCCGCGCGCAGCCGCTGGAGCTCCTTGTCGGCGGCCCGCTGGCGCTCGAGGACCCGCCCGAGCGCGTCGGCCACCCCCTCGGGCTCGGTGCGCAGCAGGGAGGCCACCTCGGACAGGGCGGCGTCGCGTCGGGCGGCCCGCTCGATGCTGGCGAGGCCCGTGACCGCCTCGATCCGCCGGGTGTTGGCCCCGATCGAGCCCTCCGACACGATGCTGATCGGGCCGATCTGGCCGAGGGCGCCGACGTGGGTGCCCCCGCAGAGCTCGAGCGAGTGGGGACCCGCCCGGACCACGCGCACCGTGTCGCCGTACTTCTCCTCGAAGAAGGCCACGGCGCCCATGGCCTCCGCCTCGGCCCTCGTGGTCTCGCTCGTGACGACCGGCTCGTCGGTCAGCACGTCGGCGTTGGCCACGTCGAGCACCGCCGCCAGCTCTTCGGGGGCGAGGGCCGCCGGGTGGCTGAAGTCGAAGCGGAGCCGGTCGGGTGCCACCAGGGACCCTTGCTGGCGCACGTGGTCGCCCAGCACCTCGCGCAGGGCGGCGTGGAGCAGGTGGGTGCCGGTGTGGTTGCGGCGGATGGCCTCGCGCCGGGGGGCGTCGATGGTCGCCAGGGCGTCCTGGCCGGCGAAGAGTTCGCCGGTCACCCGGGCACGGTGAGCCGTCAGCCCCGGCAGTGCGGCGACGGTGTCGTACACCTCGGCCCGCCCCGTCTCGGTGACAATGGACCCGGTGTCGCCGACCTGGCCCCCGGCCTCGGCGTAGAAGGGCGTCCGGTCGAGGAAGACCTCCGCGGTCCCCGGCTCGGGGCCGGCCAGCACGCCGACCACCCGTGCAGGGGAGGTGTACTCGGTCCGGCCGACGAAGTCGGTGGGGCCCTCGCGCTCGAGGAGCTGGCGGTAGGCGTCCTCGCCGGCGGCGCCCGGCGCGCGCGCCGCCCGCCGGGCCCGCTGGCGCTGCTCCTCCATCGCCTCGTCGAACCCGGCCCGGTCGACCTGCACGCCCGATTCGCGGGCGAGCTCCTCGGTGAGCTCGATGGGGAAGCCGTGGGTGTCGTGGAGGCGGAACGCGACCGCGCCGGGGATGGTCCCTCCCCCGGCCGCGCCCGCCCCGGCGATGGCGTCCTCGAGGATCGCAAGACCGGCGCGAAGAGTCCGGTCGAACCCCGACTCCTCGCGCTCGAGCACGGCGCGCACGAAGTCGAGGTCGCTGCGCAGCTTCGGGTAGGCCTCGCCGAGGATGGCCGCCGCCCGGTCGGCCAAGATGCCGGTGACCGACGCCTCCGCCCCGAGGCGGCGGGCGGCCAGGACCGCACGGCGGACCACCCGGCGCAGCACGTACCCGCGCCCGTCGTTGGAGGGCAGCACCCCGTCGGTCACGAGCAGCGACATGGCGCGCCCGTGGTCGCCCAGCACCCGCAGCGCCACGTCGACCTCGGGCGACGAGCCGTAGCGCGTGCCGGTCGCCTCCTCGGCGGCGGCGATCATGGGCCGCAGGGCGTCGGTCTCCCACACCGAGGGCACGTCCTCGAGGATGGCGAGCACCCGCTCGAGCCCGGCGCCGGTGTCGATGCTGGGCCGGGGAAGGGGCTCGAGGGAGCCGTCCGCCCGCCGGTCGTACTGGAGGAACACGAGGTTCCACAGCTCGACGTAGCGCTCCTCGCCCCCCCCGACCGGGCCGCCCGGCTCGCCCCAGGAGCTGCCCCGGTCGAAGTAGATCTCCGAGGACGGGCCGCAGGGCCCGGTCTCCCCCATCTCCCAGAAGTTGTCGTCGCCGGCTCGCTGCACACGTTCCGGTCCGAGCCCGACCTTGTCGCGCCAGAGGTCGGACGCCTCGTCGTCCGAGGTGTGCACGGTCACCCACAGCCTGTCGGCGTCGAGCCCCAGGCGCTCGGTCAGCAGCTCCCAGGCGAAGCTGATGGCCTCGGCCTTGAAGTAGTCGCCGAAGCTGAAGTTGCCCAGCATCTCGAAGAAGGTGAGGTGGCGCGACGTGTGGCCGATGAGCTCGATGTCATCGTGCTTCCCGCGGATGCGCACGCATTTCTGCACGCTCGTCGCGCGGCGGAACGGCGGGACCTCCTCGCCGAGGTAGTACGGGATGAACTGGTTCATGCCCGCGTTGGTGAACATCGGCGCGCGGGGGTGATGGGGCACGAGGCTCGACGAGGGCACCACCTCGTGGCCCCGCTCGGCGAAGAAGCGCGTGAACTCGTTCCGGAGCCGCTGGGCGTCCATCGGCGAGAGCCTACCGGCGGCGCCTGCCAGCACTCCCCGACGGCAGCGGCCGGCCACGGCGCCGACCGGGCCGGTCGGTGTGGGCAACGGCCGGGCGCAGCGCCCCAGGGCTCGCGAGGGCACCGGCCTCCCGACGGGCGTCGGCACCCGCCGGCATGCCGAGCTCGCCGAAGAGCTCGGCTGCTCGTCGGTCACGCTCGGCACGGCCGGACTCGAGCGCGTCGCGCAGGCGCCACCCGAGCTGGCCCACCGAGGCCCGGGCACCGCCGACCAACCCGTCTCCGCCCAGCCGCCGGGCGGCGCGCCGCAGCCGGCGGCGCACCTGCTTCTCGACCCACAGGGTACCGCCCACGCCGAGGGCAACCCCTGCACCGAGCCATGCCGGCCGGCCCATCACCGGCCCCGTGCCCCGTTGCCCCGTGCCCCGTCGCCCCGTGCGCCGTTGCCGTTCGCCCCGTCGCCCCGTGCGCCGTTGCCGTTCGTCCCGCCGGCTGCCCGAGGTGGCGACCCGCCGGGCCGGCGCAGGCGGCGGATGGCTGTGGAAGCCCCTGCCCGGTACGCCATGACCTTCACGACGGGGTTGGCGAAGGCGCGCCTGGCAAGGCGCGACGCAGAGTCGACCGCCGCCGTCACCGACTCGGTCCCTGCGAGGACGGCGTCGACCCGGTCCAGCTCGCCGGCCGCCTGCTCGACCACGGCCCGAGCGCCGGCGGCCAGGGGAACGAGCTCGTCCTGCACCCGGGTCACCAGCGCGTCCAAGCGGCGGACCTGGGCTCCGAGGAGGGCGGCGGCAACCACCGCGCCGATGGCCGCGATGCAGGCCACCACGGCGGCCACCAGCAGCACCACGTCGGTCGCCGTCATGCCGGGGACACTACCGGGGGCGGCGGCCCGCCCGCTGCGACCACCGGGGCTGCGAGCCAGCTGGGCGAGGAGCCTCCGGCGGGGGCTGCGAGCCAGGTGGGCGAGGAGCACTCCGGCGGGGGCTGCGAGCCAGGTGGGCGACGAGCACTCCGGCGGGGCTGCGAGCCAGGCGGGCGACGCCCGGGATGCCCGGTCAGCTGGGCGAGAACCCGACCACGGGGGCGGCCAGGGGCCGGCCGCCCATCGAGCCAAAGAAGCCGGCGTCGCCGAAGGCGAAGACCCCCCCGTCGGCCGCCACCTCCCAGTAGCCGCCGTCGTCGAAGGTGACGGCCGCCCCCCGCACGGCCGCGGCGAGGTGCTGGCCGCCCATGGAGCCATAGAACTGGGCGTCGCCGAAGGCGAAGACCCCGCCGTCGGCCGCGGCGAGCACGTAGCCGCGACTGTCCAGCGTCGGGGCGATCCCGACCACCGGGGCGGCCAGGGGCTGCCCGCCCATCGAGCCAAAGAAGCCGGCGTCGCCGAAGGCGAAGACGCCCCCGTCGGCCGCCACCTCCCAGTAGCCCCGCCCGTCCCAGGTGGGAGCGATCCCGACCACCGGGGCGGCCAGGGGCTGCCCGCCCATCGAGCCAAAGAAGCCGGCGTCGCCGAAGGCGAAGACGCCCCCGTCGGCCGCCACCTCCCAGTAGCCGCGGTCACTCGACGTCGGGGCGATCCCGACCACCGGGGCGGCCAGGGGCTGCCCGCCCATCGAGCCGTAGAAGCCGGCGTCGCCGAAGGCGAAGACGCCCCCGTCGGCCGCCACCTCCCAGTAGCCGCGGTCGTCGTGGAGCGCGCCGAAGGCGTAGCGGTCCCAGGGGACGGCTGCGCTGGTGCCCTCAGGTGTCGTGACGGTGATGTCGACCGCCTCGGGCACGCTCACCGCAGGCAGGGTGACCGTCACCGAATTGGGCGAGGACGACACGATGGTGGCCTGGCCAGCCGCTCCCGCGTGCACCGCAACGGCCCCGCCGAGCCCGTCGCCGTACACGGTCACGGTCGCGGCCCTGCCGAGCGGCCCCGTGCGGGCGCTCAGGCCGCTCACCGACGGGCACCCCCCCGCGGGCTGGAGCTGGGGGACGAGCAGGGCCCCGTCCGGGCTGCCCCAACCGCTCGCCAGGTCGTAGCCAGGGGCCGCCGGGTACCGCCCCTGGTTGGTCCCGGTGAAGTCGTTGTCCCCCGCGACCACGTCGCGCAGGGCGGGCGAGCCGGCGCCCCCGAGGGCGTAGAGGGCGGGGTCTGCCGACCCGAGGGGAGCCGCGCACCCCTGGACGGCGAGGGCCATCAGCGCTGCCCACAGGGGCGCCGCGGCGCTCGTCCCCCCGGCGCTGACCCACGTCCCGTCGTGGAGCACCGTGTAGCCGTGGGCCGGGTCGGCGCTCGCGGCCACGTCGGGCACCTCGCGGCACAGCGATCCGCCCGGGGGCTGCGGGCAGGTCCCCTCGGACGAGAACGGGTTGACGGTGCCCCGCCCAGCCTGGCGTTGCCACGACGGCATGTCCCAGTTGGCGGACATCCCCCCGCCCCCGGCACCCCCGTGGCCGTTCCAGACCACCTCGCTCCCGCTCCCGCCCGGTCCGATGGTGAGGGTCGTGCCGCCGACGTCGACCACGCCGGGCTGGGACCCCGGATCGTCCACCGCCAGGGCGCCGCTTCCGGGGCAGTCCTCCGAGCCGGTGTCCCCCGAGGCGGCCACCACCGTCTGGCCCTGGAGCGCCATCTGCTCGAAGAGCTGCTGCTCGGCCGCCGGCGACAGCCCCACCTGGGCCATCTGGGGCTCGCAGATGCCCCAGCTCGTGCTCACCACCTGGGCGGCGTCGTCGTCGGCGATCCGCTGGTAGACGTCGTAGGGTCCCTGCGCGCCGTTGTTGGGCCCTTCGTAGACGAGCAGGGCAGCGCCGGGCGCGAACGCCATGGCGTTCTCGATGTCGAGCGCCGCCTCGCCGCTGCCTGCCAGCCCTCCAGGCCCCGGCAGCGGCCCGCCGTCCACCAGCCGGTCTGCGACGGGCGAGCCGAGCCCCTCGCACGCCTGGAAGGCCGCCACGTCAGCCGGGTCGTAGGACTCGAGCTCGAACAGGGCGATGGTGACCCCCGCACCCACCCGTCCCTGCGCGTAGAGCGGCCCCATGCCGTAGGCAGCGGCCACGGCGGGCTGGGTGAGGGCCCCGGCGGCGACCGCCGTGCCGGCAGCAGGGCAGGTGCCGGGCCCCGTGGGCGTGCTGGCGAGGTGCCCGGCGAGGCTCGGGGCGCCGCTCACCGCATCGCGCAGGGTGGCGCCTGTGGGCCCGCGGCCGCCATCCGCCACGGCGGCGGGGCCTGGCACCAGGCTTGCCCCACCGGTCTGCCAGGCCGCCGCACCAGGTGTGCCCAGCACTAAGTGGGTCTTCCAGACCGGCAGGGTGTCGAGCCCGATGACCGACGCCACCGTGCCGGCCAGGGCGGCAGGCACCGAGGGGGCGGCCGCGTTGACCACGGCCGGCGCCGCGCCGGCGACCCTGACCCGCTCGAGCGGGGTGCCGAAGGCAGCGCTCATGGCGGCCGCCGGGCCCTCGACCGGCAGCGTCGTGCCGCCGACGAGCGACCCGGTCTGCAGGCCGGCCGAAGCCAGCCAGGCCCGTGCGGCCGCTACCTGGGCGGGGCCGGGGCCGAAGCGGGCGGCGAACTCGCCGGGCCCGAGGAAGTGCCGGTACTGGGGAGAGCCCGGGGTGCTGACGGCCGCGACCGCCGCCTCGACGGCCCCGGGGTCCGGCAGGGCCAGCACCACCTCGGCGTGCAGCACCTGGTCGGGCGCCACGGTGCCGTCCACCACCGACCCCCGGGGCAGCACCGGGGGTGTCCCGGGGAGGGTGACCCTGGGCCCGGGCGGGGCCCCGGCTGCCCCTGCCGGCGAGCCGGGCAGGGTGACGGCCGCCGGCGCCCAGGCCAGCCACAGCACGAGCAGGAGCCGCCGGCGCCCATGTGCGACCCGCTCACCCGGGCACCTGCGGGCCCCCCCTCCGGAGGCGGTCGGCGATGGAGCGCTCTTCACCACGATCGGAGGGAACGTAGTAGACGTGGCCTTCGACGTCCGCCGGGCGGTACTGCTGGCTGACCCAGGCGCCCTCCTCGTCGTGGGGGTAGCGGTAGCCGGCGCCGTGCCCGAGGTCGGCCGCCCCTCGATAATGGGCGTCGCGCAGGTGGGCCGGCACGTCGCGCTGCGGCCCCCGGCGGACGTCCTCGCGGGCCCGCCCGAGGGCGACCGTCACCCGGTTCGACTTGGGTGCGCACGCCAGGTAGACCGTGGCCTCGGCCAGGTTCAGCGCCGCCTCCGGGAGCCCCACCATCTCGACGGCCCGTGCCGCGGCGTCGGCCACCACGAGCGCCATGGGATCGGCCAGCCCGACGTCTTCGGAGGCCAGGATGACGAGGCGGCGGGCGACGAAGCGGGCGTCCTCGCCGGCCTCGAGCATCCGGGCCAGCCAGTAGAGCCCGGCGTCGGGGTCCGAGCCCCGCACGCTCTTGATGAACGCGCTGGCCTGGTCGAAATGGTCGTCGGCACCCTGGTGGTAGAGCCGGCCGTCGCGGGCCCGCGCCACGTCGTCGAGCGTGATCGCCACCGGGCCGGCCGCACCTGGCCCGCAACGGGCGCGGGCAATGGCGGCTGCCAGCTCGAGGGTCGTGAGCGCGGCGCGAGCGTCGCCGTCGGCGGAGGCGATCAGTGCGGCCAGGGCGGGGGGGTCGGCGGCCGCCTGCTCCGCCGCCAGGCCCCGGGCCACCACCTCGCCGAGCTCCTCGGGCGAGAGGGGGTGGAGCCGCCACAGGGTGGCCCGGCTGAGCAGCGGGGGGTTCACCTCGAAGAAGGGGTTCTCGGTGGTCGCCCCCACCAGCACGACGAGGCCGTCTTCGACCGCGGGGAGCAGGACGTCCTGCTGTGCCTTGTTGAACCGGTGCACCTCGTCGACGAACAGGATCGTGCCCCTGCCCTGCTCGCCCAGCCGGCGCCTGGCCTCCTCGAGCGCGCCGCGGACCTCCCGCACGCCCGACGCCACGGCCGACAGCGTGACGAGCTCTTTGTCCGTGGTGTCGGCCAGCAACCGTGCCAGGGTCGTCTTGCCCGTTCCCGGCGGGCCCCACAGGATGGCCGAGCCGAGGCGGTCCGCCTCGGCCAGCACCCGCAGGGGGGCGCCCGGGGCCACCAGGTGGCGCTGGCCGACCACCTCGTCCAGGGTGCGCGGCCGCAGCCTGGTGGCAAGGGGCGCCGCGGCGGCCAGCCGGCTGGCCGCCGCCGACTCGAACAAGTCACCTTCGGCCGTCATCGCCGTGGCGGCAGGACCCGGATGCCGAGATCGGCGAGCGCCGAGGGCGCCAGCTCCTTCGGCGCGCCGGTCAGGAGGTCCGAGCCCGACTGGGTCTTCGGGAAGGCGATCACCTCTCGGATGTTCTCCTCTCCGGCCAGGATGGCGACCAGTCGGTCGATGCCGAAGGCGAAGCCGGCGTGGGGCGGCGCCCCGAAGCGGAAGGCCCCGAGGAGGAAGCCGAAACGCGACTCGGCCTCCTCCTCCGAGACGCCGAGGGCAGCGAACACCTCCTGCTGGACGTCGGCGCGGTGGATCCGGACGCTGCCCGAGCCGAGCTCCCATCCGTTGCAGACGAGGTCGTACGCCTGCGAGCGAGCTGCGGCGGGGTCCGAGCGCAGCAGTGCCAGGTCGTCGGGATGGGGCATCGTGAAGGGATGGTGGGCGGGGACCGGGTTGCCATCCGCGTCGACCCCGTCGAACATCGGGAACTCGACCACCCAGACGAACCGCAACGGCCCTTCGCCGACCGGCTTGGCCGCCAGGTCCACCCGAAGCTGCCCGAGCACGGTGCACGCCACGCGGCGCTCGCCGGCCACCGCCAGGACGAGGTCGCCGGCCTCCGACCCGGTCCGCTCGACAAGGCCACGGCGCTCCGCCGGCGCCAGGTGCCGGGCCAGAGGAGAGTCGAGCGCCGGTGCCGAGCCCTCGGGCTCGGCACCGGCCACCACCCGGAACCACGCCAGGCCCTGCGCCCCCAGCCCGCGCGCCCGCTCCGTGAGGGCATCGATCCTGGCCCGCCCGAGCTGCCCGGCGCCGGGCACCCGCAGCGCCTTCACGCATGGCGCGCCGAGCGCGGTGACAGCCGTTTCGGCGAAGACGTCCGACACGTCGCACAGCTCGGTGCCGATGCGCAGGTCGGGCTTGTCGGTGCCGTAGCGCTCCAGCGCGTCCGCCCAGGTCATGCGCTCGATGGGCGGCGGGCGGACCCCTGTGGCCGCGTCGGCTGCGTCGAGCACCGCCTCGGAGACGAAGCCGATGACGTCGTCCTGCCCGACGAAGGAGGCCTCCATGTCGAGCTGGGTGAACTCGAACTGCCGGTCAGCACGCAGGTCCTCGTCGCGCAGGCACCGGGCGATCTGGTAGTAGCGGTCCATGCCGCCCACCATGAGCAGCTGCTTGGCGAGCTGCGGGCTCTGGGGCAGCACGTAGAAGCGGCCGGGGTGTAGCCGGCTGGGCACGGCGAACTCCCGCGCCCCCTCGGGCGTGGGCGCCCACAGCAGGGGCGTCTCCACCTCGCAGAAGCCCTGCCGCTCCATGGCAGCGCGGATGGCGGCAGTGACCCGGGCGCGTAGCCGCAGGTTCGCCTGCAGCCGTGGTCGGCGCAGGTCCACGAAGCGGTAGCGCAGGCGGACTGCCTCGTCCGCCCCGTCGCGGCCCTCGAGGGAGAAGGGGGGCGGCGTGGCGGCGGCCAGCACCTCGACCGTGCAGTCCCCCACCTCGACCTCGCCGGTGGCCAGCTTGTCGTTGACGGTGCCCTCCGGGCGGCGGCGCACCACCCCGCTCACCGCGACCACGTACTCGCTGCGGACGTCGACAGCGCCGTCGACGACGCACTGGACGATCCCCGTGTGGTCGCGCAGGTCGACGAACGCGAGGTGCTCGCCGTGGTCGCGCCGGCGGGCAACCCAGCCACACAGGCGGACGCGCGCCCCCACGTCCTCGGGACGGAGCCGGCCGCACAGGTGGGTCCGCATCGAGGTCGGTGCGGACGGGTCGGCCGGGCTCATCCTCGCTCCCTTCGCTCCGGGCCGCGCTCGTCGGGCTCGGCGCACCCGACCCCGGGGCTGACCCCGAGGTCCTCGGCCACGGCGCGCACGACGTCGCCGCGGGCCACGCGCCGCTGGTCGCCACCGCCGCGCAGCGGTCGGAGCGAGACGGTCCCGGTCGCGAGCTCGCCCGGGCCCACCAGGACCGCCAGGCGCGCCCCGGACCGGTCCGCCGCCCGGAGCTGGGCCCGCATCGACCGGCCGTCGAAGGACCGCTCAGCGCCGAGGCCTGCCCGGCGCAGCTCGGCCGTCAGGTCGCGGGCGCTCTCGCCGCCCGCCACGTCGACGACGAACACGTCGGGCACCCGGGGCTCGACCCGGAACGCCCCCTCGGCGTCGCAGGCGAGGAGGACCCGCTCGATGCCGATGCCGAACCCGATCCCCGGTGTGGGCGGCCCGCCGAGCAGCTCGACCAGGCCGTCGTAGCGGCCACCGCCTCCCACCGCGTTCTGGGCCGCCTGCAGCGACCCGGCGGCGAACTCGAAGGTCGTGCGCGTGTAGTAGTCGAACCCGCGCACCAGGCGATGGTCGACCTCGTAGGCCACGCCGAGCGCGTCCAGGCCCCCGCAGACTCGTTCGAAGTGCGCCCGGCACGGGTCGCACAGGTGGTCGACGAGCCGCGGGACCTCAGCCGTGGCCTGCCGGCAGGCCTCGCGCTTGCAGTCGAGCACGCGAAGCGGGTTGGCGTCGAGCCGTTGGCGGTGGTCGTCGCACAGCTGGTCGCGCACCGGCGCCAGCGCACGGCGGAGCAGCTCGACGTACGCGGGCCGGCACGCGCCGTCGCCCATCGAGTTGAGCTTCGAGGTGAGGTCGCGCAGGCCGAGACCTCGCAGGAACCCGTGGGCCAGGTCCACCACCTCCACGTCGAGGTCGGGGTCGGCCGGGCCGAGGGCCTCCACGCCGACCTGGTGGTGCTGGCGGTAGCGGCCGGCCTGCGGGCGCTCGTAGCGGAACGACGGTGTCACGTACCACGCCTTCCACGGCAGTGCCGGGCGGTGCTGCACGAAGGCGCGCACGATCGGCGCCGTGCCCTCCGGGCGCAGGGCCAGCTCCCTGCCGCCGCGGTCGGTGAACTCGTACATCTCCTTGCCGACCACCTCGCTGTCCTCGCCGATCCCCCGCCGGAACACCCGCACGTCCTCGAACAGCGGAGTGTGGGCCAGCCCGTACCCGGCGCGCTCGACCTCGGCGGCGAAGCGCGCCACGAGCGCCTCCCAGCGCGCCGACTCGGGCCACAGCACGTCGTGGGTCCCGGTGGGCGCGCGCGCCGCCGCCGGCTCGCCGGTCGGACGGAGGCTCACGCTCGTTTGCCGGGAAGGAGGCGGTAGGCGTCGAAGACGCCGTCGAGGTGCTTGAGCGACGACAGCAGCGACTGCAGGTGGGTGGGGTCCGCCAGCTCGAGGTCGAAGGTCATCCTGCTCACCCGGTCCGGGGTGGTGGCCGTCCGCGCGGCGACGATGTTGAGGTGGTGCTCGGACACCACCCGGCTCACGTCGGCGAGCAGGCGCGACCGGTCGAAGGCGAGCACCTCGACGGTGGCCACGAACACCCCGTCGGCGCTGCGGCCCCACTCGACCTCCATGAGCCGCTCGTGGGAACGGCGCGCCAGGGCGGCCGCGTTGGCGCAGTCGGCCCGGTGGACCGACACGCCGCGGCCCTGGGTGACGAACCCGACGATCTCGTCGCCGGGGACCGGTGTGCAGCACCGGGCGAGGTGGACCATCACGTCGTCGAGCCCCTCGACGTACACGCCCGCGCCGCCCTGGCGGCTCGGCCGGCGCCGGCCGCCGGGGGTGGCGATGGTGGGCAGCTGCTCCGCCTCGCCGGGTCGCAGCAGGCGCGCGACGCGCTGGACCACCGAGCGGGCGGACACCTGCCCCTCGCCGATGCTGGCGTACAGGGCGTCGAGGTCGGCGAGGTTCATCGACTCGGCCACCTGGGCCAGCGCGCTCGAGCGCAGGACCGTCTGCAGGGGCATCGCCTCCCGCCGGAGCGCCTTGACGAGCTCCTCGCGTCCGGAGTCGATGGCGTCCTCGCGCCGTTCGCGGCTGAACCACTGGCGGATCTTGTTGCGCGCTCGCGACGATGCGACGATCTTGAGCCAGTCCGGCGAGGGACCGGCCGTCGGCGACTTCGACGTGATGATCTCGACCGTGTCGGCAGACGCCAGGCGGGTGTCGAGGGGCACCAGGCGGCCGTTGACCCGGGCACCGATGCAGCGGTGCCCTACTTCGGTGTGGATGGCGTAGGCGAAGTCGACCGGGGTCGCCTTGGTCGGCAGCGACACCACCCGGCCCTTGGGGGTGAAGACGTAGACCTCGTCCTGCTCGAGGTCGAGCTTGAGGGCCTTGAGGAACTCGACCGGGTCGCTGGCCTCGGCGTCGACGTCGGCGATCCGCTGGATCCAGGCCATCTCGGAGGAGGCATCCTCCTTCTCCTTGTAGCCCCAGTGCGCGGCGATGCCGTACTCCGCCCGTCGGTGCATCTCGGCGGTGCGCACCTGCACCTCGATCGGCTTGCCGTCGAGGCCGATGACCGTGGTGTGCAGCGACTGGTAGAGGTTGAACTTGGGAGTGTTGATGTAGTCCTTGAAGCGCCCCTGCACGGGAGGCCAGATGGCGTGGATGGCGCCGAGCGCGGCCCAGCAGTCCTTCTCCGAGCCGACGATCACCCGGATGCCCACGAGGTCGTGGATGTCGTCGAACTCCTTGCCGCGCACCACCATCTTCTCGTAGATGCTCCACAGGTGCTTGGGCCGGCCGGTCACCTCGGCTTCGATCCCTGCCGACTGGAGCCGCTCGCGGACGGCCACGAGCACACGGGCGAGGTGCTCCTCGCGGCGCGGGGCGCGCGACGCCACCATCTGCTCGATCTCGGCGTAGCGCTTGGGGTGCAAGGTGGCGAACGCCAGGTCCTCGAGCTGCCACTTGACCTGCTGGACGCCGAGGCGGTGGGCGAGCGGCGCGTAGACGTCGAGGGTCTCCTGGGCGGTGCGGCGCTGCTTCCACTCGGGCATGACGGCGATCGTGCGCATGTTGTGGAGCCGGTCGGCCAGCTTGATGAGCAACACCCGCCAGTCGCTGGCCATCGCGACCAGCATCTTGCGGATGGTCGCGGCCTGCTGGGCCTCCTTGGAGTCGAACTGCAGGCGGTCGAGCTTGGTGACCCCGTCGACCACGCGGGCGACGACGGGGCCGAAATCCCGCTCGAGGTCCTCGAGCGACAGGCCGGAGTCCTCCACCGCGTCGTGGAGCAGGGCGGCCGCCACCGTGTCGGCGTCCAGCCCGAGCTCGGCCACGACGGCCGCGACGGCCACCGGGTGGGTGATGTACGCCTCGCCGGTACGCCGCAGCTGGCCGGCGTGGGCAGCCTCGGCCGCCCGGGCGGCACGGACGATCACCTCGGTGTCCTCCCCTGGGCGGCGGGCACGGAACTCCCGCAGCACCGGCTCGAGGAGACCGGCGAGCGCGCTGCGCGGCGGGCTGCTCGCCGCCGCCTCGTCGGGCGCGGAAACCCTGGCCAGGGTCACCATTCCTTCACGCTACCCGACACCGTGCCCGCCCAGGCCCACCCGCACCGACGCCTGACCCTCAGCGCCGGCGCCTGCCCTTGGCCCCCTTCGCGCCCTTCGATGCCCGCCGCGGGCCGGCGGCCCCCCTGCGGCCTGCAGCGGCACCCTTCGGCCCGCCCCCTCCAGGCGCCCGGGCGGTGCCGGGAGGGGTCCGGGCGGCGGGCACCTGGCCGGCGCCAGGTACGGCCGGGGCGGCGGGCGCCGGGCCGGGAGGGGCCCCTCCGGCCCTCGCGTCCTGCCCGTCTCGAGGCGGCGCGCCCGCCTCCGCAAGGCCGCTGTCGGGGATACCGCCCCCGGCGCCGGACTCCTGGGCACCGCGCGCCGTGCCCGGGCGAAGGAGCCCCGGGCGCCCGGCGGCAGGGGCGCGCCGGCGCGAGGGGGTCGCGACACCCCCGCCGCCGCCCGCAGTCATCGCGGCGGCCTCGCTCGGCGTGAGCACCGCCGCACGCTCGCCCCTGGCCGCGAGGCGCTGGCGGATGGCGGCGTAGCGAGGCTCGCGCTCCTTGAAGGTGGCCAGCAGCGGCGAGGCGATGAAGATCGAGGAGTAGGCGCCGCTCACCAGGCCCACGAAGAGGGCCAACCCGTAGTCCTTGAGCGAGAGGGCACCGAGGATCTCGGCCCCCACGACGAGGACGGCGAGCACGGGCAGCACGGCCACGAGGGTCGTGTTCACCGAGCGCGCCAGCGTCTGGTTCATCGACAGGTTCACCATCTCGCTGTAGGTCATGCGGCCCGTCGAGCCCAGGCCCTTGGCATTGTCGCGGACACGGTCGAATACCACGACGGTGTCATAGAGCGAGTAGCCGAGGATCGTGAGGACGGCGATCACCGTGTCCGGCGTGACCTGGAAGCCGGCCAGCGAGTACACCCCGACGGTCACGAGGACGTCGTGCACCAGCGCCAGGAAGGCGGCCCCCGCCATCTTCGGCTCGAAGCGCAGGCTGATGTAGATCGACACGGCGGCGAAGAACACGAGCAGGGCGACGAGCGCCCGCTGGGTCACCTGGCTGCCCCAGTTGGGCCCGACGGTGGTGATCGACACCTCCTGGGACCGGCCGGTGGCATGGTGAGCCAGGGAGGCCAGGGCGGCCGTCACCTTCTGGGTCTCGGCTTGCCGCGCGCTCGGCGCCAGGTCGTTGAGGTCCGCCTGGACCTGGACCGTCTTGCCCCCGAGGATCTCGACCACCGGCTGGTTGAGCCCCGCCGACGCCACGGCGCCGGTCGCCTCCGCCTGGGTGACCCCGGGGGCCAGCACGCTCCACGACGTGCCGCCGCGGAAGTCGATGCCGAAGTTGAGGCCCCGCACCCCGAGTGACACCACGCCGGCCAGGATCACCGTGGCCGACAACCCCAGCCACAGGCGGCGGCGCCCGACGAAGTCGACGCGGGTCTCCCCCCGGTACATCCGCCCGAAGGCGCCCCGGAAGCGGCGGAACGCGCCAGGCCGGCCGGGCACGGAGGGCGCAGCGGCGGCTCCGCCGTCGACGGCCGCAGGCGCCGAGGCCCCGCCGGTCGCGGCAGGCGCGGCGGCTCCGCGGGAGGCAGCCCGGCTCGCAGCGCCCGGCTCGAGCAGCCGCCCGGGATCGGGGCGCTCGGCGGGGCTCACGGCGAGGCGCCGCTCGGCACGGCGACGCCCCGGGCGATCCCGAGGAGGCGGGCCTCGCTGAGCCGTTCGCTGCGGCCCAGCAGGAGAACGAGCGGGCGAGTGTAGAAGTAGGTGATCACGAGGTCGAGGAGCGTCGAGAGCCCGAGGAAGAAGGCGAACCCCTTGACCGCGCCGACGGTGATGAAGTACAGGAGCACGGCGCCGATCAGCGACACGAGGTCCGCGGCCAGAACCGTACGCCACGCGCTCTGGAAGCCCCGATCGACGCTGGTGCGCAGCGTCCGGCCGGCGCGCGTCTCGTCCTTCAGGCGCTCGAAGTAGACGATGTACGAGTCGACGGTGATGCCGACCGACACGATGAGGCCGGTCACGCCGGCCAGGTCCAAGGTGAGGCCGTTCGAGTGGCCGAGGGCCGACACGAGCGCCCACAGCAGCGCGGCGGTCAGGGCCAGGCCGGAGAGGACCACGAGGCCGAGCGCCCGGTAGTAGACGATCACGTAGAGCATCACGAGGCCCAGCCCCGCCAGCCCGGCCACCAGCCCGGCCTCGAGGGACGAGCGGCCGAGCGTGGGCGACACGGTCTGGGTGGTCTGTGCCGTCAGCCGTACCGGGAGCGCGCCGTACTGCATGGCGAGCGCCAGGTTCTTGGCGTAGGTCTCGGTGAAGTTGCTGCCACCGGAGATCTGCCCCTGGCCCTCGAAAGAGGTGAACGACGACTGGTCAGGCTGGATGATGGGCGCCGACTGGACCACGCCGTCGAGCTCGATCGCCACGAGCTGGTGGAAGTTTTGGCGGGCCAGGTCGTCCCAGCGCGACGAGCCGCTCGAGGTGAGCGTGTAGTTCACCACCCAGGCACCGACCTGGTTCTGCTGGGCCAGCGCCGACTTCACGGCGCGCCCCGTGAGCGGCGCAGGCCCGAGCACGTAGCGGTAGGGGGTGCCATGCAGGCCGGGGAGCACCACCGTCGCGTGCTGGGCGTCGTGGCTCGCCGGGGTCGTGGGGTACGTGGCCAGGGAGGGGTCGGGCGGGATGTTGCGCGACTGGCCGGTGCTCGGGTTCACGGCCAGGTTGGCCTGGGTGAGCTGGTAAGCGGCGCCGCAGGTGGGCGGCGAGGCAGGCGGGGGCGGGGGCGGGCCCTTGGGGGCCCGGTACAGCGGTGCGTAGCAGAGCACGGGGCGGAAGTAGAGCTGGGCTGTCTGGCCGATGGCCGAGAGCACCTGGTTCGGGTTCTTCACCCCGGGGATCGACACCACCACGTTGTCGCCCTGGACCTCCACCTTGGCGCCGGACACGCCGAGCGCGTCGACCCGGTTGGTGAGGATCGTCGCCGACTCGTCGAGGTTGGCGGTCGAGGTGTGCGGGGGCGCCTGGTAGACGACGGACAGGCCTCCGTCGAGGTCGAGCCCGAGCAGCGGGTGCCAACCCGCGAGGAGGGTCGCGAGGAAGGACCCGAGGCAGGCGAAGACCACGACGAGCACGCTCACCACCGAGGCCCGCTGCGAGCGAGCCCGCGCGCGTGGCGCCGGGCTCACGTGCCGGGCTCCTCCCCCGGCGGGCCGTCGCCCTTCGTGCCGTCGCCCGTCGCGTCGCCCGGGGGGGCGCCCTCGGGTTCGATCTTGCGGGCGATCCCCTGCTTGACGATCACGAGCCGGGTGGGCATGGCGGCCGGCCCGCCGTCCTCACCGCTCACGATGGTGACGCGGTCGCCGGTCACGTCGACGACCCGCCCGACGATCCCCCCCACCGTCAGCACCTCGTCGCCCACCTCGACCTCACGGCTCCTGGCCCGCTGCTGCTTGGCCCGCTGCTGCTGGGGGCGGAGGAAGGCGAAGTAGGCGACGGCCACCACCGCAATGAGCACGAGGAGGAAGACAGAACCCCCCGACGAGGTGGTGGTCTTGCTCGTCGCGGCCACCAGCTGCGCGGCGGCGGGTGCCAACAGCGTCATCGGTCTCCGGTCACGGCCGCCACAGGCCGCTCGTGCGCCGGCCCGGCCGCGGCGCTGCGGCCGGCGGGGCGCCCTCTCCAGCAGGCCGTACCTGCTCGGCAGCACACGGCAGGTACCACCTGCTTGGTCCACACAGGACGGCCACCATACCTCCTGGGACCCCGCCAGCCGGGACGCCTGGGCCCGGGGGACCGGGGCTCGTGCCACGGGTCGCCCACGAGCGGCACGGGGCCCCGGGTCCCTGCAGGGCGGTCGCCGGGGACCGGCCGGGCATCGTGGAGCTGGCCGGGTGTCGTCGCAGAGCTACCGGGTTGCAACCGGGCCGCACCCGGTCGTCACCAACCCTGGTGGAGACTTTCGCTCACGTCCGGGGCGGCGGCCGGGAACGGCTACCGGGAGCGGCGGCTCCGGCCCGGGCGGCAACGATCTGGCGGGAACCGGCGGGGACCGGGCGGCACGAGGAGGAGCCGGCGGGAGGCAGGGACGGGGCGGGGCGGTCGGCGACGGCCACCCGGTGGTCCGGCGGAGGGCCACCGGGTGCGCATCGTCGGGCCGGGCGGCGGCCGGCACCGTCCCCGCCTCTCCCCTTCGCCCCGCCCCCCTTCCCCCGATGACGAGCGCGTGCCGATGATCCGAGTCGAAGCAACGAGCCCCGGTTACAATCCCCCGACGACGTCGGGGCCGGATGCGGGTCGCGTACCTGGTCTCGGAGGCGGGCCGGTGAGGATGGTGCAGGTGCACGAAGGCGGGACGTCGGTGCTCGCGATCGAGGACGACGCGGACATCCGGCAGCTGTTGCGGGCATTGCTCGGGCGCGAGGGCTACAGCGTGACCGAGGCCGCCAACGGGCGCGACGGCCTGCGGGCCTTCCACCAGTCACGACCCGACCTCGTGATCCTCGACCTCGGGCTGCCCGACCTCGACGGCTGGCAGGTGCTGGAACGCATCCGCGACATGAGCGACGCGCCCGTGCTCGTGCTGACCGCCCGCTCGGCCGAGCGCGACAAGGTCCGGGGGCTCAACGCCGGCGCGGACGACTACCTCACCAAGCCCTTCAGCCGGGTCGAGCTCCTCGCCCGCCTGCAGGCGATCCGCCGGCGCCAGGCAGTCACCGCCAGCCCCCAGCCTGCCTTCGACGACGGCCGCGTGCGCGTCGACTTCGTGCACCAAGAGGTCGTCGTCGAGGGCGAGGCGGTCCTGCTCACCCCGACCGAGTACCGCCTGCTGGCCGCCCTCGTCCGCCACGTGGGGCAGGTCCTCTCCGCCGACCAGCTGATCGAGCTGGCGTGGGACGACCCGGCGGGCCTCGCTCCCGCCCGCGTCAAGTACGCGGTCCTCCGCCTGCGACGCAAGCTCGGCTGGGACGACCCGGACGAGTCGCCACTCGAGACCGTCCGGGGGTTCGGCTACCGGTACCGGCAGCTGCGCCGATGAACGACCAGCCCCGGCCGGCGGTGCCGGTCGTCGACCCGACGGCCGCCCTCGAGCACCTGCGGGGCCCGGGCGGGTACCCCCCCGGCTTCTACGGCTCCATCCGGCGGCGCCTGCCCGTCTTCGCGCTCGTGGGCGCAGCCTCGGTGCTGGTGAGCCTCCTGCCCTTCCCGCACCGCCATACCGGCGAGGTGCTCGCCGCGGGCTCGCTGTTCTTCGCCCTGACCCTCACCGCGCTCCTCCTCCCGTGGCGGCGCCTGCCGGGCTGGGCGTGGCCCGCCGTGCCGATCGGCTACATCGCGGTGATCGCCCTCTTGCGCGACGCGCAGGGTGTCAGCGCCGGACTCGTCCCGCTCTACCTGCTGCCGATCGTCTGGCTCGCCTTCTACGGCAAGCGCTGGCAGCTGCTGGTGGGCCTGGGCGCCCTCGTGCTCGCCCTCGTGCTGCCCATGGTGTTCGTGGGCGGGCCCGTCTATCCGCCAGGCGAGTGGCGCGAGACCGTAGTCACCACGGTGGTCGCCGCCCTGGTCTCGTTCTCCTTCCTCACCATGGTCGCCCGCGACCGGGCCTACGTGGCCGACCTGGCGGAGCAGTCGCTGCTCGCCCAGGAGAGCGCCCGCCTGGCCGTCGAAGCCCGCGAGCAGCTCAACTCGCTGCTGCAGGCGGCCACCGAGACGGCGGTCATCGGGACCGATGCCTCGGGCAGGATCACGTTCTTCTCCAGCGGCGCCGAAGGGCTCTTCGGCCACCGGGCCGAGGAGGTGGTGGGGCACCGCAACCTCATCGACTTCCTCGACCCCGGCGACGTCGCCACCCGGGCCGCCCAACTGGGCGTGGCGCCCGGCGTCGAGATCTTCACCGCCGCGCCGGCCACCGGCGACGACTCGGTGTGGACCTTCCGGCGCAAGGACGGAGCCCAGCGCCGGGCGGCCATCACCGTCACCACGGGTCCCGACGCCGACGAGCGGCTCGGCTACGTGGCCGTGGCGAGCGACGTCACCGAGCGCGAGGAGCTGGCAGCCGAGCGCGAGCGTCTGCTGGCCGTCCAGCGCGAGGTCACCGAGGTGCTCGTCGAGCAGAACCGCCGGCTGCGCGAGCTCACCCAGATGAAGGACGACGTCGTCGCCACGGTCTCCCACGAGCTGCGCACGCCTCTCACCTCCATCCGCGGCTTCGTCGAGCTCCTGCTCGACTCGGGAGCCAGCTTCGACGACGAGCAGATCCGGATGCTCAAGACGATCGACCGCAACTCCCTCCAGCTCCTCCGGGTAGCAGAGGACCTGCTGACCGACCCCACCGGCGGCCACGGCCTGCGGGTCCACTTCGTCGACACCGACTTGGCGCTCCTCGCCACCGAGGCCATCGACACCATGGCGGCCCAGGCGGCGACACGGCGCATCGAGCTGTCGCTCGTCGCTCGCCAGCCGGTGATCGTCAACGGCGACCCTGCCCGGCTCCACCAGCTGTTCGGCAACCTGTTGTCGAACGCCATCAAATTCACCCCACCGGGGGGGCGCGTGATGGTCAGGGTCGGGACCCTCGGCCACTTCGCACGCCTCGAGGTCCTCGACGACGGCCCGGGCATCCCCGATTCGGAGCGGCCGCAGCTCTTCGAGCGCTTCTACCGGTTGGCGAGCACCGCCGACGCCGGGGTGCCCGGCACCGGGCTCGGGCTCGCCATCGCCAAGTCGGTGGTCGAGGCCCACGAGGGAACGGTCGACATCGTCGACACGCCCGGGTGGTCGACGACCTTCCGGGTGCTGCTGCCCCTCCAGCGGGCGGCGACGGCCGGCGGCCCCGACCCACAGGACGCGCCCGACCGTGCCGACGACGTCCCGGGGCCCGGTCCTTCCGGTCCTTCCGGTCCTTCCGGTCATTCCGGTCATTCCGGTCATTCCGGGAACGGCGGTACCAGGAGCGCCCCGGACGCCGTCGGGGAGGACAGCGGCCCGCGAGCCGCGGGTGCGCCGGGGGATCGTGGAGCAGCCAGCCGCCGCGGCGACGGTTCGGTCGCCGGCATGCGCCGCATACCACCGTCGGGCATCCCCGCCTGAGCCGCGCTCGCGCGCGCTGGGCCACGGCAGCCAGCGAGCCCAGCGCAGGCCTCAGAGGAGCTGGCCGGCTAACATCACCCCTTCCGGCAGCGGGCCACACCCCCGTCCGGCGAGCTCAGCCGTGGCCATGGGCGCAGCCGCTGCAGTCGCCGTGATCGGGGCGTCGCCACCCCACGCTCCCTGCTCCAATGCCGGCTCCCAGCGCTCGCGGCGCCCCCACCACGCCCTGCTACGACAGCGGGGAGCAGGGCGCCGGGTCCCAGCGCTCGGGGCACCCCCGAGCACGATCGCGGTCAGGAAGGCTGCGGCGAGCCAGATCTCGAGGCGAGCATCGATCGAATGACGGCCGATCTCCCAGGAATCCCCCACCCAGTCGATCACCAGGGCCAGGTACCCCGCCGCGAGGATCCCAGCC
>Ga0070738_10003439_pt1 | contig 20811 bp, 15 predicted proteins | sample Coa_R2_2_FD_66446 | JGI IMG/M metagenome (GOLD analysis project Ga0070738, IMG submission 66446) | Surface soil microbial communities from Centralia Pennsylvania, which are recovering from an underground coalmine fire - Coalmine... | ecosystem: Environmental > Terrestrial > Soil > Unclassified ... | reverse complement strand
CAAATGGTGTATAGTGAAGCCACCCTCGCCTTCCCCCTCATCGTCGGTTATGCTTACGGAAAAGGGGCTTGGAAAACCCGTGGTCAACGCACTTACAGCAAATTATTTACTAAAACAGCGACTGCAACCGTTGCCTAATTGAGGTAGTGAAACGATGACAATTGATTGGTCTGTCCAACAGGCTCGGGATATTTATCACATCGCACAATGGAGTGACGGCTATTTCGATATTTGCGAGCGCGGCAACCTCTTGGCTTACCCCAATGGTTCACGCGACCAGCAGTCTTGTATCGATTTGGTCGAGCTTGTTCAAAAATTAAAAGAAGCGGGCATGACCTTGCCGGTTCTCGTGCGTTTCACTGACATTCTGCGTAAGCGGATTCAGACCTTAAATGACGCCTTCAAACAAGCAATTCAATCCAGCAATTATCAAGGTTCGTATCTTTCTGCCTACCCCATTAAGGTCAACCAGCAGCGCGGTGTGGTTGAAGCTATCTTACAAAACGGCAAAGCACCAGTCGGTTTAGAAGCTGGCAGTAAGCCAGAGCTGCTAGCAGCGTTGGCCTTAACCGATCAAACTAATGCCGTGATCATTTGCAATGGCTACAAAGACCGCGAATATATCCGCCTGGCGCTCATCGGCCAGCGGATTGGTCACAAGGTACTTATCATTCTAGAAAAACTTCCTGAGCTCGCGCTGGTGTTAGAGGAAGCAGAGAAGTTAAACGTTGACCCGGTCTTAGGTGTACGGGTCAGGCTTTCGACGATGAATGATGGTAAATGGAAAAATACGGGCGGAGAAAAATCTAAATTTGGGTTTTCTGCACCTCAGTTGCTGCAAGTAGTAGAAATCCTGCGGAATAAAAATAAGCTGCACTTATTACAAGTGCTGCATTTCTTTTTTGGCTCACAAGTAGCCAACATCGCGCACATCCAGCGCGCGATGCATGAAGGTGCCCGCTATTATGTGGGTTTACGTTCACTGGGCGCCCCTATTGATACCGTCGATGTCGGCGGCGGTTTAGCAGTCGACTATGAGGGAACCCGCTCACGCAGCTTTTGCTCGATGAACTATAGCATTCAAGAATATGCTAACAATGTCGTGGATATCTTAGCGGAAACTTGCTCTCAACATAATCTGCCTCACCCACGTATCATTACGGAATCAGGCCGTGCTATTACTGCGCATCACGCTATGCTTATTACCAACGTTATTTCCACGGAAGCCCCTTGCGATATAGATAATCTTGAACCCCCGTCCCCTGGCGATGTTCCCATTTTGCATAATCTCTGGGGCAGTTTTGCGTACTTATCTGAAAGCACCGTGCTCGAAATTTATCATGATATTTGTCACTGGATGTCTGAAATTCACACCATGTACGTCCATGGCTTAATCACCTTAGAAAAACGGGCGCACGCTGAGCAAATTTATTATGCTATTTGCTTTCGCTTACGCGATTTTCTCAAGCCTAAAATACGCGCACATCGTGAAGTGATTGATGAATTAAATACGAAGTTAGCGCATAAATTTGTTTGTAATTTTTCTCTCTTTCAATCTTTACCAGATGCTTGGGCGATTGATCAGGTATTTCCTATCATACCGCTATCTGGTTTAGATCAACCGCCAACGCAGCATGGTATTTTGCATGATCTTACGTGTGATTCCGATGGTTGTGTAGATGGCTATGTCAATAATTACGGCGTGGAAAGAACCCTCTCGTTAGTACCCTACGATCCTGAAAAACCCTATTTGTTAGGCATTTTCTTAGTCGGTGCTTATCAAGAAATTCTTGGTGATTTACATAACCTCTTTGGCGATACCGACTCCGTCCACGTCGAGCTCACGCCAGATGGCGGTTATAAACTCACCCGTGCACGCGATGGCGATACGGTAGAATCCACCTTACGTTATGTTGATTTCGATGCAAATGAGCTTTTAAAATCTTATCAAAGGCAACTTGAGCAAGCGCAATTACCCTCAAAAGAATGCGAAGAATTTTTAGAAGATTTGAAAGTAGGACTGACAGGCTATACCTATTTTGAAGAGTGAAAAATGCTTACCATGAAAAAATTTGATCCGAATGCAGCTGCCCCTCAAGAAGCAGGTATTTTTGGTTTACCTTTTTCGGTAGAAGAAGCCAAACTGGTGCTCTTACCCGTGCCCTGGGAAGCCACGACTTCATATGGGGGTGGCACCTCCAAAGGCCCAGAAGCTATTTTGCAAGCGAGTAAGCAAGTCGACTTGTTTGATATCGACATGGGGAATTTCTTTGAAGCTGGCATTGCCATGATAGACATTTCGCAAGAAGTGCAGCAATGGAATAGGCTAGCGCAGGAACAAGCTCAGCTCGTTATTGAAGCTGGTGGCGATGCGAATGATCCAGCCTTACGTCCTGCTATTGATAAGGTCAATGCTTACAGTGCCAAAGTAAATGACTATGTTTATACAGAAACGAAGCGGCTACTTTCGCAGGGAAAATTAGCTGGCTTGGTAGGGGGCGATCATTCGACGCCATTTGGTGCTATTCAAGCTTTTCTAGAAAAATATCCGCAAATGGGCATCTTACACATTGATGCGCATGCTGATTTACGCGAGGCATTTGAAGGATTTGAATATTCACATGCTTCCATTATGCATAACGTTATAACCAAAACGCCCTTGAAGAAATTGGTACAAGTTGGCATCCGTGATTTTTGTGAAGAAGAATTTAATTTTATTCGCCATCATTCCGGCCGAATCACCACGTTTTTTGATGCCACCCTTGCTGAAGAAAAAATGAACGGTAACCAGTGGGCTATTATTTGTGATGACATCATTCAGCATTTACCAAAAGAAGTATATGTGTCTTTTGATATCGATGGCTTAGATCCTCGTTTTTGTCCACATACCGGGACACCAGTTCCTGGTGGTTTGGAATTTCGTGAGGTGCTTTACCTATTGAAGAAAATAGTGAAATCGGGACGAAGCATTATTGGGTTTGATTTGAATGAAGTATCGCTCGGTGAGGTGGACCCTGCTAATGTAACAGATCCCTCTGGGGAATGGGACGCTAATGTCGGCGCACGTTTGCTCTATAAACTTTGTGGGTGGACATTAACGTCGGCCATCTAAATTTTTAGTAAGTTTTTCCGAATACATTTCTTTTATTTTGAGCAATATCGTGATTTATATTAGAAGCAACTGAGCGCTGGTCATCTTTCTTTACCGCTGGAAAAAGAGAATGCCATCCTAATACTTTTTGCTCAGGATTCGAAGAAACGCCCTCATCCCTCTCAGCAACAGGCTTAGCTGCTTCGGAGCAAGGTTCATCGGTAACACTGTCCGGCTCCGCTTCCATTTTAGCAACCAGAGGTAAAAAGAAAGTATCGACTTGATGGGCAATAATGTTATCAATTTTATCTTTCGTTATAGAAAATAAAATACTGAGTTGGAGTAATTGAGGAATATCCTTGTCTAATTGTTCTCTCAATTTAGCTGCCGGTGATTTTTCAGAATCCTCAATATTCTTATACCAATCATCTCCCATCAGTTCTCTTATCCTATTTCTTGCAGCAGTCATTTTCTCTAATATATGCTCTTGTTTAATCGCTACTTTAAAAATAGTGGCTTCGGTATGCTCTAAAATAAGCTGAGCAGATTCTTCTAATTTACTTAATGGACTGGATTTGACATTTTGAAATTTAGCTTCAGTTTCAATTAATGCAACCGCGTTTCTTATTGAATTTTCAGCCAATCTTAATAATTCGATCATTTGTGTCAATTCGTTATAATGTCGCAAATAATGGGATTTTTTTAACGCTTCAATTCGATAATATTCTGCAATGTTGATCAATACACGAATTTGTTCATATACATTCCCGCATTGTTGTGCATTTTTTAGTAATGACAAATGCGTATCCAAATCAACTATTAAATTATTTTTAAACCTTCTTGGTTTCCATTGAACATCTACATAAATAGGAACTAATATTTCTTCATCAGGAATTTCACCAGCAAGATCAGTTTCAATCTGAGCAGTTTTTTCTTTTAAATTAGGTGAAGGTTTTTTTACTTTTACTTTCTCTTCACTACGATGCTCCACTGGAAAACTTAATAGAATTTCATTAAATTTTTCTTCGTATTCTACCATTGCTTTTTCTAAAGCTTCTCTTTCCTCCTTCTCTTTCATTTTTTCTCTTGCTACAACAACTTGCCTTTCAATAATACTTCTTTGTTCTTTTAACGACTCTTTATAGCCATTTTCGAGTAAGCTGTATTCGTCACTGAACATAGTATTCTTTGTTGCAAATTCCTTCCCGACATCCATGAATATTTTTATTTCTTTTAACATAGCTCCTCTCAGAATAATATCTGATTTTACTACCTCATAACTCGATAACTGATGAATAGCCTTAGCAAGTTTAAGAAAATCATGGCCTAAATTTATATTCTCCGCTGACAATTTGGCTGAAACAGCCAGATTTTCCCCTTTATTAGCTGGCATTATTTCTACCGCATTAAGTAAACTTTTTCCTGCTTTTGAACAAACACGATAGCGATATAATATTTCTTCTTTAGTTTTCACAGAGCCATCTGATTTTCTGTCTGTGAGATAAGCTCGTACTTGCCGCAATATGTATCCGAATTTTTTTACAGGCTCATCATCTTTTATAGAATCAATAATCTTTTGGTATTCAGAAAAAATTAATTCGTGGTCTTTCAAATCTTTGATACGACATTCAGCAGCTCTTTCTATTATCAGCTGACGAAATAAAGTGACTTCATCTACCATTGCTTTCCCAAAATCAATGGTGTTTTCCCTTTGAATAATGTCATATGCTGCCTGGATATATAATTCTGCATAGCCAATATTTTCTGAGATAACAGAAACTTTGAGATTTTCACACAATGAAAAATGCAATAGTGCCAATTTACCTTGTAATTGACAGGTTTTAATTTTAATAGAAGTTGCAGTTTCCTCCCGCGTCTTTACCATGTCTGCTAAAAGAGGATGACTAGAATCCATTTCTTTAATCTGGCTTTCAAATTTAGAAAAAGTATGAGGTGATTTTTCTAAAACTTCAAACACACCTACCATGCGGTTAATTTGACCTTTTATTTGATCGACATATATTTTTTTTGATTTCGCTACATTGTAAGATAAATTTCTATTTCTGCCTGATGTAGCTGCAAATCTTTCCATATTACTGAATTCACTTAGCATATTTTCATAGCCATCATATTTTTCAACTAACCTTTCTGCTTCCTCAATTTGACTAAGCAGCTTGCTTTTGTATGCTTGCCAATCTTTTGCTAATTTTTCTATCAAATATTTTGATGGCATTTCCTTTTCTCCCTTATCCGTAAACCCGCATTTTATTTTTTTGATATAAGCATATATACTGCCGCCCATGACAAATAGCTATCGCTCTGAACTGATTAAAAAACATCCAGCTCTACCTGCTCGTGTCATGCGTATGCAGACACCGCATGGTGAAGTCTATACGCCGTCATTCATGCCCGTGGGAACGCGCGCCATGCTGAATTATCTGACCCCCACAGACTTGGAAGCTAATGGTAGCCAAATTATTTTGGGAGGCAACACTTATCACATGCTTTGCTCGCCTGGTATGGAAATTATTCAAGCAGTAGGTGGCATGCATCACTTCATGGGGTGGCACAAAACGATGCTAACCGATAGTGGTGGTTTTCAAGTCTTGAGTTTATCTAAAAAAGGCACAATTTGTATTATTGATGAGAAGGGCGCTGTCTTTAAGCACCCCATTACTGGAAAAATTATTCATCTTAATTCTAAAACCTCTATCCAAACTCAAAAAATTATCGGCGCTGATATCATCATGGCTTTCGATCAATGCACGCCTGAAACAGGTGGACGAGAGGCAGCACTTGCGGCATTAGAACGTACGCATCGGTGGTTAGTGTTGTCCAAAGAAGAACATGCGAAAAATCCGCATTCTGCTTATGGGCTTAAACAAGCTTTATTTGGCATTATTCAGGGTGGCAGTTTTCGGGATTTGCGTGAAGAAAGCACGGAGTTTGTATTGAAGCAAGAATTGGATGGCATTGCCATCGGTGGTGAAGTGATTGGATTTGATATGCCAAAAACTTGCGAAATTATTGATTGGGTACGGCCTATGTTACCAGATGACAAAGTCCGCTACACCATGGGTGTGGGACTTAACCCACAAGATTTAATTGATGTGGTAGCAAAAGGCATAGATGTTTTTGATTGCGTGGCCCCCACACGTAATGCACGACATGGTACGTTATATTACGGCCATATTGTCGAACGCGATGGGTGGCTTGCGTTTGAAAGTGAGGGAGATAATTGTCGTATTCTCATTAAGAAAAGCCAGTATGCAAAAGACGATCAACCCATCATGCCTCATTGTGATTGCTATACCTGCCGGCATTTTTCTCGCGCATATTTGCATTATCTTTTTAAAGAAGGATTGATCGCCTATTTTCATTTAGCCAGTATCCATAACATCCATGTCATGCAGAAAGTTTGTACGCGTATGCGGGAGATCATATTATCTCATGAACTCTCTTCTATTTAATCATGGTGGATTTTCTAGAGGGTGCATGTTCTGGCTCAGACTGACATGCTGAGCTCACTTTCTCTGACTTTCTATAAAAAGCCGCATGAAAAGACGTTAAGTTTTGTTTTTGGGCTTTTATTTCTTCTACTACCTTTAAAACCCGTTCTTTCACTGCTTTATTTTGTTCCAAATAAGCTTTGAGAGGAGTAGACCGCAAAGCGTGAGTAAACCAATTTTCCAGTAGATTATATCCACCCTTGCTGATTCCTTTAGCCTTTGCTTTTTCATAATCATCTAACTGCTTATTAATTCTATTACCTGCTATTTTTTCAGCTAATTGGGATTCCAATGCGCCTAATCGTTGCTGCTCTTCTTGCGAAACAATTTTCTTTACCTCCTTCATACCATTGATCACCCGCTCTCTGATACTTTTATTCTCTTCTTGTGCTAAATAAGCTTGTTCCTGAGGAGATTGTAAAAGTTCGGCAAATCCATTGCTTAGTTCTTCACATCTCTGTTTGTGAATCTTTCCTTCAAGGTGAAACCGCTCTATTACCTGTTGATAATTTTTCAATTGCCTCTCAACTCTATTGGCTGCTATCTCGTATTTTTCCAGTATTTTAATGTCGTTTTCTTTTACAAGATTCTCTAATTTCACACGGGCCTGCTTGGGCAGCAGGGAAATAAGATCATGATAAACTAAAGAAAACTGTTCCATCATCGGGCTTTTTTCGTTGAGTCTTAAATACTCTTTTGCATAATCTGATTTTATCGTCTTTGTGAACCAACCCTCTAATTCCCCAATTTGTGTAATTGTTAGAGAAAGATAATTAGCATACTTTTTCAATTGTTCTTCAATTTTTTTAACAGCCTTCTCATACTCTTTCATAAAATCTTCAAAAGAACCTTGCTCATTTTTATTATCTGCTTTTGTCGTTTTAGATGGGTTAGTAGGTTTAATTGTTAAAGGTTTTAAGAGTGGATTTAAGAATAAATCAATTTCTTTCACCCATCTCGTTTTAAATAGATTTGGTATAATAGCGGGAGACCGGCTAACTGCTTTCTTATTTCTTAATTGTTGTAAAATATTGGCAATTTCTGAATTCGGTACGGGAAAATCTTCGATCTGATTTAATTTCTCTATGGCCTGGTTAAATGCCTCAATTCGTGATTCTGTTGCAGCTTTCTGTTTCTTACCCAGCTTTTTTTCTTTAAGCTCCTTACTAGAAATCTTTTGCATATTGATAATAGCATTTTTGATGGGTTGCAATTTCTTCTTTTCATTGATAACCATTACTGCGTTTTCACTAACCTGTAAAGCTTGCTTATAAGCCTCTGCTAATTTAGTGGGGAGCGCTTCCTCCTTTAAAATATCTTTTATTAATAAGATATATCTGCCTATCATTTGACAAGGCAGAATAAGTAGGCTATTCATATGTTCTTCTTGATAGGGGTGAATTTGCTCTTTTAAAATAAGTGGACTATCGTGATCTTTTGCCATGGTCCATATAAAATTCGAAACATTTTCCTGAATGAAGATGAAATCGCCAATCCGATTAAAGAGCTCTTTGAAGCGAGGACTAAGTAAATAATCAGCTGCTTTCCCTAGTTTTATTTCACGCGATGCTTGCTCCTCTGAACCAATATCGATCAAGGTTATTAAATCTTCCGTAATTTTTGTTAACTCGCTTAAATTACCTCTCTCTTCTTCATATTGAGACGTCTTATACTTTGCTGGAAGAAAATGAGTGATACCTTCTAATCGTGTTTTAAGGCTCCTCATGTGGGTAGCAAAATCTTTCTGCTTTTGGTGGAATTCACTTACCTTGGTTAATGCTGGTTTTTTTTCGATCATATCCTCACTCCGTTTGGGTTTTATTTTAATTATGCTTATTTGAAACAAACGCAGTTTAGGTATTTATTTTTTATTTTTCAATGAGTTACAATTAAATATTTATCGTGAGGAATGGCTAGATTTCCCGTATGCTAGGCGAGGCGCTTTGATCGCTATGCCACTTAGCGTTTTGTAGAATTCCTCGATAAAGCCGGTAGAGGTTCTTCCTTAGTCGGCGCTGCTCGATGTTTTGCAAATAAAGTTGCTTGCGAAGAATTTAATGCCGCTGTACTTTTCCATTCTTTTCCAGCTGCCATCATCCGGGCTTCTAATACCTCTAACCCTTTTCTTTTCTCAGGCGAAACATGCTCTTTCACCTGATGCGTAACAGTTAAAAAGTGCGCAGTAACTTCCGTGTGTTGCCGGAAATAATCTTGCGCAACTGTCGATTGCATGGTTTGTGCCAACCAATCAGCAAATGCTGCATATCCGTCTTGCCCTAAGCCATTAAATTTTTTAATAGCCTTCTCATAATCATCCAACTGTTTATTAATTCTGTTCGCAGCTATTTCAGATTTATCCATTATTTTAATATCGTATAATCTTGCTAAATGCTTTAACCCTTCCTGCTGTTTGGGAAGCCGTGAAGCGACATCTTGGAACATTAAAGAAAATCGTTCTGCGATAGGCGTATTTTCATTTAGCTTTAAATATTCCCGCGCATAACTCGATTGTATCGTCTGCGCAAGCCATATCCTTAAACTTTCAACCTGCTCCAGTGTTAGCTTATTCTTATTAGCAGCATAATATCCCAATTGATCATTAATCCGCTGAGCAGTCGTTTCATATTTATCCATCATTTCTTCATAGTTTGGTGTCTTTTCAACAGACTTTAATTCTGCTTTCACGGGGGCGGAAGAAATGGATGATATCTTCTCTGCTGATTTTAATAATGAATCAATTTGTATTGCAAATTTGGATTCTTTTCTTTTTCCTTCTAAACTACTCCCATGCCGGACTTTGGTAATAACTGGGTTTTGTTTTAATTGCCTTATAATTGTTCCGATATCTAAATTCGTTTCGCTTTGATTTCTTAATTGTCTTAATGCTTCACCAAAGGCTTTAATTCTCGCTTCTGTTCTAGCTTTCCACTTTTCACTAGGAAATTTTTTATTTTTAAGCTCAATGATAGAAGTTATTTTCATATTGGTAATAGCATCTTTGAAAGGTTTTAATTTCTCGTCGAAGCGTTGCCTTTCATTAACAGCTAATGCTGCCTTTCTACTAATTTCTAAAGCTTCTTGGTAAGCAGATACTAATCCACTTGGCATTTTTTCATGTTTAGAAATTCCATCTACTAATAAATGATATCTTGCGATCCTTTGAATAGGTCTTATAAACATACTTTGAATGTTATCTTGACCTTCTGGATTAATTTTGGTGTATAAATTAGCTGATTTATCTGCTTGAAGAGTATTGAGAAAACTTAAAGTATCTTCATGAAGGGAAAGATAGTCTAGAAGGAGGCTAGTAAATTTATTAAATTTCTCCCCTAATAAATAATCAGCTGCTTTACCTAATTTTTTCTCAATCGATGTTTGAGTGATTGAATCCATTTTTCCCACGTTTATTAGATCTTCTATAATTTTTTTAATCTTTTTCAAATCCTGTATTTTGTCTGCATATTCAGAAGTTTTATATTTATTCGGTATATTATTAATGACGTACTCCAACCGCTCTTTAAGCCTATTCATTTTTCCAATAAATTCAACTTGGGTTGCGTATAGCTCATCAATAGGTCTTTTTGCATATACTTTATCTACTGGCATGTCCCACCTCGTTTTGGCGAATCTTTATAATTTTAAGTATAGGTGGTTATTTGAAAAATGCGTTGAATATAGTTATCTGTTATATTTCAAATACTTAAATTTAAAATTGGGCGTTATTAAGAATGTCTGCTTGACGCCCGTTATGAAAAAAGCGACATTTTTCATATTGACTCATTCAAGGAAAGAAACCATGCGTAACTTACCATTTTTATTAGCTGGGATAATTAGCCTTTTTACCTTCACTGCTTATGCTGATGCACCACCAGCATTTACTCTCAATACAACGGGTTTTCTTGACCAAGGTGTTTTGCCAGTTCTTTATACGTGTGATGGCAAAGATGTGCCGCCGGAATTCGATTGGACGAATGTGCCGCCTAAGACCGCTACTTTTGCAATGATATTGACGGATCCCGATGCGCCGGGAGGGACGTTTTATCATTGGGTGTTGTATAACATTCCTAAAACGGTCACGACGTTTCCAGATAGTATGGAGAAAGTACCGGCTGGCGTGATGGTGGGGAAAAATAGTTTTGGGAAAGAAGGATATAATGGGCCTTGTCCACCTAAAGGGACGTCGCATTCTTATATCTTTACCTTCTATGCGTTGGACAACAAATTAGATGTACCGCCGGGTGCAGAGGGATCAACGGTGCTAAAGGCGATGCAAGGGCATGTGATCAACAAGGTGACATTAACAGCGGTTTATAGTCGGTGGTTGAAATAGTGAATTTTATAGCTCTTCAATTTGAGCAAGAGGTAGTCCTGTTACTTTAGCTACAAAAAGAGCTTCGACTCCTTCCATTAATAAGCGTTTGGCAACTTCCAGTTTGCCTTGCTCTAAGCCTTGTTCTAAGCCTTTCTCTAAGCCCTGTTCTAGGCCTTTCTCTATGCCTTCCATAAAGCCTTTTTGTCTGCCTTCTGCTCTCAGTTCTTCTGCAATTGTCATCACTTTTTCTCCCAGGTCTACCGAAACTTGTTCATTAATTAACCTATAAAATGATTCTTTATCTTGAATTGCACCGCGTGCCATTAAATATTCTAACACGATAGAAACAAATTCTCGTCCATCTGCTTGGTCGAGCCGGTGTAAAATTTTAACAAACTTTTTTATCGCCGGTAAAATGTCTCTCGCATAAATATGTTTAAGTGCAAATTCCATCACACCTGCCCATTCATAGCGCTTTAAATCCTCATCATCTATCCGCGCTAAATCAATTAACTGAAAGGGCTTTAAGAAATATCTTTCGACTAATTCTCTAGGTGCATCCACTAACTCTTGGATATCCGTTGAATAGGGATAGGGGCGTTCGGCATGATAGATCACAATGGGATAAATCAGCGGTAACGATTTTTTACCGGTTTCTTTTAGATGTTGGTCGATAACATTGCAAGTATATTTGAGGATACGAAAAGCCATCAACTCATCGGGCGAGCTTTGGTGTTCGACCAGTAAATAAAGATAAGCTTCACGTTGGGCTATCGTTGTTTTGTAAAGAATATCGACGATGGTTTCTTTGCGGATATCATTAATATGTGAACGAGGTTGTAATTTCAGATGCTTTAAATCCATTTGGTTAAGAATCGCTTGGGGCAAATGAGCGATAAAAAATTCTCTAGCGACACGAAGATCGGACATTGCTGTTCTCACGAAAGTATCATGAGTATGATGAATAGTAGTCATTATTTTCCTTATCTTCCTTGTGAAATGAGTTGGAGAGGTGTCACTGCGTTCAGAATGATATGAAAATGCGTTGAAGCGGGACGGTTGTTGGCAGGTTTAGTTTTGGCGGTGAATTGGCTAGAATGTCTTGAACCATATAACCTACCTTAATCTAGGTTATGTGGTTAGTGACGGAACCAGGAAGTCGCACACCTGACCGGCGCGCCTATTTCAACGCAGTGTGTTGGAAAAATCAACAACATTTCTTGTCTTTTTAAGGACGAACTTGTATGGATAAGAATTTATTTTCTGTTACTGCTCTGTTGTTTTTTTCATTGGTTTCTCTGAGTTTTGCTGAAACGTGTCCGAGTGTTCAAGATATTCAAGAAAGTCTTCATCATGGATGGAGGATGTATGACAGTGATGACAATACACCTTTAGCCTCTACACGTATAACGCAATTTGTCAAAGGTGCAAAACAATTTACCCTCGCAGAATGGCCGAATGCCCAGGCTCCTAAACGGACAGTGCATTGTTATTATCGTGATAATAATGGCTCGCAATTAGAAGCGTATCTTGCGAAAGATAATTTTGTGCCAACGAATACCAATCATTATTGGTATCCGGTGAGTGGGTCGATGCATTGCGCAGCGGGTGCGGATAAATGTTTGTTTACATCAGGATGGCAGGGAAAGCAGTTGGCGAAGAAATAGCTTGATGGAAGGGCCATGTCAATTAATGGTTAATTGGCATGGCCAACAAACTTAGAGTGGTATTGTCATTGGTTTTTTTTCGGACCGTTCTGCTTGCTGTTCTACCTCTGTCTCTTTTTTTGTCCCCACTGATTGTTTGAATACGGTATTTGATTGTAATCCTTCTGTTTTTATCAGGGTGTTTTCATGAGAAGGTGGTAGCGGACATTGTCTATCTTGCATTGCCTCTTCATACGATGGCGGTAACTGGTTTTTATATGCCAGGAGATTTGCTTTATAAATGTGATGCAATTGAATTTGATTCGTATCCGACCATGTTTCTAATAGCTTATATAATTCATTCGCCTTTTCTTCTAAAGAAGTAATAAATTTTCTCAATAGTTCTTTTTTAGGATGATCGCTAATGATTAATTGAAATGCTTGATCGAGAACACTATTTGCCTGTTCGTAGAATTGGCTAACAAGATGGTCTATTTCCTTCTTGTTCTTTAAACGCGATCTAAAAGAGCTTTTCAACAACTTCTCTAATTTTACCCTTGTTTCCTTGTAATTGACACATGAACAAAAGAAAGTCCCATATTTATCTCCTAATTTAGCAGCTTCTTGAAAAAAACTTTTTGCTTGTTCTTTATGGGTAGTGGCATCTCCCAAGGCAGCTAGAGCATGTGGTTTATATTGATCATGCTGACTGATTTGGGTTAAACACTCTGTAAGATAGTCTTTATAATCCAGGTTGTTAGTAGAAAGGAGCTTATTATTTAGCGACCAAATATAGGCTACTACTTCCTCGGGAGTTTTATTGGCTAATGAAGTTTTTACTTCGATTTTAGTGGGAATTGTGAGATGTTGAGAGGAAAAAGCAAGGATAATGTCTTGTTTTTCTTTTTCAGATAGCTTAGAGCAGGCTAAAAGTGCTGGAATAGAATGTATGATATTTATACTTAAAACAACGCTTGATGGGGGTAAATTTTTCTCTTCAAGAAGAGTGTAGGTTAGAAATAATAACACAGCGGGAAGAAGGCCTTCCTTTTTAGTTTGAGATCTAGGAAGATAATCGAAGGCAGGGAGTTGATTAATAAAATCTAATAGTAGATAGGATAGTTGAGAGGACCGTCTGCTTATTCTTGTCGCGATTTCATGAATTTCGCGAAGTACATCAGGTTGTGTTGCTATTAAGTTATTTAAATTATCTATTGCTATTTGAATGTCGTTGGCGTTGGTTGTTGTTATGTGTGCGAGTTTTCCTAGACACTCTATGAATTGGGTGAAGTGGTTGAGGTTTTTCATTACCTCTTTTTTATATTCGGAGAAGGTTTCCTGGTAGGCTGCTGCTTTTTCAGGATCATAAAGAGCTATTTCCTGGATTTTTTCATTTATCTTTTCATAGAAGAAGCGTTCCTCCAGTAGGTTTTGATGGGGAGGATGATTATAGATATCTAGTAAAATATTACTAAATTGTCTGTATGTTAATTCTGCTAAATTAATATCTGAATTAATATTTAGGTTATAGATAGAATGGGATTGCATAGAGTTTTCTCCCTTTTATTTGTGTGTTTTTTAAGGTTAATAGATTTATTAATAGAGAGTCAATAAAATTCACAGACTAAGATATCTTCTCTCCATAGCAGAAATTTAGCTAAAGGTGTGAGTGACTGTTATTTTTATTCATGCTATATTCTATTCTCAGTGGCGAGTAGAAAATAATTTCAGTTCGATTAATTTTTCTCATTAATCGAAAATCGAGGACAATAATTATGACTACAACCCGTTTAGTTCCTTTATTCGATGCACCTTTTCCTCCTGCTATCAATGTCTCTTATCATTTTCCTTCCGACAATGTCATTCAAATGCATCCACAAGATTTTGCATGGCAACATGGGATGATAGCTTGGACGGAAACAGTGCTAATTGATAAAAATCAGCTGGTAATGATAACCGATATATCAAAAAAAATTTCTTGCCCCATTATTAGTGAGCAAGGATTAAAAGAGGTACTCCACCGAACGCGAGTGAATAGCGATAATCTCGTTATTTCTTACATGAATGATTCTATTGGTTGGGGTGTATTTACCAGGGAATTTATTGCCAAGGATGATTATGTGTCTCTCTATGGTGCTGTTTTTAAACCCAGTGATGGAAGAGAAGGGGCGAAAGGAGGCACTGATTATGCTATAAGAATGGAGAATGCTGAGGGTAGGCAAGTTGCTGTAGAAGATGCCAAGGATTATGGGAATGTAAGTCGCTTTTTTCAGCATGCACCGATGCCTAGTAAATTTGCACCTTACTTGCTTGCAACGGATATTACTATTGCTGATTATGAGTTTAAATCTAAGGAAATTAAAGAAAGTGTTATTAAGGCTAATTTGATTTTTCATAGTTTTAAATATCAAGGAATACCTATTTTTATATTTTCAGCTCTCGAAGATATTCAAAAAAATACATGGTTGACTTTTGATTATGGTGAATATTGGTTAAGTGAAAATAAACATCCTTATTTAATTCATAAAGACGGGACGCTTGTTGATTCGACAGAATATAGTATAAAAAAATGGGTTGTTAAAGGCATATCTGATGATATGGTCTGGAAAGGTGTTATTGAAAAAAATAAGATTGCTTCACTTTTTTCTACTGGTTTTACTCTTTCATCCTCGAATGCACCCGATAGAGGTGGTTGGGATATTTCTGGGGAGGAGTTTAAACAAGCATTTGAGAAAACCCCTAAAACTTCTCCCTATATCTTTTTAGATAAACTTATAAAGTCTGAAGTATTAAGTTCTCAACAAGGACTTTTTTCTGAGTATGCTAAGCAAATATGTGCTGAATTATCTAATATCACCTCGGCATTTGGAAAATTAAATTGGCACTATACTCAAAAGAGTGATATTGCTTATTTACATCATGATGATGCAAAGGTTATCCAGGAAATAAAAAATTATTTAGATAACTGCCGATTTAAAACACAAGCAGGTCATGATAAAAAAACTAAGCAGCCATTGTTATATGTGCATAAACCTAAGCTTAGTGAATTGCGGAAGATAGTCCCCCTTCCATCTGAATCGCTAAGAAGCATCTTCTCCCCATAGCAAAAATTTAGCTAAAGGTATGTTGCTTAAAGATTTATAAAGCATCCGATCAGCGGTTACTAATGCGCACTGTTCAATTTGTGCTAAAGCGACATATAAACTATCATAGAGTGTGAGATTGCAAATATAATTGCTTGGTAATTTCATTGTTTCATGCTACATTCCCCGCCGCGATGTAACAGGTGACGGGAAATTGGTGCGCTTACCTGCAATGCCAATGCTGCCCCCGCAACGGTAATCATTTTTAATATCACAATAAGCCACTGTGTGTCATCACATGGGAAGGTGTTGATAGTCATGATGTTATTATCATGAAAGTGAAAGCCCGGAGACCGGCCTGCTACAGATCTCATTTAACCATGTAGCGGAGGGCTTCACATGAAAATGCGCAAGGGACGTTTTTTATCTTTTTTTATTGCCATACCTATTATTAGTGTTGTTAGTGCAGCTGTTATCGAACAGCAGGATCATCTTATTCCACCCGTAATCGTCAAAGCGGTGAAAAAAATTCACCCCTCACTCACGAGTGGTCCGCAAACCATTATCACGCAACAGCAAATCGCGACGGCTGGCGAGACGAATTTATCACAAGTGCTGCAAAATCTCGGTAGTGTGCAATTGCAAGATATCACAGGCAATGGCAGTCAAGTGTCCTTGAGCATGCGCGGATTTGGTGCGAATGCGACGAGCAATACCTTAATGTTGATTAATGGTATTCCTATTACTAATCCAGATATGGCGCCACCGGATTTGAATTCTGTTCCCTTGTACGATATTCAGTACATTGAAATTGTTGCAGGTAGTGAAAGTGTATTATATGGGGATCAGGCCGTCGGCGGGATTGTGAATATTGTGACACGTGAACAAGTGCATGAAAAAGCCATCATGTCGTGTGCAGCGGGTAGTTATAATCAATATAGCTGTTATGTGAGCTTCAATAACCATTATGAGCAGCTTAAAAATCTCATCACGTTTGGTGATTATCGTAGTGATAATTATCGGGAACATAATCATTATGATCAGCAAGTAGTATCTGGTCGTTTAGATTTTCCTTATCGAGAAAATAAACTGAGTTTCGATTACAAAATCGCGAATGAATATATGCAGTATCCTGGTGCATTGACAGCAGAACAAGTACGGCAGAATCGGCAGCAAGCGAGTGACGCAACGGATTATTTTCGCGATTGGAGCGGTTTTTTTCATGGCAGATTGCAACAATCACTCAATGAAAATTGGAAATTAGAAACGGATTTGGCACGGCGTGAAATGCACGGTCATGGTGTATTGTATTCACAGTTTAATCAATCACGAAATACTAATTATTTACGACCAGAACTTAAAGGTCTTATCGGTCCTGCGAAAGTGATGGGCGGGTTGGATGTGGAAGATGATAATTATCATTTGGGGAGTCAACTAGGATTAACAGCAAATAATCAGCAAAAATACGGCTTATTTGGATTAACTACCCTCCCTCTTCAACCTCGATGGGCTATATCAGTAGGTGCACGTGGTGCGGAGCAGACGAGTCATGTGGAATCTTCTCCTGATGATAATTTGATTAATCGTGCTTTTGCGACGACGCTAGGAACGACTTATCAATTAATGCAAGACATGGTTATTTATTTGCGTCGTGCAGAAAGTTTTCGTTTTCCTAAAGCTGATGAGAATGCCTCTACCTCCACGGGAATTACGGGTTTAAGAACTCAGCGCGGTGTAGCTTATGAAACAGGCGTTCATCTTGAGCGTGAAAAATATTCAGCAGCGCTGGGTATTTATCAGTTAAATTTACGTGATGAAATTGCATTTGATCCTACCCAAACGGAAGAGCAGCCTTTTGGTTCTAATCGTAATCTTTCTCCGACGGTGCGCCGGGGTTTTAATTTATCGGGGAGTGATAGAATCACTAATAAATTAACGTTGAATGGCCAATATAATTTTGTGGATGCTGAATTTCAAAACGGAATTAATCAAGGTAATCGCATTCCATTGGTATCAGAAAATATTGTCCGTACCGGATTGGATTACCAGATGGCGCTGCATTGGAATATTTACTCTGAGGCGGTTTATACTGGCAGTCAATATTCAGCCAATGATGATGCGAATATAGCGGGAAAAATTGGCGGCTATGTGACAGTGAATGGTAATTTGCGTTATGTGAATAAGCAATTAACGGCGTCTTTACATATTAATAATATTTTTAATAAATACTATTATCTTTATACGGTGTATGAATCGGATATGCAGAGTGTGTTTTTCTATCCGGCACCCGGGAGAAATATTACTTTGACAGTTAATTATGCTTTCATCTAGGTATTTTTATTTTTCATTGCTAGGACATGGGCTGCTGCTGGTTTGGATGATGGTGCAGATAGTATGGATGTATCGAATGCAAGAACAGCCGGCAGCTTATGTGCAGGCTTATTCGTATCAATTGCAGGGAGGTAAAACTGTGTCATTCCCGCGTAGGCGGGAACCTATTCATCCTATTCACATGCGCCAGCGCATTGCACCCAGCCCCGGTATCCTATTTAAAATGGGTTCCCGCCTGCGCGGGAATGACGCGGGGGGGAGAAAAATGGAAGCCGAAAAAACTATCCTATCCATCTTACACGCCGCTATCGCAACGAAACAAAATTACCCCGATAGTGCATTAGAATTAAAACAATCCGGAACAGTCCAAATTCGATTTTTACTTTACCCCGACGGCCACCTTGAACATATCACTGTGATACAAAGCAGTGGTATCATTTCCTTAGATGAAGCTGCCTTAAATGCAGTGCGGGCAATTTCGCCAGTCAAAGAAGTTGGAAAATATTTACAAAAAGAAGACTATTTTTCCGTGAATGTAGTGTTTGAGCAGTAATCATTTCTATAATAAACTGTTCTTTACCTTATCTCGAAGGATACCAGCATGCCCGTTGAATTGAGCCATCATTTTTCAACTATCAAAGCTAAGAAAAATGCCATCATTCCCTTTAAAGACCATCCCCAATTTTCTATTTTGGTTGACATTTTAAGCCGTAAAGCTGTTCACCATGTCTGCTTGCACACCGATTTTTCCACGCAATGGCTGCCCTATTTCCTCGAAGCATTTCTGCAGCACCTTGCTCATGAACCTGTGCCGCCCATGCTGCACGAAGTGGAATTACTTTATTTACATGCCGAGCATCTTACTCCTTTGGAGAAAAAACAGATAGAAAATGATTTGCAAAAACTACAAACTGAAAATAAAACCTCTAAAAAATGCCTGTTAATTGCGGTCAGTCATCCCGCTATATTGGATATGTTTTCCGTCGAACATCCAGCATTTCGTTTTATTATATTTACCTCTAAACACATACTTCCTGGGCAATTAGAAAAATATTTCTCTTGTTTATCTCTAACTTCAATGAGTGAATCTGATAAATTATCTCTTTTGAAGCATCAATGTATTGAGTTAGAAAATTTTCATAATGTTGTGATTTCTGAAGAAATCATTTCGCAGGCTTATTTATTAGCAGAACGTTATCTGAGTGCAACGCACGCATTAGAAAAAACGTTATTACTATTAGATAGCAGTACGGCTCGTGCCAGTGCGGCTGGTGAGTTAGGATTAACGTTGCCTGTGGTGCTCAACGTATTATCCACATGGACACAAATACCCGCTTCTCACCTACAAACCAATCGATTTAAGCCGCATGAATTTATCCAGGCAATGCAGCAACGTGTCTTTGGTCAAGAAGCAGCGCTTACGGTGCTGGCTCAGGCTTTACAACAAAGTCAGGCCAATTTACAACAACGATGTGGTCCTTTTTGTGGATTGTGGTTGGTAGGTGGGGAACATACTGGTAAACGTACTACCGCATTAGCATTGACTGAACAATTATTTAAACAATTAAACGTTCTTTATCTAGCTTCAGCAATCACTATTAATAATTCAATGTTTGAAATGAAGCTTAAGCGGTGCGTAGATAAACAATATTTACCACTCAAAGAAGTGCTAACACAAACACCTTATGCTGTTATTTTATTCGAAAATATGGAGCATGCTGCGCCTACCTTGATTGAGGCATTGCAAGAAATCATTCAGCTAGGAGTGTTGCATGATGAGCAAGGAAATATATTAGATTTCCGCCAATCTATTTTATTATTTAGTACCACGATTGGTGCGAATCGTTTAGCAGAATTAACGGTGTTATTTTCTCCAGAGGAAGGGCAAGAAGAAGTGAACTTCATGCAGCTTATTATGAAAGACCTTAAACCCGAACCTCGTTCTGCTAAGCATGATTATTCTCCGCAAGAATTAGTTGATGTTATTCTGCCTGAGATGACAGCGCAGTTTCCTTTATCGCTCTGCCAGCAAGTACCGATGCTACCTTTTCTTCCTCTTACCAAATTGTCCATTGAAAAAATCATCCGTTTAAAATTGAAATCATTAGGTAAAATGCTTGAAGGTCGTTATGGGGTTGAATTAGGCTATGCGCCAGAAGTGATTCGTTATCTCGCCAATGAAGTAATGATGCAACCAGAAGCGATGGATGTAGATAAAGTATTAAAGCAGCTTTATTTTGTTATCGAGCAAGCTATGCTCAATCAGGCAGATAATAAAAACCGTCCCAATCAGCTATTTTTACAGTTGAATGAGACGGGGCAATTACTGCGGTGCGATTGGTTAGTGATGCCAACGACTGGTCGGCATCACTATCCTGTTTCCTCTACTAATTAGACATTCGCTGTATAGCTGAATGAAGTACAGTCACCATCGACAGTGTAATGGTTATCGGTCGTTAACTTCGTTTTGATTAAACTGCATAAACCCTTTGCAGCTGTACCACTGGGTGCTGGATCAGGGGTTAAGGTGTAACCCTTAGATTCTGCTGAGAATGACATAGTGCCGCCCCAAGGTACCGAGGTAAGGGTATTAGGAGGTAAGAGGGATTCAAGTTGGCCCTGTGACACCCCGGCATAATCACCACTTCCTTGTACCAAGTTCTCAACAGCAGCCGAAATGGCTCCTACCTGTTGAATGAAGGTGTTCGCCTGGCTGTTCTGGTTGGCAGATTGATAATAGCGCACAGACATCACAATAATCATTGCCGCGATGGCCAGCACTAACATGATTTCTAATAAGGTAACGCCTAACATTGATTGGATAGATTTTCTCATACCA
>Ga0070738_10003436_pt1 | contig 20831 bp, 17 predicted proteins | sample Coa_R2_2_FD_66446 | JGI IMG/M metagenome (GOLD analysis project Ga0070738, IMG submission 66446) | Surface soil microbial communities from Centralia Pennsylvania, which are recovering from an underground coalmine fire - Coalmine... | ecosystem: Environmental > Terrestrial > Soil > Unclassified ... | reverse complement strand
GTCAGATCACTGGGATACGGCTTCCGTGCGCTCATGCCCCGAGAGTACACTCAACAACCGAACACTGAAAACCCCAGTTTCTAGACGGCCTCTTACTGCCGTGGTGTCCTGGGTGACCGTGATTGCTCTCATTCGCGTCATCCCGCGCGTGATGCACGCCATGACGGATGCTGCAAAGCCCGGCGCAGACACGAAACTCCACCGTCCTCTCGCCATCAGTCGGCCGAGCCGCCTACGCGATTACATCATCGCTGTTCTGGCTGCGGTTCTTGCGGTCCTTATTCGCGCTGCAATCGAACCAGTCATCAAGGCCGATTACGTCTTCGTGTTACCGCTTCTGGCGGTCGTGTACGTCAGTTGGCAGCATGGATTTGGGCCTGGAATACTGTGTCTGGTTATTTCGACATGCGGCTACGCATTCTTCTTCATCAGTCCCAAATACTCCCTGTTCACCACCGACTTTGGGACGCAATTCGTGATCGCGCTTTTTTTCTTTTGTGGGGTGGCGTGCGCGGCGTTGGGCGAAGCGCAGCAGACGGCGCAACGACGAGCTAAATCCGCGCTGGCTTCGGCGGTGGCACGACAGGAGGAACTCGAATCCGAAATCGTTCGTCGGCGGGTGGTGGAAGCGGCGTTACGACAGCGCGAGACCGAACTCGTCGCCGCGCAGCGCGAAACCGCAGAAGCGCTGGCCCGTTTGAATGCGTTCCTTGATAACGCTCCAGTCGGAATCGCGTTTTTCGATCCCGAACTACGTTGTGTTCGCATCAATCCGTTCCTCGCCGCGGCGAACGGCAGATCGGTTGCCGAGCATACTGGCCGCACGATCAGCGAAGTAATACCCGACTTTCCACCCGAGATTCTCAACGCTTACCAGTCCACAGTTGGGCAAGAGGGGAAATCGTACACGACGCAACTCCGCCGGCCCGATGTGCAGCAGCCAGAAGCTACGCGTGTGTGGCAGGTAACTGCCTTCCCGGTTCGACAGACACAGAGCCGCACCCTCGGGACGGGGGTGTTCGTTCAGGATGTGACCGACCGACTCAAGGCGGAGGAGGAACTCCGACGAAGCGAACGGAATCTCGCCGATTTCTTCGAGAATGCCAACGTCGGTCTGCACTGGATCAGTCCCGACGGAATCATTCTGCGAGCAAACAAAGCCGAACTGGAGATGCTTGGCTATCGCCGCGAGGAGTATGTCGGTCGTCCGCTTGAGGAGTTCCATACGGACCCCGCGGCCAACCGCAACATCTTGGAGCGGCTCAAACGAGGAGAACGCCTGGATAAGTACCCGGCTCGCTTGCGGTGCAAGGACGGCCGCATCCGCGATGTGGAGATAGCTGCGAGCGCGCTTTGGGAAAACGGACAATTGGTACACTCCCGTTGCTTCACCCGCGATGTCACCGAATTGAAGCAGGCGATGGATGCCTTGCGGGAAAGTGAAGAGCGGTTCCGGAGTATGGCCGATAGTGCGCCGGCACTGATCTGGCTCTCCGAACTCGATGGCCGCCGGACCTACTTCAACAAGACGTGGTTGAAGTTCACCGGTCGGACGACGGCCGAGGAACTCAACTATGGCTGGGTGGAGGATATTTACCCGGAGGATCGCGACCTCTATCTGGGCGAATACACTGCGGCGTTCGAGAACTGCCGGCCGTTTGAGGTCGAATACCGGCTCCGGCGGCATGATGGTGTTATCCGATGGGTGCTCGCCCGCGGAGTCCCGCGATTCACTCAGTCAGGAGGGCTTTCGGGCTTTGTGGGAATCTGCATGGATGTGACCGATCGTCGCGAGGCGACCGAAGCCGTGCGACGGAGCGAAGAACGCTACCGTGTTCTGACCGAGGCGGTACCGCACATTGTCTGGAACGCGAGTGCCGTGGGCGAGGTGACTTACTTCAACCAACGGTGGCTGGAATACACGGCAGTGTCACTGGAAGAGGCTGGCGGGGAAGGCTGGCTGGAGGCAATTCACCCCGACGACCGTGAGCGAGTCAGAACAGCATGGCGGGAGATGGTCACGGCTTCGGTCGCGGATCAGAGCAATCGCTTCGCGATGGAATTCCGCCTCCGTCAGGCACAAACGGGTGAGTATCGCTGGTTCCTCAGCGCGGCGGTGCCGCTGCTTCACTCCGACGGACGAGTCGATCAGTGGATCGGATCGATGGCGGACATCCACGATCAGAAATCGGCCGCAGAGGCGATCCGCGCCAGCGAAGCATTCCGTCGGAGCGTTTTCGAGAATACGCCCGATTGTGTGATGATTCTTGACCTGGAAGGTCGGCTCCTTGAATTGAACGGCGCTGGTCAACGGGCGATGGAAATCGCCGATTTTGCGACCCTCCGCGACACTCCGTGGGCGGAGTTATGGCCAGCGGCCAACCGCGAAACGGTCGTGGAGGCGGTCGCGGCGGCGCGAGCAGGCGAGGTCGGGCGATTCCAGGGTTTCTGCCCCACGATGACGTCAACTCCCAAATATTGGGATGTGTCGATTGCGGCGCTGCCTGGCCCGGACGGTAACCCGCACCGATTGATCGGTGTGGCACGGGACATCACCGAGGAACGCCGGGCGGAGGAGCGCATCCGTGAGAGCGAGGAGATGTTCCGCCAACTTGCCGAGTCGATTCCGCAACTCGCCTGGATGGCGGATCCGGATGGCTACATCTTCTGGTACAACCAGCGCTGGTACGACTACACCGGGACGACGTTCGAGGAAATGAAAGGTTCGGGGTGGGAAACGGTTCACGATCCCAGTGACCTCACGCGGGTGGTGACGAAGTTCAAGGCGCACCTCGCATCCGGGGAAGTCTGGGAAGACACCTTTGCTCTCCGCGGCAAGGACGGCAAGTTCCGCTGGCACTTGAGCCGGGCCCGCCCGATGCGGGATGCGAGCGGCACCATCGTCCGATGGTTCGGAACCAACACCGACATCTCCGCCCAGCGCGAAATGGAGCAGTCGTTGCGGGCCAGCGAACAGCGGTTCCGCACGCTCACAGAGGCGGTGCCACAGATGGTGTGGACGGCGGATCCGCAGGGCGCTGTGACGTTCTTCAATCGCCGCTGGGACGAATATACCGGCAAACCGTGGGAAACGATCCGGGGTCGGGAGTGGGGGCCCGGCCTCGTCCACCGCGACGATGTGGAAGAACTTCGCACTGACTGGCGGCAAGCGGTGGGTGGACCGGGGAAGCCCTTTTCGCACGAGTTCCGGCTGCGCCGCGCAAGCGATGACGCCTACCGGTGGATGTTGGGGGTGGCAGTGCCGCTGACGGACCCGAAGGGAACGATCGTCGAGTGGGTCGGCACTCTGACTGACATTGAGGATCAGAAACGCCACGCGCACATCCTCGAGAAACTGGTTCACGAGCGCACTGCCGAACTGGAGCGGAGCAACGAGGAACTGGAGAAATTTGCGTACGTTGCGTCACACGATCTCCAGGAACCGCTCCGAAAAATTCAGGCGTTCGGCGATCGCTTGCGGACCAAGTGTCGCGACCAGCTTCCGGACACCGGCAAGGATTATGTGGATCGCATGCACGCGGCTGCCGGCCGGATGCGGCGTTTGATCGACGACTTGCTCACGTTCTCCCGCATCACGACGCAACAGCGGCCGTTCGCACATGTCGATTTGGGCAAGATGCTCAACGAGATCGTCTCCGACCTCGAGGTGCGGCTCAGTCAGACAAACGGCACGGTGCGAATTCATTCGTTGCCTGTCATTGAGGCGGACTACACACAAATGCGCCAACTGTTCCAGAACCTGCTCGTCAACGCGGTAAAATTTCATCGACCGGGCGTGCCGCCGGTGGTAGAAGTTGAAGGAAAGTTGCTGCCCGATTCAACAGGTTCCGTGAACTGGTGCGAATTGTCGGTGCGGGACAACGGGATCGGGTTTGACGAGAAATATCGCGATCGCATCTTCGACGTCTTCCAGCGGTTGCACAGCCGGGACGAATACGAGGGGACGGGAGTTGGTCTGGCCATCTGTCGCAAGATTGTCGAGCGACACGGTGGAACGATCACCGCCCACAGTCGGGAGGGAGAAGGGGCGACTTTCGTGGTCGTTCTCCCTCTCCGGCAATCCAATACTCACGAGGCTATTGCGGACGATGTCCAACAGGCACAAGCCGATCACAATACTGATGGCCGACGATGACCCGGATGACCGGCAACTCACCAAGGAAGCGTTCGAGGAAAATCATCTGGCCAATGATTTGCGGTTTGTCGAAGACGGCGAAGAGTTGCTCGATTACCTGTATCAACGCGGGAAGTATGCCGCTCCCGGCGTCGCACCAACACCCGGTCTGATTTTGCTCGACCTGAACATGCCGCGTAAGGATGGGCGGGAAGCGCTCCAGGAAATCAAGGCGCACCCGCGGCTCCGGAATATCCGCATTATCGTCATGACCACCTCCAAGGCCGAGGCAGATGTCATTCAAAGTTACGATCTATCGGCCGCATCGTACATCACCAAGCCCGTGACGTTTGAGCGGCTCGTCGAAGTGATCAAAACGTTGGGCAAGTACTGGCTGGAAATCGTTGAACTTCCGCCCGAGGGCAACGGAAACAGCCTTGCGCCCTGACATGCTCTGTTGAAACCGCGGTTAAGACCGACCCGCGGTTTCAACGGAGCCGCCCTGACAGACAGAGAGCCCTGACAATGGGAGATGCGGAACAGGACGAAAGTCTCGCCAATGATCTTCGGCCTGTTCCGCGACTCCATTCGACAACAGGCAAAGGGTGCCGTGAAACCGCAACACGAACTCATCCGGGTGTTGTTGATCGATGACGATCAGGATGATTACATCCTGACACGCGATTTACTCACCGAGATTCCGGGCGGGCAGTTCCATCTGGACTGGACTCCCGACTACGACGAGGGAAAGAGCGCCGTCATCAAAGGCGAACACCATGCCTTCTTGGTCGACTACCGGCTTGGCGCAAAGACGGGGATTGAGCTGTTGCGCGAGACGCACGCTACCGGCCGTTCTGGGCCGGTTATTTTGTTTACCGGCCAGGGGCGTTCTCGCACCGATATGGAGGCGCTCGACGCCGGGGCGGACGATTATCTGGAGAAGGCTGGCCTCACTCCGGCGTTGCTCGACCGTTCGATCCGCTTTGCGCTCGTCCAGTATCGTGCTTCTGCCGAGCTTGAACGGAAAGTGAAAGCGCGCACCGAGGAACTCGCGCGCGTCAACGCCGCTTTACGAGAAGCCGACCGCCGAAAGGATGAATTTCTTGCTACACTTGCACACGAATTGCGGAATCCCCTGGCACCCATCCGCAATGCACTTGAGATTATGCGGCTCGCAAACGATACCGGCGATGTCGTTCGACGCCAGCGCGAGCGACTGGAACGGCAGGTGTCGCAACTGGTGCGATTGGTGGACGATCTGCTCGATGTGTCGCGTATCACGACGGGCAAACTCCGTCTCAATACTGAACCTCTCACGATTCAGGAAGTGCTCGAAGCGGCGCTCGACATGAGCCGCGCACAGATCGAGCGGGCCAAGCACACGTTTACCGTGGAAATCCCTGCCGAACCGATTCCTCTCATCGGCGACCGAGTCCGCTTGACTCAGGTGTTCACGAACCTCTTGAACAACGCCGCCAAGTTCACTGAGCCTGGCGGGCGAATCTGGCTCGTTGTCACGCCGGCGAACGGCCAGGTCGCCGTCACCGTTCGCGATACGGGCGTCGGCATCCCCGCCGATGTGCTGCCGGTCATGTTCGCGCTGTTCACGCAAATCGATCGTTCGCTCAACCGTTCGCAAGGTGGGTTAGGCATCGGTCTTGCACTGGTACGTCGGCTGGTGGAGATGCACTCGGGTACTGTCGCCGCCCACAGCGAAGGCCCCGGCAAAGGAGCCACTTTTACCGTCATCCTGCCTGCGCGAACAGCGACCTGATTGACGATGGATTAACGACGAACTGACTCCCCGCTGAATCCGCTGCTGCACGCGCACCACATTTCCCCTTGCGCGGCAATGGTTTGCCACGCACAATGGCATTTCCCTTGCGTCCTCTCATGCAGTTTCTACTTCCGTTCAAACCTGCAGGAGAAGCGCATGGTTTCTTCCGACTGGCAACGCGCGCTCGTTGCGCTGGCCGCGACCGTTGTCACCTCCGCCATCGTCGCGGTACTGTACTGGGCGCGTGGGATTTTCATTCCCGTTGTCCTGGCGATCTATTTTTCTTTCGTGCTCGCTCCCGTTGTCGCACGATTGCAACGCCGCGGAATGGGAAGAACCACGGCCGTCTTCATGACGGTTGGGTTGTTGTTCTTTGTCTCGTTTGGCATTGGCACCATGGTCGCCCAGCAAGTCGGTCAGTTGGTCGATACGCTTCCCGATCATCGTGAAACGATTGCGGCCAAGGTGCGGACGGCGAAGCGTTGGGTTGTGGGCGAAGGGCCGAACCGATTTGGTCAAATGATCGATGAGATCAACGCGATCATCTCTCCTCCCTCCGAGAACCCAAAACCGGTTTATGTTGAGCAGTCCGCCCCCCTCAGCAGTCGTTTCGATGCGTACCTGAGCCCGGCGGCGGAAATACTCGGGCAGGCCGCGTTTACGTGCATCCTCACCGTATACATGCTTCTTCGCCGCGAGGATCTCCGGAACAGAATGATTCGCTTGCTGGGTGCCGGAAAGGTGACGACGACGACAAAGGCTGTTGATGATGCTTCACACCGGATCAGCAAATTCCTGCTTCGGCAATTGATGGTGAATAGCGCGTTCGGGCTCTTGATCGCGATGGGGTTATTCGCGCTGGGCGTGAAGTATTCCATCCTCTGGGGTTTCATTGCGACGCTGATGCGGTATGTCCCGTACATCGGTACCTGGGTCGGCCTCATCCCGCCGGTATTGTTCTCGTTCGCCACGGCACCGAGCTGGGGTGAGGGCTGGGGACAACCGGTTGCCGTGTTCGTGCTCTTCATGGGTCTGGAACTGATCTGCAACAATTTCGTGGAGCCAACGGTATATGGGCAGAGCATGGGGCTCTCGGAAGTGGCCCAGCTCGTCGCAGCCGCGTTCTGGGGATTCCTGTGGGGTCCGATCGGCCTGATCCTGTCCGGCCCGCTGACGGTGTGCCTGCTGGTGCTCGGTCGGCACGTTCCGCGTTTCGAGTTCTTCGCTGTCCTGCTCGGCGATGAGCCCCCGCTTGAACCGCAGGTGGCGTTCTACCAGCGCCTGGCAGCGCACGACCAGGACGAAGCGGAGGATGTGGTGCTGGCTGTCGCGAAGGAGACCTCGCCCGAGGAGGCATTCGATAACGTGGTGGTGCCTGCGCTGTGTCTGGCGCGGAATGACCGTGCGGAGGGGAATCTGGAGCCAGCGGATCTCCGGTTCGTGGTCGGTGCGGTGCGCGAGATAGCTGAAGAAGTAGCCCGGGAGCGTGAAGCGAATGGCAGTACGACCGACGAGCGAGTGCGCGTGTTGCTCACTCCAGCACGCGACGAGGCGGAGTGTGTCGCTGCGGAATTGCTGAGCCTAACGCTCGATCCGAACCGGTGGGAAGTGAAGATCGCGGGCGATGAGACACTCGCTTCCGAACTCGTGGAAATGGTTGCGGACTTCCGTCCTGCCGTGGTGGTCATTGCCACGATGCCGCCCGGGGGACTCTCCCATGCTCGTTACTTGGTGACACGAGTACGCCAGCGGTTCCCACAGGTGACGGTACTCGTCGGCCGGTGGGGATGCGGCAACAGCACGGACGACTCACGGCGCGAGTCGCTCAAGCAGATCGATGGCATCCATCAGACACTGGCCGAAACCCGCAAACGTCTCATGGAACTTCACCCCTTGTTACTTGCGGATCGCAAGAGGTCCACCGAAGCAGCGAACAAACAGATATTGGTTGGCACGGCCCGTGCATGAAGTGCTGTGTCGGGGGCTCTGTCGAAACCGTGGTTAAGGTTGTCGCCATCTTGGCGACAACAGCTGCGAAGCAGCATAACTCCGAGACAACCGACCCACGGTTTCGCCAGAGCCATCCGCCGGTAGAAGGAACGGGATCCAACCGGACATCACTACCCAACCGGAGGTCAATCATGGCTGACATCAAAGACCGGATGAAGAACACGATCGACACGGCCGCGGATAAGGCCAAGAACGCGACTGACACGGCCGCGGATAAGGCCCAGAACGCGAAGGACGAGGGTCATGGACTTGTGGATCGCGCTCGCGACACTGCGCACGGACTCGTGGACCGTGCGGGTGAAGTTGTGGATCAGGTTCGCGACAAGGCTCAACACTGGGCTGGCGATGCTCGTGACGCCATGCAACACGCCGGGGAAAAGGCGCAGCGCTGGGCCAACGACGCATACGACACCACCACGGATCAACTCGGTGACTTCGGCCGCGAGGTGACAAACCTCGTTCGACGGCATCCGCTGCCGGCGGTGCTCATCGGCTTCGGCATCGGGCTGCTCATCGGCCGAACCGCTCGCATGATCTGATGAAGCCAGTGCGAAAATGCAACCCCAGGCTGAATGCCTGGGGTTGTTGCATTTACATTGGTCAGTTTGCCTCAACTCTTGCAAAGGCACGGACTTTGCGTTCTTGCAGGTGCCCGCTAAAAGAGAGGAGATTTCGCGAACCATGCTCACTTCACCCACTCGCCGCAAGTCGCGTTATGCATCCGCGGTAGTGACCAAGAATCAACTTCTTGAACTCCTCAACGACGATTTTACCCGCGAGTGTCGCGCCATTTATGCGCACGCTGTCTTCGCGGAGCGATTGAAAGGACACAACGATGATGCGGCGGTGAAGATCACCCAACGGGGAAGAGCGTGCGTCCTCGCTTCGTTGGCACTTTGTCAGATCATCTACGATTACGGCGGCACGGTTGCCCACCAACTGGACGAACTCAACGCCGTCCTCAACGCCGATCGTGTTGCCGACCCTGCCTGGGCAGTCGAAACGCTCCGCAGACTGCACGAACGTGTCGGTCAATTGCGTGCAGCAGGTGAACCGGGGCTTGCGAAGCGGATTCGGCGAATCATTGCCGCCAAGCGTGCTGCGCCCGCGTTGTGCGATCTCGTGTCCGTTACAGACAAGTGAAGAAAACACTCGCCCCCACAACTGTGGGGGCGAGAGAGAAGTGACGCTCTCGGCTGCGGTGCAATCGGTTGCATCACAGCCGATTCTTCTTACCGCGCTGGATATGGCATTGAGTTGGGCGGTACTGGTTGTGGCGGGAGGGCCGGGTTCGGCATGGGGCTACCCACCATACCAGGAGGGACGGGAGCGGCCGGTGTGGGGCCCGGAACTGCGACAGGCTGATGGGCTGCTGCGGTTGCCTGAATTGTGGCTTCCGAGGCCATCGCCTCGATGGGAGGAAGTTCGGCCTGACGGGCGGCGCGACCCAATCGGCCCAGGACGAGGCCGAGAAACAGGAAGGTCACTCCTGAAAAGAACAGACCCGCTAGCCAGAACCACTGGGAATGGGTCAATTCATAATCGCGCGTGTAGTACCAAACTGACGTCCAGACACAGAGCAATGTGCCGAACGTCACATAGGCCAGCGCTGCGAATGGGCCAAATGCCGGACGGGTTAGTATGGGCATCGCTTAATCTCCCCGAGTGAATGGCGGGAGGGTTGTCCCGCGGATGAGCAGGAAGAGCAAGGGTCGTGCCGGAGGAGACAGCTCTGGCACAGGGATTGCGTCACGATATTTCATGGATGCTTGGGCAGGCCAAGCGTGAGGCGTTGGGACGAAGCCACTGGCCGATCAGCCCCGCGCGCGGTTGGCGCTGCGTGGGCATTTTTTGCGAGGATGGTTCGATGAACACCACACTAACCGATGAGCAAACCAGCGATACGGAAACACTGAATGCATTGCTGCGAAGCGAGATGTCCGCCGTCGAGACTTACACCGAAGCGATGGGGAAATTTAACGACCAACTGGTGATCGCCGACCTCCAGAAAATTCGCGATGAACACAGTCGAGCGGTACGAGAACTGCGCGATCATGTTGTCCGGTCGGGCGGCCGCCCCTCCGATGGACCCAAAGCGTGGGGTGTGTTCATCTCTGCGATTGGCGGAGAAAAAAGCGCGGTGAGTCCCGCCACGGTCCTGGCCGCGCTACGACAGGGGGAAGAATGCAGCATGTCTGAGTACGAGGCGGCATTGGAAAAGGAGATGCACCCGGATTGCCAACGAATGATTCGCACCGATCTCATTATGGCGTGTCGGAATCACGTCGAGGAGTTGAATCGACTCCTGGGTGGAATGAAAAACTGATTGGTGCTGATGCGAAGAAGACAACAGCAAAGCCCCTGCGGTAATCCGCAGGGGCTTCGTTCGTTATCAGAATCGCAAGAAAAATACTCACATCGGATTGGTCAGCTCGTGTTCCGCACGCAGCCAGAACTCAACACCGTCGCTTTCCGGACGCCCCGCTTGCTCCCAGAGAGCATACGCCCGTTCTCGCACTGTGTCTTCAGGTGGTCGACCATTGGGCCTGGGCGGTTGAAGCGAAGTGGCGTTCGCCGCTTCAGTGGGATTACGGGTGACCGAAGGGGCGTTGGCCTTACCGGGTGGGGGCGAGTGTGGGGACAGCTTCCCTGACATGACATTCTCCAAGACAAGGAATGGGTTCGTGGCCCACGGGAATGGGAGCGATCGGGCACGAGCAAGTTGGGCAGGGAATTCTACACGCCCGTCCTCGCGCTGCCGGTGTCAGGAATATGGGAACAGTGTTGCTCTCTTTTTGCGCCCAGGAGGCGCAAAAAAGAAAGTCGTGGAAGCGACAATATCATTCGCTCTTTGAAGGAACTTCCTGGAGTGAATGATCGCGCATGCGGCGAATTGGCACGCAGGATGCATTTGATATTCCAGCTCGCTGGATTGTGAGCAGATGAACCGGTCCGTTGCTTCTGGAAGCGGGACTGAAAGCTCACTCTCTCGTGTGAACCTATCGCAACAACCGGGCGCTGGGTTCTAATCGTTCTCTCAAGCACTATTCCAACAGGAGGATAAGCCATGCTTCGCTGGGCGCTGCTCTTCTTGGTTGTCGCACTCGTGTCTGCCCTTTTCGGTTTCACGACGCTGGCTGGAACATCGATCCTGGCAGCCAAGATTCTGTTCTTCGTGTTCCTCGTGATGTTTGTCGTGTCCCTGGTTCTGGGAACCCGCGAGCCGAGAGAAACCATCTAATGTGTGCGTCTCTACTCGCGGCGACCCACCCGGCCTGGGTGGGTCGTTCACATTGATCAACTGAGAATGGGACCTGCCACGTTCTCATTTACTGAACTGATCACGATAAGCCCCGACTGGCGAGGAGACGAGAGCGATGACAGCTCGCGAGCTGGGTCGGTTGCTGAAAGATGCCGGAGCCAAGTTTCTCGATGATCGCGGCCCACAACTCGGCGCGGCGATGGCGTATTACACCGCTTTATCGCTTTCCCCGCTCTTGCTGGCGGTGGTGGGCATTGCCGGACTGGCGTTCGGGCAACAAGCAGCGCGCGGCGAGATTGTCGCCCAATTCCGCGAGACGATCGGTGTCGAGGCTGCGGCCTTCATCGAACAACTCGTCCTGCGAAGTGCTTCTCCCGCCCACGGCATCGTGGCCACTGCACTTGCGCTTGTGGTGCTCTTCGTCGGGGCTTCTGGTGTGTTTTCGCAATTACAAAGTTCGCTGAATTCGATCTGGAAAGTGCCAGGGAGCAAGCCGGAGGGTGGGATCTTCACGATGGTGAAGGGACGGCTATTATCGTTTTCGCTCGTGTGTGGATCGGCATTCCTGCTTCTGGTTTCGCTGGTGGTGACGGCGATCTTGGCTGGGATCAACAGCCGTATCGCCGGCTGGATGTCGGGAATGGATGTCTTCGCACGAATACTGGACTTCGTTCTGAACTTCGCGATCACGGCAGCACTCTTCGCAATGATCTTCAAGTGGCTGCCGCAAACACAGTTGGCGTGGCGCGATGTTTCCATCGGTGCTACGGTGACGGCGGGGTTATTCTCGATCGGCCGATTCCTGATTGGTCTTTATCTCGGTCGAACCGCGATCGGTTCCACATATGGCGCGGCGGGAGCATTTGTGGTGCTTCTCGTGTGGATTTACTACTCGGCGCAGATTCTGCTTCTCGGCGCCGAGTTGACGTTCGTGTATGCCCAGCGTTTTGGCTCCGGCGTCCGCACTTCGGAAGGTAATCTGGTGGAACCGCGTGCTGCGACCACACCGGATCTCGCGCCGGCTGCCGTGAGTTGAGTTTGTTCATTCTTCAGGCGAGCGCGTTGCTCGCGGCTTATCTCGGAGTAGCCCGATGACTGCATTGAAAAAGGCTTCCAAACCGCTTTCCAAGATGCCCACTGGCCGCCCCTATCCTATCGCTGAGATTCACAATGGGCGGCTTTCTCTCGCCGGTCCTCATCCGGGCATGGGCGCGATCCCACACGCCACGGGCGTCGCGTTTCGCATTTGGGTCCCGCACGCCGAATCCGTTTCGGTGGTCGGAACATTTAATGGCTGGGACAAAAAGAAGCATCCACTTGCGCGCGAAAATGAGCAAGGATACTGGTACGTTACTGTGCCCGACGCGAAAGTAGGCGATGAGTACCGTTTCGTTTTTCAAACCCCGTGGGGTGAATTGTCGAGGATCGATCCTTACGCGCGCGAAGTAACGCATTCCGTCGGCAACGGGGTGATTCACGATCCGCATTTCGATTGGGGAGAAGAGTATTACAAAACGCCGCCGTGGAATGAATGGGTCATCTACGAACTGCATGTGGGTACCTTCAACGATCCCCATCCGGAAGACGACCGCCCGGCCACCTTCCGCGACGTGATTCATCGCTTCGAGCATCTCAAGAAACTTGGCGTCAATTGCGTCCAGGTGATGCCCGTGGCGGAATTCGCGGGGGATCGGTCGTGGGGCTACAACCCTGCGCATATCTTCGCAGTGGAAAGCAGCTACGGCGGTCCAAAAGCCTTCAAAGAGTTCGTGCGCGAAGCGCACCGCAACGGTTTCGCGGTGATCTTGGATGTCGTGTACAACCATTTCGGGCCCTCCGATCTGGCGCTGTGGCGTTTCGATGGCTGGAGCGAAAATGATGGCGGTGGGATTTACTTCTACCAGGACTGGCGCCGGCAGACGCCCTGGGGCGATACCCGGCCGGACTACGGCCGGTCCGAAGTGCGGCAATTCATCCGCGACAATGCACTCATGTGGGTGGAGGACTACCACGTCGATGCTCTGCGGATGGACATGACGCTCTACATGCGCAGTGTGCGCGGAGATGGGGAAGCCGATTTGCCGGATGGTTGGACGCTGATTCAGTGGATCAATTCGGAAATCCGTGACAAGCATCCGAACACGCTGACCATTGCCGAAGACCTGCAACACAACGACTGGCTCACCAAGAGCGTGGGTGAGGGCGGAGCCGGCTATGGCAGCCAGTGGGACGATCAGTTCGTGCATCCCATTCGCGCCGCAGTGATCGCGGCCCAGGATGAGCAGCGATCAATGTCGGCCATCGCGCATGCTCTGACGCACCGGTACAACGGGGATGCGTTCCAGCGAGTGATTTACAGCGAGAGCCACGACGAGGTGGCCAACGGCAAGGCGCGCGTCGTTCATGAGATCGCTCCGGGCGATCCGAAGAACTGGTTCGCGCAGAAACGTTCCACTCTGGCGGCGGCGATGGTGTTCACGGCGCCGGGCATTCCCATGCTTTTCCAGGGACAGGAGTTCCTCGAAGGCGAATGGTTCCGCGATACGGTGCCCGTGGACTGGGACAAGAGTTCCGAGTTTAGTGGAATCGTGCGCCTGTACCGCGATCTGATTAACTTGCGACTCAATCGCGGCGGTCACTCTCGCGGACTCGCGGGACAGCATGTTCGCGTGATTCGTGCGGATGAATCGGCGAAGGTGATCGCGTTTCAGCGGTGGATGGATGGTGGGCCGGGGGATGATGTTGTCGTGGTGGCGAATTTCCATCGCGATCCGCGGGAAAACTACGTTCTTGGTTTTCCGGAAGCCGGGGCATGGAAGTTGCTCCTTAACTCAGACAGGAGGGGTTACAGCACGCTGTTCGGCGACCACCCTTCCTGCGACGTGATTGCCAAACCTGGCGAGTGCGACGGTTTGCCGAACTCCGCGGCCGTGAATATCGGCCCGTACAGCGTGCTGGTGTTTGCCCACACAAGCCCCGATACCTCTGAGGATCGCAAATGAGTTCGCGCAGCAAAGCTTGTCTGTGTCAAGACACCTTGGAGAAACGACTGGCTTGTCTGGCCGATGCCGGACCGCAAGCAATCACCGATCGATTGGACGAAATCGAGAAGGAGTGGAGTGCGGGCCGGATGACGAAGGCGACGATCGGTGTCCTGATTGTCGTGGGGGTGGCTCTGGCTGCGTTCGTCAGTCCGTGGTGCTTGATTGTTCCGGCTGTCGGCGGACTCTTGCTCCTCCAGTATTTGTTCAGTCGAATCTCGTGGTTGGGTATGGCATTTCGCGAGATGGGTTTTCGATCGGGTGCCGAAATCGATCAAGAGAAGTTTGCTCTCAAGGCACTCCGCGGCGACTTCCGCAACCTACCCACCGTCCACGAAATCGAGAACAAGGAAGACATCGCACGACTGGAGGGGGAGGGGGGTATCGCTCTGGACCCGGATGAAGCCAAGCCAGACGCCCGTGAGGTCATCAAGGAAGTTCTGGAGGCAGCGAAGACATAATTCCTGCGCTCAGACTCGCGCGGGTCGGTCGGGGCAACCCGGCCGGCCCGCTGTTCGTTGCGTCCGCTCTGTTCCGCGTCCTGGGAAACACCTTGCGCGGCGATTCTGAACGGCCGGATAGTATGGGGAGGACAGAAGGTGGGAACTGGCGAGAGGAACGAGTTTCTACCCTGGAGCGACACGTCCGCTCTGCGCCCAAGCGGTTCGTTGTCCTCATGCGGTTCCATCCTCTTGGCGTATCGAGCAGACTGGCACGCGACGTGCATTCATCATATTGTTCGTTCGTCGAGACGAAGGAGATCACTCATGGCAATGACCGATGCAGTCACTCCTCCACCACACGACAAGTCTGCCGAGCCACCGCCAAATCAGTCGGTGAGTGCGCTGGTGTCGGGGATCATTGATGATGCCCAACAACTGATCCGCCAGCAGGCCGAAATGTTGAAGGTGGAGATGCGAGAGGATTTTCAGCGCTCCAAGCGCGCCGCCGAGTTCGGAGCGATTGGCGTGGTGTGCGCTACTGTGGGCGTCCTGGCGTTGATCACCGCACTGGCCCATCTCCTGCACGAACAGTTCCAGTTCGCGCTGTGGGCATCGTGGGGAATTATCGGCGGGGTGTTCATGATCGCCGGCGTTGCGCTCGGCGGGTTTAGCTACGTCCTGTTGGAACGTTTCAATCCGCTTCCGGACAAAACTTTCAACGCGCTCAAGGAGAACCTCTCGTGGCAGACGAAGTAACCCCAACAATTGAGAAGACACCCGAGCAAATTGAACGGGAAATGTTGGAAACACGCGAAGCGCTGACGGAAAAAGTTGCAGCGCTCGAAAATCAGGTGGTTGATACGGTGCAATCCGCCGCCGACACCATCAACGACACGGTCCAGGCTGTCCGATCATTTGTCACAAGTGCTCCCGAAACGGTGAGCGAAACCGTGAAACGAACCGCCGCAGCGGTGGGTGATGCCGTGAAAGAAACGTTCGACATCACCGGCCACGTGCGGCGATATCCGTGGGCGGCTGTTGGTGTTTCGACAATGCTGGGTTGTGCTGTCGGCTGGCTGACAGCGCGTCGCTCATCGCTGGGTGCGCCGGAGGGGTACGTCCCCGCAATGGCCGGTGCGGCAACAGAATCGCGAGTATCGGTCGGGTATGAGCCCCGCGTGGAAGAAACCCCGCGTGAGCCGAGTGAACCGGGTGTATTTGATGAGCTCTTGGGAATGGTGGGGACCAAGGTGAAGGACTTGGCCCGAACCGCGCTGGACACCGTCTCCGCATCCCTGAAGGCAGAGATCGAGGCGGGCGTGCCGAAACTCATGACCGAGGCAACCTCACGCTTGGCGGCAATGGGCGGAATGACGGAGGAGCCGGTTGGTGGAAGCAATGCCGGGATGAGGAATGGATACAGGTGAGCGAGGTGGATGCGAGGACAGATTGGACTCCCACGCTTGGGCGTGGGAGTCGTTATCTGGCTGCTGAGCTTTCATGACAAGGATGCCATTGGCTCTCTCCCGCATTCGTTTTAGTGGGGTATGAGCATGAGAATCCTTGGCATCTTGTTGGTACTCCTGGGTGGATTGACGCTCGGTTATGAAGGCTTTCAGTCTTTAACTTGGGAGCCAAACAGCACCGAGGTGAAAGAGATCTCGCGCGAGTACACGGCCGAAGCACACGTTCCACCTGTGGTGAGTGGAATTGCTGTCGTGAGTGGCTTGTTGTTACTCGCGACCGGGAACCGTCGCGATGAGAGTTAAGCGCTCCGTTCCTGCTTCAAGTTTTCATTCTCTCCAAACGCGATCAACCCGGCTTGCTTGTCACCGCAGCTCTTCGGTCGGTCTTCCTGTGCCATTGCTGCCGAATTGGTGACGCCCCGTCCCGGATGATTCGGGACGGGGCGTTGCCGGTTTTATTTTCCCCAACTATTTTTTCTCACCGGGAGGCATGGGCGCAGGCTGTCCCATTGGCGGGAGAGGGACCGGCATCGGCGGTGTCGATGGGACCGGGATTGGCATTGGCTGTGTCCCCGGTGGGATTGCCTGGGCCACAGATGGGTCAGCAACGAGCACAGGCGGTGTCGGGACTGGCTGGTTGATGAAGGTGTACGACGCCGTATATGGCCACGTCACAATATCGCCGATTAGACTGAACGGCAGGTCCGCGGCGCAGAATAGCATGAGTGCCCGCTGTGGATATTGCTCCGTATCCGACTTGGGGTGTGTTCGGAAGCCCAATTCTCCGTTGGCGGCCTTCTGAATACAGGCCATGTCTTGTCTCACTCCACCGAATGGGGCCACCCCGCCCTGGCCGGGTTTCTGCCTAGCCAGGTTGGCAACTGTCCCGCATCCCGCGATCGGCAGGCTCAAGAGCAGCAAAGCAACACAGGTTGTGCGAAAGGCCATTTCCCAGCCCCCTGACCGTGAGGATAGCAACCGGCCTGACCGAGCAGCACTCGAACGACCGTTCCGGATCACCAGCCGAGCTATCCGATGGAAAACCAACTTCGTATTCACAGCAAACGGGTTTTGACTTCGGCTATGCTTTGTTGAAAAAGCACTTCAGCTCGTACAATCGCAGCGGTCCTCTGGCTCATGGCCCCTTTTTCTCCTTGCCCGGCACCGGCGGCAAGGCATCGGGCAGCCGCGGCGGCTCAGGCGGGTCCATCTGCATACGGGGCGTGGGCAGTTGGCCGTTGGGTGCGTCGAGGTGTGGCTCCGGTGGTGGACATATCAACGAGGTGCCGCCGCCGAGGGCTTGATAGACGTGGACGATGGCAGTCAGTTGCTCCCTCTTGGTGTTGATCAGGACCGTCCTCGCATCCAGAAGGTCACGCTGGGAAATCAGCACGTCGATGTACTCGATGCGGACGGCCTGGAACAACTGGAAGGAGATGGGGACTGCCTTCTCAAGAGCGGCCAACTGCAGCCTTTTGAGTTCGATGCTTCTGCTATAGTTCTCGACCTTGGAGAGCTGGTTGACGACCTCGGTGACAGCGTTGAGGATGACGCGCTGATAGTCGTAGACGCTCTGCAATTGTCTGGCGTTCGCGGTTCGGTAGTCGGCCCTGATCGCAGCCTTGTTGATCAGCGGCGCGACCAACTCACCGGCGGCATTGAAAATCAAGGAGTCCGGATTGAACAGGTATTTCGGGTTGAAGGCCTGATAGCCAAAGCCCCCGGTGATGTCCACTCTCGGGAAGAAGTGGGCCCGGGCGATCTGCACGTCGAGCCCGGACGCCGCAATCTCGCGCTCGGCCTGGCGGATATCGGGTCGATTCAGAAGCAGCTGCGCGGGCACACCGACGCGCAGCGCGTGAATGGTCAGATCAAAGAATGCCGTAGAGTTGCGTTCGACGGGCTGCGGGGGACGACCAGCGAGGAAGTTGATGCGGTTCTCGACCTCGACGATCTCCTGGCTGACGATCAGCTTTTCGCTCTGGTTCTTGCGAACCTCAGCCTCGAAACGCTGGACGGGCAACTCGGTGACGCGGGCGGCAGCGAACAGATCCTTGGCAGTATCGAGGCTTTTCTGCTGAATTGCGATGATGTTATTCAGAGTTGTCAGCCGTTGGTCGAGCGCCATAAGCCCGTAATAACTCTCGGCAATGTCTGCGACCAAGCGGGTCACGAAGTAGTTCCGCCGCTCGATAGCGGCAGCGTAGCGCTGCGTTGCCGCGTCTCTGTTATTCCGCAGTTCCCTCCAGATGTCCACCGGTATGGCGAAGTTGATGCCGAGCATGAAATTGGATATCGGATTGGGCAGTAGCTTGCCTGGGAGATAGGGATCGTCATGGATACCGGCCCCTTCAAGCGTGAAGGTGCTGACTTTGTTTGTGTCCACACCAGCCCGCAGGCCGATGAGCGGCAGGAACGCCCCGCGCCGCGCGAGGACCGTGGCGCGGGCTATCTGGACATCCTCCTCCAGCATCTTCAACTCTCGGTTGTTAGCCACGGCCTGGCAGACTAAGCGCAGAAGGGTTGGGTCGTTGTAAAACTCGTCGACCCTGAGCTGAGCGGAGTTGTCCGGCGTGGCCGTTCCGCTTAACGGTCCATTGGTCATCCCGCCTGGCGGTCCATCATACGTTGCTGGCAGGACCACCCCGGTATTCGCTGGGCGGAGCTTGGGGATAAAGCAGCCAGGCAGAACCAGCAGCACCGCGCTGCAAACGAGCGCTCTGGCAATCCCAGGCTTCGCACGCTTGGCGTTCGACAATCGCGATGAGAGCTTCATCCGCCTCGTCCTTGAGAAGTTTGCCCCTCGACCTTGAGGAGTTTGCGGCTATTGTCTCTGAGGAGTTTGCGCACGTCGGTATTCTCTGTACTTATCGGCAATCCGCTAAACGCGGAACAGGCGATTCGACAGCCAGATCCAGAATTGTCAATCCAGATTGCCAATTTGTAATTGAAGAGCGGAAGCGACCTTGGCTCCCGTGCTGGTCGATTCGGCGAAATTCGCTGGTCGATCAGGTCGCTGCTCCGCCGGATGGGGGATGTGGGTCGTCAGGGATTTCGGTGGCGTTTGGTATGTCCCCTTCATCTTCTCCTGACAGAGGATAGAGGGGTGGAGCGGCGTGATCGCCAGCGTGCGGCGAGTGGTCGCTGGCGTGGGCGTGCGCATCTGACGGACCATGTTCGAAAATTTCACTGAGTGGCTCATTTACCTCGTCATTGAGGATTTTGCGTCCGTCAGCAATCTTGCCCCACAAGTAATACAGGCCGGGGATGACCAGGACGCCCAGCACCGTGCCCAGGATCATCCCCCCGGCTCCCGTGGTGCCGATGGTTCGGTTTCCAATCGCCCCAGCACCGGTGGCAATAACCAACGGAAGCAAACCGGCAATGAAGGCGAAGGAGGTCATCTGAATCGGCCGGAATCGCAGTTTCCCACCTTCGATAGCTGCGTCAATGAGCGGCAAGCCCTCCTGTCGCCGCTGGACGGCGAACTCCACAATCAAGATGGCGTTTTTGCCAAGCAGACCGACCAGCATGATCAAACCGATCTGAGCATAGACGTCGTTAGCCAATCCCATCGCTTGCAGGAAGAAGAAGGAGCCGAAGACTCCGATTGGCAGCGACAGAATTACAGCCAGCGGCAGGATGAAGCTCTCGTACTGCCCGACCAGTACCAGATAGACGAAGGCGACGACGATGAAGAAGATGTAAATCGCTTCATTCCCCGCTCTCGATTCGTCATACGCGAGACCAGCCCAGTCGATGTCGTAATCCGGAGGTACAATCTCGGGATCGGCGGCAACTTCCCTAATTGCCTTGATGGTTTGCCCGGTGCTGTAGCCAGGAGCCGGTGCGCATTGGATGGCGGCGGAGGTGTAGAGGTTGAAACGGGTGATCTCGTTCAACCCTTGCTTCTTCTTGATCGTCATGAACGCGGAGTAGGGAACCTGTTCACCCCTGTCGTTCTTGACGAATATGTTGCCCAGATCCTCGGGGAATCGCCGGAACTGCGGCTTGGACTGGACGAAGACCTTGAAGAACTGGTTGAAGCGGATGAACCCCTCCTCCCACGTACTGCCAATGAGGATGTTGAGGTTATCCATCGCTGCCTTGATCGACACACCCTTCTGCATGGCGATGTCGTTGTCGATGATCAACTCGTATTGCGGGTAGTTGGCGGCGTAGAAGGTGAACAGGTTCCCCACTTCCTTGCGTTTGCGCAAAGCCGCCATGAACTTGTCGGTTACTTCACCGAGTCGTGTGAAATCGTTGGAGTACGTCGTGTCGATAAGGACCAGGGAGATACCGCCGGCGGTACCGAAGCCGGGAACGGCGGGGGGTTCAAAGAACTCAAGCTTCACGTTGCTCATCCGACGGGCTTTTTCCTCAAGATCTTGAATGATCTCGCGTGCGGTCCGCTTCCGATCGGTCCAGTTTTTCAAGTTGATGAGGCAGGTGCCCGCGTTCGAACCCCGCCCCTCAGTCAGCACCTCGTAGCCAGCCAACGAAGTAACGGAGGTCACTTCCGGGATTTCTTTCGCGATCTCTTCCAGTTCCTGAGCTTTGGCGTTGGTGTATTCGAGTGTGGATCCTGGAGGTGTCTGGAGAACGGCGTAGATGATGCCCTGGTCCTCACCCGGGATAAAGCCAGTCGGAAGTTGCGTGTTGACGCCAACAATCCCGAAGGCAAAGCCCCCGAT